>Ga0164294_10002297_pt1 | contig 17323 bp, 17 predicted proteins | sample GEODES005metaG_FD_111479 | JGI IMG/M metagenome (GOLD analysis project Ga0164294, IMG submission 111479) | Oligotrophic lake water microbial communities from Sparkling Lake, Wisconsin, USA - GEODES005 metaG | ecosystem: Environmental > Aquatic > Freshwater > Lake | place: USA: Sparkling Lake...
GTCGAAAATCAAATCTTGGAAAATCAGATTTGATTCGATTTGGATACCCTAAAGCAAATTGAATAGGCAATTTCATATCAGGTAAACCTAATTGGGCTTTGATAGATCCATCTTCAAATTGAACTAACGAGTGAACAATCGATTGGGGATGTACAACTACTTCTATTTGAGATGCCTCCACGTCAAAAAGCCAAGCGGCTTCAATGACTTCTAAGCCCTTATTCATTAAACTGGCTGAATCTATGGTGATTTTAGCCCCCATGGTCCAATTAGGGTGTTTTAATGCTTGCGACCGAGTTACGTTAGCTAATTGGTACTTCGTAAATCCTCTAAATGGTCCTCCTGAAGCAGTTAAAATTATTTTTTCAATGGGATTATGTGACTCCCCCATCAAGCACTGAAAAATTGCAGAATGTTCTGAATCAACAGGTAAAATGGGGACTCCTAGTTTTTTGGCAAGAGGCATAATGAGACCACCAGCAACAACCAACGTTTCTTTATTGGCCAAAGCAATCGGCTTTCCTGCTTGAATAGCTTTTACGGTGGGCAATAAACCCGCATAACCGACTAAAGCAGTCAATACAACATCCACAGATTCTAATGTAACAACCTCCTCTAAACTTTTTGCACCTGCATGAACAATAATATTTAATCCTGTTAGCGCATTTTTTACAAATTCATATTTTGACTCATCGCCAATCACCACATGAGAAGGTTTGTATTTAATGGCTTGGGATATGAGCAAATCTGCTTGGCTCATCGCAGTCAAAACCTCCACCTCAAAAATAGCAGGATGCTGATCAATGACCTCTAGCGCTTGAGTTCCAATCGATCCTGTTGATCCCAATATGGCGATTCTTTTTACCATAACATCGCCTTGATTTGTTCAATAAATGTGATCCAAACCTTTGGATAAGTCAGCGAGACAAATAAAATTCCAAATAATCCCCCGTACAGATGCGCGGAATGATTGACATAATCTTTTCCCCTTCGGTCCATTTCAATAGAATACCAAGTAAATAAACCGGCATAGATAATTCCAGGGATTCCTAAAAGTCCAAACAAGTAAATTTTTTCAGTAGGGAAAAACATGATCCCGGCAAAAATAACGGCAGAAACAGCGCCAGAGGCTCCTAATGAATTGAAATAGGCATTATTTTTTTGTTTGAAATACGTCGGCAAATCTGCCACTAATATTCCCAACAAGTAAAACAAAACAAACATTTGAGGCCCCATACCTGGAAAAATCACTGAAAAAATATATTCCAATTGGGTTCCAAAAAAGTAAAATGAAAACAAATTGAAAAACAAATGAGTGAAATCTGCATGGATAAATCCGGATGAAATGAAGCGCCAATATTGTTTTTTACGATCAATCAAGTAAGGATTCATGGTCATTAGTTCCATCCAATCAGCCTTTTGCCAAGCAGCTAATGAAACCAGTACGGTCACAGCCATAATCATTAAACTTACTGAAATCGTATCCCCCATAATAGAAAAAGCTTCTTGACGAAGCCATTTAAACACTAAAATTACATTAAACTTCCCTATCCACCAACCCGTTCATGAATTTCAATAGACCCGCCTTTTTTTCGTCTCCTATATTCAAGGCCGACATCTGCACAAAGGCTTCATCAAAGTACTTTTTCACTAAAGCTTCCGTTTCCTCTTTCACGCCAAGACTGGTGTAAATTGCTGTCACAGACTTTACTTTTAACTCAGGGTTTGGGTTAGCCATGGATAACCATTTTGATAATTCTATTTTGTTTTCTCCTTCAGCCAATTCCAAAGCCCGAATTAATAAATACGTTTTTTTATTCGCTAAAATGTCTCCGCCAGGTTGTTTTCCAAACTTTTCTGGATCTCCATAGACATCTAATAAGTCATCTTTCAACTGAAAACCTAGCCCAATTAATTCGCCAATTTTATAGATTTGATTAGAAACTTGATTGGATTGTTGAGCCAAAATAGCCCCCAATTCCATCGAAAGGCCAATCAAAACTGAGGTCTTCAGGCGAATCATTTCAATATATTCGTCGACAGAAACTTGATCACGTAACTCAAAATTCATGTCCATTTGTTGGCCTTCACAAACCTCCGCCGCCGTTTTATTAAATCTCTCCAAGGCAAATTGAAACTCCGATAAACTCAAATCCTTGATTTTATTCAAGTATTGATACGCATTAACCAACATCACATCCCCAGAAAGAATCGCAATGTTGTCATTCCACTTTTCATGAACCGTCTGCTTACCTCTACGGAGCGGCGCCTTATCCATGATGTCATCATGCATTAAGGTGAAATTGTGAAAAATTTCAAGACTCAAGGAGGGCGAAATGGCTTTTTGCCATTGATCCTTAAACAAAGAATAAGTTAACAAACAAAGCACAGGACGGATTCTTTTCCCACCCAAACTCATTAAATAGTGAATAGGTTCATACAATTCTTTGGGGTGATTCCCCATGTCTTGCTTTGCAATTTCAGCCTCAAGGGCATTAAAAAATTCTTTTGCCATAATTATCTATCTACTTCTCCCATCACCAAATCCATAGATCCAATGATCGCTACTAAATCTGCTAAATATGCTCCTTTTGCCAACAAAGGGATGACAGAAAGGTGATGAAACGAGCAAGCCCGCACTTTCATTCGCTGAGGAATATCCGATTTACCATCCGAACGTATGAAAAAGCCCAATTCTCCTTTTGGATTTTCAGCTCTGACATAAACATCCATCGCGGAAGGTCTTATTTTTTTAGGTACAAATTCCTGCGGATTAAAGTCTTTAGTTCGTTTATGTTCGCCCGTCAACTGATCCAAACATTGCTCCACGATCTTGAGGGATTCAACACATTCCTGTATTCGAACATGGTTTCGATCCCAGCAATCTCCCGTTTGACCCATTTCTCCAGCACCTAAAGGTATATCAAAATCAAGTTCCGGATAAATAGAATAGGCATCCACTTTTCGTAAATCATACTTTAAGCCAGAACCTCTCAGCACAGGGCCCGTGCAACCGTAGTTGATGGCGATATCCAAAGGCAATACCCCCACATTTGCCGTTCTTTTGATGAAAATAGTATTCTCCTCGACCAATTTGACCACCTCAGAAATAGTATTTTTAACAACGGGGATAAACTCTTTTATCTTTTCTTCAAAACCGATGGGTAAATCATAAAACAATCCCCCGATCCATACATAATTATAAAGCATTCGAGCGCCAGATAACCATTCCAACAAGCGCTGAATGTGCTCACGGTCGCGCATCAACCATAAAAATGGCGTGTAGGCCCCAATGTCTAAGCCATAGGTTCCGATAGCGACAAAATGCGATGCAATGCGATTTAATTCCGCGACTAAAACACGAATATATTCGACTCTCTTAGGCATTTTACCCGTTAAATCCATCATCTTTTCCACCGCCATGACATACGCATGCTCAGAATTCATGGAAGCCATGTAGTCAAGTCGATCTACATAAGGTATAATTTGATTAAAAGGGAGAGATTCAGCATGTTTTTCAAAACACCGATGCAAATACCCCAGGTGCGGAATCACATCTTTAACCCACTCGCCATCAGAAATAACTTCTAACCGGAGCACTCCATGTGTAGAAGGATGCTGAGGTCCCAAAGAAATGAGCATTTCCTCCGACTTCAAATCCTCTTCTTTATACCGATTTGGATCCGATAAATGGAAGTTTTCTGGATGAAATTGGTATTGAGTGGAATTCATTAAACAAAAATGCGGAAAGAATTGCTTAAAAAAAACTCGTTTCCATCTTTTTAATAGAAATATCAAGTACTTGAATATTTTTTGATATATATTTTAGCAAAAGAGTTTGTTGAAAAAAATAATTCTTCTACCTTTGCAATCCGTTTCGAGAGGAGACGTAAAAATGATTTACAAATTATGGCAAAGAAAGGAAATCGCATTCAAGTAATTTTGGAATGCACTGAGCACAAAGAGTCTGGCGTACCAGGAATGTCTCGTTACATTACAACTAAGAATCGTAAAAACACGACGGCACGTATTGAATTGAAAAAATACAATCCGGTATTGAAGAAAGTTACTTTACATAAAGAAATTAAATAGATTTAATATTCAGGAATTATGGCTAAGAAGGTAGTTGCAACACTAAAGAAAGAAGGAGGCGTTAAGTACGCTAAAATCATAAAGGCGGTTAAAAATCCAACCACAGGAGCGTATACATTCAGAGAAGAAATTGTTCTTCAGGATGAAGTAAATGCTGCGTTGAAAAACTAGTTTTTCAATTTATTGGATTTATTAATTAGGCTACATGAAAGTCCCTTTTTTCGAAGGGACTTTTTTATTTTTCATTGATTTTTAATTTCTACAGATACTCATGGGACTATTCGATTTTTTAAAAAAGAAGCCCGCTGTTCAAGAGCAAGAGGAAACCATTGCGTTGGACAAGGGACTAGAGAAGACAAAAACGGGCTTAATCACCAAGATGAGTCGCGCGGTTCTTGGGAAGTCCAAAGTCGATGAAGAGGTATTAGATGAGCTGGAGGAGGTATTGCTTAGCTCAGATGTGGGCGTGGCAACCACGTTAAAAATCATTGAGCGGATTGAGCGAAGAATAGAGCGGGATCGTTTCGTCTCTACGGAAGAATTAGACCAAGTGCTTCGGGAGGAAGTGGCTGGTTTATTAGAGGAAAATCAATCGACAGATTTAGAAAATGCATTTGCCGAGCCTAAACAAAAACCCTATGTGATTTTGGTGGTGGGCGTCAACGGCGTAGGAAAAACAACAACCATCGGGAAATTGGCATCACAATTTCACCAAAACGGGTTAAAAGTAGTCTTAGGTGCGGCCGACACTTTTAGGGCTGCGGCAGTAGACCAATTGAAATTATGGGGAGAGCGAGTAGGAATTCCAGTGATCGATCATGGAATGAATACGGATCCGGCAGCAGTGGCATTTGACACCGTGAAACAGGCCGTTGATATGAATGCGGACATTGTGATCATTGACACCGCTGGGCGTTTGCATACGAAGGTCAACTTAATGACGGAGTTAGGTAAAATAAAACGTGTCATACAGAAATTCATCCCTGAAGCTCCGCATGAAGTAATGCTCGTTTTAGATGGGTCAACTGGCCAAAATGCATTTATTCAGGCGCAAGAATTCACCAAAGTGACCGAAGTAACTTCCTTAGCCATTACCAAATTAGACGGGACGGCAAAGGGCGGCGTTGTTATAGGCATCTCGGACCAATTCAAGATTCCCGTTAAATACATTGGCGTAGGCGAGAAAATTTCAGATCTACAGGTCTTTAACAAAACGGCTTTTGTTGAATCCATTTTCGCAAAAAAATAATTACTTATTTTGTTCCTTGGCCCACGTATCTTTTAATGTAACGGTTCGATTGAATACAAGTTTTTCGGGACTTGCATCTGGATCTAAGCAATAATATCCTTTTCTAATGAACTGGACTGCTTTGTTTACACTAGCTGAGCGTAAACTTCTCTCCACAAAAGCCTTTTCTGTAATTTGAATGGATTCAGGGTTAATGAATTTCATAAAATCATCACCAAGTTCTGAAGCATCTTCTACGATAAGTAAACGATCAAAGGATCTGATTTCCGCTTCGACCGCATGTGCAATGGAAACCCAATGAATGGTTCCTTTCACATGAATTTCTGAGGTATCTGAACCTGATTTGCTATTGGGAAAATGCGTCGCATAAATGGTCTTAACGGTTCCATCTTCATTCAAATCAAAAGATTCACATTTAATGATGTAGGCGCCTTTTAATCGGACCATCAAATCTGGACCTAGTCGGAAAAATTTCTTAGGTGGATCCAACATGAAATCCTCCCTTTCAATATAGAGATTTTTGGAGAAAGGCACTGAACGGGTACCTGATTCAGGATCTTCAGGATTATTTTCGATCGCTAATTCCTCGACCTGATCTTCGGGATAATTGGAAATTACTAGTTGAACTGGGTCTAAAACGGCCATTACTCGGTCCGCCGATTTATTTAAATCTTCCCGGATACAAAATTCCAATAAACTTAAATCAATCAAATTATCTCTTTTGGCCACCCCTATTCGATCGCAAAAATTGCGAATGGAAGCTGCCGTGTAACCGCGTCTTCTTAAACCAGAAATAGTAGGCATGCGGGGATCATCCCAACCATGGACGATTTTCTCATTGACCAACTGCAATAATTTACGTTTGCTCATCACCGTATGTGATAAGTTTAGTCGGGCAAATTCATATTGATGCGTCGGAAAAATGGATAATTTATCAATAAACCAATCATATAGAGGTCTATGCACATCAAATTCCAACGTACAAATGGAATGGGTAATTCCTTCAATCGAGTCACTTTGGCCGTGTGCAAAATCATACATGGGATAGATGCACCATGCATTTCCTGTTCGATGATGGGCCATGTGCCGAATGCGGTACATCAATGGATCCCGCATGTGCATATTGGCATGAGCCATATCTATTTTGGCCCTCAAAACTTTGGCCCCATCCGCATGAATACCATCACGCATCTCTTTAAATAAGGTTAAATTTTCGTCAACCGATCTATTTCTAAAGGGGCTTTCTGTTCCTGCACTAGTAGGGGTCCCTTTTTGTGCCGCTATTTGTTCTGCAGTAGAATCGTCGACATAGGCCAATGATTTTTTAATCAGGTCTACGGCAAATTGATATAATTGTTCGAAATAATTAGACGCATAAAGTTCATTTTCCCAGGTGAAACCAAGCCAACTAACATCCTTTTTTATCGCTTCAACGTATTCAGTTTCTTCTGTAATGGGATTTGTATCATCAAATCTTAGGTTTGTTTTACCACCAAACTTAAGCGCCAAACCAAAATTTAAGCAAATACTTTTAGCATGACCGATATGCAAATAACCATTGGGTTCAGGAGGGAAACGGGTAAAAATTCCGTTTGAATACTGGCCTAAGGCTAAATTTTGCTGAATTATTTCTTCTAAAAAGTTAAGCGATTTGGGTTTGGATTCGTCCATTATTAAATGTTTCTGGGCTTTAATTAAATATGCAAACTTTTTTAATTTTCAAATTACTGAAATCAATTTTAAAATTACACATAAAAACAACACGAAATATAAGAATAGAGCTTATATTAAGGTTATTTAAACAAACGGAAAAAAATAATACCTAAAAATAAATTTCTTATATAATTTGCAAAATAATTTTTAACTTGCCTACTGAAAAAATCGACTAACCATTTTTTTCATAAAATCTACACAATTATATCTTTAAGATAATGGCTAAAAATTTAAAACTCAGTTTAATCGCAATCTTGTCCGTATTAGGATTTTATCAGCTTCAGGCGCAAAATCCACGTATAAATGGTAGATCGGGCTCTGTTACCTATCAAGTGCCAGCAGGCTGGGGTAAAACCTTAGAAGCTTCAGGTTGTGCACCTGGATCAAAATACGATTGGTCATTTACTCGTAAAGACTATAATGGACGATTTGAAAATATGGCAGGTGATTGGGATATCGCTTATGGAGGTGCTGGGGACGGGAGTAATGTTACTGCAATAACAAACCCATTCACAAGTTCATTTCCAAATATAGAGAATGAAATAGCATACCAATATAAAGTAGAATGTTCTATTGGTGGAGTTGTACAAGGTAGTTCTACTACAGCCAATATTATTACTATCAGATATCCAAAACAATATGTTCCAAGAGACGTGCGGGTTATTGGGGTATCCTGTGGAGATTTAAATAATAATAATGCGGGAGGCCGAGTAACCATGGAAGCGGATGGCTGCTACCAAGAAACTCAATGGACAGATACTAAAGGTAATACTATAGATTCCCCAGGCCCTGCCTACGCTGTCACTAATGACTATGCGGCCGGAACATATCAAGTAGCCTGCACTTTGGAAGGTTATAATTACAGTACTGGCCAAAATGAAACCACATTGTCAGGAAAGAAATCAATAACCATCGGCAAATACTATGCCCCTCCAGCAGCTTTTAGTACTTATTTCCCTGACGTACCTGATAATACTAAATTTGATATTAAAGTTTGTAAGAACTCTGCAGGTTATAAAATTGTAACTAATATCAACTATGAATTATATCAAAAATATTTTGATATATCATGGAAGTGGGATAATATGGGTAGAGGATCAAAAGTTATTGCTACCAATGTTGGCTCAATCACAACAAATTTTGACGGTATTTTTACAATGACTGTTAAAGCGAGAGATCAATATTGTGGATCTAGAGAATCATATGATGCTAAGTCTAGAGTAGAGCCATTAGCTAATGCGACTATAGAAGGTATTAAGCAATATTGTCCAGATGGTGGTAAAACCGTTTTGACAGCGGCAAATGCGACAAATGGTAACACCTATGATTGGTATGTGAATGGTGAATTGAGCACTGCTTTAGGATCAGCTGTAACAGCAACCATTGGCGAGACTTTAAAGTTGAAAGTAGGTTATACTTCACAAAATAGCGATTCGAATGGTAAAGGTTGTAAGTCAGATATTTCTGATGAAGTTTCAATTACTATGTTTGATCGTCCCAAGACACCAACTATTACAGCATTAACTAAATTAGGATTCTGCGAAGGAACTCCAATTAATGCAAAATTACAATCTTCTTTAGATAGTTTAAGTGGTGCTGCAACTAAATTCCTTTGGAGTAATGCATTGACAACAAGAGAAATCGATGTAACTAAAGCAGGTCTATATACAGTTAAAGTGACTGATATTAATGGATGTACTTCATTAGCCTCTGCGCCAACTGAAGTAAAAGTGTTGCCATTGCCAGCTGCACCTGTTATTACCGCAGGTGGACCGACTATTTTCTGCCAACGTGCTGATGCTGATTTTGGTACATTTAACTCAGTAACCTTAACAGCAACTTCAGTTAATGATGTCACTTGGTACGGAAAACTAAGTGCAGCTAAATTATTAGCTGGAAAAGTGTTAGCAGGTATTAAAACAAGTGATACTTATTTCACAACAGCTACTGATTTAAATGGTTGTATTTCTAAAAATTCTAATGAAATCAAGGTAACTGTACAAACAAATCCTGCCATAACTTCCGATACAAAAATATTAAAAGAAGGTGTTTATACGATTAAGGCAATCAATTTCCCTACAGCAGCAACTGTCAACGCAACCAGTGCTGGCGAATATGAGTGGAAATTTGGTTCAGCAGCTTTGATTTCTAAAACATTCGTATCAAAAGTGAAAACAGCTGGTGATTATACTGCTCGCAGAAAATACCTTTATACGATTGATGGAACGCCTTTAACATGTTTCACTGACATGGTTAAATATGCATACGTAGTAGATCCAGAATTTAAAGGTGTTGCGATATATCCAAACCCGATAACAAGTTCTAATGTTACTATCGAAATCTTAGAAGATTGGACTGGAGCAGATGTATCTATTTACGATATGGTTGGTCGTCCAGTATTTGCAGGCAAAATTGCAAGTTCAGATGGAACAGACGGAAGAAACACATTGAATGTAGGAGGTTTAGGAAACGGAATCTACATACTTCAAGTGAAGTCTACAGCTGATAAATCATATGTAGGTAAGATTATTGTAAACAAATAATCTTCCATTCAAATTAAATATTAAGCCATTCTGGAAAACCAGAATGGCTTTTTTTATGAAAAAATTCACAATCACTTATCTTCTACTTTTTGTTTCACTAGTTACGTTGGGACAATGGCATCCTATTAACTTGCCAACGACAGCGTCATTTAGAGCACTTAAATCATTTAAAAATGAGATATGGATAGGTGGCACTAAAGGAACCTACATTCATTCAATAGACGAAGGAATAACATGGGAAGTTAAACAAGTGCCAGGGGCAGAAAATTTAGACTTTAGAGACCTCGTTATCCTAAACAATAAAGAGATCATTTTGATGAGTGCTGGACCATCTGAAAAAGATGCGGCCAAACTCTATAAAACAAAGGATGGAGGAAAATCATGGGATGTAATACTGCATATAAAGGAACCTAAATACTTTTTTGATGCAATTGCATGGGATCACAAAAAAGGATTAGGCTATTTATTATCGGATCCCATCAATCAAAAATTTGTCCTTTTTAAAATACTACAAACAGGAAGTAAAATCGAACCCATTAACTTAATCAATTTCCCAACATTATTGCCGAGAGAAGCAGCATTTGCAGCAAGTGGATCAAGTTTACTCTGGCTAAATAGAAAATTAACCATTATTTCAGGAGGAGGACATCATGCCAGAATTTTTCAAAGCTTAAATGCAGATCTGACCTCCTGGGAGATTACACATCATGAAATTCCGGCAGATACAAGTAGTGGGTATTTTACGTTGGCAGCAAAAAATAAAAACCAATTTTGGGTTGCAGGGGGGAATTATTTAAATCTTAATTCGAGCGAAATTCCTATAATAGAATCTAAAGATGGAGGTAAAAATTGGACCCCCATCAAAAACAAGCCACCCAATAACTATTACATCGAAAAAGTTATTTGGTCGAGTCCGTATTGGATTGTAACAGGACCCGCTGGGAGCTATGCTTTCCATCCCAAATTAAGCCAATGGAAAAAATTAAGTGAGAGTCACTACCACAACATTATAGCCACAGAGCATAAAATAATTGGCGTAGGCGCCAAAGGCCAAATCGGCTACTTCGATAAATCAGCCTTGCAAGCCTTATTTTTTCCTAAAAAATAAGGAAATCGGCGTGCCTTCCAATTTAAATGCTTTCCGCATTTGATTCTCTAAATACCTTTCATAACTCTCCTTGATATATTGAGGCAAATTACAGAAGAAAATAAAAGTAGGGTAAGGAGTAGACACCTGCGTGCAATATTTAATCTTTATATATTTCCCTTTCCAAGCAGGGGGAGGGTAATTCTGAATAACTTCTAACATGACATCATTCAACTTAGAAGTCGACACTTTTTGAGATCTATTCTCAAATACTTCAAGCATTTTCTCAACTACCTGAAAAATTCTCTTCTTTTCTAGAACCGACGTAAATATAACGGGCATGTAGTTTAAGGGCGCTAAGCGCTCTTTTAGGGCATTCTCAAGCTTAATAGCTGTATTGGTATCCTTAGCAACCAAATCCCATTTATTAATCATTAAAACGATTCCCTTTTTGGCTTTATCGGCCATACTAATGATGTTCATGTCTTGAGCCTCCAAACCCGTGTTATGATCTATGGTCGTTGCGTCAATCAATATAATGGCTATATCACATTCCTCTAATGCCTTAATGGACCTCAAAACAGAATAATATTCTATGTTGTCGTCGACACGTGCTTTACGCCTTATTCCTGCAGTATCCGTGATAATAAAATCTTTGCCATAAAGCGTATAGTGATTTTGGATTGCATCCCGAGTAGTTCCAGCCAAATCAGTTACAATCGAACGGTCTTTACCTAATAAAGCATTCAAAAACGATGATTTACCTACATTGGGTCTTCCTAAAATAGCTACTCTTGGCACACCGGCTTCAGGATTCTCTTCACCCTCCTCTTCAAAATGAGAAATCATGACGTCCAGCATATCTCCAGTTCCACTACCACTTTCAGCAGCTATGGGGAAAGGATCACCTAATCCTAGCTCATAAAATTCTGCTGCAGCATAAGCCTTTTCATGCGTATCCGCCTTATTTGCGATTAGAATGACAGGTTTTTTAGATTTTCTTAAAACTTTTGCAAAGTCCTTATCCAAATCAGTCAATCCTGTTTGGCAATCCACCACAAATAATAAAACGTTGGATTCTTCAATGGCCATTTCAACTTGCTCGCGAATGGCGCCTTCAAAAATATCCTCAGACCCATGGACATATCCTCCCGTATCAATAACAGTAAAAAATTTACCTGTCCATTGGCCATATCCATAATGACGATCTCGAGTTACCCCCGACATATTATCCATGATGGCCTTTCTTTGCTCGATCAAACGATTAAAAAGCGTTGATTTACCAACATTTGGACGACCTACAATTGCAATTATATTTGACATTTTATTATTTAATTAATCGAGTGCATACCCGAATGAACGCAATTTATCCGCCTTTCCCCGCCAATCTGGCTCAACTTTAACAAATTGCTCTAAAAATACGTGTTTACCAAAAAACTTCTCTAATTCGGCGCGCGCTTGAATACCTACCTTTTTAATACTCTCTCCCTTATGTCCTATCAAAATGGCACGCTGGGAAACGCGCTCAACATAGATTTCAGAAGCAATTCGAATGATAGTTTCTTCCTCCTTGAAAGAAGTAACCACCACCTCACAAGAATAGGGAATCTCCTTCTTATAATTTAAAAAAATCTTCTCCCGAATAATTTCTGAAGCAAAAAATCGCTCTGGCTTATCCGTCAATTCATCCTTATCAAAAAATGGAGGATGTACAGGTAATTTTTCAACTATATGGGTAAATATTTGATCTAAGTGCACTCCTTCTAAAGCGGAAATGGGCAAAATTACCTTTCCGGGGAAAATTTCCTTCCAATAATCCAGGCAAACCTGAAGTTTCTCAGAATCAACCAAGTCAATTTTATTAATCAAAACTAAAATAGGAGTTTCCGTATGATCCTTCCAATTAGTCAAAAAATCTAAATCCTCATACGTATCAAACACATCCGTTACATATAAAACAACATCAGCATCTTCTAATGAACTTCTAACAAATGCCATCATCGACTTATGCAACTCATATTTGGGCATTAAAACACCAGGAGTATCGGAATATACAATTTGATATTCATCATCCCCCAACACGCCATTAAGCATACCTAAAATCCTGTGTCGCGTAGTTTGGGCCTTAGAACTAACGATAGACAAACGCTCGCCAACCAAAGCATTCATTAAAGTGCTTTTGCCAACATTGGGTTTGCCAATAATACTAATAAAACCTGCTTTATGCTGCTGGGCCATATTTTTTTGTACTGCCCAAAAAAGGGTGGGATTGTAAATTTTAACAAAGATACTTGTTTTTATGCGAAAAACACTGCACCTTTGCACTCCAATTATATCGCGGGGTGGAGCAGTTGGTAGCTCGTTGGGCTCATAACCCAAAGGTCGTCAGTTCGAGTCTGGCCCCCGCTACATTGAAAAAGGTCTTCGTCGAAGACCTTTTTTTATTGCCAAATTTTCAAAATCAAATACCGATTAATAAATAATTTACCTTTAAATAATTCATTTGGCATTTCTGGATTACAATTTCTTAGGTTTAGATGATTTAAATAAATTATAAAACCAAAAATGAGAACAGAGATAAAATTGCCTGGAATCGCAAATTGTCCCATTAAAGATATCGTTTATATAGAAGGAAAGGGGAATTATAGTTTAGTCTATTTGGCTACTATAAAAGAAGTTTATATAGCTAAAACGTTAAAAAAATTCGAATCGCATTTCAGAATGCATAAATTCATCCGAATCCATAAATCCTATTTGGTCAATCAAGAAAATATCCCTTCCATTGACACATCCAATTTCACCCATATTACTACATCATTAGGAAACAGATTACCCATTTCAAGGCGAAAATTAGCCTTCGTTAAGCAAAAACTATCATAAAAAAAGGGCCTAAAGGCCCTTTTTTTATTCTATCTCATGTTAAGATTACTTGCCACTAGGAGCGGAAAGTAAGTTAAAGAACTGATCCAATTTAGGAGTAACAATGATTTCAGTACGACGATTTAATTTACGACCTGAACGGCTTTTGTTCTCTGATTGAGGCTCAAATTCACCACGACCCCCTGCAGTCATACGCTCAGGATCTACTGAGAATTTAGTTTGCAATAAACGAACAACTGAAGTAGCACGCTTAGCACTTAAATCCCAGTTATCTTTGATACAATCAGTCGAAATTGGCACAGCGTCTGTGTGACCTTCTACTAAGATATCTAAGTCCTTATGGTCATTAACTACCTTAGCTACTTTAGCCAAAACAGTTTCAGCTTTAGCGTTTACAATAGCGCTACCGGAAGCAAACATTAATTTGTCAGAAATTGATATGTAAACAACTCCTTTTTTAACTTCAACCGTAACATCATCATCATTAATATCAGCCAATGAACGCTTTAAATTCATTACTAATGAAAGATTAATGCTGTCTTTACGTTGCATCGATGAATTCAAATCTTTAATGTATTTACCTTGATCATTTAAAGCTTCCAAAGATTTACGAATACTTTCAGCACCCGATTTGTTGATTACAGATAAATCAGATAAGCGATCTAACAAATTAGTATTTGTTTTTTTCATGTAATCCAACTGCTCCTGAACGGATTTCAATTGATTATTTTTAGCTTCAAGATCCAAATCTCTTTTCTTGATTTCTCCCTGAAGACTAGCTGTCAAAGATTGGCAATCAACTAAATTTGCTTTTGCCTTAGCTAAAGCCTGATCGCTACTAGTTTGTAATTCTGTCAAACGCGACTGTAAGTCGGCCATTTTCTTTTTACTAGAACAAGAAAAAAAGAAAGGCATTAACGCAAGTACCAAAAGTAATTTTTTCATGGTAATTATTTAATTGTGTAGTTTAGATTATTCCTTTATTAATTAACAATAGTGCAAAAATATAAATCTATAACAAAAAAACTATCCTTATATTAAAAAAATTTACAAAATAAGGCCATTTTTATTCATCGGCAATAACATATCATTGTTCGTTAATTATATGTCATTATATTGAAATCACATTTTATGATTTAATTTTTCTAAAATTTTAACTGTATCCTCATCTAATAATGAATTAATGGATTCCATTACTTCAAAAAAATGATCCAGTTTTTCTTGACCAAGTCTTTCATACACGATTTCATTAAATAGTATAACGCCTTGTCGCGCTTGATCTCTCTTTTTCTTGCCTAATTCGGTCAAGAAGATTTTTACCACTCGCTTATCTTTAAAATTTGCTTCCCGACGAATCCATTTCTTGTCTTCCAATGTTTTCAACATACGCGTCAAACTTCTAGACTCAAGCCCTAAAGCAGGTGCAATTTTGGTAGCCGAGGTTCCATTTTTATCAATGTGCAATAAAGCATATCCTATAGCCATCGTCATGTCAAATTGGGCAGCATAGGTATTATACATCCTGCTAATCGCGTTCCAACCTGTTTTAATCTGAAAATCAACCGTATTCTCTGCTTTCATATAATGTATGTTTAGCATACTAATTGTAAATTTGGATCAAAAAAAAATAGGATGCAAGCATCCTATTTTACAATTGACTATTTCAAAGCCTATTGAATTCGATTCCCCTTCATCCTTTTACTATTAACTTTTAAACCTGAAAAGGAAGATTTCATGATTTCTAATCTAATTTTAGTTTTATTGTACAGCAAATATTTATTCCCATCATACATTAAGCGGCTAAATGTGGTGCTACCAGATTCGTCGACCAATTGATAAAAATATTCGCCTCTCTCGCCTAATATCGGGGCAAAGTGTAAACTTTTTGCCTCACCGGCACCTGACTCAAAAGAAATAAGTAGATGATCCTGTGACTGCTTAACCAATAGGCCTGGCGTTTGCTTCTCGAGTGTAATTCGATTGATGGATTTACCATTGACAATAAGGACTTTCCCAGATTTGACATTCGCCTCAGAAGCATTTAACTCACGTTCTAGAAACAAGGGGTTGTCATTATAAAATTGGATTTTCTCTAAAGGCAATTGATTGTCTTTAATTAAAGTCATCAATGATCCTGTCAATTGCGTCTTCTCAGAACAAGAACTTAAAAAAAGAACGACCAAAAACAAAAATCCAAGTGCCCTCATAGTTTATTGAACTCCCTCTGCCAATACTAAAACTTTATTATTTAAAACTTCGACCACCCCACCCTCAATCTGAAAAGCTTGTTTATCTGCGACAAGTTCGCCCTTTTGCAAGGTACTCACAATCGCCGCGTGATCGTTTAATATTTGAAACGACCCATCTACACCCGGAAGTGTAACGACAGAAGCTTCGCCAGCAAATACTTTACGATCAGGAGTTATAATTTCTAAATACATTTTTTTCTATTTTGATGCCTCAGCAAGTAATTTTTCACCTTTAGCCACTGCATCTTCAACAGTACCTACTAAGTTGAATGCCGCCTCAGGTAAATAATCGTATTCTCCGTCAATGATCGCATTAAAACCTTTAATCGTATCATTAATATCCACTAGAACGCCTTTTAATCCTGTAAATTGTTCAGCCACAAAAAATGGTTGAGACAAGAAGCGTTGAACACGTCTTGCGCGAGATACAACTAACTTATCCTCCTCAGACAATTCATCTAGACCAAGAATCGCAATGATATCTTGTAATTCTTTGTAGCGTTGTAAAATCTCTTTAACTCTTTGTGCTGTATCATAATGAGAATCTCCTAAAACTTCTGCTGAAAGGATTCTAGATGATGAATCCAAAGGATCCACCGCTGGATAAATTCCTAGTTCAGCAATTTTACGAGATAATACCGTTGTTGCATCTAAGTGAGCAAAAGTTGTCGCAGGAGCCGGATCCGTTAAATCATCTGCAGGTACATACACTGCCTGAACTGATGTAATTGAACCACGCTTTGTAGAGGTAATTCTTTCTTGCATCGCACCCATTTCGGTTGCCAATGTAGGCTGATACCCTACCGCAGAAGGCATACGACCTAATAAAGCCGAAACCTCAGAACCTGCTTGCGTAAAACGGAAAATATTATCAATAAAAAATAAAATATCACGACCAGAACCTTCTCCATCTCCATCACGGAAATGCTCAGCCACTGTTAAACCTGACAAAGCTACACGAGCACGTGCTCCAGGAGGCTCATTCATTTGACCGAAAACCAAGGTAGCTTGAGATTTAGACAATTCGTTTTCATCCACTTTAGATAAATCCCAATGTCCCTCTTCCATCGCATGCTTAAATGCTTCGCCATATTTAATAACACCTGATTCAATCATCTCACGAAGCAAGTCATTCCCCTCACGCGTACGTTCTCCTACACCTGCAAATACAGAAAGTCCTTCATAAGCTTTGGCGATGTTATTAATCAATTCCATAATCAATACTGTCTTACCAACACCCGCTCCTCCAAATAGACCAATTTTACCCCCCTTTACATAAGGAGCTAATAAATCGATCACCTTAATACCTGTAAATAAAACTTCAGTCGTTGTTGCTAATTCGTCAAACCTAGGAGCCGAACGGTGAATAGGCATTCCTTTGTCCGATTTCGGCTGCGGGATACCATCAATCGCATCTCCTACCACATTAAACAAACGACCCTTGATTCCCTCGCCCGTTGGCATAGTCATCGGTGTACCCAAGTCGATTACTTCTTGTCCCCTCTGAAGA
>Ga0164294_10002298_pt1 | contig 17321 bp, 36 predicted proteins | sample GEODES005metaG_FD_111479 | JGI IMG/M metagenome (GOLD analysis project Ga0164294, IMG submission 111479) | Oligotrophic lake water microbial communities from Sparkling Lake, Wisconsin, USA - GEODES005 metaG | ecosystem: Environmental > Aquatic > Freshwater > Lake | place: USA: Sparkling Lake...
CACAGTCACATCATTCAGCACCTCGCCAACCTCATTCTTTTGGTTGATTTCGGTCATGTCTGGCTGACCGTCTGACCCAATGATTCGCATCACTCGTTGCGTGTCATATATTTTAGGTATTAAGTCCAACAGGATTTTGCCTGTATGCCTGATTGATCTGGTCATGTTGTCGTAAAAGTGGAAATTGCTCAGATCGGTCTGGTTTTGCTGACCTTGTAGGGCTTTCCCTGATATGTTGCCACTTGGTAATTGATTTGGATCAAGGATACCAAGCACCATTTGCAAATCTGCGGAAATAGCGCCTGCGGCTTCCATAATGCCAGCGGGGGGAGCTTCTGGTTGCAATCTGGTTGGTCGATCTGCTGGTTGACCCTCAATGTCTTTCTGCTTGTAACGCAGGACAGGGCTAGATTTAATGTTAGCCAGCGCCCATTCGTTCTCGTGTCCCTCATCTTGACCCTCTGCCATTAACCACTTTGCCTTTGGTGCAAGGGCAATTGATTCGGTCATGCTGGTGCGCCAGAAATTATACATACGCTGTGGGTCTTTTGCAAACCTGACAAGCCCGTATTTCTTGCGCTTGTCGTCAACGATAACCTGTGCGCCGTAGCAGGGAACGACAGGGATATATTTGCCTGCCCATGTCTTTTCTTCCAAGATTTCTAGCGCGGTCATCTTGACCCACTTAACTGCCTTGCGGAAGCTGTCACGTTCATCAAGCACAGTCAAGCCAGCGGCCTCAACCCGTTCAAAGAATCGGTCAGAGTCAGCAAATTGGCGTGTGCCATCACTCAGCAAATACAGCTTGGCACGTTCTCGTTCAATGTAAAAGAATTCAGCGATGCGAATGTCTTCCTTGGTAATCCAGCTTGCTGTGTCATCCCCTGTTGACCGCTGGGTGAAGTTAGCGCCATCATCAGCGTCAGGGTAGTAATCCTTGAAAATCTTCTTAGCCAGCACTGTGGTAATCAAACAGCGTTCAGAGTCTGACCCATCAGGCAGGATTGAATTGGGGTCAAAGTACACGGTGAACGGGTTATCAATCGTGTCAATGTAAATTTCTTGGTCAAATGAATCCTCGCTGACATAGCGGGTATTGATGCGCCAGTAGCCCCAACCCATTCGCACGGCGTAATCAAAGGCGGTATCGTAGGCAGTGTCAGCATTGGAGTTAACCTCAATGTGCCGGGTCATGCCCTCAATGACTTGGGCAATCTTGTAATCAGCCAAGTTATTCACAGGATGCACCTTGATGCGTGGGCGCTGCATCCGCTGTTGGTTGGTCACCTGTCGCACATAGGCATCAATCTTGTTGATGGTTAGGCAGGGTCGTGCTTCCACGTTTCTGCTGTTCTGAATCTCAACAGGCCATTGATCGCCAGCAGCAAACTTAATGTCTTGCAATGCTTCTGCGCGATTGGTGGAGTCTGCGTCATTAACCAGCCGCCAAAACTCTATGGCTTTGTTGATTCTGTCGTCTTTGCCTGCTGCGTCTTGGTATGCCATATTTGCCCCTTTTGGGAATTATCCCATCCAACCGCTTACCATTGCAACCTGTGCCTTGGGCTTGCGTTTGGGTCTGTCTTGAATCATCAGGGCAATGTAGCGGAATGCATCTGCCCCGTGCGAATAGTGATCATGTAATGGGTTGCGGCTGAACTGCCCTGTTTCTGGGTCAACTTCATAGCGGTAGTGGCGCAAGCAATTGATGCCCTCTGCGGCGTGTTCACGGTCAAACCAGCAGTTAGGGAATATTGTTCTGGCTGCGTTAATTGAGTCCAGAATAGGCACTCTGGGCAGAATCTGTGTCTTGTACCCTGCCGCCCTCACAATGTCGTCAATTGACCGCCCAGCCGCTGCCAGTGTCTGGTTCTCAGCGTCATGGGGTAACCAAACCGTGTCGTACACATACCCAAACGTTTGCATGGTCGCCAAGTAATGGGACATGGTTTTCTGACTGTCTTCAATGTAACGAATCAGGCGGGTTTCCATGCCCACAAACTGCAAGAACCAGATTGATGTGCTATCAGACCAACCAAGGTCAAAGATTGCGTGGACGGGCTTTGTTGCGTCATACGCCACACGGGTTAGCCTGCCCTCAATTTCTGCCTGTTGAAGTTCCTTGGCAAAGATAGCCCCATCGACTGATTGGCGGCATAAGCCCTCCCAGACTTGGTTATAGGCTTCTTGGTCGCGGTTCTTCAGTGCGTCCTTTTCCAGCTTTAGGGTTTCTGGAAACCAAGGGTTATCCGACCAGTTGATTTTGATCTGGATGCAATCTTCTGGCGGTTTAAGCACAAACCGCTGATAGGTTTCATCTGTTTCTAGTTCAGGATTAAACGAAATCCATATCTCGCTGCCCTGCTTTCGGATGGTAGGGATTAGCACATTCCAACTAAGGCGGCTGGTGGTCTGGGCTTCTTCCACCCAGCAAATGTCCACACCCTCATATGATTTGATGTTAGCAATGTTGTTCTTTAAGCCAGCAAAGGCGAACTCTGTGCCGTTCTTGCCCCTGATGCTGTTCTGGGTGATTTCATAGAAACCCAGCAGGCCAAGGGATTCGATCTGGTCGCACAACAGCTTATGAACTGAATCCCTGATGCTGGTTTGGAATTCCCGCGCACACAGTATGCGTAGCGGGTCTTTAGCGCCCTTGATCAGTAATGCCCTAGCGATGCCCCATGACTTAGCGCCGCCCCGTCCACCGTAGGCTACCTTATAGCGTGATGGCTTAAACAAGCCTTGCAGCTTGATTGGGAATTCAGCATTGGCAATGGCGCTAGCGACTTCAGACAAATCATTTCCTTATAGGTTGTTGGCTACTCGCTACATCCACAGATACTGCGCTACTTGTCCGCAATTCAACACTGTTTCGGGCGGCATCCGCTTTCACCAACACGGCTGGGGATTATGTCGGGCGGGGCGCTTCTGGAACGTCTTCCATCACTTCGCTTACCGTTTGCCACAATCCCCATGCGTGTTGTTACTCAGGCTTTACAAATGTCACCTGAATACCTGTAAGCAATGGCACACCATCTGCGCCCGTGATTTCTTGCTTTGTGCTTTCTCTGTATTTCTTTGGAAACCTTGCAGCCATTGACCTTGACCACAGGCTGGCATTTAATTTATCGCTTTCTCTGTTTTCAACCATGTAAGCTGCGGCTTGTTCTTCCCACCATGCCTGTTCATAAGTCTTAGCATCATCCAAGGCGTGCAAAAATTCTTCGTGGGCATCGCGCCATGAGTAAATAGTTCTAAGGCTTACATCTAATTGATAGCAAATTTGTTCAACAGACTTACCAATACGCCCTAGTTCCCTAACCGTATCGCAATAGCTTGGGTCATATAGGGTTGGGCGACCTACTGGGCGCTTTTCTAGGACGGGTACTGTGTCGGTCATTTCTTTTTAGGCTTTGCTTTTTTGTCTTTCTCAGCTTCACGTTTGACTGAATAGCCAATGGCAACAGCTTGCTTTGCAGGCTTGCCAGCTTCTATTTCAGCCTTGATGTTAGCTTTCAGTGCCTTGGGTGTCATTGACTTGATCAGCGGCATCTTTGCTCTCCAGTTGGCTTAACCAATATTGACAGTCTTGAATTGCCCCGCCAATCGCATGGAGGTTTATTTCCATTTGTTTGGCTTGGGCGGTCAGAAACTCAATGCGGCTTTTTACAGATTCAATGTTCAAGCTGCACCATGCACAATAGAAAAGTTGATGATTACAGCTTCAGAATATGAAGTGGCAGTAGTCAAATTACGCAAAGTAATCAAAGCAGAACCCGCAGCCAAGTAAGAAACGTAAGTGGTGTATGCACCAGCCGCGCTACCAGTTGTATTGCTAGAAACATTGACAATAATTGTGTCATTAATAGAAATGGTGCTATTTGTCAAAATGAACGACACAGCGGTGCTTCCTGCCAACGCTGCATTGTTCATTGTGATGCGGCCAGCAGACTTGTTAAGAGTTACCCCTGTGGACTTGTCTGTTAGCTGCGTAACCGCACCTTGTCCGGCTGCTGAATAACCAATTTCGCTGGTGGCATACACGGTTGTGCCAATAACAGTTGATGGTGTGGTTGCACCAATAGGGGTGTTGTCTAGTGTTCCACCCACGATTTCTTGGTCTTTGTACGCTGCGCCAATTGCAATTGAGTTTGACATGATATTTTCCTTTAACAGTTCCAGTTTTTAAGGGATGCCTTTGCCCTTTCCGCTGGGCCTTTGGCGTTTTTAACTACTCCCTCCATTCTTGCACAGAAACTAGCCTTTCGACCAGCATCTGCTTTAGTTTTGGGGTTGGGGGCAGGCGGTTTAAGATTTGAATTATTCTTTGCGTTGTATTCAGCGCGACCCTTTGCCGTCATTCCTGCACCTTTGTCTGTCGGGTTGTAAGTTTTACCCTTACCCGTGGTGGTGTGTGAAATGGGCTTGTCGTGCTTCTTCATTTTTTGGCAGTCTTGGCAGATTGCTTAAATGCCGCTGCGGTTGGTGCGCCCTTTGCGCCCGGCGTTCTCATGCGTTCTGGCTTTTTGCCAGCCGCTTTTTGCGCCTCTATACGTTCTTGTTTTGCATGAATATTTGCATAAAGTCCAGTTTTTGCCATTACGCCTCCACTACTGCACAAATGTCTGCTTCTTGGATGATCTGGTAGTCTTGCCCATCAATGTTGTGAACAGGCCAGTTCAGATAATCCCCGTTTCCATACTTGATAAAGTCGCCCACCTGTGTCTGATCCACCAGCGCCCCAACCGCCACAACTGTTCCCTCATTGAATGATTCTTTGTTGTTGACATAGATAATGTCGGACAACTTGCGAACATTGGGGCGAACAACTACACGGTCACGCAGGGGTTTGATCATTTTTCGGCTTTCTTCCGGGCTTTTTCCGAATTGGCGCTTCTGCCACCGTGTCGGTCAATATATCATAAACAGGTAAATTTACCATTACAGGTTCAATGGTTGCGTGTTCTCCGCACCAATCATTCATGTGCCTGTTAACAGTCTGTGGATAACGGCGGCAGCTACCCATAATCTGGGCATCCAAAAAGAATTTACAGCTTCCGCAGTTATGCGCCACGAATTGGGTATCCTGCATCTTCAGTCATAACAGCTTTGTTTAAAGCCGCCGCCATTTCATCAGCCATTGATGCTGTGGCTTTTTCGTGCATTCTGCCCTCGCGGTGTTCAGCGGGAGTTAGCGGCAAAACCTCGGTAGGTGTTCTCCGAAATAGCGCCGCTGCTTCTGGCGCGTTCAAGCGTGTCATATAACCTCCTTTGAACTTCATTTTCGTTTAATTTAGGTAGCTTGTCAAGCGAACTTACAGCAGATTTACCCGCACCACGCGAATTATCAATGACTTGAATCTTAACTTTGGGGTGATCTTTATATTTTTGCTGTAATTCGTTTATTGTTTTTAATGCGCCAATATGCGTTTTTAAATGTTCTCCAATTGGTACAGTTCTACCCGACCCAAATTCTTTTTCTTGTCTGGATGCACGTTTTAGCGCACCGTTTTGCAATGCTTCAACAGGGTCGCGGTAGGTGTAAATAATTGAAACCTTGCGATTTGCTCTCAATGCTTGTTGAATTTTCTTGTCTGAAGTCTCAAACTTGTTCATGTTTGTGTCGTAAACCATTTCAGCCCGTTTGACTGATTCAGAAATGTTTTTGACAGCTTCTAATGCGGTAGTTTTGCCTGCACCTGTGCCGCCAGCAGTAAAAACAACCGTGCTGTCCATGCCTTTGGGCGTTGGGTTTGATAGCTTTTCAGCGTAAACCCGTTTGATGAACTGGCTTGATGGTTCATGCACATCAGCAGATTTTGTGCGGTCAGACAAATAATGCGGAGACAATTCCCGCGCAATATCTGTATTCAAAATTTTACCGCCGCCAGAATCTTTCAAAGCAGCATATTCCTGACGCAGATTTAAATAATCGTTATTTAAACGGTCAAAATATTCCTGTTCAATCGGGTTTTGCGATTGCGGTTGGGCTTGCGGCATAAGCGCCGCCGCCCTTGTTTGGTCAGGAATTGGCGCTGGTTGTGCCGCCGCCATCATGCTGGACAGCGGAACTGCCATTACTGGCTACATTTACGGTCGTGTGTGTAGCAAACGCCGTTAGAACGTCCACCGTCAAATGCCTTGTCAGCGCCTGTCATGTTGGTTTTGGCGGCTGGAATGCCCTTTTTAGCGCTTCCTTGCTCACCTGTTTTATCAGATGCGGCTGGGTTGCCAGACATTGTGGCTTTTGTGCCGTAACCATTGGGTTCGTTCTTCATCATGTTTTTCATGGTTTTTCCTTATTCAAGATAACGCAGTTTATACAAGGTTGAATTGATCAAATCGGCGATTTCATCCACCAAATTTTGCAATTCTGTGTCTTGTGGCAGTTCCTTGCGGGCTTCTTCCACAAATTCTTTGATGTTTTCCAAATACTTTACTGGGTCTTTTTCTGTATGAAATTCCTCAGGAAATTTTTTAAGCTGATCATACTTACCCATATACGCTTCGGCGTATCTGTCAACCAATTCAATAATTTTTGCATAATATTTTTTCAACGCCTTATGTTTTGCATAGTTGGTGCTTGACCAATGCATAAAATGCGTCACCGTTGAACTGTGCAACAAGTGCGCTACGAATTCGGCTACTTCATCATTCATATTGCTACTATATCAAAAAAAGGGGGGCTGCAACACCCCCCTAAGACAACTGCATTTTTATTGTAGGCGCAGGAACATCAGCAGGCCATTTGCCTTGTTCAAAAAGTTTTATCACCGTAAGGTTATGCGCTAAATGCCACATTAATTGCCGTTCATCTTTTGTTAGGTCTTTGCCTTGGTCAACTTCATAATGGCATTTTTGGCACAAAGCCGCCACCAAATTGTCGTCAGCTTTGATCCCTCTGCCTTTGCCGCCACCCCAGTTTGTGTGTGCTGCCTGCACCATGTTGCCCGACCCGCAAGCTTGGCAGTCAAGCCCCGCTACCAGTTTCAACAGTTTTTTTGACCTTACATATTGATGTTTTTGAAACATAGATACACTTCTTTTTGGTTGCCGTTTTTTAAATGCTTGCGGTAATTACTTTGGGTCGGCCTTGTGCCGATCCCCTTTTTTATTGGTGCGCCCTATCTTGCATTCTGTTGGTGGCTTCGCGTGTGCGCCAGATTTCAACTTCAAGGCGATAGCTTTCAAGTTCCCACCGCAAGGTTTCTTCTTTTTCCACCGCTGCGGCTAACCCTTGGATCAATTTTTGATACTCAGGGCTTGAATAGGCTTCGCGTTCTTGGTGGCTGGCGGCATCAATTCCATTTAACAAGGCATCCCGCATCAGCATGGCTTTCTTGGATTTGCGGAATTCTTCAAGGTAAACCCTTTGTCCCTTTGCGTCCCCATACAGCGGCGCTTTGTCCCTGATGGCTTGTGTAGCTTCTTCTGGTTTCATTTAATCACCCCAATCATTCGTAATGCCGCATCAGGGCAGTCTACAACCGCCAATGCGCCGCCTTTCCAACTTCCATGCCACCTTAGCTGGTCTTCATTCAAAGACCTCTTAGACGGTGGTTTAAAGCCGTCCTTAACTTCCATAAGCAGGGTTTGGCCTTTATAGCCCACCAACAGATCAGGTACACCCTTGCCAATACCCGCCAAAGATTGAACCGAAGCGCCAGCCGCCCGTAACGCCGTAACAACTTGTTCCTGATTTGCGTCAATTTTTGCTGCTTTCATTGTTCATTCGTTTCTGCAATTCGATCACTGCTTTTTGACCACGTTTTTTCACTAAGTCGGATAAGGTTTGCTGCCACCATGCCCATGCCTCGGCTTTCCCCTCCTCCATCACTTTCTTCCTGTACCGCCTGATCCACTCCCGCGCTTCCGATTGGCGCAAGGTCTCCTGTATCTCGTAGCGCTTGGTCAATGGCAGATTGGCTAAATTGTTCCCCATCTTTAAGTCTGGCAAGGATTGAATTGGCGATTTTTCTGTGTTCATGGTTCATATCAATTTCATACCGTAATTATTGATGCCGGAAAAATTCCAATCTGGTTTGCGTTTCAACTGATTTTTTTTGAACAAGTTGTAATCAACAAAATGATGCCATCTGTCAAATTTCCAAACTACTTTTGAACAATCAGGGTGCAAATCTTCTAGCATTTTTGACTTGTTTAATGTTCCCTCTTTTGCATAAAAATCATCTGTGTTACCGCCTGCCATTTTTTGTGTTCTGACTTTGTTAGCCAAAAAAGCATTGAATTGAATTGTGTAATCACCGTCTTTTAAAACCCGCAAAGATAAATGCGTATCTTCGTTATATCTTCCCTCCCAACGATATTTAATTGAATTGTTTACCAACAAACAAGAATAAATTCTTGTGTTAAGAACAAAAGGTGGGGGCGTGTCTTTACGTTTGGCAAACATAACGTAATTGAAACCAGCAAGTGGAACGTTTTCATATCTGTCTACAAAATCTTCTGCTGCTCTAAAAATTGCAGGGGTTAAACATTTCACTTTTAAATTTTGATTTAAACGATAAAAACCATCTATGTTGTCATCTAAAACCCAATGACGTTTTGAATTGCTGTGATCTAAAGCAAAATTTCTAGCCGCACCGGGGCCTTTGTTTTTTGCAACACCTAATTCATCACACGTTACATATTCATCAAGATATGATTTAGGCAAAACCAAAACTTTTTCTGCGCCAACTTCTTTGGCGTAATTTTCAAATTCGTGTTGTTCAACAATAATTTTGAAATCAACGCCCATTTCTTGCAAAGCATCAGCAGTCAAACGTTTTTTCCATCTGCCTTTTGAAACTATGTAAATTGGATATTTATTTAACATATTTTTTATCCGCAAGATTTTGATGTTCTTGTTTTGGAAACCAAATAGATTGTGTTTTGATGCTGATTGTTTGTTCAATCAATTGAGCAAATTTTTGCAAATCATCATAACTAGCAAAATTTATTCGTACTGAATAAGTTGGTAATAAATTTTTTTGTTCAAATTCTGGCATACCTTGCCATTCTTCGCGCCATGCTTCTTGTTCACCAAAAAGCACATTTTGTTCAAGATTTGGTTTAGCGTAAGGCATCAAAATTTCTTTCTTAACTCTGCAAGTCTAAGTTTAGCTTCTGCAACCACCGCCGGGTCAACAGGCGTAGGGTTGTGGGTGATTTGCAATTCATCGCGTGGAATGGCAGGCCCAGCGTTGCAGAATTCCCTAAACTTAATGGCGCTTGGCACAAAGTCAGGGTTAAGGCGATCAATAGCGTAATCCATGCTGGGGCGGTAAGTCAGGAAGTTGCCAAGCTGTCTTTGCCATTCGGCGCGGACATTAGCTAGATCAATCCCATCCCAATGCCTTGCAAAGTTTGCCCCATAAATAGCACTCATGCGGGTGAAAATGTAATCAAAGCCAACGTCCACATCACACCAATCGTTTGGGTTCTTCATGAATTACCTCCAAATTTTCAGGTTTAGCCCAAAACGGGGCGGGTTTAGGGCCTGACATTCCTCTGGTCAACAGGTTCATGTTAGCGGCGGCTTTCTGCGTAGCTGTTTGTTTTTCAGTAACCCATTCAGCCTTAAAACCGCGCCAGCCCCGCGCTGCACATTCAGCCATTGCTTGTTCAAGTGTCCAGCCTGCTTTGTTGGCTTCGCGCTGGATTGACTTAATCACGGTTTCGGTGATTACTGCCCTGCTTGCTTTTCGTTGGGCAACAAATGATTCCCAAACATCTGCTGACACGCCATCTGGCGTTTGTATCTTCTTTGTCTCTCTCTCTGTCTCTGTCTCTCTCTCTGGGATAGCAACTTGCTGGCAATCTGCTAGCACTCCGCTAGCAACAACAAAAAAGCCTTTATCAATCAATGGTTTTACCCCATCTTGATATTCTTTGGGTGTGATGTGCAAGCGAAACACAAGCTCATCCAGTGAGCCATCAAAACTACCGTTTTTAGATTCTGATGCTAGCAACCACATCAATGGCGCTAGCGCCTTGCTAGCAATTGGCAATCCCATGAAAACCCTGTCGTTGAGGATTTCGCGGTGTAATTTAATCCAAGGGGGAAGACGATCTTTATAGTGCTGAAAAACAGCCCAATTTTTGGGTATCAATAACATATAAACCTCACGTTGTCGGTCACCGTTACAAAGAGACTGTGGCAGGGCGGTAACGAATCGCCTTTTCCCCCGCTAAGGGTAGCCAAGTCCACATTTTAATCTATTAAATGAACCACTGGGGGTGCATTGATTTCAATTGCCACGCCCGTGCTTGCGGAATGGTTACGCCCCATTGACTGATAGCGGCGCGGCTGATCCCTAGCATTTCTGCCAGTTTTCGCACTGATCCCGCTAATTTAATTGCTTGCTCTTTTTCCATAATTGCATATTAAGCCAACTTACCCTAATCTGTCAATACCCTATAAAGTTAAGGGGGCTTTACAGATACCATTTGACAAGGTTGTTAAGCTAGCTTATTATTCGTTCATGCCCTAGCGAGTTGCACGGGGTCTTTAAGGAAACCAAAATGTCAGACACTCAATATCTCTCATGTGCCGAAACAGCAAAATTAATTCGTGCTGCTCTTAAAGAATCTTTCCCCGGCATCAAGTTCAGCGTCACTTCCAGCGTGTACAGCATGGGCGCTTCCATCAACGTCAAGTATGTAGACGGCCCGACCGTTGATCAAGTCAAAGCAGTTGTCAGCAATTTTGAGGGCAGTTACTTTGATGGCATGACCGACTACAAAGGCAGCAATTACAGCAGCATGAACGGCGTAAACGTCAGGTTTGGTTCTGATTACGTCTTTGTCAATCGGAAATATTCGATGGCGTTCTTTGCTGGCGCTGTACAGGCAGCTTGCGAATACTACGGTTATGCAATGCCTGAATTGTGTGAAAGCAGTTTTGGCGCATACATCGCACGGGGCATGGATTTCGACACAGAAAGAAGAATCCAGCAAAAAGTGCAAGACGTAAGCCTGTGCGAGACACAGCCCAGCGCGACCGCCGCCAGTGTTCAGTTTCTTGGTGATGATGGTTACGGGTACGGCGCAGTAGGTATGTTGGCAGCTTAATCAACGGGGGCGCAAGCCCCCTCAAAGGAGTTAAAAAATGGTTATTTCTCAAATTTCAAACACTGTGCAAGTGGCAACTTTTGTAAATGTTTTTTATGGCATTGCTTCTTTGGTCACCAAAACCAAAAAAGGTTATGCAGTAACCCTGCTGGACACTGATGCCGAAATGATTGTTTCCCCAGTTCGTATTTATCCCGCCACCATGTTGGATCAGGCAATTGCCTACGCCAAAAAAATTGCAAATATCAAGGAGTAAAAAATGAAAGTTTTTCAAAGTGCATTTGGATGGAAAGCAGAATCATATTTTCCGCTGGACGATACCACCCGTATCACCATCACCACCATGAAACGTTCTAGCGGTTTGATCACTACTTCGGTAACAGGCAGCCGCAAAGAGGGGGAAATGTGGTATTGGACGATTTGCAAAGATTACAGCATGACATGGGGGGTTAGCAAAAGCATTCGCGCCACCCAGAAAACTGTGGCAGACCAGCAAAAAACCGTGCTGGATCAGTTGGACAAAATCAAGGCTGAAGTTGTGGCGTTTTATGAACAACTTAGGGAAACTACCTAAAAAATAATTGTAAAAAGGCTTGACTTAGTGTTAAGCCAGCTTATAATTCATTCATTCCCCAGCGCAACGCATAGGGTCTTTTAGGAAATAAAAATGGCTTATACAAAATTAACCACCAAACAACGCATGGTAATGCTGGATTTTTTAGCTACGGCTAAAACTAACGGGATCAACAATTTATGCGCCTGTGTCCCATCTAGCAACACCATGTTCAAAACCAATCAAGTGCGTCAAATCAGGGTTGTCACAGATGCAATTGCTTGGGGCTTTGATGAACTGAACAACAGAATCCGTTTAACGCCAGATTTAAGAGTTTTGCAAGATTAAAAGGAACAACCATGTTTGATATTGAAACCTACAAAAAACCAACCGATTGGGCGCAAGTCGCCTTATATGTTGTCTCCGTTGCCGCCATTGTGGTGGTTGCCCTTGACCTTTTTGTTTGGAGAACATCATGCTAAATGACGGTGAACAAGGCACTTTTGTTGAATATCTTGACCAGTACGGTGAAGTCAAAGTCGAATGGACTTGGTATGACGGTGACGATTGGGAAATGGATGGTCATTTTGATGTGTTCATTTCCTGCGGTGATCTAGATATTACCTATGACATTCCAAAAGAATCATTCAACTACATCTATCGGTGCGTCAAAGAACGCGCTGGTTATGAGTCACCCAGCATCAAACGTGTCGGGTTTGTGATCAACGGCTTAGCCAACAACATTTTTTGAGGATCAAAATGAAATACGCACTTTTACTTTTGCTTTCGGTTGGATGCGCCAGCCAGCAGCCAGCACCCGTGTACACCATGCACCCTGAACCAGTTGCACAAAACACCACGCAGGAACTGGTTGTGGACAAACAAATTCAGCCAATGGGCAGGAATGAAGTTATTGACGGGGTTAAGCAATGCGAGTCAGCAGGGCTTCGTGCTATCCCTATTTATGCAAAACGCAAGATCAATGGCTACACGGTGGAAACCGTAGTGGAAGTGACTTGTGGCCCGAAATACTCTTACTAAGGAGAAATCATGCAAACACCAATTGGAAACAAAATTGCCGCCGCATTTGTCAAAAGCCAACGCCAGTTTGGGCCAGCCTTAAAAACATCTACAAACCCTCATTTCAAATCTAAGTACGCTGACCTTGCTAATTGCATTGAGGCTGTTATTGGGGCTTTAAACGATAACGGTATAGGTTTAATGCAGCGCACTTATGAATGCAAAGATGGCGTAATGGTGGAAACCATGTTGATTCATGAATCAGGTGAAGTTATGGAATGCGGAATGCTTCATGTGCCTGCCACAAAAATGGATGCAATGGGTTTTGGTAGTGCGTTAACTTATGCCCGTAGGTATTCGCTTTTAGCCGCCACTGGCCTTGCCCCAGAAGATGATGACGGTGTAGCAGCCAGCCGCAAAACTGAAATCAAATCCACGGTTAACGAAAACCAAGTAGCTGACCTGATGGCTGCAATGGATGAAACCAACACGTTGGAAGAACTTCAGAAGACCTACAAAGCCGCTTATGCCGCAGCCAATGGCGACCCAGCTTGGCAAAAGAAAGTGATTGCGCGTAAGGATGAAAAGAAAACACAGTTGGAGGTCAAATAATGGAACAGGGAACAACTGAATGGTTTGCTGCACGGTGCGGCAAGGTCACCGCCAGCAGGGTAGCAGACATTATTGCCAAGACCAAAACAGGTTACAGCACTAGCAGGGATAACTATGTTGCCCAGATTGTGTGTGAACGCATGACAGGCAAACCCGCAGAGTCATACAGCAATGCGGCAATGGCTTGGGGTACTGAACAAGAACCGTTTGCCCGTGCCGCCTATGAGTCCGCTAAAGACGTTCTAGTGCAAGAAGTAGGGTTTGTATTGCACCCAAACATTTCAGAGGCTGGTGCGTCCCCTGATGGCCTTGTAGGGTTGTTTGGATTGGTAGAAATCAAATGCCCTAACACCGCCACCCATATCAGCACATTGTTGGATCAAAAAGTCCCTGAAAAATATAACACCCAGATTCAATTTCAAATGGCATCTACTGGTCGTCACTGGTGCGATTTTGTAAGTTTTGATCCGCGCATGGCAGAGGGCTTGCAATTGTTCATCAAACGGGTTGAATTTGACCCACTCTATGTAGCCAGCCTTGAAAAAGAAGTTTTGAATTTCTTATTTGATGTTGAATACAAAATCACCCAACTTAACAAACTGAAAGACTGACATGAAAAAATTTAAAAATATTGTTGTTATTACTGGCACATACAAAACCCGCGAGGGACAAGACAAGAAACGCTACCAAACCATTGGGTCAGTGTTCTTAGATGACAACGACAACCTAAAAATCAAAATAGATTCAATACCTATTGTGGATGGCGGCTGGACGGGTTGGGCAAACTGCTATGAATTGGAAGAAAGGGAAGCGCCCAAAGCACCCAAAGGCGGTTTTGAAGATATGCCCAGCGACATACCCTTTTAAGGAATAATCATGCTGCATCCAAGAGTCAGAAACACCGACCCTTTGACCAGTTGGCAGGCAGCAGGGTCTGCAAAAGACCTTGCCAGCCGCCATGCCCGTCTAATTGTTGATTGCTTAGAAAAATATGGCGCATTGGGTAAAGATGGCATTGCCGCACAGTCAGGGCTGGAATCCATGCAAGTAGCCAGACGGTTGCACGAACTGGAACGCGATGGCGAAATCTGTTTGACAGGTAAAGTCGTTAAATCCAAGTCAGGGCGCATGGAACGTGAATGGCGTTTTGTGCCTGTACAGCGGGAGTTGATATGACACAAGGAAAAGACGTTATGTACAAAACACCTGATGGGCAGCACGTCAATCTCAGCGTGGAAGGAAAATACGCGTTTCAATTAACGCCAGAACAATCTGAATGGCAGTGCTATTTGTTTGGCAACAGACCCGACAGTATGGGTATTGTGTATCGCCCAAGAAAAGGCAAAGAACCAAGTTGGTTTGTGCGCCTGATGATGCGTATCTTTTTTGATTGCCTGTGGGTGAAGGATAAGAAAGGAGAACCCCAATGACACAAGATGAAATCATTGCGATGGCTACACAGGTGTATGGTGAATGTGTTTGGCATGAATCTGCTTTGTTGCGTCTTGAAGCCTTTGTCAAACTGGTAGCCGCCAAGCGCACATGGGTAGGGCTGACAACCGATGAAATTGAAAAAGTTTGGCAAAACGTAGAAACAAGTGACTTTGAAGATTGCGTACAACCTTTTGCCCAAGCCATTGAAGCCAAACTCAAGGATAAAAATTGCGCTGGCTAATTTTGCTTATGGTTGGGGTAAGTTGGCAACCCAAGCCAGTTACCACCGCCGATTTGATTTACAAAGCTAAAATGCAGTCTGTTAGTAAAGTATGTGATAAGCCCCGCAAAAGCGAAAACGTTAAACAAATTTGCAAACGCTGGGAAAGAAAAAGGGGATCAAAATGATTGCCACTATTTTTGCGTTGTCACTTGGTGCTGTGATCGGGGTTGGCGGTGTAATCTTGCTGCTGTATATTTTTGCAGATTAGGCGTTACGTTCAAAGTGTGGGCAATCCACCAAATTAGAAAAGTGACCTCCCCAGCGATTCTTAGGGTGCAGGCTTTCCCAGTAAATGCCCAGCGGTTCAATGGTTGCCTTGTCCCAAATAATCTTGCCATCTTTGAAAAAATTTAAATCAATGGCGCACCGCTTTAGGTGGATGCTGTTCATGGTCTTGGATCGACCTGTTTTGAAGTAGATAGCTTGTTGTTCTGGTGTTCTAGCCAGTTCTCCGGCGGTGACCGTAAAACCTTGCTCAGTGGCGTATTGAACCAGTTTGCAGGCATCAAGTAGGAATGCGGCTTGTTCAGTGTTTAAACTCATTTTTCTACCCCATCTATTTCGCCGTGAGACAGTTTCACACCAGCCAGCAACCCAATAAAGCCGCCCACAATGGTTTGAAATGCGGGGCTAATCAGTTTGAAGATTTCAGCGTTGTCAACTTTTTCGTCAAACAATCCAGCCATTAGAACGCCGACCATGCCAACAACAACAATGCACAAAGTAAAGCTGACCATCAGGGTCACAAGGAAAGTTAATTTGGCTTTCATTTCTTCCTCATTTCTGCTAGCTTCTCCACAGTCCTGCCTCCAAAATAGGCCAAAAATACTATCTGCCCCCATGAACCCAAAAGATTTACAAAAGATTCTTGTGGGCTATGTCCAAAAGCAGACATCATGGTGAATAAAAAGTACCCTGCAAAGATGGCTATAAGGGACATAGGGCGTATGTTTTTGGACAGCCAAGAGTCAGATGCCATATCTGATTTCCAGCGGTCTGTGACGTTATCAGCGTCATTCTGGGCGGCTTTTGCCAATACTTCCATTTCAGCCAGTTCCATCTTGGCTTTTTCAATGCCTAATTCCAACAGGCGTTCTTCGTGTTCAAATTGAAGCTGGCGCAGTTTTCCAACATCTTCAGGGGTTGGGTTGTCAGGGATTTTCACGCCCAATGTGTTTTCGACTACTTCCTTGCCTTTGGCTTGGATGGCAGACGACAGTAAGCCCAACCCGTTTTGAGCCAATGTGCCAAGCAATGATGCGACAATGGGAATCATTTTTTGTTCTCCAATTCAGTAATAAGACGGCGAACAATTGCCTGTTGGCGTTTGTTTTCTTGTTGCACGACAAGCATATCAAAGTACATAGAAGCCATCAAGTATAAGAACAGCGGCAAAATCAGCATCACCACAATCAGTGAAAGCAAAAAAACTATTTGCCCATGTTCATTTGTTTTATCGACCACAGCAGTAGGTGGAGGTATATAGAAACCGTTAGAACCGCCGCTATTATTAGTGCCTTGTCTTGTAAGCTGTTGAGATTTTTTCTGCGTAGCCATTTGCGTTGCATCTCCATTTGGCGGTCAAGTTCAATTTGTTTCTCGTTTTCCTCATTTAGTTTTTTATATTCTTCTTCAAACCGCGACCAGACTGCACCTAGTGCTGGGTCTGTGTGGTAAATCAAAAACTCACGCAATTCTACTGACTGTCTTTCTAATTCAATCTGGTGAAAGACATTTTCTAATGCCTGTGCTTTCATTGATTTAGTCTTGGGCGGGTCAAGTTCTTGCTTTTTGACTTCTTTTTTTACTTCTTCATGTGCGTCAAAGAATTGCCCAATGAATCCAGATATTTCCTTTGTTATCTTATAAAGGTCTGTACCCGCAGCTTTCGCATCCTTGTACAAAGCCACAGATTGCCTAATTCCAGCAATTGCAGCCAGTGCCAGTGTGACAGGTTCAATTCTTACTCATCCAATGGCTTACATAGCCCACAGCAGAGGAAAAAGCAGACACTAATGCCATACCCACCCAGAACCCGCCACGCCCTTGATTTGCCAGTGCTACCAGCTTTTCGATAGACGCTTCCATTTTGTCAATCTTGGTTTCCATCTGGTCGAATCGGCGTTCATAGTCCTGAACCTTTTGCCAAAGTACCCCGTATTTAACTGGATCAATTTCCATGATCAAGACTTCATCACATACGCAAGTGCGTAATACGGTGGAAGATTTGCATTTGTGCCAGAAACGCCCTCAGTGGTGTTTGTGGTTGCCACAGTGATACCTGTGGTTTTTGTGCCAGTGCTAACTGAAGCTGTGTTGGTGTATGAAGCAGAACCACCGCCA
>Ga0164294_10002300_pt1 | contig 17309 bp, 16 predicted proteins | sample GEODES005metaG_FD_111479 | JGI IMG/M metagenome (GOLD analysis project Ga0164294, IMG submission 111479) | Oligotrophic lake water microbial communities from Sparkling Lake, Wisconsin, USA - GEODES005 metaG | ecosystem: Environmental > Aquatic > Freshwater > Lake | place: USA: Sparkling Lake...
CATGAAAAAACAATCCTCGCTGAGTGCCATTTTTTTCACCGCATTGATCACCGCCGTACTCGTGGGCGCCATGGTCTGGGGTGCAGTTGCCGCTGGCTGGCTTCATTTTGGCGTCGCCAAAGTGGAGTCGCGCGACAGCCTGCTCGACACCGCGGCAGGCGCGCTGGGTAAAAAAGGCAGCAATTTCGTCTGCGAGGTCACCGTGTCCACGCCCCAAGGAGCGCTCAATTCCGAACCTAAGGTCTACCATGATGTTTTGGTCGCCGGGCTGGAGCCTGAAGCCAAGGCCGGCTGGTACCAGGGCGAGTACACCATGTCAGAGTCCCGCAAAGGCGCGCTGCGCATGGAAGGCACCAAGGCCTTTGTCAGCCGCCCCGCCATGTTTGAGCGCTTTGGCCAAATGATCACCCAGGAAGAGTTCACCATTGACCTGGCAGACGGCGCCTTTGTGCAAACGCTGACCTTCAAGGACGGCACACGCCGGCACATGATTAAAGGCATTTGCGCCAAGTTCACCAAAGCGCCGTTTTAGTCCCCGGCGCCGCGTGGGCGGCGCGCCTTGCACTCGGTCTGGGCACGGGCGCCTGCCTACAATGGACCATGACTTTTCTTGCCCAACTCGGCGCGGCTGAGCGCCTTAACCAGTCTTTACTCTGCGTCGGCTTGGACCCGGACCCTGCCAAATTCCCCCTGCACTGGCGCGGCGACGCCAGCAAGCTATTTGACTTTTGCGCATCAATAGTTGACGCCACCGCCGACCTGGTGATCGCCTTCAAGCCCCAAATCGCTTACTTCGCCGCCCACCGCGCCGAAGACCAGCTCGAGCGCCTGATGGCCCATATGCGCCAGACGGCGCCCCAGGTGCCGGTGATTTTGGACGCCAAGCGCGGCGACATTGGCAACACCGCCGAGCAATACGCCATAGAAGCCTTTGAGCGCTACGGCGCCGACGCGGTGACGCTGTCGCCCTTTATGGGCTGGGATTCGGTTCAACCGTATTTGAAATACCACGGCAAGGGCGCGTTTTTGCTTTGCCGAACGTCCAACCCCGGCGGCGACGACCTGCAAAGCCAGCGCCTGGCCAACGTGGCGGGGCAGCCTGCGCTGTTTGAGCACATTGCTGCCCTGGCCAACGGCCCCTGGAACCTCAATGGACAACTTGGCCTGGTGGTGGGCGCCACCTACCCCGCAGAAATCGACCGGGTGCGGGCGCTGGCGCCTGCCCTTGCGCTGCTGATCCCCGGCGTAGGCGCCCAAGGCGGCGACGCCGCCGCCACCGTGCGCGCGGGCTGGCGCGGCAACGCCCAGCACACGCAAGCCCCCATCATCGTCAACTCCTCACGCGCCGTGATTTACGCCAGCAGCGGCCCGGACTTCGCCCAGACGGCCCGCGCCGAGGCGCTCAAAACCCGCGAGCTATTGCACGCCTGCCGTGTGCTGGCCAACTGATTTTTCTTACCCCAACTGGCCCACCATGCAACTCCATTACGCCCCACGTGCACCCAACCCCCGGCGCGTGCAAATATTCATGGCCGAAAAAAACATCAACGGCATCAACTTGGTGCCCATTAACCTGAACCAGGGCGAGCACTTTGGTACTGCCTTTCGGGCCAAAAGCCCGCTGGCCAAAGTACCCGCGCTCGAACTCGACGACGGCCGGGTGCTGACCGAGACGCGCGCCATTTGCACTTACCTCGAAGGCCTTTATCCGGAGAACAACCTGATGGGCGTGGACTTTGAGGAACGCGCCTTCATCGAGATGGCCGACCGCCGCGTCGAATGGACGCTGCTGCTGGGCATTGCCAATGGCGTGCGCCACACCCACCCCGGCCTGGCCCCGCTGGAGTCGCCCCAGTTTGCCGACTTTGGCCAATCGCAAACGCAAAAGGTCAAAGACAACGCCAAAGTCTTCGACCAGCTGTTGCAAACCCAGGCTTGGATGGCAGGGCCGCGCTTCACCATCGCCGACATCACGGCGTTTTGCGCGCTGGAGTTCGGGCGTGCCTTGCTCAAGTTCACACCCGCAGACCTCGGCCTGCACGCCCTGCAGGAATGGCGTGACCGCATGGCGGCGCGACCAAGCGCCAAGGTGGTTTAAGGCGCGCCGTGTTTTTGGCTTCCAAGCTCTTGGTCTTTTTGACCCAGCCGCTGGCCTGGGCGGCGGGCTTGCTGCTGGTGGCGCTGGTGCTGCTGGGGCGCGCCGGCGCAGGCGGCAGGCGTTGGGGCCTGCGCACACTGGGGCTGGCCTTGTTCGTGCTGCTTATCCAGGGCTGGGAGCCGCTGCCCGACGCCCTGTTGCGCCAACTGGAAGACCCCTATTCGCACACCCCCAGTGCCCAAGAGGTGCAGTCCTACCACGGCGTGGTCGTGCTCGGTGGCGCGCTAGAGCCATCGCATGTGTGGGAAGGCCGCAGCCAGGTTGCCCTGAACGACTCGGCCGAGCGCATGATCGTGCCCCTGCGCCTGTTGCGCCAAAACCCGGCACTGCAACTGCTGTTTACCGGTGGCGAAGGCGATTTGCTGAGCCGGGGCCTGTCCGAAGCCGCGCGCGCACAATTGCTGTACGAATCCCTGGGCCTGCCGCGTGATCGCCTGCTAGTGGAAGACCGCTCCCGCAACACGTATGAAAATGCCGCCTTGGGTGCCCGTGTGCCCGGCGTGGACCCAAGCAAACGCTGGCTGCTGGTGACATCGGCCTGGCATATGCGCCGCTCAATGGCCACGTTTGAAAAAGTCGGTTGGAACGTCACACCCTACGCGGTGGACTTCAGCACCGGCAGCCACACGCCCTGGAGCACCTACTCCCTGGTGCGCGGGAGCCGCAAATGGGTGTTAGTGCTGCACGAGTGGCTGGGCTTGCTGGCCTACCGATTGGCCGGGCAGGCCTGACTCAAGGCTTCACACCGCCTCGTCAGTTACCCGGTTGCGCACCGCGAGCACTTTGTCCACGCGCCGGCCGTCGAGGTCGACCACTTCAAACGTCCAGTGCTGGCACGCAATACGCTCACCCAATAGTGGCAAGCGGCCCGAGATAGACATCAGCAAACCGGCCAATGTGTTGTAGCGCCCACGCTCTTCGCCGGGCAGGCTTTCCATGTCGAGCCGCGACTTGAGCTCGCCCAAGGGCATGACGCCGTCGAGTAGCCAGGAGCCGTCCTCTCGTTCGGTGGCCCAGGCATCGGCCTGCGCGCCGACCTGGAGCTCGCCGGTAATGGCCTCCAACAGGTCGCGTGGCGTAAGCAAACCTTGCACGACGCCATATTCATCCACCACAAACACGAGGCGACCCGCCTGCAGGCGAAATTGCTCCAGTAACTCCATGCCGCTGAGCGTTTCTGGCACAAAGGTAGCAGGCGCCGCGTGCAGTCCAATCGACTCGCCCTGGCGCTCGCGCAGGTCGAGCAACTGCGCCACGCTGATGACTCCCACCACGTCGTCGAGCGAACCCCGGCACACCGGGTACCAGGAGTGCGCGCCTTTGCCTCCGCCGCTGCCGGCCATGGCCAGGCAGTGCGACACCGTATCGCTGCTGTCAAGCCACTGCACATCGGTGCGCGGCGTCATAAGCGAGGTCAGAGGCCTCTCATCAAGGCGAAACACGTTTTGCACCATCTGGTGCTCGTGCTCCTCGATCAGGCCGGCGTCCACTCCTTCTTCCAGACTGGCCGAAATCTCTTCCTCGGTCACGGCGCGCGAGGCATGGACGTCAATGCGCAGCAGCCTGAGCGTAGCCGCCGTGGTACCCGATAACAGCTTCACAAAGGGCTTGGCCGCCCTGGCCAGCCACAGCATGGGCCGCGCCACCCAGCAGGCTACGGTCTCAGGATGCAATTGGCCAATGCGCTTGGGCACCAACTCGCCAAAAATAATGGTCGTAAAGGTAATAACAGTTACGACCAGGGCCGTGGCGGATAGGGCAGCGGCCCGCTCCGACGCGCCCCAGGCATACAACCAGGCGGCCACACCATCGCTGAAAGCGGCCTCCCCCACAATGCCGTTGAGCACGCCAATCGAGGTGATTCCGACCTGTACTGTCGACAAAAACTGGTTCGGGTTGCCCAGCAACTCCAGGGCGGCTTTGGCCCCGTGGTTACCGGCCTCGGCCAAGGCCCCCAGCCGCGCACGCTTGCTGCCCGCCAGCGCCAACTCGGACATGGCAAATACGCCGTTGAGCAGCGTCAAGAAAACAATCAACAAAAATTCCATGAATCTGGCGCGAAAATGAACACATGGCACTTTACTTGATTGGCGACTTGCAGGGCTGCGACGCGGCCCTGGTGCGTTTGCTCGAAAAAATCTCTTTTTCCCCCAGCCGCGACACCCTGTATCTATTGGGCGATTTGGTCAACCGGGGGCCGGACTCGTTGGGCGTACTGCGTCGGCTCATCGCGCTGGGTGGTGCGGCGCACTGCCTGCTGGGCAACCATGACCTGCATTTACTAGCCATCGCACATGGGGTGCGGGCCCCGGGTCGCGGCGACACGCTGGGTGCCGTGCTGGATGCGCCTGACCGTGGTGTGGTGCTCGACTGGCTGCGCCAGCAGTCCATGGCACTGCAACTGCAAGTAGCCGGACAGCACCTGCTGCTGGTGCACGCCGGTGTATTGCCCCAATGGACCAGCGCCCAAACTTTGGCTCTGGCCGCAGAAGTAGAACAAGTGCTGCGCGGTGCCGCGTATGGTGACTTTTTGAACGCTCTTTACGGCGACACGCCAGCCCGGTGGGACGCGGCACTGGCGGGTATGGACCGCTTGCGAATGATCGTCAACGCGCTGACGCGGCTGCGTTTTTGCGACGCGCAAGGCCAGATGGAATTTGAAAGCAAGGAAGGCCCGGGCCAGGCACCGGCGGGGTTCATGCCCTGGTTTGACGTGCCCAATCGGCGCACGGCGCAAGACACGGTGGTATTTGGCCACTGGTCAACCCTGGGGCCGCTGACGCGGCGCGACGTGCTGGCCATGGACACCGGCTGCGTATGGGGTGGCTGCCTGAGCGCCTTGCGACTGGACCTGCAACAAGTCGCCGGGCCGCTGGACTGGACCTTGCACCAGGTGCATTGCGAAGCCGCGCAGAATCCAGGTTAAGACTGAAATCGCCGGGGAGCGGTGGTTGGGCGCATCGATAAACACCGAAGGTGCTGGGTCCCGGCCTTGCAGGCCCGGGCGATTCAGGCGCTAAGTGCGGGCGTTATGCCCCTTGCCCTCATTCGGCCTTGAACAAGGCCGCCACGCGGCGCTTGGGCTTGATGTTGGCCGAAATGCTGCGCCCGCCGGTGCGCGGCGCGGCTTCCCAAGCGGGTGCCGCTTCTGGCGCGGCGCTGGGCTCATAGGGTTTGTCAAAAAACGGGTCGCGCTTTGTGGCCGGGGGGCGGGTGTAATCGCGCCGGGGCGCCCGCTCATCGCGCGCCGGGCGGGCAAATTGGCCTTCTTGGGCCACGTCGCGCAAGCTGCCCTGGGCCACGCGAGCGCTGCGGCGGGAGTCGTCTTGCGTGCCTTCGCTGTACATGCGCCGGCCGTCGTTGATGCGGCCTTGGGTGCGGATGTCGGGCAAATTCTCATCGAACTCGACGGCTTCGAGCTCGACCTTGACCTTGATGAGCTTTTCGATGTCAGCCATCAGCCGGGCATCGTTTTTACCACCCACAAAACTCACCGCCAGACCCGATGCGCCCGCGCGCCCGGTGCGGCCAATACGGTGCACATAGTCTTCGGCGTTAAAGGGCAGGTCGAAGTTAAAGACCGCGGGCACGTCCTTGATGTCCAGGCCGCGCGCGGCCACATCGGTGCAAACCAGCAAGTCAACCTCGCCGCTCTTAAAACTCTCCAAGGCCTTGAGTCGCTCGTCCTGGCTCTTGTCGCCGTGCAGCGCCGTGGTCTTGAGGCCTTCGCGCTCCAGCGAGCGCGCCAGGCGGGCGCAGCCGAGCTTGCTGTTAACAAACACAAAGGCCTGCTTGAGCGCGCGCGTTTTCAAAATATGGTGCAGCGCATGGCGTTTATCGTCTTCACCCACGCTGTAAAAATGCTGCTCCACGGTCGACGCTGTGGCATTGGAACGGGCCACTTCAATGGTGACGGGGTTTTGCAGGTAGCTGCCCGCCAGGCGCTTGATCTCAGGCGAGAAGGTGGCCGAGAACAGCAGCGTGGTGCGCTGCTTGGGCAGGTAGCTCAGGATGCGCTGGAGATCGGGCAAAAAGCCGATGTCGAGCATGCGGTCGGCCTCGTCCAGCACCACGTACTCCACTTGGTTGAGCACCGCATTTTTCGCTTCAATGTGGTCCAGCAGCCGACCAGGGGTCGCGACCAGCACTTCCACGCCTTTTTTGAGTTCCAGGGTTTGGGGCTTCATGTCCATGCCGCCAAACACCACGGCGCTGCGCAGGTTGGTGTACTTGGCGTACAGCTTGACCTGCTCGGCCACCTGCACCGCTAACTCCCGCGTGGGCAAAAGCACCAGCGCGCGCACAGGGTGGCGCGCTGGTGAGGTCGATGGGTTCTCGTGCTTGAGCATGCGCTGCAGCAGAGGCAGCGCAAACGCTGCGGTTTTGCCGGTGCCGGTTTGGGCAGCACCCATCACGTCCTGACCGGTAAGCACCACAGGGATAGCCTGGGCCTGAATGGGCGTCATGGTCTCGTAGCCCATTTCGGCCACCGCGCGGGCCAGGGGTGCGGACAACTGCAGCTGGGCAAATGCCATCACAGGTGTGTCCGTGGACAGGGTATCGCTTACCTCGGGGGAATTGGTTTCAATGATCAAGTCGGGCATGCACAGCAAAAATGGTTGCTATCCGTCCGATAGCAGGTCGTCCCCAAGAGGCGGGGAACACCGCGCATTATCCCCGATGCTTCCCGTTTCAGGTTTTGGGCAGGGTCACGCCGGTTTGGCCCTGGTATTTGCCGCCCCGGTCTTTGTAGCTGGTCTCGCAGACTTCGTCGCTCTCAAAGAACAAGACCTGGGCGCAACCCTCACCGGCATAGATCTTGGCCGGTAGCGGCGTAGTGTTGGAAAACTCCAGCGTCACATAGCCTTCCCACTCCGGCTCAAAAGGCGTGACGTTGACGATGATGCCGCAGCGCGCGTAGGTGCTTTTGCCCAGGCAAATAGTCAGGACGTTGCGTGGAATGCGGAAGTACTCCAGTGTGCGCGCCAGGGCAAAACTATTGGGAGGGATGATGCACACGTCGTCATGGAAGTCGACAAAACTTTTCTCATCAAAGTTTTTCGGGTCCACCACGGTGCTGTGGATATTGGTAAAAACTTTGAATTCTGGGGCGCAACGGATGTCATAACCATAGCTGCTGGTGCCATAGGAGATGATTTTTTTACCCTCCACCTGGCGCACCTGCCCTGGCTCGAACGGCTCGATCATGCCGGTGGATTCGGCCATGCGGCGTATCCATTTGTCGCTTTTGATGCTCATGGTTCAGGGGCTCCGAGTATTGCGGCGATTGTACGTAGGGCATTCAGGCAGACCTCCGAAGTATTTGGACCGCGCGCGCTGTTATGGGAATCGACCAGCGCGATGCGCAGCGCGTGGACCGCCGCGGGCGCAGAGGCCTTGGCGTCTTCGTGCTGCCACTGCACCAAAGGCACTTGAACGGCAAATACTGAACCGCGCCCGTGGCGCGAACGCCTACGCGGCGGCGTTACGCCAATCAGCGTAACGCCGCCATCATATTGCTTACTTAAAATTTTTTGCAGGAAAAAATTCGTTCATTATTTGCACTTGCCCGAACATGCCAACAACGACTTACGTTTATCTTTTGCTGCTCCTGATGGCATTTTTTCCCGGGCAGTTTTCGCCGCCGAAACCAAAATGTCTAAGCGTCCCACCAAAATAATTCCCGCAAGCTGCGATCTTAAGGAGCGTGAAACCTCACCCCAAGGGCAGTTTGTGTGCCGCTATGTATGCAACAACGCGGATAAATCCAAAATCGCGTTGGTTTATAGCAGTTCGGGCCTGAGCCAGTGCCGCTCGGCAATTGAGCGCACGATCAAGGTGGTCATCAAATAGCCAAGAAAAATGGGCCATGAGCCCATTTAGTATGTCAGCTAACCGTCGAATACCACCTGAGCAATACCACCCAGGGGTATACCAACGATGATCCGGACTTACGGTTTGCGTTGCTCTAACTTAAGCCCAACCGCAGTTCCTGGCGCAAAGCCCTTCCAGTAAGTGTGATCGCCTTTAGGCGTGCCGTTGGCCTCTGCGGACCACTTGCCATCCTTGCCGTTTTCCACCAGATTCAGATACGCATCCATCTTGGTGTCATTGCTTAAATACTTGGTCAAAAAAGCAGTCACAAAATGCTGGGCAATATTATTCATACGCACGTTGTCCCATACTGGGTCGGTATAGTGCTCCGAGCAGGTCCACGTACCGTCACCGCACTTAAGGTCAAACATTTCTTTTGGAGACGGGATCGGTGCGCCCGCGTTGTGGCCGGCATTTTCGTAGGTCAGCAAATAGCGCGTCGCATTCACGCTAGCCTCGTAAATATTCCGAACCCCTGGCGAATAGCCTGAAATGCTATCGACGCTACCGGCCACGAAAAATACCGGCGTCTTAACTCCTGCAAGCCCCGCCGCGTCCCAAAAACCAGCATTCCATCCCCAAGGGGCAAATGCGACCGCAGCCTTGATGCGCTTGTCCATCGAAGCCGCATAAGTTGCATTGCCCGCTTGCCGCACAGCCAAGGCTCCCTCGGGTGTACCCCAGTTGTAAGCCACACTGGCCGCAGTCACGCCACCGCCAATTGTGTTGACTGCTCCATAGGCACCCATCGAATAACCAATCAAGCCTGTGTTATCGGCATTGACCATGCCTTTAAGCGTGCCTGAGGGGTCATTGGTATTGAGGCGCGCCATCTGATTGAGCACAAACAGCTGATCGAGTGACCGGTTGAGCAGCGTGCTGCCAAACGCGGTTTGGTCGTTGTAGGTGCTATCGGCGTGGTCAATAGACGCAACGACAAAACCCTTGCTGGCCAAATTTTCGGCCAAATGGCTGAGCAAAAATCGGTTGCCTGGATAGCCATGGGAAACAATCAACAAAGGATATGGTCCTGCAGCGCCATCGGGCTGGGCATCACGCACCGCACGGCCATTAAGAACTACCTCCATCTTGCCATCCCGGGCAAGTACTTTGTACTGACCCACAGCTGCTTGACCCGCAGCAAGTTTTGCTGGGTACCACACCTCCACCGTCAGAGGTCGGTCATAGGTAGGCATGGGCTGCCCCGCTTTGTACTTAGATATGTCGAGTTGCCCGGGGTTACTCAAACTAACGGTTTTCACGCCGATCGAAAACTTCCCGTAGGACGCAAGCTCAGGCGCATCCGAACGGATGGTGTCGATTCGGTTTTCGGCAGCCAGTGAAAATTCTGAAAACGCCATACAAATTGAAAATCCTACGGTAATGACCTTACTGAAAATAAAACGCCTTTCAAAGTTTGCTGTATTGCTCTTCGCTTTTCCAGCTTAATTGCAAGCAATTGAAAGTCTTTGTGGTGATATAACCTGGACAAGATTATCCTTATCTGCCGACGACGTGGACCCACGATGTTTCCTACGTACTACTGTAGTTGTCGTGTTTACCCATTTTTAAAAAAACACCATACATAGTAATCTACCAAGACACGTATTTTTGCCGTTATGGGCCACCCAAAGATCACTCACTATTTTCAGAGTTGCCGTGCACGACGGAAATACAGGCAACGCGCCAAAACCGGGGGCAGCCAACTGAAAAGCACCCGCGCTGTGCCATAATCGCCCATCAACCCAATACCGCCCGGGTGGTGAAATTGGTAGACTCAGGGGACTCAAAATCCCCCGCCGCAAGGCGTGCCGGTTCGAGTCCGGCCCCGGGCACCACCGACCAAGCCGCATTGTTTAAACGCAATGCGGCTTTTTCTTTGTCCACGGGTGCTTGGCCAGCCGCTTAAACTTAAGGCAACGCCACCCTGGACCGCTTTTCAGCCATGCACACCTCTTCACCTGCCCTCGCCACCAACCCCATCGCCACTCCAAACGGTTTCACCTGGTCCGACGACCTGTTAACCGGTGACGCGCGCATGGACCACACGCACGCGGAGTTTGCGGACCAGCTCAATGCCTTGTTTGCCACGCCCGCGGTTGACCAGTTGCCGCTGTACCAGGCTTTTTTGGACCACACGGTAGCGCACTTTGCCCAAGAAGACCGCTGGATGCAGGCCACCGGCTTCACGCCAAAAAACTGCCATAGCGATCAGCACGCCATGATCTTGGAGACCATGCAAGCGGTGGTCGCACACTACCAAAAGGGAGAGACCGACATCATCAACCGCATGGCCGAGGCACTAGCTGAGTGGTTTGCGCAGCATGCGGTCAGCATGGACGCGGGGCTGGCGCAGCACCTGCAATCGGTAGGCTTTGATAGCGCAACCGAGACCCTGGCCGAACCTAAAGCCGTTCGCAAGGCGACCGTATCGGGTTGCGGCAGCATCAGCTGAAGCTAAAGGCGGGGCTTTTCCCGCAGGCGGCCTTACACAAGAAATTTCAACGGCCGCCCTGCGGTTTTCACGCCGCTACAGCGTGTGGGCAGGCTACCATGCGCCCACCTTTGGCCTACCCGAGAGACACCCCATGGCTGTAATCACCAATATCGAAGACCTGCGCGTACTGGCCGAAAAGCGCGTACCGCGCATGTTTTACGACTACGTCGACACCGGCAGTTGGACCGAGAGCACCTACCGCGCCAATGCAGCTGATTTTCAAAAAATCAAACTACGCCAACGCGTGGCGGTCAACATGGAAAACCGCAGCACCGCCACCAAAATGGTTGGGTTGGAGACGAAAATGCCAGTGGCGATTGCCCCGGTGGGCCTGACCGGCATGCAGTGCGCCGACGGCGAAATCAAAGCCGCCAAGGCGGCGGAAAAGTTTGGCATCCCCTTCATCCTCTCGACCATGAGCATTTGCTCCATTGAGGACATAGCTGCGCACACCAAGGCGCCGTTCTGGTTTCAGCTTTACATGATGCGTGACCGCCAGGCCATGGTTGACATGATCGAACGCACCCGCAAAGCCGGCTGCAACGCGCTGGTGTTGACGCTGGATTTGCAGGTGATCGGCCAGCGCCACAAAGATCTTAAAAATGGCCTTACCGCCCCACCCCGCCCAACGATTGCCAACATCATTAACCTGATGACCAAGCCGCGCTGGTGCTTGGGCATGGCGGGCACGCGCCGCCACAGCTTCGGCAACCTGGTGGGCCACGTCAAAAGCGTGAGCGATATGCGCTCGCTGGCGGCCTGGACCAATGAGCAGTTTGACCCCCGCCTGTCCTGGACCGACGTGGCCTGGGTAAAAGAGCAATGGGGTGGCAAGCTCATCCTTAAAGGCATTCAGGACGTGGAAGACGCCAAGCTGGCGGTGGCTAGTGGCGCAGATGCCATCGTGGTCAGCAACCACGGCGGGCGCCAGTTGGACGGCGCGCAGTCCAGCATTGAGGCGCTGCCAGCCATCGTGGAAGCCGTCGGCTCGCAAATTGAGGTGTGGATGGACGGCGGCATCCGATCGGGCCAAGACGTGCTCAAAGCCTGGGCGCTGGGCGCGCGCGGCACACTGATTGGCCGTGCCATGGTCTACGGCCTGGGCGCCATGGGAGAAGCCGGGGTGACGCGTGCGCTGGAAATCATCCACAAAGAGCTCGACATCACCATGGCCTTTTGCGGCCACACCGACATCCAGACGGTGGACAAGGGCATTTTGCTGCCCGGTACCTTTCCGGTCTAGCCAGTCCATCGGGCGACCCGCGTGCAAGCGCCGCCGATTCGCCGCATTGCGCATCTGGACATGGACGCGTTTTATGCGTCGGTGGAGTTGCTGCGCTACCCGCAACTCAAAGGCCTGCCCGTGGTGATAGGCGGCGGCCGACGGCGCGAGGATGATTTGCTGGGCCGCCTGGCAGCGTCCTATCCCGAGCAGCAATGGACGCAAGACGACCTGGGCGCCATTCCGCTGGACTTCTTTCCCCGTCTTTCTGGCTACACCGGGCGCGGCGTCATTACCACCGCCACCTATGCCGCGCGCCAGTTTGGCGTGGGTTCGGCCATGGGGCTGATGAAGGCGGCCAAACTGTGCCCGCAGGCCCTATTGCTGCCGGTGGACTTTGCGCAGTACCGCCACTATTCGCAGCGCTTCAAGGCCCTGATTGCCGAGGTGGCGCCGGTGATCGAAAACCGGGGCGTGGACGAGGTTTACATCGACTTCACCGAGGTGCCCGGCGGCCAGCGCGAGGGCGGGCGGGTGCTCGCGCGGCTGATCCAAAAAGCGATTTTTGACGACACGGGCCTGACCTGCTCGGTGGGCGTGGCGCCCAACAAGCTGCTGGCCAAGATGGCCAGCGAGTTCAACAAGCCCAATGGCATTTCCATAGTGCAAGAGGACGATTTGCAAGGCCTGATCTGGCCGCTGGCCTGCCGCAAGATCAACGGCATTGGCCCCAAATCCGACGCAAAGCTGCAAAGCCATGGCATCCACACCATAGGCCAACTCGCCGGGCGGGACGCCGATTGGCTGGTTGCCACCTTTGGCAACAAGACCGGCGCCTGGCTGCACAACGCGGCCTGGGGCCGCGACGAGCGCCCCGTGGTGACCAGCAGCGAGCCCGTAAGCATGAGCCGCGAAACCACCTTTGAGCGCGACCTGCACGCGGTGCGCGACCGCTCCGAGCTGGGTGCCCTGTTCACCCAACTGTGCGAGCAGGTGGCCGCCGACCTGCAGCGCAAGGGCTACGTAGGCAAAACCATAGGCATCAAGCTGCGTTTTGACGACTTTTCTATCGTCACCCGCGACCACACACTGCCCTTCTACACCGACCAAGCGGCTGCGATTCGGGCCGCAGCCGGCCAATGCCTCAAGCGCGCGCCACTGGCCAAACGGCTGCGTCTCTTGGGCGTCAGGGTCGGGTCGCTGCTGGGTGCGCAAGACGCTAAGCTACTTTCCAACCTTACGGAGACCCCGCCCCATGACCCCAATGCACTGCTTTTCCCTGACGATTGAAAACCACATCGCCCAACTGGTGCTAAACCAGCCCGACGCCCTCAACACCATGGGCCCCGTGTTCTGGCGCGAACTGGACACGATACTCACCGATCTGCACCACGGCAGCGCGGCGCGCGCGCTGGTGATCAGCAGCACGGGCAAGCACTTCAGCGCGGGCATGGCGCTGGACACCTTTGCCGGCGCCATCCAGATGGACGACCAAAGCCCCGAGGGGCGCGCTGCCATGTTTGACTCGCTCTCGGACATGCAGGCCACTTTCACCAAGTTGGAAAAGCTGCGCATCCCGGTGATTGCCGCCCTCCAGGGCGGCTGCATTGGCGGCGCGGTGGACATGGTCACTGCCTGCTGCCTGCGGTATGCGAGCGCGGACGCGTTTTTCTGCATTCAAGAAATCAATATTGGCATGGTGGCCGACGTGGGTACCCTGCAGCGCCTGCCCAAGCTGATTCCGCTGGCAGTGGTCAAAGAGCTGGCCTATACCGGGCGGCGCATGAAGGCCGACCAGGCGCTGCAATACGGCCTGGTCAACGCCGTGCTGCCTACGCCTGAGGCGGCACTGGAAGCCGCCATGCAATGCGCGCGCGAAATTGCTGCTAAGCCACCCATAGCCATCTGGGGGACCAAGCAGGCCGTCCATTACGCCCGCGACCACACGGTGGATGAGTCTTTGGCGCAGATGGGCTGGTTGCAAGCGGCGATCTGGAGCAACCGGCATGTGGGTGAGGCTGTGACCGCAATGAAGAACAAGCGTGCGGGCGACTTTCCAGACTTGGCGGCAATAAAGCCGTTCAAAGACTTGGCCTAGCGCCCCGTCACCCAGCCAGCGACGCGGTCAGCGCAACGCTCCTCAGGTGGCGTAATCGCCCAGGTCCATGGCCGGGTCGGTGACCGCCTCATCGGGCCAGTTGGAATACCAAATGCCGTGGCTGGCTGCGCCCGACTGCAAGGCACTGCGCGCAAAACCCGTCACAGGCGGGAGCAAGGGTGCGACCACCACATCAAACCGGGGAACCGAAAAATAGGGGAACGACTGGCGTTGCAGGGCGCTGCGGTTGGTCACCCGGTGTGGGGTGGACACCAAACGCCCGCCGGTAAGCAACTCCAGCATATCGCCCACATTGAGCACGTACTCGTGTTCGTCGCACCGGGCCTCTATCCAACGGCCGTCCTGGGTGCGCACTTCAAGCCCGCCCACCGGGTCGTGGGCCAGCAGGGTCAAAAAATTGAAATCCTTGTGCGGGTGTATGCCCCACACATCGTCCCGCACCGGCGTGGGCGGGTAATTGAGCAGGGTCATATTGGTCAGGGGCTTGTCCATCATGGCCAGTACCACGGCGGGCTCCAAGCCCAATGCCTGGCACAGCGCCGTCAATACGGCGTCGTTGACCCGCGTCATCTCGGCCCAATAGGCTTGCACGGCGCCTTGCACGTCAAAGCCAATCGGTGGCCAGCGGTTGGGGCCGTACAAGGTGGATGCCGCGCACACAGGGTCGGCGGCACTTACCTCCCAGTGCAACTTCCAGGCTTCGTACTGGTCGGCGCGCGCGCCACCGGCGTTCGGCGTGAAATAGCCCAGCGGCACATAACCACGGTAATTGTCTTTTTGCACCATCGCGTCGCGGTACTGGTGGCGCGGCGTGTCAAAAACGGCCTTGACGGCACAACGCATGCGCTGCAAGGTCTGGGGCGGCACGCCCGTGCCGCGCAGCACCGCAAAGCCGGTGTCGCGCAGGGCGCTGTGCAAGGCGTCCTGGCAAACCGCACGGGCGTGGGCACTGGCCTGGGGTGCAAACAGGCTGCTGATATCCACGGTGGCAAGGCCGGGCTGCATGCGGGCTCCTGGGGGTTGCGGCAGGGCCCGCTACTGGCGCGCCGTGCGCATGTTGCCAGGCAGGGTCTGCGGGTGGCTGGTCCGAAAGGGATTGATATCCAAACCGCCACGGCGTGTGTATCGCGCATACACCGTGAGCTTGATCGGTTTGCACCGCGTCCAGATGTCCATAAAGATGCGTTCCACACACTGTTCATGGAACTCGTTGTGGTTGCGAAAACTCACCAGGTATTGCAACAAACCTTCCTGGTCGATAGGCGCTCCGGTGTAGCTGATCTGCACGCTGGCCCAGTCGGGCTGGCCGGTTACCAGACAGTTGCTCTTGAGCAGGTTGCTGACCAACACTTCGGTGACCGGCCCCTCGTTTTCCGCGCGCTCGCTGGTGCGCAACAGGTCGGGGGCTGGCGTGAAGCGGCTGCATTCCACATCCAGACGGTCCAGGCTGAGCCCATCGAGTTCATACACCGGTTCGCGGTCAAACAGCTCGGGGCCTAGCAAGCGCACGCCCACCGACGACTGCGCGACAGCACCGCGCCAAACCGCTTCGGTGAGATCGCGACGTAGCTGGGCCAGCACCTCGGCGGAGTCGGCAAAGCGGGTGTTATTTAAACTGTTGAGGTAGAGCTTGAGGGATTTACTCTCAACGATGCAAGGCGACTCGCAGGGCACGGTGAAATGGCCAATGGCCACCTGCGGCTTGCCGCGCACATTGAGCCAACCCAGCTCAAACGCCGTCCAGAGATCCGCTCCAAAAAATGGCGCCCGCCCACCCTCTGCCAAACCGATTTCGGCGCGCTTGGTCGCGCGTGGCAGGGGAAAAAGCAAGCCGGCGTCGTACCGGTCCACGTAGCTGGAGGCGCGCCCCAGCGGGGACTGATCGGGGGTACCGGCCATCACGCAAGCCCCGGACCGGTGCGCCTGAACACCAAACGTTCGGGTGTGGATTCACTGGCGCACCAAGCGTAGCCGTCGGTGTCAAAGGCGCGCAACTGCTCGGGGTCCTCCAGCCGCTGGTCGATGGCAAAACGCGCCATCATGCCGCGCGCGCGCTTGGCCGCAAAGCTGATGATTTTGTACTGCCCGCCCTTGTTTTCCTGGAACACACACTCCACCACACGCGCTTTGAGCGAGCGGGTTTGCACCGACTTGAAGTACTCGACCGACGCCAGGTTCACGACCACCGGGCTGGCATCACTCTGCAACCGTGTGTTGAGGTAGTCGGCGATACGCTGACCCCAAAACTGGTACAGGTCCTTGCCCTGCGGGTTGGGCAGGCGGGTGCCCATCTCCAAGCGGTAGGCCTGCATCAGGTCCAGCGGACGCAAAACGCCGTACAAGCCGCTCAAAATGCACACGTGGTGCTGGGCCCAGTCCAGCGCATCGGCGTCCAGGCTGCGGGCGTTCAGCCCGTCGTACACATCGCCATTGAAAGCCAGCAGCGCCTGGCGGGCATTTTTTGGCGTGGCCCGGGTCGACCAGGCCTGGTAACGCGCCACGTTGAGGCCCGAGAGCGTGTCACTCAGGTCCATAAGCTGCGCAATCTGCGCCGGGGTGTAACCCCGCAGTACGTCAATAAGCACTTTGGACTGGCCCGCAAACAGCGGTGCGCTGTGGGCCTGGGCGCCCAACGGGCTCTCAAAGTCGAGCGATTTGGCAGGAGAAAGTAAAAACAGCATGCGCCCATTATCCGCAAAAGCGCCTGCCGCTCAGTCCTGCCTCACCACTGCAGCCGTGGCCTTGCGCACCAGGGGCAGCACCAGCAGCAGCGTGGGGAAAGCCACCAGCCACGACAGCCCCCACGAACCCAGCCAAAGCGGGAAAAACCCGACACCAAAGCCGACTCCGCGCAAAGTGCTGATCAGAGACACCACACAGGTCATGATCAGGGAGAGGAAAAAAGGCAGTACCACCCCGGCGTAGCGCGCAGGTAGCTTGGCAAACCCGAACGGGCGGGGCGTGCTTTGCTTGGGTGTCGTCATAGCACCATGGTATCCGCAGCGGCAGGCCCGGTCCCGGGCCGCATCGCTAAAATCACGGTCCGTCCCCAGTAATCCCCACAGCAACATCGCTGCGCAGTCACGAGCCTATCCCCCCATGAGCAACGCCCCCGCGCAAGCCCCCGACCAGCCCGGTCTGAATTCCCTGTCCAAATCGTTCGAGCCCGCTGCGCTCGAAGCCCATTGGGGCCCGGAATGGGAGAAACGTGGCTACGGCGTGGCCGGCTTTCGGGGCGCGGGCGCGCCCAAAGCGGATGCTAGCGCCTTTTCCATCCAGCTGCCCCCGCCCAACGTGACCGGCACGCTGCACATGGGCCATGCGTTTAACCAAACCATCATGGACAGCTTGACCCGCTACCACCGTTTGGCGGGCTTTAGCACCGCCTGGATTCCCGGCACCGACCACGCGGGCATCGCCACCCAAATCGTGGTGGAGC
>Ga0164294_10002301_pt1 | contig 17309 bp, 15 predicted proteins | sample GEODES005metaG_FD_111479 | JGI IMG/M metagenome (GOLD analysis project Ga0164294, IMG submission 111479) | Oligotrophic lake water microbial communities from Sparkling Lake, Wisconsin, USA - GEODES005 metaG | ecosystem: Environmental > Aquatic > Freshwater > Lake | place: USA: Sparkling Lake...
CGAAGCGATCGCGTCGATCTCGTCCATCGTGGGCTGGAGCAAGGCTTCCAACGCCACGAAATCATCAGACGTCCGCCGTTCGGTGATGTCGTAGATCTCGGCCTGGGCGCGGTCGACGATCTCGTTGACATCGGCGCCCTCAGCGCCGGCGTAGCCGTACTGCACCACCCGGGTGCCGGCCTCCACGAGTCGTCGCAGCAGTGCCTTCTCGGCCACGATGCCGGCGTAGTAGCCGGCGTTGGCGGCGGTAGGCACCGTTGAGATCAGCGTGTGCAGATACAGCGCGCCGCCCATCCGCCGCAGCAGACCACGGCGGTCGAGTTCGGCGGCGACGGTGACGGCGTCAGCCGGTTCACCGCGCGCGTAGAGATCGAGCACCGCGTCGTAGACGTTCTGGTGCGCGGGCCGGTAGAAGTCGCCGGGCCGCAGCTTTTCGAGCACGTCGGCGATGGCGTCCTTACTGAGCATCATTCCGCCCAGCACGGACTGTTCGGCGGCGAGATCCTGCGGGGGCTGGCGACCGTAATCCTCAGCAGGCGCAGGTGAGTCAGTTCCCGGCTGTCCGAGATCGTCGACGACCGCCATTAGGCTGCCCCACCTCCTTCTCGAGAGTCCTCTGCGCAAGATCGAACATAGGTTCGATCCTTCAATCCCACTGTAGGCCAGGGCACCGACGGCGGCGGCGGCCCGATGCGGTCCGCCCGCCTGCCGAGAGGAACGCTAGACGTTGCTGGAGCCATCGCAAACCTGGCCTGTACATCAACCTGTTAATGGTCTGTGCATAGCTGCCCACAACCGTGTTGGCGGCTTGGGGAGAACCTGTGGATCACTGTGAATTTTTTGGTCATCGCACCACGTAAACGCAGATTAACGGCACCGACGTACTGTGGATGGCAAGTGCTGCGGCGTGTCGGGCAAAGTTGCCGGTTCGGGCGTGTTGTATTGCCGCCCAACCATGGCACGGTTAACGAAGGGTTACGTTAACTGTGGCAAACACCGGCCAATCCGTTCGCCAGCCGAAAAAGAATCCCCGGCGCGGCCGAGTTGGCCGCCACCGGGGATTCTGACGCTCTGGGGCGCGGTTACTTCTGGCCCACGACCTCGAGGGTGAACTCGACGTCGACCTCGGGATGGAGGTGGATCGAGAGCGCGTGAGTGCCGGTTTCCTTGATATGGGCCTTGGGCAGGCGCACCGAACGCTTGTCGATGCTGGGGCCGCCGGCCTTCTTGATCGCGACGGCGACGTCGCTGGCGGTCACCGAGCCGAACAGCTTGCCAGCGTCTCCGGCAACCTTTGCAGCCAGTGAGATCGGGCCGAGGGCCACGATGGCCGCCTTGAGCTCGTCCGCGTGCTCGCGGTCGTGCACGGTCTTGGCCTCGCGGGACTTCCGGATCTCATCGGCATGCTTTTGCGCACCGCGGGTGGCCACGATGGCCAACCCGCGAGGCAGCAGAAAGTTGCGTCCGTACCCATCCTTGACCTCGACGGTGTCGCCGGCCGCACCGAGGTGGTCGACTTCAGCGGTCAGAATCAGCTTCATTGATTTCTCCGTTCTCGTCCTGATGGCGATCTAGCGCGATGCCGAGGTGAACGGCAGCAAGGCAACCTCGCGCGCGTTCTTGACGGCAATGGCGATGTCGCGCTGGTGCTGGACGCAGTTACCGGTCACCCGGCGGGCGCGGATCTTGCCGCGCTCACTGATATAGGTGCGCAGCAACTGAGTGTCCTTGTAGTTGATGTTCTGCAACTTGCCCTTCTTGGAGCAGAACACGCACTTGCGGGCCTTGATCGGCTTGTCCGGTGCCGGACGCCGTTTGGTAGGTCCTGATTTCGCCATCGTGCAATCTCTTTCGTTTCACGTCTCGCGCCGGGGGCGCGGGAGTCTTGCGTTGGAAGGTGTTGTGTCAGAAGGGGGGTTCGTCGTCACCGCCGCCGAAGGAACCCGACGCCGGAGCACTGCCCCACGGGTCTTCGGCCGGCTCGGCAGCCGGCCCGCGCTGGGCTCCGCCAGGTGCACCGCCGGGAGCGCCGCCGCCGAAGCCGCCGCCCCCGCCGCCGCCGCGGGAGGCCTTGTTGACCTTTGCGGTGGCGTATTTCAGCGAGGGTCCGATCTCCTCGACCTCGACCTCAACAACAGTGCGCTTCTCACCCTCGCGGGTTTCGTAGGACCGCTGCTTCAGCCGGCCGGTCACGATGACCCGCGATCCGCGAGTGAGGCTCTCGGCCACGTTCTCCGCGGCCTCCCGCCAGATACTGCAGCGCAGGAACAGCGCTTCGCCGTCCTTCCACTCCGAAGTCTGGCGGTCAAGGATGCGCGGCGTGGATGCCACCGTGAAGTTGGCAACGGCCGCACCGGATGGGGTGAAGCGCAATTCGGGGTCGGCGGTCAGATTTCCGACGACGGTGATGGTTGTGTCACCGGCCACAAGATCCTCCTGGGAATAGTGGGTATACCCGTGAGCCTACGTAGGGACTACGACACCGCGTGAACGTTATCCACGACAGTGTTAAGTCGGCGTCCTTACCGGGCTCAGTGCTTGTCGGTCCGCATCACCTTGGTCCGCAGCACCGACTCGTTCAGGTTCAGCTGACGGTCGAGCTCGGACACGGTGGCCGGCTCCGCCTTGACATCGACAATGGCGTAGATGCCTTCGGCATGCTTGGCAATCTCGTAGGCCAGCCTGCGCCGGCCCCAGATATCGACCTTGTCGACCGAACCGCCGTCACTGCGAATCACGTTCAAAAACGTGTCCAGAGACGGGGCTACGGTGCGCTCGTCGAGAGTGGGGTCAAGAATGACCATGATTTCATAAGGACGCATGGAAACCTCATCACCTCCTACGGTCATATACGGCCACGGCCAATCCGTGGCAGGAGGGTTACCTGCGTCGGCAACCTCGTCAGGCTACAGGCAGCAGGGTTGATCAGCGAAATCAGCTGCGGGTAGTGAAGTACTCCTGGGCGCGCAGCAGCGTGGCCTCGGATGCCTTGGCTACGGCGCCCGAGTCGAACGGCGGCTGCGGGTCGTACTCGATCATCAGCTGACTGGCCTGGGCCGCCTCCCGGTCGACGAGGAGTTCGACGAGGCGCAACGCCATATCGATGCCGCTGGACACCCCCGCCGCGGTGATGATCCGCTGCGGCAGGTGCTCGACGACGCGTTCGGCCGTGTAGCGCGCGCCGAACGGCTCCAGAAGTCCGGCCGCACCCCAGTGCGTCGTTGCGGTCAGCCCGTCCAGTAGTCCGGCGGCGGCCAGCACCAGGCTCCCGGTACACACCGATGTGGTGAACCGGCTGTGGCGGTGGACCTCGCGTACCCAGTCCAGCATCGGCTCGTCCGTCATCAACTCGCGGGTGCCGATGCCGCCCGGAACCAGCAGCACATCGGGTGCGCGGACCTCATCGAAGGTCGCGTCACAGGTCAGCCCCAGCATGCCGTTTTCGGTGCGCACCTCCCCGCGCCGATGACCGACGAAGACGACATCGATTGACGGCACCCTCTGCAGGACCTCGTAGGGTCCCACGGAATCAAGTGCGGTGGTGCGCGGAAACAGCGCGATCGCGACGTGCATCAAAGACCTCCTGATGTTGTTGGGCCGGAAGTAAGCCCGGACTTGGGCCCGGACGTAGACGTTGTGGCCACCATGACGGGAATGAATCGGGCGCGCCGTCGAACACCCCACCGGATGGATCGTCGATACGAGCGCTCATCCGAACCAGATCTTCCGTGGGACGGTAAATCTGGCGGATCACCATGACCATGAGGGCAACCACTGCGAGGTCACGAATCAGCACTGTCACCGTGAACCACTGCTCGGGCAGGCCCTTGTTCTGTTCGCCGTACAGATAGAGCATGCGAGGCACCCACACCAACGCATCCACCGTCATCCACGCCAGCAGTACACGGCGATGCGGCAGGGCGAGCACGGCCAGCGGCACCAGCCACAGTGAGAACTGCGGGCTCCAGACTTTGTTGACCAAAAGGAACGACGCAACCACGAGGAACGCAAGCTGCGCGACCCGTGGCCGGCGGGGGGCGGTCAGGGCGATAAAAGCGATTGCAGCACAGCACACTACGAAAAGCGCACCGACGACGGCGTTGAGCGCGGTCGGCGGCTGCCAGAACCCCAGATCAGGATCGAACCCCTGCCAGCCGGTGAAGGACTTGATCACGTTGTACAGCGAATCCATATCCTGATTGCGTCGTGTGTTGAGCCGGAAGAACTCCGACCACCCACGCGGATACAGCAGCAGCACAGGAAGGTTGACCGCGCTCCACACGAGGACGGCAACCGACGTGGTGCGCACGGCGTCGCCGAACCGACCGGTACGGATGCCGAGCAGGAGCAGGGGCAACAGAAGCAACGCCGGGTAGAGCTTGGCTGATACCCCGAGACCGATAAGGATGCCGGCCAGCACCGGTCGCCTCCGCGCCCAGGCCAACAGTCCCGCTGTCGCCAAAGCCGTTGCGAGAGAGTCGAAATTGGTGAAGGCCTGGAAAATCAGAATCGGTGATGCCGCCACCAGTGCGCCATCCCAGACCCGCCGCCCGGCGAGCATCGAGGTGGCCCATACCGTCGCCAGCCACGCCAGCGCCAGGCCGAAGGCCGAGATGTTGAAGAACATCACCACCTCTGCGACCCCGGCCAGCAGTGGCAGTCCGCTTGATTTAGCGACGGCGGTGTAGGTCTTGGCCAGCGCCATCGACACGTACTGGTAGACACCGGTCAGCACCGGATACTCCATGTAGCGCACCGCGCTCCGGCCGTCATACTGGGCCCGGGGTTTTCCGGTCGCATCCAGTTCCAGCCAGCTTGATTTGTACGGAAACTTTCCCTGGCTCAACAACTCGGCGCCGTACAACGGCACCGTGTCGGAATAGCAGAATTCGTAGTAGGCGCGCTGGTTCTCCCAATTGGCGACCCGCTGGTCGGGCCAGCCGGTGCCGACCGTCTGCAGGCAGGGCGCCTTCGTGGACCATCCCAGCGCCAAGAACACCAACGCCATTGCGAACATGACCCGAAGCGGTGTGAACACCCGGGTGCGGCCAATCAGCGCGTGGCGGCCCACTGGTCCACCGGCTACGTGCGAGAGCGCCGCGCCCAGTGCGTCATTGCGGCTCGGCAGGTCGCGATCGTCGGCGCTGCGCAGATCGCCCGCAAGCGGCACGGGTGACACCGTCGAGCGTGACCATCCGCCTATCAGCGAGCCACCGGAAGCCCCTCCGGTCACGGGGGCGGAGGGGGCGCAACAGGCACGTTCGCGTCGGCCGGCGGCGCCACAGCGGGAGCCGGCTCGGGCGGCGGCGGTGGCGGCTGATCGCCGGGCGGTGGCGGTGGATTGCCCGGCGGCGGAAAGGGAATGGTGATTCCCGGCAATATCTCAAAACCCGTCGGTGGCGGCGGCGCTGCGGGGTCCAGCGGTACTCCGCCGGGGCCCTCATTCGGCGGTGGGCTCGGGCGCACCGGCTCAGGTGGCGGGGCCGGCACACCGGCATAGCCGCCCACCTCGGCGGGCGTGGGGAAGGATTCGAAGTCGGTGCCCTTCAGGGCGCCGTCCATGGTGGCCTTCCAGATGTCGGCGGGAAGCCCGGATCCGTAGACCGATCCGCCCCATCTGTTGACCAGCGGCTGGTCACCTTTGACGGTGCCCACCCACACCGCCGTCGACAGCGACGGCGTGAAGCCGACCATCCAGGCATCTCGGTTAGCGCCGGTGTCGCCGAGTTGGTGTGTTCCGGTCTTGGCCGCAGAGGTTCGGCCGCCGGCCAGGGTGTGGCCATTGGACCAGCCGGGGATCGGCTGCATGGCGGCGATGACATTGTCGGCGACGGGCTTCTCGATGCGACGCTCACCGGTGGTGTCTTCGGTGGCGGCGTCGAACAGCACCTCTCCCCCGGCGTTGACCACCTTTTCCACGAAGTGCGGGCGGTGGTAGATGCCGGAGGCGGCAATCGTGGCGTAGGCCGAGGCCATGTCGATGACCCGGGTCTCGTATTTGCCCAGCACAACACCAGCCCCCGGAGGGCCGCCCAGTCCATCCTCGGAGAGGGTGTGTTCCACGCCGGGGAAGCTCTCCGCAACGCCCGCGCGGTGCGCGGCGTCAGCCACATCGACCGGGCCGTTCTTCAGCTTCAGCATCAGTCGGTAGTAGACGGTGTTCAACGAGCGCTTGAGCGCTTCGGCGATATTGCAGGTGCCACAGCTTTCGCCCTCGGAGTTGTTGATGGTCAGCTTGTCGTCGACCTTCAGCGGTCCGCTGTCGACCTGATAACCCAGACCCATGCCCTGCTCGAGTGCGGCGACCAGAGCGAACACCTTGAATGACGAACCCGTGGGCAGACCGGCCTGGGCGAAGTCGAAGCCCGCCGCATCCGATCCGCCGTAGTACGCCTTCACCCCGCCGGTGCGCGGGTCGATGGATACCACCGCCGAACGCATATCGGGCAGCTGACCGTCCAGGTAATTGGCAACGGCATTCTCGGCGGCCTGCTGGGCCTGTGCGTCGATCGTTGTCGTGATCTGCAGGCCCTGGGTGTTCAGCGTGTCCTGGTCGATATTGAACAAATCGAGGAGTTCCTTGGTGACCTGGCGCTCGATCAGGCCGTTGGGACCGGTGGTCAGATTTTCGGTCTTGGCCTTGTCCGGCGCGACGGTCTCCGGGAACACCTGTTGGTCACGTTCCTCTTGTGACAGCGCGCCGATGGTCACCATGCCGTCGAGGACCCAGTTCCACCGGGCCAGTGCACCGTCGGGGTCAACCGCAGGATCCAGCGTCGAGGGTCGCTGGATCAGTGCGGCCAGCAACGCGCCCTCTGAGATGGTCAGCTGATCGACCGGTTTGTCGAAGTAGGCCTTCGATGCCGCCGAGATCCCGTAGGCGCTGCGCCCGAAGTAGATGATGTTCAGATATGCCTGCAGCACTTCGTCTTTGGACCACTGCTGGCTCATCTTGGTCGAGATGACCAACTCCTTGGCCTTGCGGATCAGGCCGCCGATACCGGAACGTTGATCGCCGACGAGTGCGTTCTTGACGTACTGCTGCGTGATCGTCGAGCCACCCTGAATGTCACGGCCGAACAGGTTATTGCGCACCGCTCGGGCGAAGCCGGAGACCGAGAAGCCCGGGTTGGTGTAGAAGTCGCGGTCCTCGGCGGCCATCACTGCGTTGCGGACGTGCACCGGCACCTGAGTGATATCAACGTCGACCCGGTTGCCTTCGGGCGGAACGATTTTCGCTAACTCGGAACCGTCGCTGGCCAGGATCGTGGACACCTGGTTGGTGCGGATGTCACCCGGCTTGGGAACCGCCACGATCACGTACGCCATACCAAAAGTGAGCATCGGCAGGGCGACGAAGACGGTGGCGGCGACGGCCAGCCAGCGGCGCACACTCCAGCCGGTGAACCGATGCAGCCAGCGCAGGTACGCGGGCGGCTCCTGACCACCACCGCCGGACGGTTTGGCGGGCGGCGCGGGGGGCGGCCCCGCGGGTGGCACCGACCGACGCGTGCCCGGTTTGACCATCGGTCGGTCGAGTGCCGCCTTGACCGCCTGGACCTGATCGCGCTGCGCCGCGGGTGCGGCGGCATCGGGCCGCGCGGGCATCACAGAGGTCAGATGCTCATCGGCCGGGATCGGCTGGCGGACGGTGCGCCCGTCGTCTGCCCAATCCGGCGTCGGCTCGTCACCTTCAGCCCTGTGCTGCGGTCCGGTGGCCGAGCGGTCCTGGCCCTCGTCGCTATTCACTGGCCGTGCGCGCGCCCGTACGGCGCGCAGTCCGGGTGCCGGGCGAGCCCTTCGCGGCGCGGGGCGTACCGAGCATGTACGACTTGACGAGGTGATTCCAGCTGCAGGTTCGACATACCTCCACCACGTGTACGGAGAATTCATCGAACCGGGTCGTCAGCAGGATCAACTCCTCGGCGCTTCGGGCAGACCCGGAGACAGCACCCAGGTGGTCGCCGAAAACCCACGAAACCAAAGTGAGTTGTTCCTTACGGCAGATGGGACACATCACCGCGCTGAGCTTCCCGTGGAACTTGGCAGCACGCAGCAGGTAGGGGTGAGCATCACAGACTTCGGTGACACCGGTGCGACCGGAGTACACCTCAGCCAGCAGGGACCGGCGCCGAAGCGCGTAGTCCACCACCTGTCGCTGCAATCGCACGCTGACCAGAGTACGTCGGTGCCCGGGACGCGGATGTGCGACCGCTCCGACACCTGCCAGATTCTCGACACCGCGCTGTCCGGGGGTCGGCTCTCGATAACGGAGCACGCTGAGCGGGTCAAGACCGCGACGAACGCCGCCGCGCTCGCAGAATTGTGCTCGCTGGTGCGCGATCCGCAGACAGCCCACGCACCCGAACAACGTCCGGCACTGCGGCGGCATTACTACTACTACTACCGCCGCGACCACTACCGCGGCGGCTCCAACGAGCTCAACGCGGACGGCTCGGTCAAGCGGATCAACTATCTGGAAACGGGTTTCTCCAGCTCAGAAGACTTTGGCCGCCCCAAACTGGCGGCGAATATATCGCTCCGATACTGTTAGCGGAGGTGTTGTAACACCCTAAAGTCAACGCACAGGGAGGTGACTCGATGCTCGAACTTGCGATCCTGGGGCTCCTGCTCGAGTCCCCAATGCACGGCTACGAGTTGCGTAAAAGGCTGACCGGACTGCTCGGAGCCTTCCGGGCATTCTCCTACGGGTCGCTCTACCCGGCACTTCGCCGGATGCAGACCGACGGCCTGATCGCCGAAGACGCCGCACCCGAGGGCACCGCGGTGTTACGCCGCGCGCGCCGTGTCTACCAACTCACCGACTCTGGCCGGCAGCGGTTCACCGAGTTGGTGGCGGATACCGGCCCGCAGAACTACACCGACGACGGCTTCGGCGTGCATCTGGCGTTCTTCAACCGGACACCCGCCGCGGCCCGGATGCGAATCCTCGAGGGCCGCCGCCGTCAGGTGGAGGAACGCCGCGAAGGTCTGCGCGATGCCATCGCGCGAGCGAGCAACTCACTGGATCGCTACACCCGGCAACTGCATCAACTGGGCCTTGAGTCCAGCGAGCGGGAAGTCACCTGGCTCAACGAACTGATCGCCGCGGAACGGGTGGCCCAAAGCCACTCGGAGCAAGGCTGAAGCAAAACCCGATAACCAGAAGTACACGAAGGAGAACGTCCATGACTCAGCACAACGTGCCGGGAGTGTCGACGGATGTGCGCGTCGCCATCGTCGGTGTCGGTAACTGCGCGTCCTCACTGGTTCAGGGCGTGGAGTACTACAAGGACGCCGACCCGCACTCGACGGTCCCCGGCCTGATGCATGTGATGCTTGGCGCCTACCACGTGCGCGACGTGAAATTCGTCGCCGCGTTCGACGTCGATGCCAAGAAGGTGGGCTTCGACCTTTCCGAGGCCATCTTCGCCTCAGAGAACAACACCATCAAGATCGCCGATGTGCCGCCGTCAAATGTGGTCGTGCGCCGCGGACCGACGCTGGATGGCATCGGCAAGTACTACGCCGAGACCATCGAGCTCTCCGACGAGCAGCCGGTCGATGTGGTGAAAATACTCAAGGACAACAAGGTCGACGTGATGGTGTCCTATCTGCCGGTGGGTTCGGAGGAGGCCGACAAGTTCTACGCCCAGTGCGCGATCGATGCCGGCGTGGCCTTCGTCAATGCATTGCCGGTGTTCATCGCCTCTGATCCGGTGTGGGCCAAGAAGTTCGCCGACGCGGGCGTGCCGATTGTCGGAGACGACATCAAGAGCCAGGTCGGTGCCACCATCACCCACCGCGTAATGGCGAAACTTTTCGAGGACCGTGGCGTTCAACTCGATCGCACGATGCAGCTCAACGTCGGCGGCAACATGGACTTCCTCAACATGCTGGAGCGTTCACGGTTGGAGTCGAAGAAGATCTCCAAGACCCAGGCCGTCACCTCCAACCTGCAGAAGGAATTCAATGCCAAGGACGTCCACATCGGACCGTCCGATCATGTCGGCTGGCTCGATGACCGCAAGTGGGCCTACGTGCGACTCGAGGGCCGCGCCTTCGGTGACGTGCCGCTGAACCTCGAGTACAAACTCGAGGTGTGGGACTCGCCGAACTCCGCAGGCGTCATCATCGACGCGGTGCGCGCGGCCAAGATCGCCAAGGACCGCGGTATCGGTGGCCCGGTGGTCGCCGCCTCGGCCTACCTGATGAAGAGCCCGCCGAAGCAACTTCCCGACGACATCGCCCGGGCCCAGCTCGAGGAGTTCATCGCCGGCGGGTAGTTCCCCTCGTCGAGAGTGCGCCCAGATCGCGATTTCACCCCGAAACGCGATCTGGGCGCACTCTCGCGTTATATGGACACCGTGATTTCTGACGACGAGTTGCTCACCCTCGACGAATTCGCACTGCTGAGCGAAAACGCCGCCCAGGCCGCAGTGGCGGCTCCGCTTCCGGCCGTCGCCCGCCTGGACCGCGGGCCGATCAGCGCCCTGCGCTGGGGTACCGACCCACCCCGGGTGGTGTTCCTACACGGCGGCGGCCAGAACGCGCACACCTGGGACACCGTCATCCTCGGCCTGGGCCTGCCGGCACTGGCGATCGATCTGCCCGGCCACGGCCGATCCGCCTGGCGCGAGGACGGCGATTACGGGCCCACGCTCAATGCGGCGGCGGTCGAACCTGTGGTGCGCGAGCTCGCATCGGATGCCGACCTGGTAGTCGGCATGTCGCTGGGCGGCCTGACCGCCATGCGGTTGGCGGTCACCGCACCGGAATTGGTGCCCAAACTGGTGATGGTCGACGTCACGCCGTCCGCGCCCGAGCGCCACGAGCAGATGACCCAGGCACAGATGGGTGCGGTGGCACTGGTTGAGGGCGAGCGGAACTTTCCCAGCTTTGCCGCCATGGTGGACGTCACCGTCGCGGCGTCTCCGCACCGGTCCCGGGAATCGTTGCGGCGCGGGGTTTTTCACAATTCCAAGAAACTCGACGACGGCAGCTGGACCTGGCGTTACGACACCTTTCGCAAAGGCGACGGATTTAACGCACTGTGGGACGACGCGGCCGCACTCACTGCGCCGACAACGTTGGTGCGCGGCGCAAACTCGTTTTTCGTTAACGACGACGATGCGGCTCAGTTCGCCCGCGTTGCACCCGGCTTCCAGCAGGTGATCGTGGTTCCCGACGCCGGGCACTCGGTGCAGGGCGACCAGCCGCGGGCATTGGTGGAGATCCTGCGTTCGGTACTTGGCCCCCCGCCGCTCGACCCCCCGCCGCTTGACCCCCCGCCGCTTGACCCCCGGGCCTAACCTGTGGCCATGACCTTTCCCATCCGAATCGGTGTCCAACTTCAACCGCAGCACGCTCCCGACTACGCCCAGATCCGCGATGCCGTGCGCCGTTGCGAGGACCTCGGCGTTGATGTCGTCTTCAACTGGGATCACTTCTACCCGCTCTACGGCGATCCCGACGGTGCCCACTATGAGTGCTGGACCATGCTGGGCGCGTGGGCCGAGCAGACCTCGCGAGTCGAGATCGGTGCACTGGTCAGCTGTAACTCCTATCGCAACCCCGAGTTACTCGCAGATATGGCCCGAACCGTCGACCACATCTCGGGCGGGCGGCTGATCCTCGGTATCGGTTCGGGGTGGATGCAAAAGGACTATGACGAGTACGGCTACGAGTTCGGCACCGCCGGCAGCCGTCTCGATGACCTCGCGACTGCACTGCCGCGGATCAACTCACGGCTGGCCAAACTCAATCCGGCCCCCACCCGGAAGATCCCGATCCTGATCGGCGGGCAGGGCGAACGCAAAACGCTGCGACTGGTCGCCGAACACGCTGACATGTGGCACTCCTTCACCAATGCCGCCACCTACCCGGGCAAGTCGGCGGTGCTGGCCCGGCATTGCGCAGACACCGGCCGCGACCCCGACACGGTGGAGCGTTCGTCGGGGGTGGAGGGCCGAGACAGCGACACCCTGGTGGCCAATGCTGAGGCGCTGGCGAACCTCGGCGTGACTCTGATGACGGTTGGCTGCGGCGGCCCCGATTACAACCTCGGGCCGGCCGAGACGCTGGTCCGTTGGCGCGACGGCCGCTGAGCCCCGCGCGGGCGGACATATGAACTTCTCATTAGCCGACGACCTGCAGCAGTTAGACTCGCAAACTATGTCAACGCCCGAAACGCAGGTCATCGACTTGGCCGGTGAGCTGCAGCGGGTGGTGTCCAAACTGATCACGGTCGTGCGCCGCGGTGACACCAATAGCGGGTCGCGTCCCGACCTGACGTTGGCGCAGGTGTCCATCCTGTTGACTCTGCTGGACAGCGGACCCATCCGGATGACGGAGTTGGCTGCCCGTGAGCGGGTGCGCACACCCACCACCACGGTCGCGATCCGGCGACTGGAGAAGCTCGGTCTGGTGAAGCGCTCGCGCGACCCCTCTGACATGCGGGCAGTGCTCGTCGAAGTGACGCCCGAGGGCCTGGTCCAATACCGGGAAGCACTTGAGGCCCGCCGGCTTCACCTGGCCGAATTGCTGGACCGGCTCACCGACACCGAGCGCGCCGACCTGGTGCGCGCACTCAAGGCGCTGGAACATCTCACCAGCGTCGAAATCGGCTGAACCCGAACCGATCAGCCCAACCAATCCAGAACTGCGGCCGCCGTCCATGACTGCTGCATACTGCCCAACGGTTCGCCGGTGAACGGTTCGTAGTACTCGGCAAAAGTTCCGTCGCTGGCCTGTCGCAGTCCTTCGGTACGCAGCATCAGGGACCGCTCCGCCCATCCTCGCCGCGCGAAGGCCCAGGAGAACAGCCACGTCAGCACCGGCCAGACCGGGCCCCGCCAGTACTCCCGGGGCCGGAAGTCCTTCGACACCGGCGAGGTCGAGGGGATCAGCGCGTACTTCAGATCGGGGTAACCGCAGAACCTGGGGCCTTCCAGAAGTTGAAGCAGCGCTCTCTCCTGTCCGTGCGGCAAGCCCCCGCACAGCAGTGGAGCGAACTGGGCGGCGGTTTCCGTCCCGATCCAGGAGTGGGAGCGGAGATCGAAATCTCTTGCCGCACCTGATCGTTGGTCGGTAGTTTCGACAACGCCGCCACGGAAGCGCTCGGCCCAGGAATACAGTTCGCGGACATCGGCCTTGGGCCGCTTGTGATCCTCACCGATATTGGCCAGCACATCGCAGGCGAGGGAGAAGATCGCCGAGAAGAAGGCGTCCTCGACGGCGAAGCTCATCGCCTTCGGCAACAGGTGATCGTCGTAGCGCGCCGACTTCATCTCCTCCAACAGCCACAGGTAGCGGTCGTACTCGCCATCGGATGGTCGCTGGCCGGGATCGGTGATGATGTGGGTGTCGGCACGCTCATACGTCGGCATCCCACCGGCGACCACGCGTGCGTAAGCGGCATCCCAGCGCGGCGAGTTGTCCATACCGGATTCCCACCCGTGGTACAGCGTCACCCTGCCGCGCTGATCGGGGTCGCGCGCCTCGGCCAGCCAGCGATGCCAGCGCACGAGATCGTTCCAGCGCCGGTCCAGGAAGGTCTCGGCAACCGCACGGGTTGAGCGTCCGCGGGTGCGGGCCCGATCAAGGATGCGCTGGACCGCGATCGCATGCACCGGCGGCTGGGTGATACCTGAGGTCTGCCGGCCTGATGGCGCCGCCGCGGCGAGCTCCGAACAGGCCCACCGGTCAGGGCCGGGAAAGTAGCCGTCGACCCCTGGGGCGAACACGATATGCGGGATCATCCCGTTGGCCCACTGCGCCGACAGCAGGGTGTCCAACTCCACGACCGCTCGCTCCACGCTCAATGAAGCCAAGCCGACCGCCACGAACGCCGCGTCCCAACTCCACATATGCGGATACAGCTGCGGTGCCGCCGACGTCATGGCGCCAAGGTCATTGCCGCGAAGCAGGTAGGCCGCGCGGGCAGCAAGCTGGGTCGGCGCGAAGCCGGCATCGAACGTCACACCCCCATTCTGCGGTGCGCGGGCCCATTCTGCGGTGCGCGGGCCCCGAGTGCGGATCGGTAGGGTGGCCGACATGCCGGGCCGCACCGATGACGATGACCAGCGAAGCCCTCAGGAGGAGCGGCACATCATGCGCACGGCGCTGATCACCGGAGCCGGAAGGGGTATCGGCGAAGCAATCGCCGAGGCCCTGGCGCCTTCCCACAGCCTGCTGTTGGCCGGCCGGCCGTCGACACACCTCGATGCCGTCGCCACCAGGCTGGGCGCCACCACCTGGCCCACGGACCTGACCGACCCCGAGGGAATCGAGGCCGCCGCGGAGGTGCTCACCAGACTCGACGTGCTGGTACACAACGCCGGTGTGGCCTTTCCCGGCCGGGTCGCCGAGTCCACACCGGAGCAGTGGCGGGCCACCTTCGAGGTCAACGTGACGGGCGCGGTCACGCTCACTTGCGCACTGCTGCCTGCGCTGCGAGCCGCGCGCGGCCAGGTGATCTTCATCAACTCCGGTTCGGGCCTCAACGCCTCGCCCGGCCTGGCCTCGTACTCGGCGAGCAAGTTCGCGTTGCGGGCATTCGCCGACTCATTGCGCACCGATGAACCGCTGCTGCGGGTCACCAGCATCCACCCCGGTCGAGTCGACACCGAGATGCAGCACGGTCTCGTTGCCTACGAGGGCGGTGAATACGACCCGGCCAATTTCCTCACGCCGCAGACCGTCGCCGGTGTGGTGGCCACGGTTGTCGCCACACCGGCCGACGCCCACACCCACCAGGTGGTGATCCGCCCACGCGGGCGGCACTGAATCCTGGCGACGCCCGACTACATGACGAAGTTGACCAATCGACCGGGCACCACGATGACCTTCTTCGGTGTGGCGCCGGCCAGAAAAGCGGCCACCTTCTCCTCGGCCAACGCGGCCGCCTCCAGGACATCGCGTCCGGCGTCGGCGGCGACGGTGATGCGGCCGCGAACCTTGCCGTTGACCTGAACCGGGTACTCGACGGTGTCGGTGACGAGATAGCGGGGGTCGGCCTCCGGGAACGGACCGTGCGCCAGCGACTGCTCGTGACCGAGTCGGTGCCAGAGTTCCTCGGCCAGGTGGGGTGCCAGCGGCGCGACCATCAGCACCAGCGGCTCCAGAGCCTTCCGGGTGCTGATGCCAGCCTTGGTCAGGTAGTTGGTGTACTCGATCAACTTGGCTGCCGCGGTGTTATTCCGCAACCCGACATAGTCCTCAGATACCCCGGCGATCGTCCGATGCAATTGCCGCAAGGTCTCATCATCCAGCGATTCGTCGGAAACCCTTGTCTGCCCACTGGTTTCGTCAACCACCAACCGCCACACCCGCTGCAGGAAGCGGTGCGCACCGACGACATCCTTGGTCGCCCACGGCCGCGATGCCTCCAGCGGACCCATCGACATTTCATAAACCCGAAGGGTGTCCGCGCCGTAGCCGTCGCAGATCTCGTCGGGCGAGATTGAGTTCTTCAGGCTCTTGCCGATCTTGCCGAACTCCTGGAAGACCTCGGCGTCGCCCTCGGGTCCGGGCAGAAAGAACTTGTCACCGCGTTCAACAACGTCGGCGGCCGGTACATAGGAGCCGCGAGCATCGGTGTAGGCGAAGGCCTGGATGTACCCCTGGTTCACCAGGCGGCGATAGGGTTCCCGCGACGTGACGTGGCCGAGGTCGTAGAGCACCTTGTGCCAGAACCGCGAATACAGAAGGTGCAGCACGGCATGTTCGACGCCACCGACGTAGAGATCCACCCCGCCGGGATCGCCTGCGCCGTGTTCGGCCGGCCGCGGACCCATCCAGTAGGCCTCGTTCTCCGGGGCGCAGAACTGCTCGGCGTTATGCGGGTCGGCGTAGCGCAACTCGTACCACGAGCTACCCGCCCACTGCGGCATGACGTTGGTGTCGCGGGTGTAGGGGCGCAGACCGTCACCGAGGTCGAGCTCGACATGCACCCACTCGTCGGCCTTGTTCAGCGGCGGTGAGGGTTCGCTACCAGCGTCCTGCGGGTCGAATGACACCGGTGCGTAGTCCTCGATATCGGGCAGTTCCACCGGAAGCATCGAATCGGGCAGCGGGTGCGCGCGGCCGTCGGCGTCATCAACGATGGGAAACGGCTCGCCCCAATACCGTTGGCGGGCGAACAGCCAGTCCCGCAGTTTGTACTCAATGCGGCCACGGCCGCCGCCGTCGGCTTCGAGTCTGGCGATGATCGTCTCTTTAGCGGCGCTCACGTTGAGCCCGTCAAGATAGTCGGAGTTCACCAGGGCGCCGTCGCCCGTGTACGCCTCCGTTGCGACGTCGCCGCCGGTGATGACTTCAATTACCGGCAGCCCGAATTCGGTGGCGAACTCCCAGTCGCGGGAGTCGTGACCGGGCACCGCCATGATGGCTCCGGTTCCGTACCCGAGCAGAACGTAGTCCGCGATGAAGATCGGGACCTGCTGGCCGTTCGCAGGATTGGTCGCATAGCTGCCGAGGAAAACACCGGTCTTGGCCTTGTTCTCCTGGCGTTCCAGATCGGACTTGGCTGCGATTGATCGGCGATACCCGGCCACCGCCGCCACCGGGTCTGCTGCACCGGCCGTCCAGCGCTCGTCGACCTGATCGGGCCACTGCGTCGCCGCGAGGCGATCGACGAGGTCATGCTCGGGCGCCAGCACCAGGTAGGTGGCTCCGAACAGAGTGTCCGGGCGCGTCGTGAACACCTCGATGTCGGCATCGGCCGCGGCGAAAAGCACCGCGGCCCCGGTGGATCGGCCGATCCAGTTGCGCTGCATGGCCTTGACCTTCTCCGGCCAGTCCAGCACGTCGAGATCCTCGAGCAAACGATCGGAGTAGGCGGTGATCCGCATCATCCACTGGCGCAAACGCTTCCGGAAGACGGGGAAGTTTCCCCGCTCACTACGCCCATCGGCGGTGACCTCTTCGTTGGCCAGCACGGTTCCCAGACCCGGGCACCAGTTGACCAGTGACTCAGCCCGGTACACGAGACGGTGGCCGTCCACCACATCGGCGCGCTCACCGGCGGAAAGCCCCGACCAAGTCCGGCCATCGTCGAGGTGCCTTGCGCCACTGTCGAATTCGGCGATCAGCTCACTAACCGGCCGGGCCTTGTTCAGTACCGGATCGAACCACGCGTTATAGATCTGCAGAAATATCCACTGTGTCCACCTGTAGAAGTCGATGTCCGTGGTGGAGAAGCTGCGGCGTTGGTCATGTCCGAGTCCCAACCGACCCAGTTGGCGACGAAAGTTGACGATATTGGCTTCGGTTCTCGTACGCGGATGGGTACCGGTCTGAACGGCGTA
>Ga0164294_10002302_pt1 | contig 17291 bp, 26 predicted proteins | sample GEODES005metaG_FD_111479 | JGI IMG/M metagenome (GOLD analysis project Ga0164294, IMG submission 111479) | Oligotrophic lake water microbial communities from Sparkling Lake, Wisconsin, USA - GEODES005 metaG | ecosystem: Environmental > Aquatic > Freshwater > Lake | place: USA: Sparkling Lake...
CCATGGGGATTGAAGGCCGAGCAGTTGAGCATAGTGGTTTGCGGTGAAGTCCATCTACAAACGTACCTCCTGTGGACTTTTCGATCAAGACCTGCCATTTTCCATAAAGTTTTACGAAGAACCGAAAAAGGAGTGATTTTATCGTTAAAGCTGGTAAAAGAGCTCTTTGAACGGCTCAGCTCGTTTTTTTCCTTGGATTTTTGATGTTATCTCGGCACGGAAGTTCGTGCAATCGGCAGCAGTTTTGCAGGATTTGGCAGAAATTCGTCATTTTTTGAAGAAAATTTGAAAATAGGACTTGTCAGCTTCGATTCGGCTCCTAAAGTCGCCCCCCCCACAGCGAGGGCCGCTGACGATTTTATCGAAGCGGCTTAAATTACAGGGAAAATTTATCGGGTGCAGCTCCGGAAAAAAGCTCTTACGAGGAATCCTCGTCGGCGCTCCGGTTTGCCCCCATGGGAAAATCAGAACCACGCAGGAAATCATGCCGACAATCAATCAGCTCGTTCGCAAGGGACGCCTCACTCCGGCCGAAAAGTCGAAGTCACCCGCTCTCGTGAACTGCCCACAGCGCCGCGGAGTATGTCTTCAAGTCATGACTCGGACGCCCAAGAAGCCGAACTCGGCTCTCCGCAAAGTGGCCAAAGTGCGCCTCACCAACGGATTCGAGGTCATCGCCTACATTGGTGGTGAAGGACACAACCTCCAGGAACACTCGATCGTCCTCGTTCGCGGTGGACGGGTTAAGGACCTTCCAGGGGTACGGTACCACATCGTTCGTGGCTCACTCGACACCCTTGGTATCGATAAGCGCCGCCAAAGCCGCTCGAAGTACGGTGCAAAGCGTCCGAAACCCGGCGCCGCTGCCGCTCCTGCCAAAAAAGGCAAGTAATTAACGGTCAACCATCCATCACAAACTCCAACCGCCATGCCACGCCGCAAGCGCATTTTCACCAAGCCAGACCGTCGCGATCCTCGCTATGACAGTCCTCTCGTCGGTCACCTCATCACCAAGGTGATGGAGTCCGGCAAGCGTTCACTCGCTCAACGCATCGTTTATGCTGCGATTGACCGCGCCAACGAGGGTGTCGACACCATCGATCCACTCGAAGTCATTACCCGTGCCGTTGAAAATACCAAACCACGTGTGGAAGTGAAATCCCGCCGCGTGGGAGGTGCAACTTACCAGGTGCCGCTTGAAGTGGCGCCAGATCGCTCTGAGTCGCTTTCGATGCGTTGGCTTGTCAATTACGCCCGCAACCGCAAGGGGACTCCAATGCACGTAGCCCTTGCCAATGAAATTAAGGACGCCGCCAACAACCAAGGCAGCGCCGTTCGCAAGCGTGACGACGTTCACAAGATGGCACAAGCCAACCGTGCCTTCGCCCATTTCCGTTTCTAATCGATCCTCGTACACGAGTTTTTCTCAGTGAATCCTAACAGTCCCAACCGCCAATACGTGCTCGAGCGCACCCGAAATATCGGGATCGCTGCGCACATTGATGCGGGTAAGACAACGCTCACCGAGCGGATTCTCTTCTACACTGGGATGATCCACAAAATCGGCGAAGTCCACGATGGCGGCGCAACGACGGACTGGATGGAGCAAGAGCGCGAACGTGGAATTACGATCACTTCCGCTGCCGTCACGACTGAGTGGTGGCAACACGAGGAGCCTGGAATGACCAAGCTCTTCCCGAGCCAAAAAAATCGGATCAATATCATAGATACTCCCGGACACGTTGATTTCACCGCAGAAGTCGAGCGTTCCCTCAGAGTCCTCGACGGTGCAATTGTGGTTTTCTGCGGTGTTGCTGGTGTTCAGCCTCAGTCCGAGACCGTTTGGCGCCAAGCGACGAAGTACCGTGTACCTCGACTCGTGTTCGTCAACAAGATGGACCGTACCGGGGCAAACTTCGAGAATGTCTTTTCTGAGGTGAAGGAAAAGCTCGGTGCAAACGCCGTGAAAGTCCTCATTCCAATCGGTTCTGAAGATCAGTTGATCGGACAGATCGACGTGGTCAACCGGAAGGCTGTCTATTTTTCGGATGACGACAAGTTCGGTTCGACTTACACCGTCAAGGAGCTTGAAGGAGATCTCATCGATCTCTGCAAGAAGGCTCACGACGAGCTGGTGAATGCTGTTGCTGATGTCGACGAATTGGTTGGGGAAAAATTCCTCAACGAAGAAACCATCACGCTGGAGGAACTCAAACAGGGGATCCGCCGCGCAACGATCGCAAACCATCTGGTTCCAGTCGCGGGTGGTTCGGCCTTCAAAAACAAAGGTGTCCAGTACCTGCTCGATGCCGTCATCGACTATCTTCCAAGCCCGCTAGACATTCCTTCGGCGATCGGAATGGACCCCGACCATGAGGAAACTCAGATCGAAGTCGTCACCTCCGACAACGAGAAATTCGTCTCACTCGCATTCAAGCTTTGGGCGGACAAGTTCGTCGGGAAGTTGGTTTTCTTCCGCGTTTACTCCGGTGTCATTCGCAAAGGTGACACTGTTTACAACCCTCGCACTCGCCGTTCGGAGCGTGTTGGTCGCCTGATTCAGATTCAAGCAAACGAGCACAAAGACATCGATGCCTGCTACGCTGGCGACATTGCGGCAATGGTGGGGATTAAAAATGTCACCACCGGCGACACGCTCGCTGCGGAAAAGTACGACGTGGTCTTGGAGCCACCGACCTTCCCAGAACCGGTTATCTCGATGGCTGTCGAACCGAAGACCGTCGCTGACCAAGAGAAGTTGGGACTTGCCCTCGGCCGCTTGTCGGAAGAGGACCCGACCTTCATGGTGAAAACCGATGAGGAAACTGGCCAAGTTATCATTTCTGGTATGGGTGAGCTTCACCTAGAAATCATCATCGATCGCATCCGCCGCGAATTCAAGGTAGAGGCAAACACCGGTGCTCCTCAAATCGCTTACCGCGAAACCATCACGCAGTCTGCGGGTGGCGAGGGCAAGCTGATCAAGCAATCCGGTGGCCGTGGTCAATATGGCCACGTTGTTCTCTCGATCCAGCCGAATGACAAAGGAAAAGGCCTTACCATCGAAAATAAGGTGATCGGTGGCGCGATTCCTAAGGAATACATCAACGCAGTTTACAAGGGGATCACGGAGTCCATGTCGAATGGCGTAATTGCGGGCTACCCTGTCATCGATGTGCTTGTCGAGATTCTCGATGGTTCCTACCACGACGTGGATTCGAACGAAAATGCATTTACGATGGCCGCCATTTTTGCAATGAAGGATGGCTTTAAGAAGGCAAACTCGATTCTTCTTGAGCCCATCATGGCCGTCGAAGTTTCAACGCCTGATGACTACCAAGGTGATGTGATGGGGGATCTCAGCCGCCGCAGGGGCCAGATTCAAAACACCGAGTCCAAGGGCAGACTCTCCATCGTCCACGCCAACGTTCCTCTCAAAGAAATGTTCGGCTACTCCACCGCCGTACGCACTCTCTCTTCGGGCCGCGCTTCTTATGCAATGACCCCATCGCATTTCGAGCAAGTCCCTAAAAACATCGTCGAAGAAATCGTCAGCGACCGCATGGGCTAATATGCCCTTTCACTAACTCACGCAAACCGCCAACTCAATCTCCACCATGGAAAACCAGAAAATCCGAATCCGCCTGCGTGCCTTTGATCACCGTGCGATCGACCGTTCAGCTCAAGAAATCGTCGAAACCGCTAAGAGAACTGGAGCCCGAGTTGCCGGACCGATCCCGCTCCCAACTCGCATCGAAAAGTTCACCGTTAACCGCTCGGTTCACGTGAACAAAAAGTCGATGGAGCAGTTCGAAATCCGCACCCACAAGCGCCTTCTCGACATCGTCGATCCAACCGCACGCACCGTCGATGAGCTCAAAAAGCTCAATCTTCCTGCCGGTGTCGATATCACCATCCGCATCTGAGTTTTTCAAATCAGATTTTTTACTCTCACTTTTCACTCTCAACTTCAATACCGCCATGTCACTCGGCCTCCTCGGCAAAAAAATCGGAATGACCCGCCTGTTCGACCAACAGGCAGGGATCATGATCCCTGTCACTGTCATCGACGTTTCCGGCAACACGGTTCTTCAGGTCAAGACCCCAGAAACCGATGGTTACACTGCGGTCCAAGTCGGCTATGGCGATCAGAAAGAACAACGTGTGAGCAAGCCCGCTCTCGGAATCTTCAAGAAAGCAGGATCAACTCCGAAGCGTTTCATCCAAGAGTTTCGTCTCGAGAATGGCACCGAAGCTCCAGCCGTGCATCCCGGCCTTGAAACTTTCACTGAAGGCCAGTGGGTTGACGTGATTGGTGAATCGAAGGGACGCGGTTTCCAAGGTGCCGTCAAGCGCCACGGCTTCGGCGGTCTCAAAATGACCCACGGATCCATGATGCATCGCCGGACGGGTGCAATTGGTTGCCGCTCGACCCCGGGTCGGGTTTGGAAAAACCAAAAAATGCCAGGTCACATGGGTACAACCCGTGCCACCGTCCAAAATCTCAAAATTGTCGCCGTACGCGCTGAAGATGGTGTTATCCTCGTCTCTGGTGCAGTTCCCGGTTCAAACGGAAACTATGTTACCGTCCGCCCCGCAAAGAAAAAGTCCGCCTAATCGGGTGGCATTCTGAAACATTTCACGATTCACAGTCATGTCAGCTAAGACTTTCACCGCAGAAGACGCTCAAGCCGCCAACCTCGTGTTGGTAGGTGCTGAGAAAGGTCGCCAAGCCGTTCACGATCTCGTGATCGCCTACCGCGCCAACCGCCGCACCGGCTCCGCATGCACGAAAACCCGTGGCGAGGTTTCCGGTAACAACCGTAAGATATATAAGCAAAAAGGCACTGGCGGCGCACGCCACGGCGACAAACGCGCTCCGATCTTCGTCGGTGGTGGTGTTGTTTTCGGCCCACGCCCAAGAGATTATTCCAAGAAGGTGACCAAGACTGTCCGCAAGCTCGCGCTTCGTCGTACCCTTGGTGACTTGGTTCGTGCTGAAAAAATCAAGTCCGTAGAGAGCTTTTCCGTGGCCGATGGAAAGACAAAGTCTTTCATTGCCGCCCTCGATGCGCTCGTCAACCCTGGCAAAATCCTGGTGGTTGCCAACCACTTCGCCGATTCCACCTACTTAGCCGGCCGCAATGTCGCTTGGGTTCAGTTGGTGAATGCCTCCGACGTTAACGTCGAACAACTCCTCCTCGCCAACAGTGTCATCCTCGTGGGTGATGCCGTTCAAACTCTTGCAGCTCGTACTGCCTGAACCCCGGACCTAATACCGAGATCATGAAAGACATTTACCAGGTCATTAAAAACGTCCGACTCTCCGAAAAAGCAACCTTGCTTCAAGAGACAAATAACGAGATCACTCTCGAAGTTGACCGCAAGGCCAACAAACTCGAGATCAAACAAGCCGTTGAACAGCTCTTCGGAAAAACTGTCTTGGCCGTCCGCACTGCCAACTATGACGGTAAACTCCGCCGCCAACGACGCGCCGATGCCGGTCGCACTAACCACTGGAAGAAAGCCATCGTTCGCCTCAAGGAAGGTGAATCTCTCGACCTCGTCTGAGTGATCCATCCGTTGTTCCCAACGTAATAAACTAACGTTCAGATTGCCATGCCCCTGAAAAATTTCAAGCCAATCACTCCATCTGCCCGCTACAAGAGTCTTCCGTCCTTCGACGAGATCACCAAGAGCAAGCCTGAGAAGAGTCTTCTCACTCCACTCAAGCGCAGTGGTGGTCGTAACAACACCGGCCGCATCACCTGCCGTCACATCGGTGGTGGTCACAAGCGTCACTACCGTCTGATCGATTTCAAGCGCGGCAAGCACGATGCTCCTGCAACCGTCGTTGGTATCGAGTACGATCCAAACCGCACCTGCCGCATCGCGCTCATCCAATATGCCGACGGACAAAAGTCTTACATCCTTGCACCGCTTGGTCTTGAGGTTGGGAGCACAGTCGTCGCTGGCGAGAATGTTGCACCGAAGACGGGAAATGCCATGCCTCTCAGCGCTGTTCCACTTGGTACTTCGATTCATAACATCGAGTTGATCCCAGGTAATGGCGGCAAGGTCGCACGTGCCGCGGGCCAGCTCGCCGTCCTTTCCAACCGCGATGGTGGTTGGGCGCTCGTGAAAATGCCTTCAGGTGAGATTCGCCGATTCAATGATCGTTGTTTCTGTACGATCGGGCAGGTCGGAAATCGTGACCACATGAACGAAACCTCAGGCAAAGCCGGCCGCACTCGCTGGCAGGGTGTCCGCCCGACCGTCCGTGGTATGACGATGAACCCAGTCGATCACCCCAACGGCGGTGGTGAAGGTAAGTCGAAGTCCGGTGGTGGTCGTCAGCACCTTACGAGCCCATGGGGCCACGCGAAGGGTCAAAAGACCCGCAACAAGCGCAAGCCAACCAGTGTGTTCATTGTCGAGTCTCGCCACAAGGCGAAGAAGAAGTAATCCCATTTCTTGAACCATTCAACTTACTGATTTCATGCCACGCTCACTAAAAAAAGGCCCATTCGTCGACCAAAAGCTTCTTGCGAAGATCGATGCTGTTGCCGACGCCGGATCCGACCGCAAGCCCATCAAAACATGGAGCCGCAAGTCGATGATCACTCCAGACTTCGTCAGCCACAACTTTGCAGTACACAACGGCAAGACGTTCGTGCCGGTGTACGTCACGGAAAATATGGTTGGCCATAAGCTTGGCGAATTCGCACCGACCCGGATTTTCCGGACTCACGGTGGTATCGGCAAGAAGTAAACCTTTTAGGCGTCATCCTCGTATCCATGTCCTCGACATTCCATTTCAAAGCAGTTGCCACGGCCCTTGGGTTTATGGCCGTCGCGGAGATGTGTGTCGGAGAGGTGCCCACCGCTGCACAATACCAGGACCGGATTGTTGCGCTCGAGACCCAGAATCAAACACTGCAACGCAGCTTGGTTGAGGCAAATCGGGGCGAGAAGCAAGCCTCTGAGCAATTGGCTCAGGTCCGTGAGCGCCTTGAAGCTCTTGGGAAAAATCTTCTCGATGGTGGTGACGATCGGCTCATCCAGGCTGCAGCTGACCTGCAGTTGGCAAATGAGAAAGCTTCAAGCCTCGAGCACTCGGCGATGAACCTGACTTCGGCCATCACCGATTACCTGCATCAGGCGGTGGTTTCTGACCCCGCTGCAAGAATTCGTGTAGAAACTTCTCTCAGAGAGCTTGACGCTGTCCTTGGACTGCGTCAAAAGCCTCTCCCCGATGTTCACGCCGGCTCGCTCCAGCAAGCTCGGATTGTGAGTCTCGATCAGGAAAGCGGAATGATGGTTTTGAATCTTGGTGAAACCCAAGGTGCCAAAATTGGAATGACGTTCACTCTCACCCGTGGGCAGCAGCCTTACGGTAAAGCCATTCTCGCTGATGTCCGCAAGGGCGTCAGTGGTGCCTTTGTCGAAAACCTCGACAACGTCGCCGAATCCCCACGCACAGGCGATCTCGCCAATCTCGAAACACAAGCATCCGCTCAGTAATTATCCACGCCCGACGACATGGAAGTCAAAAGTACCACTAAATTTGTTCGCCTCTCGCCTAAAAAGGCGCGTGACGTCGCCCGCGAAATTCAAGGACTCGCAGTCTCAAGCGCCCTTGATATTCTTACCTTCACTCCGAAGAAGGCTGCCCAATTGATTGGCAAGACTTTGAAGACCGCCATCGCGGATGCGGAAAATAATTTTTCCCTCGATGCCTCGTCCCTTGTGATCAAGGAGGCCGTCATCGGCGCGGGCCCAACGCTTCGTCGCTTCAAGCCACGCGCCAAGGGTTCAGCAGGTCCAATCCTCAAGCGTACCAGCCATATTTCGATCACACTCGTCGGCTCTGCCCCCGAGAAGAAAAGGAAGGTGGCCCGCAAGGCTGCCGCGAAAGCTGTAGAAGAAACTCCAGTGGCTGCCACCGCCGTTGAAGAACAAGCCTGAATTCATCTCTCTTAATCTCATCCTTCACCGAACATGGGCCAAAAAGTAAATCCGATCGCATTCCGTCTCGCCGTCAACAAAGACTGGCGCTCAAAGTGGTATGCCAGTGGTAAAGACTATACCGACAAACTCCACGAGGATCTCGCGATCCGTGGCTACCTGAAAAATAAGCTGGTGAACGCCGGATTGGCGCGAGTCGTCATCGAACGCGCCTGGAACAGTGTGCGTGTGACACTCCACACCTCACGTCCCGGGCTGATCATCGGGCGCCAAGGCAAGGAGATCGAGGTGATGACCAAAGATATTTCCGGCCTCTGCAAGGGTGCCCAAGTCAAAATCGACATCATCGAAATTCGCAAGCCTGAGCTCGACGCCCAACTGGTCGCTGAGCAGATTGCCGTTCAACTTGAGCGCCGTATTAGTTTCCGCCGTGCGATGAAGCGTGCACTCCAGACCGCCATGGAATTCGGTGCCGAAGGAATTCGTCTCCGTTGTGCTGGCCGTCTTGGTGGCGCTGACATCGCCCGTGCTGAAGGATATCGCGAAGGCAAGGTGCCTCTCCAGACTCTCCGTGTTCCTCTCGACTACGGTTTTGCCGAAGCTCGTACCTTGTATGGCATCATCGGCATCAAGTGCTGGGTCAACAAGAAGGAGGACGACGGCACAGGCAAGCAGCCTCAAGGTCGTAATGATCGGGGAGACCGCGGTGATCGTGGTGGCCGCGGCGGTGACCGTGGAGGTGATCGCCGTCCAAACAATCGTAACTGATTTATTCATTTCACATATTTTAAACCACACTTTTCCTAGGAGGACCGAGTTATGCCTTTGATGCCCAAACGAACCAAGTTCCGCAAGAGCCACCGCGGAAGCCGCTCTGGCAATGCCCAGCGTGGAACCACTGTTGCCTTCGGAGATTTCGGCCTGCAAACCCTTGATCGCGGATGGATGACCAACCGCCAGATCGAAGCTTGCCGGATCGCAATCAACCGCTCACTGAAACGGAAAGGAAAAGTCTGGATCCGGATTTTCCCACACAAGTCGATCACCTCACGCCCACCTGAAACTCGGATGGGTAAAGGTAAAGGCGCTGTCGAAGGCTGGGTGGCCGTGATTCGTCCGGGCAACGTCCTCTTCGAAATCGGAGGCGTTCCTGAGTCTGCAGCCAAAGAAGCGATGCGCCTCGCATCCTATAAGCTCGGCATCCGCACCCGCCTCGTCACCCGCAATCCTCACGCCTGATCTTCCCGATCTTCTCAACCTCATTTTTTTGAACCATGGCAAAATCCAAAGCCAAATCCGCCAACGAGTTGTCTCCTACAGAGCTTGAAGTTCGCCTTCGCGAGCTCAAGCAGGAAGCACTCAATCTCCGTCTCCAGCGCGCCACCGGCACCTTGGAAAATCCTGCACGCATTCGCCAAGTGCGTCGCGAAACTGCGCAAGTTCTTACGGCTGTGACCGCTAAGAAGAGTGCTTGATCCAAGACCCTAACGCAATAACCTACCGATACCATGAGCGAGACTCCTCAGGAAACAAAGATCCACATCCGTAAAACCCGCGTTGGCGTGGTCATTTCCAATAAAATGGATAAAACCCTCGTTGTTGAACACATTGCCCGTGTTCCGCATCCCAAATTCAATAAAATCGTCAAACGTTCCAAGAAATACTATGTGCACGACGAAACCAACCAGGGGCAAATCGGCGATCGCGTACGCATCGTTGAGACCCGCCCGCTTTCGAAGCTGAAATGCTGGGCACTTGCCGAAGTCATTTCTCACTAATATTTCTCCGCACTCTCCGGAATCGATTCTACTTTTTTCACCAGACCCTATTTTACAGTCATGATTCAGATGGAAACTATGCTCGTTGTCGCCGATAATACCGGTGCTCGTAGCGCAAAAATGATCGGCGTGCTTGGCAAGCGCAGCCGCACCGCATGCATCGGTGATGTGATCACTTGTCACATCCGCGATTCCATCCCGACCGCAGCAGTCAAAAAAGGCAGCGTTGTGAAGGCCGTGGTGGTTCGTACTGCCTACCCAATTCGTCGCGCTGACGGCTCGATCCTACGCTTCGACTCGAATGCAGTTGTCATCATCGACAAGGACAACAACCCTCGCGGAACTCGGATCTTTGGACCCGTCGCTCGTGAGCTTCGTGAACGTTCTTTCATGAAGATCGTCTCTCTCGCACCTGAGGTCCTCTGATCCAAGGCATTCACCACCACACATTGTAACGTTAAATTTTATGAGCCGCATCAAGACACACGTCAAAAAAGGTGACGAAGTCGTAATCGTCGCTGGCAATCACAAGGGAAAGCGCGGAACCGTGCTTCTCGTGAAAGCAGCTAAAGGCCAGGTAATCGTCGAAGGCGGACGGCCAATTCAAAAGGCAGTCAAGGCTACCGAAGCAGAGCCCAATGGTGGTATCAAAACCATCGACGGCCCCATTCATCTCTCCAATGTTAAGAAAGTGGGCTGAAGCATTCCGCTTCCGCCCGCGCTTAAGCGTTTAACCACCAACGCTGACCCGCAAAAAAATGAGCACACCCGCACTACAACAATACTATAAGGACAAGGTTGTCCCAGCTCTCACCAAGAAGCTAGGATACGCCAATGTCCATCAAGTTCCACGTCTCGAGAAGATTGTGGTCACCTCTTGCATGGGCAAAGCTGCCGATCGCAAGGTCGCCGTCGACGATGCCGTCAACGAAATCCAAAAAATCACGGGTCAGCGCCCTTCGATTACTTTCTCAAAGAAGGCTGTTGCGAACTTCAAGCTCCGCGAAGGTGAAGCTCTGGGGGCACGTGTCACTCTTCGGGGTGCTCGCATGTGGGAGTTTCTTTACAAGTTCATCAACGTCACCGCTCCGAACATCCGCGACTTCCGCGGGATTTCCTCGAAGTCATTCGACGGCCGTGGAAACTATGCTTGCGGCATCAGCGATCAATCCATCTTCCCAGAAATCGAGATCGATCAAATCAAGCGTACCATCGGCTTCGACCTGATTTTCGTGACCTCAGCACCGACCGACGCAGAAGGCCGCGAGCTCCTCACCGAGCTTGGCATGCCCTTCCGCGATATGAAAAAGGCCAACGAGGTCGAGGCCGTCGCTGCCAACTAAACCACAGGAACCACTCAGAAAAAGGAATCCACATTATGGCAGTTCTCTCCGATCCAATCTCAGACTTCCTCACGCGTTTCAAAAACGCTGCCCGTGCCGGCAACGAGGAATTCACCGCACCCTATTCCAAGATCAAGGCGGACATCGCCCGCATTCTTCAAGAAGAAGGTTATCTCTGGAACTATGAGGTCGTCACTGGCGACCACACCACGCTCAAGTTAAAGCCGAAGTTCATCGACGGCCGTTCGGTTCTCACCGACCTTAAGCGTGTTTCTACTCCTGGTCGTCGCCACTACGTCGGCGCAGGTGAGGTTCCACGCGTCATGTCAGGCCTAGGTATCTCGATTCTTTCGACTTCGAAAGGCGTGATGTCAGGCGGTTCCGCCAAGAAGCAAAACCTCGGTGGCGAGCTTCTCGCCAACGTCTGGTAAACCCCAACTCTTAAAAGGAACCTACTACCATGTCACGAGTCGGACTCAAACCAATCTCTCTCCCGGAAAAAGTCGCCGTCAAGCTTGACGGCCGCACGGTGATCGTCGAAGGCCCAAAGGGCAAACTCGATTTCTCGCTTCCGGACGGTATCTCACTCACCACTGAAGACGGCAACGTTGTTGTCTCGCGTGCGACTGAGCTTCGCCAACACAAAGCCCTTCACGGGACCGCACGCAGCCTCGTTCAGAATATGATCTTGGGTGTATCGCAAGGCTTTGTGAAGGATCTTGAAATTCACGGCGTCGGCCTTCGTGCCGCTGTCAAAGGCGCGGATCTCGATCTGTCACTCGGCCGTTCCCATCCTTTGCTTCACCCGATACCTCAGGGACTTAGCGTCACTGTGGTGGAAAACACGAAGATTAAGGTGGAAGGCATCAACAAGCAGCTCGTCGGTCAGTTCGCTGCTGAGGTGCGTGGTTTCTACCCGCCTGAACCTTACAAGGGCAAAGGCGTTCGCTACGTCGGTGAGAAAGTTCGCCGCAAAGAAGGCAAAAGCGTCGGCAAATAATCCAACACCGTCGCCAACAACCTCAACACCATCACGGCACTATGAGCACCATCAATCGCAAGTCGATCCGCCGCAGGATCCACAATCGCATTCGTCGGAAAGTTTCCGGCACTGCAGAACGTCCACGTCTGGCCGTTCACTATTCGAACCAACACATCTACGCCCAAGTCATCGACGACTCCGCAGGCAGGACTTTGGTATCTGCTTCGACGCTCGACAAGTCCTTCGAAAAGGCTTCGTCGAATGTCGAGAGCGCCCAGAAAGTAGGCCAACTCCTCGCGGAGCGCGCCAAGGGCTCGAACATCAGCGCAGTGGTCTTCGACCGCGGCGGTCACCTCTACCACGGTAAAGTCAAGGCTCTCGCTGACGCAGCGCGTGAAGCTGGACTCCAATTCTAACGCTCCGATCAGACACACATCATGGTAACAATTCCAGACAATCAATCACCTGCCCCTGAATCAGGTGCTCCGGCCCCGGTGGCAGCATCGGCACCTCAACAGTCCTCCTATCAAGGTGGTCGCGGCCAAGGCGGCGGCTATCAGGGTGGTGGCGGGCAAGGTGGCGGTCGCGGTCGCGGTGGTCCACGTCGCGAGGAGCGCGCAGCACCGACGGACGCTGAGGGCAACGAACTTTCTGAGAAGGTCGTATTCATCAACCGATGCGCCAAAGTCGTCAAGGGCGGTCGGCGCTTCAGTTTTTCCGCACTCGTAGTTACTGGCAACAAAGTCGGCAAGGTCGGTCTTGGTTATGGCAAGGCAAACGAGGTGTCGGACGCCATCAAGAAAGCCAGCGAAGGAGCCCGCAAGGTGCTCGTACCGATGAGCATTGTCGATGGAACGATCCCTCACGAAATTTATGCTGAGTTCGGCGGTGGTAAAGTTCTCCTCAAGCCAGCATCGCCGGGAACGGGGATCATTGCTGGTGGCGGTGTCCGTGCAGTTTGTGAAGCAGTCGGGATCCGCGACATCCTCGCGAAGTCGATGGGTTCCTCAAATCACGCCAACGTCGTCAAGGCAACGCTCAAAGCACTTTCCCAACTCCGGACCCGCGACCAAGTTCTCGGCGGACGCGGCAAGAAAAAGCGCGAAAAGGCCATCTAATGAGCGGTGGGGGTGCAGGTGTAGTCCTGCATAATCCTTAACTTCAAAACGAAAATCAGAATATTTATGGAACTTCATTCATTCAGCCCGAATCCTGGGTCCAAGCACCGGAACAAACGTCTCGGTTGCGGCGAAAGCTCAGGTCATGGCAAAACTGCCTGTAAGGGCAACAAGGGTCAAAAGGCTCGCTCGGGAAGTGGCACTCGTGTCGGCTTCGAGGGTGGCCAGATGCCACTTCATCGCCGCCTTCCAAAGCGTGGCTTCAACAATTACGATTTCCGTGACAAGGTCTGCGTATTCAATGTGGGGGAGCTCGATGATCTTTTCGACGCAGGCACCACCATTGACGAGGCAGCTCTTCGTGGGCAAGGCCTTGTCAACGGCCCATACGACAAGATTAAGGTTCTCGGCGTTGGTGAGGTCACGAAAGCATTCCACGTGGTCGTTGGCAATGCCAGTGCCTCCGCTCGCGACAAAATCGAAAAAGCAGGTGGAACGGTCAACGAGCCTACCGCTTGATGGTTTCTCACTGATATTTGATCTTCGACGAGGAAGCGCTAGAGCGCTTCCTTGTCTTGTTCAGACCCCAAGCCTCATTCCTTCCCCTAAATAGCTATGATTTCAGCATTCGCAAATACTTGGAAGATCCCGGAGCTGCGGGATAGGATTCTTTTCACTCTCGCTTTGATTGTGATCATTCGCCTCGGCGTTCACATCACGCTGCCTGGCGTTGACGCCACGGTCATCAAGGCCTGGCTTGATAGCTTGAAGGCGGCCGACCCGAAAAGCCCAACGGGTGGCATCACGGCATTGCTAACAGTGTTCTCTGGTGGTGGCCTTCAGAAGGCTGGTATTTTTGCGCTTGGGATCATGCCGTACATTTCGGCATCGATCATGGTTCAATTGATGACTGCGGTGATTCCAAAGCTCTCTGTCCTCGCTCGCGAAGATGGTGGCCGCCAGAAAATCACTCAATACACGCGGTACATCACGATCCTCATTGCAATTGTTCAAGGGGTGTTCGCGGCGATGTCGCTGAACAATCCCGAGCAGATCCCTTACATGAGCGGGATTGAGAAGTTCGGTAAGCTGGTCCCAGACCCCTCCTACACTTGGATGGGGATGACGGTACTCACCATCGTTGCTGGCACGGTGTTGCTCCTATGGATTGCCGATCAGATCACGGAAAAAGGCATTGGTAACGGGACCTCCATCATCATTACAGTAAACATCATCTCGGCGCTGCCGGGGGCGTTGATCCAAGCGTGGAAGTTTTTCGTCCCTTCTCAAGGGGTGGTGAATCCTTTCAATGCGATTTGGATGGTGGTCATGATTGCTCTGTTGCTCGTGGTCATCGCTGCAACGATTTCGATTACCCAAGCGCAGCGGAGGATTGCAGTGCAGTACGCCAAGCGAGTGGTGGGTCGTAAGCAGTTTGGCGGGCAGACTCAGTACCTGCCGCTTAAAGTCAATTATGCGGGCGTCATGCCCATCATTTTCGCCTCGGCGGTGCTATCGCTCCCACCATTGATGCTTCAGTGGATCCCAGGAATTTCAGGGCAACCTTGGGCGGTGAAACTTTACGGCCAACTTTCGGAAGGCGGGATGTGGTTCTACATTTTGGGTGGCATCGGCATTTTCCTCTTCTCTTATTTTTGGGTGGCGATGATGTTCCAGCCTTCTCAAATTGCAGAGGATCTGAAGAGGAATGGTGGCTATATCCCCGGTGTTCGGCCAGGCAAGCCGACGGCAGATTTCTTGGATTTCACCATGACCCGCCTCACGTTTGCGGGTGCCTTTTTCATGGTTGCGCTGTTTGTGCTGCCCGTCGTCACGGGTCACCTCGTTGGGCTGCCACCAGGTTCTTTGGTGCTTCAGTTTTTCGGTGGTACGTCGCTTTTGATCATGGTGGGTGTCGTGCTTGACGTGATGCGTCAGGTGGAGACCCAATTGCTTCAAAAGCACTATGATGGGTTCCTGCGGAAGGGTAAACTTAAGGGTCGCTACGACCGATTGAACCAAAACAGTGGCGCAGCACCTCGCACAGCGATCGTTTATCTTTGGACGGTTATCGCTATTCTGATTGTGATCGGCATTACGGCTTACATCTACAATAGCTCCGCACATTGATTGTGTCTGTGACCAAGCCGCTCCGTGTCGTCCTACTTGGGCCGCCGGCTTCCGGTAAGGGCACTCAAGGCCGAAAGCTCGCTGCAGCACTAGGTCTTGGATATTTGGGCACGGGGGCTTTGCTTCGCGAGAACGTTGAGGCGGGATCAGATCTTGGTAAACAGGCCGAACCCATCCTCGCTCGTGGAGGTTACTTGCCAGATGATTTGATGTGCTCGATTCTTGCGGATTGGCTAGGCCGCCAACGAGAAGGCTGGGTGCTGGATGGATTTCCGCGCAGTCTAGCACAGGCAGTTTTTCTCGACGATTGGCTTGCAAAACGTGGGCATAAACTTGATGCAGCGATTTCCTTGGAAGTGCCAGTAGAAGAGCTTTTGGATCGCATTCACGACCGCGTGGAGTGTGCAGGTTGTCGGTGGTCAGGCAGCGGAAACCAGCGGCTAGAGGGCGGTAAGTGTCCGGTTTGTGGCAACCCAGCAGGCCCTCGCTCTGATGACAGCGATGAGAATTTCCGCAGTCGCCATGCAGAGTTTGAGTCGCTCACTCAACCGGTGATTTCCCGCTATCGGCAACTGGGAATGCTTTATTCTTGCGATGCGAGTGCTCCTCAGGATGAAGTGGCGCTTCGCCTTCTTCAGATTTTCTCAAATCGTTCCGCTTGAACTATTCATTTATCCAAATTTGCTCTCTGATCGTGTCACGAAGAACCCGAATCCCCATCAAGACCCCACGCGAGATCGACTTCATGCGCCAGGCCGGTGCTATTGCGTCATCGATTCTGCAAGCACTTGCGAAGGAGGTAGCCCCTGGGCGAACCACGGGTGAAATCGACCAGTATGCTGCGGAGTTGATGCGCCAGCATGACTGCAAAAGTGCTTTTTTAGGCTATCGTGGATTTCCCGGATACACCTGTATTTCGGTGAATGAAGAGGTGGTTCATGGGATCGGCGGGGCGCGTAAGATTCAGCCTGGTGACATTTTAAAGATTGATGTGGGCGTGGTTAAGAGTGGTTTTATTGGAGACAACGCGACCACGGTGCCAGTGGGGGACATCCCGCTCGAGACGAAGCGGCTTTTGTCAGTCACTGAGCAGTCGCTTTTTGAGGCGATTTGTCATGCTCGTGCGGGTCGGAAGCTTGCGGATTTGTGTGGATCGGTTGCAGAGTTTGCTGAGCCACACGGGTTTACGATTGTGCGTGAGTTCGTGGGTCACGGGGTGGGGCGGCGGTTGCATGAAGAGCCTCAGGTTCCGAACTATCGTCCCCAAGGAAAGTCGCCAACCTTGATGCCCGGAATGACTTTGGCCATTGAGCCGATGGTGAATGCGGGTGTCGCTGGCGTGAGGATCTTGGAGGACGGCTGGACGGTGATCACGGAAGATCGCAAGCCGTCTGCCCATTTCGAGCACACAGTGCTGATCACCACGGGAGATCCAGAAATCCTGACTTGGCGGCCACGTGAGGCGTTGCCAGAGATGCTTGGATTACCGCCCTGGTAGCGGCCTTGGGTCAGCTGGATTATCCTAAAATCCGCAGTGGGGATGCGGATGGGGTGAGCGGATGGGCCAGGCACGGGCACTGGCAGCGGAGGTTGGGTTCGATGATTCTCAACCTGTTTCACGTTCAACTCTTTGATGATTAATCCATGCGTGGCGGTAGAAGCATCTTTCCATGTCTTGTGTACTGGGGGTCCGTTCCGTCGCGCACAGGCACCCGAACATCACGTAACGGGGGGCGCATCTGGCGCGCGGGAACCCCGACATTCGAGGCGTTCACCGACCCATTCTCCGTCAAGAAGGTCGTCAAGTTCCGACCCGCTTTCCTACCGCGCAAGTGGCAGCGGAAGCGTAAGCCTAAAAAGGAAAATGGCCGTGTTCGTGGAGCGCCTCTGAGCGAGGCGTTTGATTTCGAGGGCGGGTGGTCACTAGCGAGTCTATTTTCACCCGCTGAGGAGGAGCGAGGCTTCTTCTGGC
>Ga0164294_10002303_pt1 | contig 17290 bp, 14 predicted proteins | sample GEODES005metaG_FD_111479 | JGI IMG/M metagenome (GOLD analysis project Ga0164294, IMG submission 111479) | Oligotrophic lake water microbial communities from Sparkling Lake, Wisconsin, USA - GEODES005 metaG | ecosystem: Environmental > Aquatic > Freshwater > Lake | place: USA: Sparkling Lake...
CCCATCAGACCGATCCGGGATGGATCGATGCCCAACTCACCGGCGCGCTCGCGGACGATCGACACGGCCTTCTGGGCATCCATGACGGGCCCGGCGTCCGGCTCCTCGAAATTGCCGGTTGGGACGCGATAGAGGAGCGTGAGGGCGACGATGCCGTGCCCGTTGAGAAACCGACCGATCTCCCCCCCCTCATGATCGTCGGCGAGGATGTTGTAGCCACCCCCGGGCAGGATGATCACCGCCGGACGCGGCCCGCCGTCTCCCTGAGGAAGGGGATGAACAATGAGTCGCGGGTCGGAGACGAAGGACCGTCGCTGGATGTCGTCTTTCCCCTTTTCCACCTTCTCGGCCGGATCGCTCGGCACCCGATCCCCCGGCACTCCCTCCGGCCAGAGGCGAATCTCACCGACCGTCTCGGCGGCGGTTACGACTTCGGCTCCGACATAGCCGATCGCGGTGAGGAGGATCGACATCACCACGGCAGACCATCGCTTGTTCATGGGGCGGCTCGCTCGTCGAGGAGAGGATGAGGAAGGGGTTAACAGGCTGTCGATAAAGTGCCGGCCCGACCGCACGAGGCGGTTTCGAGTGCGTAGCACTCGAGAAAACCGGACGTTTTCCAAGTGGACTGGCTCCACCGGCTGCCCCGCAGCCGGTTCGGTCATGGATGACTTTTTCCACGGGCAGTTAGGGGACGCCCGTATCAGGCGAAGGGATTGCCACGCGGGGCGAAGGGCCAGACGCAACGCTCGCCGGTGAGAGCCGATGCGAATGCCGCCGCCGTCATCTCGATCGTCGTCTGTCCGGCGAACATCCCCGCAGCCGGCTCGCGATCCTCATTGATAGCCGCGACGAGATCGGCCGCGGCCCGACGAGCCCAGGAAGCCCGTTCGGCGGCCCGATCAGCCTCCTCGACAGGAAGCCCGGCACCGATGCCCTCCGGTCCGATCGGCTGCCACGGAACATCCTTGTCGACGCGCCACAGCGGCGCCTCGCGGAGATACGCGTGGGGCAGGTTGTCGGGGCGGATGTGGATCGCTCCCTTCGTGCCGACGAGTGTGAGGGAAAAATTGGGCTGCTTCAGCCCGGCCTCGCGGACACTCGCAAAGAAACCGACCGGCCCGTCAGCCAGTCCGTACATCGCCTCCACCGCATCGCCGGCGATCAGCCCGATGCCCTCCGGGGCTTCCTTGGCGTCCGCCTTCGTGATCGGCCGGCCGTCCCGGGTGATCGTGGCCTGGCACCAGCGGGGTGCGCCGCCAAGGTCGGCCATCATGTCGAGGACATGGCAGCCGAGCACCCACAGGTCCTCCGCTCCACCACGGGCGTCTTCCTTTCCGCGGCCCCTCAGCTCCAGGAGCCGGCCGATGCGGCCGTCCTCGACGAGATCGCGGACTATTCCATACGTGGGGCTGTGACGATTGACCATCGCCAGCGCGAGTTTCGTGCCGGACGAGCGGCACGCGGCGATCACCGCATCCGCCTCGGCCGCCGTGCGGACAAAGGGCTTCTCCATGAAGATCCCCTTCACCCCCGACTCCGCCGCCGCGATCGCCATCTCCGCATGGCAGTCGATGTGGCGCATGCAGAGCGAGACGATGTCCGGCTTCGCCTCCGCAAGCATGGCACGCCAATCCTGGACCGCCGTCCCGGGCGCTCCGCCATCGAGACCGAGCCGCTCGACGGCCTTCGCCAGCCCCTCGGCCGACTCGTCGGCCACGGCGACGAGGGTCGTCCCGTCGACCGCAGTCCACAGTTCGTCGATCGCATGCCCCCAGTCGCCCCGGCCCGTCCTGCCGATCACTGCGACGCGCATCGGTTCCATCGTTGTCCCCTCAGGTGCCTTGCATTCTCCCAGCCACAGGCCTGCCGCCGGCGTGCTGGCGTCCCCAGCCGAAGCTTCAAAAGCGTATGATCCTTCCCGCCCGGCGCCAGTTGTAACACAAGCCCCGGCCGAGAGGTGCTACGCCGATGCCCTGCGACCACCAGCACGACCACAATCATGGACATGCCGGCCATCGGCACCATCAGCACTTTGCCCCCGAGCGATTCGATCGGGCCATGGCGATCGGGGTGGGGCTGAACTCGACCTTCGTGATCATCGAGATTCTGGCCGGTTTTTGGTGCGGCTCACTCGCGCTGGTGGCCGATGCCGGCCACAACGCCGGCGATGTCGTCGGCCTACTCCTGGCGTGGGGCGCCTCGCGTCTCGCCCGTCGTCCCCCCACCCCTCGCTACACCTGGGGCTTCCGCCGGTCGACGATCTATGCCGCCTTTGCCAATGCGGTCCTCCTCATTGTTGCCTGCGGAGGGATTCTCTGGGAGGCGGTCCACCGTCTCCGCGAACCAGTTCCCGTCGCCGGGCCGTGGGTGGTGGTCGTGGCCGCAGCAGGCGTCGTGATCAACACGCTCACCGCCCTGCTGTTCATCCGCGGGTCACACACCGACGCAAACATCCGCGGCGCTTTTCTCCACATGGCTGCCGACGCCGCGATCTCGGCCGGGGTGGTGGTGGCCGGGATCGTCATCGCGCTCACCGGTCTGACATCCATCGACCCGCTGGTGGGAATCGCGATCACGCTGGCGATCCTCGCCAGCACCTGGGGGCTGTTGCGTGAGAGCATCGATCTCACCCTCGATGCCGTGCCGAGAGGAATCGATCCCACCGCCGTCACCGATCTGCTGGCTGCAATCCCCGGCGTGAGCGAAGTCCACGATCTCCATGTCTGGAACGCGAGCACCTCGGAGATCTCGCTCACGGTCCATCTGGTCGTCCCCGACGAGAACGGACACCAGCGCGTTCTCGCCGCCGCCTCAGAAGACCTCCGCGGCCGCTTCGGTATCGCTCACACGACGATCCAGTTGGAGTGTGCGGAGGCGTGCCAGGGCTGCCCGCAGCGATCCGCCGACAGCCTGTGAGGATCGCGGGGGCAAAGGCGCACAGCCCTGCGGATCAGGCCGCCGAGCCGCTCACGGTCGTCGTCGGGGGAACCTTGGCCGACATCGCCACGGGGAAGAAGCGGCGAAACCGCCATTCGGTCCATGCGGTCAAGACCGCCGCGAGGAAGACCACCGTCAAAGGCAGCCAGCGCTGAATGTCGGCGGGGATCGATCCCTCGACCATCATCCAGCCTGCGACGGCCCCGGCCAGGGCGAGGATGGCATAGAGCACCGCGACGGCGGCATGGCTCACCCCCGACCGAACCAGCCGATGAAAGAGGAACTCCCGGTGCGGCACGAGCGGATTGTGGCCGGTGCACACCCGGCGGATCACCGAGACGAGCGGGTCGTAGATGTAGGGCCAAGCCGCCATCGCCAGCGGCAGGAAGACCTTTTCCGTCGACCCGGTCACATCAAACAGCGTCAGGGCTGCGAAGAACGTCCCCAGAAAAGCGCTCCCGACGTCCCCCATGAACACCCGGGCTGGGGACCAATTGAAGACGAGGAATCCGGCGGCGGCGGCGCCCACGAAGGACGACAGCAGAACGACCGGAAAGTCACCGTTCGTAAACGCGATGCCGACGAACCCGGCAGCTACGGCAACCGCGCCGAGCGCCGCCATGCCATCAGATCCATCCATGAAGTTGAAGGCGTTGATGCATCCGACCACCCACACCACGCTCAGGGGCCAGGCCAGCCAGCCGAAGTCCACGATCGGCAGAGCCGGCAGGTGGAGCCCACGCACCGGGCCGACCACGGCAACGACGCCCATCGCCACGCCGATTTGAACAACGAGCCGGAGCGTGGCCCGCAGCGGACGGATGTCGTCCCAGAAGCCGACGACGGCGATCACAAAACTGGGGAGGATGACGCCCATCGCCACCGGAAACGCGTAGGCCGGCCAGCGGAGACAAACCGCCGCCGATGCCAGGCAGGCAGTCAGGACCATCGGCATCCCCCCGCCGCGGGCCGTGGGCAGGGAGTGGGCGCTGCGACCACTGGGCACATCGACCAGCCGGAGGCGTGTCGCCAGAAGGATCATCACGTCGACGAACACGGCCGTGACGACGAACACCACCAGAGCCAGTCCCGGCCAGAGGATCGACTCGAGTGAATCGAGCGTGGGAAAGAGACGCTCCGGAGTGATCGATTCGTTCACAACCGCGACTCCTGCGGGCCGTCGTCCCCACCCAAAGGCGCGATCCCCACCGACGACGCCGTGCTGTCGACAGCGGCGATCTCCATCAACACCCCACGGGCGGCTTCCGGCCCATCGCCGATGATCGCCCCCTTGAGGTCGCCGAGCCACTGTCGGACCTCGGCCAGCGGGCGGCCGGGGCGGGAAACACGGAACACCTGGCTGTTTCCCAGACGCTGCCTCGACTCATCTTCGAAGAACAACTCCTCCGAGAGTTTCTCGCCGTCACGGAGACCGCTGAAGCTGATCTCGACATCCCCCCTCGGCACTCGCATCACGAAGGCCAGGCTCTTGACGAGCTCGACGATCCGCACCGGCTCGCCCATGTCGAGGACGTAGGTCTCGCTCGATTCGGCGACGGCTCCGGCAAACATCACGAGCCGGGCAGCGTCCGTCGACGTTATGAAGGTTCGGGCCACTTCGGGATGGGTGACGACGATCGGCTGTCGGCGCACGAGGAGCCGGGTGAAGATCGGCACGATTGTGCCGCTGGAGCCGAGGACATTCCCGAACCGCACCACCACGAACTTCGTCGCCGATCCCTCGCCGAGAGCTTGGAGGAACCGCTCGGCGACGAGCTTCGTGGCCCCCATGACCCCCGTCGGGTTGACGGCCTTGTCGGTCGACAGGGCGACGAACGTCTTCACGCCGTGCGCCTCGGCCAGATCGGCCAGCCCTGCCGTGGCGAGGATGTTGTTTTCGATCGCCTGGGCAGGGTGCCCCTGGAGCATCGGGACATGCTTGTAGGCGGCCGCGTGGATGACGATCCCCGGACGGTGCTCCCGGAAGATCTCCTCCATCCGTTCGGTGTCATGGATGTCAACGAGACACGGCGTGAGGCCGATAGCCCCGTCGCCGGATCCGGCGACGCGCTCCTCCAGTTCGCCATGGAGGTCGAACAAGCTGCACTCCGAGCGGTCGACGAGGAGGATCCGAGCGGCCTTCAGCAAGACGAGCTTCCGACAGATATCGGCACCGAGCGATCCCCCGGCCCCCGTGACCATCACCGTCTCACCACGAATCCACGAGGCCACGGCCTGCCTGTGCGCGACAGGCATCGGATCCGGATGCGTGACCAAGTCGCGGAGCTCCACGTCGCGGACGCGGACTTCGATGTCATCCCCCTCGCCTTGCGATTCGGCGATCATCACGCGCACCCGAATCGCCGCACATGTCTCGCAGATCCGCCGCATCCGGCGGCCGAACACGCTCCCCTGCCGGACGATCACATCGGTCACGCGCAACCTCTGGGCGCAGGCCGCGACTTGGTCGATGCCGCCGATCACCCTGGCGATCGACGTCCGCGAGCCCTGAAAAGTCGGATCGTCATCGAGCAGGCCGGAGACGAAATAGCCGCCGCGTTTTGCCGTCATCAGCTTGGCGGCGATCGCCTGCCCCCGGGGCGAGGCATCGATGACCAGGGCACTCCGCTGATGCCCGACCGGCGTGTCGGGCATCAGTTCCTCGTAGATGCTCCGCGCCGCCGCCTGCAGACCGCCGACGGCGAGCAGCGTGAAGGCCCAGTCGAGGAGGAGAACGGTGCGGGGGATCTGAATCCAGCCCAACTGCCAGGTCGTGAAGTAGTAATTGATCGCGACGAGAATCAGCAGGCAGGTGGTGGTGGCCCGCACGAGGACGCTGAGATCCTCGAACCGGATCGATCGCAGCGGACGGTGGCAGATGCCCCGGGAGTAGAAGACGAACAGCTTCAACAGCACCACCCAGCCGATGGTGCGGACGATCGTCGCGGCATCGCTCCCCCGCAACAACAGCTCACTGCGGGTGAAATACGCGGCCAGGTAGGTCGCCCCGAACACGATCGCGAGGGTGCCAGCCGTGACAATCGATTCGCGCGTCGGCGAGACTGCCTTGATCCAGGCCCGCAGCGCCGACAGGGTGGAGACGATGAGCGAGAGTGCCATGGGACGGTTCGTTCGCCGGGAATCGTCCCCGGTCCTCGATGAACTTGCTCGTTCAGGCCAGCCCTAAGGACAAGCCAGGGAGGTATCGGGGAGGCACCACAAGTCTGCTTCCATCTACGTAAGAATCCGCCGTGGATGGCAAAAAGTCCAGCCGCTCCGATGGGGGAACGCCCCTACGGTCGGGGTGTTTCCAGGTCGATTCGGAGCGCCTGCAACGGCTGGGCAGACTGGCCGATTGCCCGGCCCCGGCCCGGCCTCACGATTCACTCACCGCCTGTGAGGCCCGTCTCCCCCCGTCCTCTCCCCGGGCCCAAGCCACGATGCCAGCCAGCATTCCGCCAAAAACCATCTCGTGGAGCGGCCAGATGGCATACCAGTAGGCGAGGCCGCCGAGCCCCCGCGGATCGAAGACGGCGGTCTGGTGGATCGTGACGGCGTTGCCCCCGTCCGGCCCGGGATCTCGGCGGACCACCTCAAACTCCAGCCAGCCGCGCCCGGGGAGCCGCATCTCGGCCACGAGCCGCAGCCGTCTCGGCGGGGCACACTCCTCCACCAGCCAGCAGTCAAGCAGATCACCGGCGACAAGGCGGTCGGGATCGCGGCGTCCCCGTTTCATTCCCGGGCCGCCGATGAGACGGTCGAGCCAGCCCCGCAACTGCCACAGCCACTCGTGCCCATACCAGCCATGCCTGCCACCGATCCGCTCGATGGCGGCAAAGGCCCGCTCGGCCGAGACATCGACCGTGGCGTGGCGATGATCGACGAGCCGAGTGCCCTCGAAGCGGCCGCCGTAGCGACGCGGCAATTCCTCGGCATCGGCGATGTCGGCCCAGCGTCGCCCCTCGAACGCGGCATCCTCGCGTGCCATCGCGTCGTGGATCGCCACCTCGAGCGACCGCGGCCGGATGGAAAAATCGCTGGCGGCCGCGGTGTCGGTGACGACGGTGGGGTTTTTCAGGCCGTCGATGAGCTTCCGGCCGACCTTTGAATAGCGGGGCGTGACGAGGGCCAGCCAGAGACTCGAAAGCCGGGGGGTGAGCACCGGCACCGGAATGAGGAGCCTGCGGAGGCCACGCTGACGGGCGTACTCCCGCATGATGTCGCCATACGACACCCGGTCAGGTCCGCCGATCCCGTAGATTTTGGATTCGGACCTCGAGCCGTTGCTCGTTGGCCCGAGGGGGAGTGCGGCCGCCGCCACGAGATAGGCGACGACGTCGTCAACGGCGATTGGCTGCGTGGGGGTCGCGAGCCACGCCGGGCAGATCATGATCGGCAGCCGCTCGACAAGGGTGCGGACGAGGTCGAACGAAAAGCTCCCCGCACCGATGACGATCGATGCCCTGAACTCGACGACCTCGACGCCTCCCTCCCGGAGAATCGCCCCGACCTCATGTCGGCTGCGGAGATGGGCCGAGAGTCGATCGTCTTCGGCCCCCAGCCCGCCGAGGTAGACGATTCGCGCCACGCCGGCGGCCCGGGTGGCAGCGGCAAACCGCTCCGCGGCAAGCCGATCGGCGCGTTCGAAATCGACCCCCTGATCCATCGAATGGACGAGCCAGTAGGCGACTTCCACGCCGACACACGCCTGGGCAAGCGCGGCCGGGTCGGAGGCATCCCCGACTACGACGGTGACGCGCGATCGGAGCGACGCCGCCGGAAGGGCGGCCGGCGCGGAGGGCCCATCGGCATCGATCCGGTCGAGGATGGCCTCGAGTTTGTCGGCCTTGCGGACAAGGCAGCGGACAGCGTGCCCACGATGGAGCAGGGCTTCGAGGAGACAGCTCCCCACATAGCCCGTGGCGCCGGTGAGGAGGATGTTCATGGAACGTCCGACTGGTTGCGCGGCGTTCCGCACCGGGCGACGAAGAGGCGACTTCCGGGAGCCTCTGTGCTCGAATGCGAAGCCCTGAAAATCAGATCAAGGCTCAAAATCAGATCAAGGCTCATCAACTTCGAAGGCCCGGTCCATGAGCTTCGGATCGCCCGTCTTGAGGCCATACAGAAACCAGCGCTGCCGCTGTTGACTCGTGCCATGGGTGAAGGCGTCGGGAACGACATATCCCTGGGCCTGCTTTTGGATCTTGTCGTCTCCGATCGCTGCCGCGGCATTGACGGCGTCGAGGATGTCCTGTTCGTCGAGGATTCCCGCATAACGGGCCTCGTAATGAGCCCAGACACCTGCCAGGAAGTCGGCCTGGAGCTCCATCCGCACCGAGAGTTTGTTGTAGTCGCGCTCCGAGAGCCGGCCGCGCATCGCCTGCACCTTGTTGCTGATCCCGAGTTGGTTTTGGATGTGGTGGCCGATCTCGTGGGCGATCACGTAGGCCTGGGCAAACTCGCCCGGCGCGCCGAACTTCCGCTTCAGCTCGTCATAGAACGCGAGGTCGATGTAGACCTTCTTGTCCATCGGGCAGTAGAAGGGCCCGGACGAAGCGCTCGCCATGCCGCACCCGCTCTGCACTTGGCCGGTGAACATGACGAGCTTGGCGGGGACATAGCGCCCCTCGAAGTTCGGCGGGAAGAGCTTTCCCCACACGTCCTCGTTCTCGGCGAGGATGGTCTTGATGAACCGGGAGCCGGCGTCGTTGGCGGGCTGCTTCTGCGTCTGAGCGCGGGGCTGCGGCGCCGGGGCGAGGCCACGTGAAATGCCCATCGCTTGCTGGGGATCGACCCCGAGGAACATCAGGCCGATCATGAGGAGGAGGGCGAACAACCCCCCGCCGACCATGGCCGGGGCGCCGATACCGCGACGATCCTCAACGTTCTCACTCTGCCGACGACCTTCCCAACGCATCTTCCTTCTTCTCCGCTTCGGGGAACCGGGGGACTGTGGACCGCAACGCGGCCTCGATCCAATTTAGCAGACCAGACCGCCCGCGACAGCCAACCGACCCGGCAGGACGGGGGCTACGCCGGGCGGGGTGAATGGCCCCCGCTCCTACGGCCCGCCGGCCACCGTGGTTCGTCGCGAAATCCACCCCTGATCACTCCGGAAGCGGCTTGCCGTTGGTTTCCGGGGCGAAGGGGAGAACGGCGAGCCCGAGGAGGAACACGCTGCACATCACCAAGCCGGCCGGCCGCATCGGCTCCGGCGAACCAGCAAACACCCCCGAGGTCAGCTGGCCGAGGAGGAACGGCCCCCCGGCGGCAATGAACCGGCCGACGTTGTAGCAGAAGCTCGTCCCTGTGCTCCGCAGCCGGGTCGGGAACAACTCCGGGAGATAGATCGCATAGCCGGCGAACAGCGACAGTTGGCAGAAGCCCATAATCGGCAGCATCCACCAGATATCGGAAGGCTTTTCGAGGAATCGGAACACCATCGCCGTGGAGAGCATCGCGGCCACGAGCGCCAGGGCGAAGAAGGGCTTGCGGCCAATCCGCTGGCAGACTCGCGCTGCAAGCATCATGCTCGCAAACGCCCCCACCTGAATCATCATCGAGGCAAATCCGACATACTTGCCGAGCTTGCCGGCCAGCGCTGCCCCCTCGAGCCCTTCGGCAATGAACTGCTTCTGGAACACACTGCGGACCAGATCGAGCGAAAAGAAGGCGATCCCCCACAGACCGATCACCCCCGAGCAGGCTAGGAGCATGCCGACGATTGCGTTCTTCCGCCAACGAGGCTCAGCAAACAGGGCGCCGTAGCCCCCCAGGGCCGTGCCCGTGCTCGCCGCCTGCGCCTTCATCGCCTGCCAGCGTTCCGGTTCCTTGAGCCCAGCGCGGATCACGAGCGCCAGCACCGCCGGCAGCGCCCCGATGACGAACTTCCACCGCCACGGCTCCCAGCCGGCAAGCTTGCTCGAGTGGCTGAGGATCTGCAGCTCCCCCAAGCCGATGCCGATCGACGCGGCGAGGAAGTTCCCCACGGCGGAGAGGGCCTGAAGCAGACCGAGGGCGTGCGGCCGGGCCCGGTCAGGCATCACCTCGGCCACGAGGGCCACACCGACGGCAAACTCCCCGCCGACGCCGAGCCCCGTGATGAACCGGTAAAAGGCGAAATCCCAAAACCCCGTCGAGAGCGCGGAGAGCCCGGTGCACAACGAGTAGATGACGATCGTGATCATCATCGTCTTGGCGCGGCCATAGCGATCGCCGACAACGCCGAAGATCAGCCCTCCGGTGGCCCAGCCGAGGAGAAAGATGCAGGTGGCAAGGCCGCCGTAGAAGGCGACGTTTTTCGGATCGGCTGCGGCGTCGCCGGAGGCGAGAAGCGTCTCCATGGCCGGTTTGCGGGCGAGATTGAAGAGCTGCTGGTCGAGGCAGTCGAACAGCCACCCCAGCGCCGCCACCGTGAGGACAAACCAGTGGTAACGGGTCATCCCGGTCCACCACGGCTGGCCGTCGTTGGGGATCGCGGTCCCCTTCGATTCGAAGTGGGGCAGATCGGCCATGGAGATTGATCCCGTGGAGAAGGGTGCGGTGGAGCAGTGGAATCGGGCACACCGACGAGCGAAGCGCTCACGCCGCCCCGAGCCCTGCCTCGACCCCCCGCATGTAGGCGATGCTCTCCCGGGCAGCGCGCTCGGGACCGGGAGCATAATCGAAGACCTCGACGCTCACCCAGCCGGGGTAGCTCACGGCGTGGAGGGCCGCGAAGATCGGACCGAAGTCGACCTCGCCAAAGCCCGGGCCGCGGAGGTTGGCGTCATTGGCATGGAAATGCTCGAGGTGATGGGCCGAAGCCCGAATGATTGCGGGAATAGGCTCTCCTTCGCTCGACATCGCCTTGACGTCGAGATGAAGGCGGACGTGCGGAGAGCCGATCCGTTCGATGAGCCGGCAGGTCTCGGCGGCGGTGTTGAGGACGTCGGTCTCGCTCGGCGCGAGCGGCTCGAGGGCCACCACCGTGCCCGTTTCCTCGAGCACCGGCACGAGGTCCGAAAACACCCCCCGGAGCCGGTCGATCGCATCCTCCGCTGTCGTGCCCGCAAGCAGGCTCCGTTGCTTCGGCGACCCGAAGACGAGGACGCGGCCGTCGAGGTCGCGGCAGAGGCGGGCAAGCTCGCCGAGATAGGCCGTCGTGGCCCGCCGCACCGCGGCGTCGGCGTGCGTCGCATGAAAGCCCTCGGTCTTTGCCAGGAGCCAATGGAGGCCGAGGCACTCGAGCCCTGAGGCGCGGATCGTATCCCGGATCGTCGCCCGCTCCCGCGCCGAAAGCTCGGTCACCAAGCCGGCGAGGGTGAATGGCGCCACCTCCAGGCCGGTGTAGCCCGCGGCGGCCGCTTCCGCGCAGGCCCGCTCCAGAGGCCAGTCGACGAATGTCTCGTTGCAGATGGCGTAGCGCATCGCGACTCCGGAATCAGGAGGGATTCTCGACCTTCACCGGCCGTCCCGTGCGGGCCGATTTGTAACAGGCGGCGACGATCGCCACGGCTTTTCGTCCCTCGAGGGCGTCAAGATCTGGCTGGCGCCCTTCACGAAGCGCGGTGACGAAGGCCGCGAAGTTGCGCGTATGGCAGGCATAGTTGATCGCCATCGGATCGGCGGCCCCGCCGCTGGTGCTGCTCCCCGCCCCGTACAGGGAGCGGGCTGCGTCGTCGTCCGGAGAGGGCTCGCGGAATCGCCAATCCGTGAGTTGCTCCTCGAGGATCTCGGCGGTGCCGTCGCGGCCGCCGACGAGAATCCGGCGGAGTTGACCAGGGAACATCGCCGTGGTGGCGAGAATCTGACCGAGCGTTCCGTCGCGGAAGCGGAGGATCGCCACGCAGGTGTCCTCGACCTCGAGCCGGGCTGGATCGTGGGCCCGGATCGCCGTCATCGCCACGACGCTCTCCACCGGGTTCTCACCGGGGGCGAGCCCTGACATCGTTGCTCCGGCGATCCACTGCAGGGCATCGACGCCGTGGATCGATTGGTTCATCAGCGCGCCGCCGCCGTCGAGCGCGGCGGTTCCCTGCCAGCGTCCGACGCCGTAATAGGCATCGTCGCGCCACCAGGGCACGAAGGCGGCGACGATCGCGAGGCGGCCGAATCGGCCCGCCGCCGCCGCCGCGTGGACGGCTTGGACGACCGGATTGAAGCGCTGCGGGAAAATCGCGCCGAGCGTGATCCCCCCCTTGTCGGCGATCGTCCGCATGGCATCGATCCGCCGGAGCGTGATTTCGAGTGGCTTCTCGCAGATCACGTGGACGCCCCGCCGGGCGGCGGCCTTCAGCCCCTCGAGGTGGGCGCCGGAAGGGGTCGCGATCGTAACGAAATCAGGCTTCTCGCGTCTGAGCATCGTGGCGGCGTCGGGGTACCAGCGGCAGCCGAACTCCTCCGCGAAGGCGTTCCCCTTCGCCTCGGTGCGGCAGCACCCGGCGACGAGTTCGATGCCCTCGATATCGCGCAGCGCCCGGGCGTGCATCCGCGCGATCGCGCCGATGCCGATGATCGCGGCCCGCATCCCGTTCCTCCTCGTCGCAAAGCGAGACGCGGCGAACCCCCCTCAGGGCCGCCGATCCCGGAGCGGGCAGTGTGGCCCCCCGGAGCGGGCGGAACAAGCCTGCCGCCACAGGGGATCGCCGATCATCCGGCGATCGACCCGGTCACTGGTTCCGATCACTTGGCCTGGTAGAAGGCGTCGAAGAGCCGATCGTTGACCCAATGGAGACGAGGGAGCGGGCCGTCGTCGTGGGTGCCGGTGCGGGGGCAGCAGGGGCCGCGGTAGATCGGCCCACAGGTCGGATCGCCCGCCACGCCGACGAGGTCGTCGGGATGAGGCGGATGGCTGGGATGACACGGCGGCAGCGGGATACAGGGCTCGATCCAACGCGGCTCATCGCAATGATGGAGCGGTTCGGAGCCCGCCAACCAATCGCTGGCGCGATCGCTCCGCAGCGGGAGGGTGCGAGCGAGGATCTCATCGATCGAGGTCTTCGTCGTCACCCCATCGATCGCGGCCTTCTCCGCAGCGAGCGACCGATTCCCCGATCCGGTTGGCACCGCGCGCCGCTCTGGCTGGGAAGTTCCCTTCGCTGCGTTGGCCGGCTTCGCTGCGGGCTCAGGCTTCGACGCTGGCGGGGCCTTGGCCCCCTTCTCAGCGTCGGACTTGGGCAAGGCTGCCGCGGGGGCATTTTTCGTCGCGGCAGCCTCGGCTTCCGGTTTGGCACCGTCGTCGGTCGCCGTGCCCTGCCGGGCCTTCGGCCTCCAGCCATCGGAGGTGCGAGGCTTCGCGGCGGGAGCCTCCGGCGGTTGGGCTGTCGCCGAGTTCGACATCACGGCCCAAGCCACGACCCATGCGCCGGTGCTCGCGGTCAACCATCGCCCCTGCGGTATCATCTTCATGTTTTTGATCCCCTCGCAAACCACCATCGACAGCCCGAGCCATCGGGCTGGAGTGCTGTCAGGGAAGGCCTAGGACCGGGTGAAGGGGCGGAGTCTGCGTCGGCAAAAGCGCCCTCCCTGCCCGACAAACTTTGCTTTCCTTCCCCGGTACCCGATGCTTTCCCTGCCCCCGGAGAGGTCAAGGCCGCTCCGCTTTTGAGCCCATGGCGCCCTCCAATCCCCCTCCTGCCGACGCCGCTTCACTGCTCACCACGCTGCAAGCCCGGGGCCTGCGCGTCGTGATGATCACCGCCGGCGGCGGATCGGCGGCGATCCCGGCGCTCGTCGCGCTCCCGGGCGCGAGTGCGGTCGTTCTCGAGGCGGTTGTCCCTTCCGCCCGCGAGGCCACCGAGGTCCTCCTCGGCGGGCCGCAGGAGTCGTACTGTTCGTCCCGCGCCGCACGTCGCCTGGCGATGGCAGCCTGGGAACGCTGCCGGCGGCACGGCGCCGAGATCGGCGCCGCGGTGGGGGTCGCCTGCACCGCCAGTCTTGCGACGACCGTCCCCAAGCGGGGAGACCACCGGATCGTGGTGGCCGTACAGACGCTTGGCGAGACCTCCGTCGCCACCCTCGGCCTCGTCAAGGGGGCCCGGTCGCGGAGCGAGGAGGAGACGATCGCGGCCGCATTCATCCTCGCACGGATCGAAGCCATTTTCGGCTCATCGGCTCTGGCGGAGGAGCGCCTCGCCCCTCTTCTCCGCCCCGGGGAAGGGATGGTCGTTGATCGGACGCCGGCTCCCGAAGCCTGGCAGGCGATCCTCGCCGGCACCTCGGGAAGGGTGCGCTTGGCCGGGCCGGACGGCGGCCCGTTGCCCGCCCCCCCCGGACGGGAGGCGATCTTTCCGGGATCGTTCGACCCGCTCCACGACGGGCATCGAGCGATGGCCCGGATCGGGGCCCGGATCACCGGGCTCCCCGTGGCCTATGAACTCTCGATCCGCAACGTCGAGAAGCCGGCGCTCGACTTTCTCGAGATTGCGGCGCGGGCAGAGAGCTTTGCGGGCGCGGAGGCCTGGTTGACGTCAGCGCCGACGTTCGTCGAGAAACTCGCCCTGTTCCCCGGCGCGCCGTTCGTGGTCGGCGCCGACACGTTCGTGCGTCTTGGGAATCCGCGCTACTACGGCGGTTCGACCGACCGCGCGGCTGCGGCCGTCGATCGGATCGCACGGGAATCAGGGGGGCTGATCGTCTTCGGTCGCGTCCGCGATGGACAGTTCACCGAGCCGTCGCGGCTCGAGGCACCGCAAGTCCTGCGGGCGATCGCCTGGTTCGTGACGGAGGAGGAGTTTCGCCGAGACATATCGAGCACGAGCCTCCGGCAAGCCCGCGAACCGATGACGGAATGACGCGTTGTCGACGCGTCAGCCGCGGCCCTCGGGAGCATCGCCGCGGGCCAACCGTCGGCGGCGCGCGGCGAGCATGACGTTCCAGAATCCGAGGAAGCCGATGACGCAGGCGAAGACGATGATCGGACGACGAATGTCGTGATTGAAGGTCCAGGATCCGGCGGCGAGGATCGATCCCCAGACGAGGACGGCGACCATGATCCAGCGAAGGATCTTCTCGGGCGTGGCGGCTGTGGGAGACGGTGTCATGAGCCCACTATAGGCCCATACCCGGCGGCCGCCGATGCCGCCCCGCCCACCGCGCAAAAAAAAGGCCCCCGGAACGGTCCAGATCCCAGGGGGGCGGGGAACCTGAACCGTTTCCGGGAGCGATTGGACGGAGCGTGTGTTGCGGGGGCCTTGTCTCGCGGGGAGCGTGTCTCGCGGCGACCGTGTCTCCAACCCCTCGTCAACCTCAAAGCTGGGCGGACAGTACGGGAGCGGTTTTCGGGGGTCAAGGCCTTTTGGAGCAGCAACCTCGAGAATCTTTGTGACTCGTCAGAAACGCTGGAATCCCAGTATTTCTGTGGGTTTTCGCAGGTGTCCAGGTAACCGACGGGACAAACGGCGCGGTCTGGGGGGAAAGCGGTATGCTCTCGCAGCGCGGTTGGGGGCTCGTGTTTCCCCGCGCGGCTCCCCCTCGAAGCCCGACAGGTCTGCCATGGCCACATCCCCGCAGTCGATTGCCCTTCCCACGCCCGGTGCCGGCGCACCTCCGACCGCAGAAGCCTGGGGGCAGACATTCTCAGCTGGGTTGCGCTATGAGGAGTTTCTCGATCGTCACGCCACGCCCGACCAGCGATCGCGCTGGCAAGGGGTCCACGGCCGCGTGGTGCTTTCGGCCGACGAGCAACGGATCCTGGGAGGATTTGTCCGCCGGATGCCGGTGCTCGTCCTCGCCGGGGCGTGGTGCGGGGACTGTGTGAATCAGTGCCCGATCTTCCCTCACTTCGCCGCCGCCACGCCGGCGATCGATTTGAAGTTCCTCGACCGCGACGCCCGTCCCGACATCGCCGCCCATCTCAAGGTCTGCGGTGGCCAACGGGTGCCGACGCTCGCCTTCTTCAGCGAGGACTTCACCCCAGTGCTCATCTATGGAGACAGGACCCTGGCTGCCTACCGGACAGCGGCGGCCTCCCAGCTCGGCGGCACGTGCCAGACCGGAATCGTTCCCCCGCCAGCCGAATCGCTTGCCGCGGTTACCGCCGACTGGCTCCGCGAGTTCGAGCGCGTGCAGTTGATCCTGCGACTGTCCGGCCGTCTCCGCCAACTCCACGGCGACTGACCTTTCCAGCAGTCTGCGGGGGTGGGCCTTCGAGCCCTCCTGTCTGGTCCTTTCCGCGAATCCATGCCTCCGTCTGCGCCCCCCTCTGGCCACCTATTCATGACGATCCGCGAACGCTGGACGGTCTACCCTCTCCTCTTCCTGGCGATCGGCCTGGCGATGCGGGCCCAGTCGGGAGCCCCCGATCTCGATGGGCGCGTGCGCGTTGAGGTGCTCGATGCAGCGAGCGTCGTCTGTCGCGAGTTGCGGGTCGAATCGGCCGACGGGCCGACGCTCGTCCATCTCGGCCGCGTCAAGGGGGGCGGCGGGGGCAGGATCGAGATCCGTGATTCAAAAGGACGCGACTCAGTCGCCGTCGGCACGCGCCCCGGGCGCAGCGAAGGGGGCGTGGAGTTCTTCGATTTCGACGGCGCAGAGTCGGCCCGCCTGACAGCCGCCGGCCTCGACGAACCGCCCCCGGACCACCCCGCACCGGAAGCCACTCCGGCAGACGAAGCGGATTCCAGCGAGGCCGCTGGCGCAGGAACGTAGGCGGCCTGCTGCTTCACGCGACGCCCGTCATCCTGACGGCCTCGCTTGCGAACCTCTGGTTCGTGGCACGATCGGCGGGCTCCTGCCCGCTGAGTTTCGCTTCACTCGAGGCCGCCGATCACCAGCGGAAAAAGGTCATGGATGACTTTTTCCGCTTGAAGCAAGTACGCCCGGCAGGACTCGAACCTGCAACCCTCGGTTCCGAAGACCGATGCTCTATCCATTGAGCTACGGACGCGTGACTTAGCGTTCAGTATACGCGGTGAATGGCCGGCCGGCCCCCCCACTCCAACCGTCATCGCCATCCCAGCCGGACTTTCTTGCCAACGACTCTGCCGGTCGGGCAAATCTGCCGATCTTTTTTTCAACGGCGGAGCAGACGCCGTTCCCGGAACCGGGGGTGTCGGGGCCGTAGCCACGGTCGCAGACGTCCGGTCGGTTCCAGTTTGGATTCCAGGCAACAACCGGCCTAACAGTCACCACATCCACCTTCAACGCCCCCTATTTCAGGAGAGTTAACCATGCCCGTCGTCAATCCCCACGGCACCGCCCCGGCGTCCTTCTCTCCCCTCAGGATCGACACATGGTCGTTCCTCCTCGGGGGCGGAGCGATGCTCCTCGTCGCCTGGTTCGGACTCCTCCGTCCCTCGCAGCAGCATCTCACCGGACTCGAGCGTCAGGTGAGCCACCTCACGCGGGCCGTGTCCGATCTCAACGCCAC
>Ga0164294_10002304_pt1 | contig 17288 bp, 15 predicted proteins | sample GEODES005metaG_FD_111479 | JGI IMG/M metagenome (GOLD analysis project Ga0164294, IMG submission 111479) | Oligotrophic lake water microbial communities from Sparkling Lake, Wisconsin, USA - GEODES005 metaG | ecosystem: Environmental > Aquatic > Freshwater > Lake | place: USA: Sparkling Lake...
ATCGGTCAGCGTCAGCAGCCAAGCCCGGGCCTCGGCAGCACTTAGCGTGACCTTCTGGCCAGCCCGCGTGAGGGTTTCTAGGGCGGTCTGGGCGTTGGCAATCTTCAGATCGCGCAAGGAGCGCTCGGTGAACCGGCGGAACTCCGAGGCTGCTTCATCGTCGTCTGAGTAGGCATCAGGGAACAATCTGGCCAGGGCCGGGTCGTCAGAGCGTTCAGCCTCGGGATCTATACCCACCATGGCCGCCATCGGGTCCAACTCGGCCTTGGGGGCCAGCAGATCCGCGAGTTGCGCGATCAGAGACCCGAGCAGGCCCTTTTCGAGGTCATCGAGCCTCAGCACGAAGCGGCCGGTCACCGTGCGCCGGAACATCACTGATCCTTCTGCATCGTGGCCCACAGCCCATAGGAGTGCATGGCCTCGACATCGCGCTCCATGTTTTCCTTGGAGCCGGACGAGACAACAGCCCGGCCGTCATTGTGGACCTGCAGCATGAGCGCCTCTGCCTCCTCCTTCGAGTACGCGAAGTAGCTCATGAGCACGTAGGTCACATAGGACATCAAGTTGACCGGGTCATTCCACACCAGAGTGATCCAGGGCACATCGACGGCCTCCTCGAGGGAGGGGCGATCTAGATCAGCCGGGGCGGTCACCTCACCAGTATCCCCTGTGTGGATTGCCAGGGAATCGTCATCCCGGGTTCGTTCCTGAGACAATGACCCCTTATGAGTAACGCGAGCGCCCCCGAAACGCGCCGCCGTTCGTGGGCCACGTTCACACACCGCCCAGCGATCGACGGCGTGCGTGCTCTCGCGGCTCTCCTCGTCATCGTCTTCCACGCCGGAATGCCGGGAATGTCCAACGGCTTTGCAGGGGTCGACGTGTTCTTCGTCCTCTCCGGATTCCTCATCACCTCGTTGATCGTGCGCGAGTTGTGGTCGCGACGTCGACTTGATCTGCCACAGTTCTATGCGCGCCGCGTGCGCCGCTTGCTGCCCGCGGCTTTGACAGTTCTTGTCATCACCGCAGTGCTGTATGAGTTCATCGCATCACCCATCGACGTACTCGACAATCGGATGTCCTTCGCCTTCGCCGCGGTCTATGTGTCCAACTGGTACTTCCTCGGCCAGTCACAGGACTACTTCGCCGCTGATGTCAGCCCTTCGCCGGTTTTGCATTACTGGTCTCTTTCGGTAGAAGAGCAGTTCTACATCGTGTGGCCGATCATCGCGATCCTGCTGCTCGTGGGCCTACGCAAGCGCCCCCTATGGGCTGTCGGCGCCTTGGGTGCGCTCACAGTTGCAGGAGCCGCCCTCGCGGGCTGGACCGCTAGTTGGTCCCCGATGCTGAGCTACTTCGGCACCTACAACCGTGCTTACCAGCTGTTCCTCGGCGGCACGTTCGCGCTCGCGATCCTCTGGCGCGAGCAGCGTGAGGAGTCCGGCGGTCCAGTCGCCAAGCCTCCTGCTTGGCGCAGACCCGCCACAGTCTTGGCAGCGGTGTCGCTCGCGCTGCTCATTCTCATTTCGACCGATCTCGTGGGGACGTGGACGCCGTATTGGGTTGGGCTGATCTCCTGCATCGCAACAATCGGCATCCTGGCCGGCACCGAATATGCCGCGGGCTCATACGTCGCCAAGGGACTGAGCGCAAGGATTCCGACACTTCTTGGCAAATACTCCTACTCGATGTATCTATGGCACTGGCCCGTCATTGTGCTCGGCGGAATCCTGTTCTTCGACGCCGCCAACCCCAAAGATTGGCCGATCCCGTGGTTCGTCGCCGTTCCGACGATCATTGCGGTGACAATTGCGCTAGCCGCGGCCACGTGGTGGCTAGTCGAGGGCCGGGCGATGTCGGTCGCGCTTACCAATCTCAAGCGAAAGCGCAATGTCATTTTCGCCGGTCTTGCCGGCGCCGTCGTAGTTGCTGTCCTCGCACCTGTGGTGCTGCATGTCAACTCTTCCGTCGCACAAGTGATTTCCCAAGTACGCGACCAGACCGTCACGGACATTCCGCTGCCGACTGCCAAGCCCACTCCAAGCGGAACTGCGCAGCCCACGCCAGTTTCGAAGGTTCTCCTCGTCGGCGACTCTCATGCGCTCATGCTGATTGCCGCCATGCAGGACCTCGCCGAGCGAGAGGGCTTCGAATTTGCCACCGTCACGCGGGCAGCGTGTCCCTGGCCTGAAATCAAAGTGACCTCTCCGGACAGCGGCGATGAGCTCGATTGCCAATCCTTGCTCCGTGATCCGGCGCTTGATGCGGCTAAAACTTTTCGCCCAGACATCACGCTACTTGTCTCGGGTTCGGTCATCATTCGAGGGCTAATTATCGACGGCAATACCGTTCGACCAACCGCGCCCGGTTGGCTCGAAGCGATGGAGAGCGGAAGCGCTTCGTTCCTCTTCAAATTGGCGGAATACTCCAAGAATGTCGTCGTCCTAGACCCCATTCCGCGCACGGCCGACGACATGGTTCGCTGCCTAGTGGATGGGGGAACTGCCGACAGCTGCGCCTCCCCCGCGCCCGCCTTCCCCGGCGAAAGCGATCTGACGGCAATGTGGCAGCGCATCACACAGCGACCCGGACTCGCTGCCGTGACTCTGGACGAATTGCTCTGTCCCGGTGGATTGTGTCCGGCCACATACAACAGCATTGTGACTCGTCGCGACAACCAGCATCTTGCTGAGGATTACGCGATGGCGATCATCGACCAGATTGATGCGGCGTTCAAGAAGCAGGGTGTCGATCTCCAAGCTGGCACCGTGACCAAGCCTAAAGTGGCCACAACTTCTTAACGACGCACGGCGAGAGTCACCACAGGGGAAATCGTTCGAAGATACGAGTTGGCGCTGGTGGCAATAAATCTGAACTGAATTTCGCGAACCACGCGGGGAGTGAAATGTGCGGAAGCTCCACCACCCGTGCTTTGCGCCAGCACGCGGACATTGACCCACTCTCCCTTGATGCGCTTTTGCATAGTGACCTTCGTGCCCTTCGCCGCAGGCTGGATCACCGTGAAGATTCGGACATCCTGCCCGACCTTGGGTGCGAGATTTGTTGCAGAAGCTGTGACGGCAAAACGTGCTCTCGTCAAAGAGCCTTCATTTATGCCCGGTAGCCGCCACCACGAGCCACCAACACGAATCCACCAATAGCCCTCCCGCTGCACGGTCGCGGTGAAACTGACCTTGCCAGTTGAGTCGGTAAAACCCTCGGCAATCTTGGTGCAGCACGCATCAACAGTTGGTCCCCAATAGAGCGTGGCCACAGAATCACCAGGAATCTCCCTTGACGAAGCAGACTGCGCCGTAACGGTGATGGTGCGGCCGTATCGACTCACTAATGGTGCGGTCACGGTCACTGTGGTGGGCTGCTGAGCGATTGTTCGGCCGTACGCGCCGACCTTGGCATAAAAATCGTCTTGAATGTCAGTCAGATTCCACACGGCGATGCCACCGATTTGGTACTTATCGACAAGCGCCGAGCGGGCAACCGCTGATCGGGTGTCGGAGTACCAAACCTCGCGCTTAGCGTTGCATGTTTGTGCGCTCCACGTGGTTGTTCCGTTGGCTGTAACCGGGAACTTCCCTGCCACATTTCGCTGCAAGTAGTAGTAGGTCCACTCCTTGGCGTCTGTGTCCCACGTGAGCCGGCCGTTCTGCACTGTTGCCCCGACAGTCACTGCGCGCGTCGCCGCTCCCTCCGGCACAAGGGTGTCAAATGCGGGCTCGTTGGGTACCCAACCAGTCGGGCATGTCCTGTCGGTCACGTATGCGTCTTGATCGGTACGCGCCCACCAGTCACGGCCGTACTGCGCGACTCCGATCCAAATCTTGCTGGCATTAATGTCGCCTACCGCAGCAACCGCGTCGGCCGTGACTTGATCGGCAAAGAACTGTGGTCCGATCGGACCCGGGCGCGAGAAGCTGTAGTCGTAGGCCATCAGACGCAGCCGATCAACAAAAGGAGCGATCACATCCCATGCATAAAGCCAGTACAAAGTCCCAGTCGGGTCCGAATAGATGGATGGCCGATCCCCAGGCACGGTCGCGGAGAGTTCCAGATTTTGTGCGTGAAGTTTGGCACCAAGAACTTTGATCATCTCGATCCAGCGCACTCGAGTGTTGGCCCAGGTGCTGCTGCCGTCACGCCAAGCGAAGTTTTCCCAGTCGAGGTCCACTCCATCGACTCCAGCCTGAACGGCCCAATCGGTGATCTTCTGCGCGTATATTTCACGATTCTCTGGAGTGGCGATGTAGGCGCTCAGTTGACCCGCCCGGTTCTTCTTCATATCTGTGATGGTCCCGAAAACTTTGACCCCGCCTTGATGCAGAGAATCACGAATTCCGCGAAGGGTGTTGTTTGAGGAGACGGTACTCAGACACGACCCGTCGGTAGGGTCAAAGGTGCACAAGGGTCGATCGGCACCATCAAAGAACCACCAGAAGACATTGACCTCGGGAGTCACTCCACCGTGTTGCGCTGACACAAGGTCAGCGGGCGGGATGGACCACTGATAGAGCCAACCGCTCACGTAGGGGCGCGGAGTGGGCGCATCCACCGCGTTGGCCGTGAGGGCGGGACCTCCCAAGGTGACAACCACGAGGACCCCGAGAGTCAGAGCGCTCACTGCTCGGCGAATCCACACCTTTCTATGGTCACACGTCGCGGGTCAGGAGCGAAGTTGGCGCTACGCCAGCGCACGAGAGATTTCGTCAACTGCACGTAAAATCTTTGGAAGAACTGTCTCAGGGTCATTAATGCCAAGGACCAAGACGACGCCTTCAAGGCCCTCAACCCCTCTCACTGGCGCTGCCACGTGAGTCAGACCTCCCTCCACGACGACGACGGTGTCCTCCGCGGCGGCGCATGCGCCTCTGGCAGCAGCAAGCAATTCGGGGCCGGCAGCCATACGTGGTTCGGGATGAGTGTCGGAGGAGGCGAGCAGGGCGATCTCATCGGAATCAAAGGCAATGAAGTGCGCTGCGGAGCCGTCGGTGACCCGCCGCAGAGCTGGAGTCACATCGGCACGCACAGTACGAGTGGCTGCCCGGCCGAGTGCGGCAAGCGCGGGGGCACACAAGTAACGGGACCCCGTGGATTTGCGAAGTAGACCGCGTTGGACAAGCGTCACAACGAGGCGATGTACGACCGAGCGGCCGACGCCGAGAGCCGAGGCTAACTCAGTGACGGTTAGCCCATCGGAAGATTCGGCTATACATGAGAGAACTCGCAGACCCCTGTCTAGGGTCTGCGAGTTCTCTGCGGTCATGTGTGTGAACTACGCCGAAAGCTTCTTGGCCATGCCCTTAACCATAAACGAGTTAATGATCTCGAAAATGCCGAGAACGATCAGCCAGATGCCAATAACCCAGATCACTGCGGCTGCCGCAAGTGGAACGGAGATAAGAACAACGCCACCGGCCAAGTAGACGATGCCGGAGAAGATCGCCCAGCCGCGTCCTTCCTTGATCTCTGCAGCCTGGAAAAGCGCATTCACTGCAGCGAAGATAAACCAGATGCCTAGGAACAGGCCCAGAACCGCAATCTGCTCCTCGCGACCCAGACTGGGGTCCGAGGGATTGTGGCCGAGACGAAGCATCCACAGGCCGAGGAAAATACCGATGCCGCCACCAATGATGAGGAGCGCGCGCATACCGCCCGATAATCCGCTCGCAAAGGCGCGGACAACCGAGAACAGGCCACTCACAATCAGGTAGATCGCGAGAAGGACGGCGGCGATAACCGCGCCGACTCCGGGCCACGCAACCATGAGAACGCCCACGATCAAGGAGACGAGCCCCACGAACAGGAGCACCCACCAGTGCCGGGAGATGGCGGTGACGACACCTTTTTGCTCAGCAGTCAATGCAGGACTAGACATGTAACCTCCAACGCAGTGGCTGGTACACCCAGCCGACATTCTCAGGTTAGGGCCACCTGACCGATTATCGAAGGAACCGAGCGAGGAACTCGCGGGTGAGTCGCTCCTGCGGATCGGTCAATACCTGCTCGGCCGTCCCCTGTTCGATAATCTGACCGGCGCTCAGAAAGCACACACGATCTGCCACTTCACGCGCGAAGGACATCTCGTGGGTGGCCATCACGATCGTCATCCCGGTCGCCTTAAGTTCGGCGACGGAGTCAAGCACCTCGCCCACCAGCATCGGATCGAGCGCCGAGGTGATCTCGTCAAAGAGCATGAGCTCAGGTTCCATTGCGAGTGCCCGTACGATCGCGACGCGCTGCTGCTGGCCGCCAGATAGTTGATCGGGATACCCATTGGCCTTGTCCACAAGCCCAAATCTGTCGAGCAGTCTCAAGGCTGCGTCGCGAGCTTCGTCTCTCGATCGGCCGAGTACCTTGCGTGGTCCGAGAGTTACATTGGCGAGCACGGACATATGCGGAAAAAGATTGAAGGACTGGAAGACAATGCCGACGCGCCGACGGACGTCATCGAGGTTGGTTTTTTCGTGTGTGACGTCGAGGCTTTCATCCAGCCAGATGGATCCCGCATCCACACTGACGAGGCCGTTCACGCATCTCAACAGGGTGGACTTGCCGGATCCGCTGGCTCCGATAAGCGCCACAACTTGGTGCGATGCAACACTAAGTTCAATGCCGCGAAGCACCGGGACGCCATCCCAGGACTTCCACACATCATCGACTCTCAACCGAGTGTCCATCAGACCGTCGCCGCCGCTCTGCGCTGCTTTTGTGTGCGCGCCTGGAGCCAGTCTGCGAATCGCGACATCGGAATGGTCAACGCGATGAAAATGACCGCAGCAGCAACATAGGGCGTGTAGTTAAAGGACATAGAGGTGTCGATCTGGGCACGCCGCAGAATCTCGATCGGCCCGAGAATCGACACGAGCGCTGTGTCCTTCTGCAGTGAGATGAAATCGTTAAGCAGTGGCGGCACGACATTGCGTACTGCTTGCGGCAGAAGTATGTGGCGGTTGGTTTGCCAAGACGACAGACCAAGCGAGCGAGATGCCATGCGCTGACTCGGATGCACAGATGCGAGACCAGCGCGAAACACTTCCGCGACGTAAGCCCCGTAGGAAAGCACCAACGCCACCGTGCCCCACAGGACCTCGGAGTTAGGCACCCCCTGTAAGTCCAGCGCTGGGATGCCAAAACCAAGCAAAAGGATGACCAAAATAGTGGGCACACCACGGAAGACATCGGTGTAGATCGTGGCTACCACTCGTATCGGCAGCCAGATCGGAGCTTGAAGGGTCCGCGCGAGGGCTACCACCATGCCGACAATGAGGATGAAAACTTCGGCCACGATGAAAATTCGGATGTTCAGCCAGAAGGCAGAGAGCAGTTGGGGAAACGACGAGACGAACTCATCGAGGTTGAAGAAGGTTTCTTGTACAACCGGCCAACCAGGCAGTCGCGAGACAACCACACCCACTAGGAGAACAAAGACCGCAAGACTGCCTAAACCGATGAGCACATCACGCCGGGACTTGCGCTTGCGCGAGTGGGCCCGCGCAGGATCGACGTACGCGACGTCAGCGCTCACCTATGGAGCTATTCGGTGAAGTACGGTGCGTCGGCACCGCCGACAAGCCAGTCGTTCGTGATCTGCTCGAGTTCGCCAGAATCCTTCATCCCACTCAGCACCTTATCGACACAGATAGCCAAGGGGTTGTCCTTCTGGAAGAGCATTCCGAACTCCTCGTACCCGTCGACGGCCGGGAACTGACCGACGATCTTGCCCTTGGGGATCTCGACTGCAGTGATGTAGAAGGCAGTGGGTAGATCTACGACGATTGCATCAATTTGGCCATTTCGCAGTGCGGACTTGGCATCGTTGGTGTCGTTGTAGACGTAGGGCTCCTGCGTCGGCTTGATGAATTCGGTGATGTAGGAGAGCGACGTGGTGCCTACCTGGGCACCGAGTTTGGCTGCTTGCAACTGTGCGAGCGAGGTGGCCTTGGCCACCGGCGAGTCCGCAAGTGCAATAACTGCCTGGTTAACGGTGTAGTAGCCGTCCGAGAAGGTGACAACCTCTGCGCGCTTGGGCGTAATGGAGATTTGGTTGATGTCAAAGTCGAAGTCCTTTGCCCCCGGTGCGTAGGACTTGTTGAAGGGCACGACAATCCACTGCACTTCTTCTGGCGCAAAATTCAGGTTTTTGGCGACTGCGTATGCAACGGCAGACTCGAAGCCCTTGCCATTGCTGGGGTCGTCATCCTCGAAGTAGGGAGGGTAGGCCGGTGAGTCTGTACCGATAGTCAATTTGCCCGCGTTGACGAGGGAGAGCTTCTCCTTGGCGCAGGGATCGTCAGGTGTGGGGACCGAAGAGCTCGAGGGGGGATTCGCCGTCGTCGGCATTGGTGACGGAGTGCCCGAACTCGACTGGCCGGAGTTATTGGGCGCACACGCAGCCAGTGCAAGCAGGCCAGCAGCGAGAACGGCAGGGACGACTACAAGGCGACGGCGGCTCATAGGCAAATCATGCCGCAAGCCCAAATCGAGGGCGACGAAGGGCCTCTACTTGTTCTTGCCGGGCGGAAGCCCCCGGAAAATCTTGTCGCAGTCCGGGCAAATAGGGAACCGAGAAGGATCTCGGGACGGCACCCAGACCTTGCCACACAGCGCCACAATCGGGTCCCCCGTCACGGCGCTCTCCACAATGCGGTCTTTCGGCACATAGTGCGCGAAACGCTCGTGATCGCCGTCACCCCCAGTCGTTGCCGTGCGTTCATCAAGAAGTGTGTCGCCGGACGACAGGGGGTCAAGGGACTCAGGCACGTTCCCATTCTAAGGGGCACGACTCATCCTTTCGGCTGATTTCCGGACCGATGTGGCCGATGTGGGATCCGGGACGGAACTCCTAGCGTCACAGGGAGACGAAATGCAACTCGAGACGTTAGGGGACACGAAATGCCGCAGCAGCCGTTGGCCCAGGTGCCACTTGACGCGACATGGGATTGGTCAGAGGAAGGTTCATGCCGCGAGGCGGACCCCAACCTTTTCTTTCACCCCCAAAACGAGCGAGGTGCCGCCCGCATCATGCGTGACCGGGCCGCAAAGGGAATTTGCGCTGGCTGCCCCGTGCGCACGGAGTGCGCGGACTACGCGGTCCGGGCCCGCGAGCCCTATGGCGTGTGGGGTGGGCTGACCGAGGAGGATCGGGAAGCGATCTACCGACGCCTTGACTCCCGCAACTACCCACGTGCCCGCGGTGAGGGCTTGCGTGCCGCCGAACACGAGATCTCTGAGGCAGTCTCTGATCAGGCGTTGGGCATCGCCTAGACCAGCAGCGACTACACTCAACCAATGAATCTGCTCGGACGTGACTTCCTTCGTGAACTTGATTTCACGAAGGAAGAACTTCTAGGTCTTCTCGATCTTGCTGCCGCGCTCAAGGCAGAACGGCGAGCCGGGAGCGAGTTGCAGCGCCTCAGCGGCAAACGCATTGCACTACTTTTCGAGAAGACCTCCACGCGCACTCGCATCTCCTTCGAGGTGGCAGCGGCAGAGCAGGGAGCCACGACGACCTATCTCGATCCGCAGTCTTCACAACTTGGTCACAAGGAATCTGCGGCTGACACAGCTCGGGTCCTGAGTCGCCTCTTCGACGCCATCGAGTACCGCGGCAGCAGCCAGATGATCGTGGACACGTTGGCAGAATATGCCGATGTACCGGTCTACAACGGGCTCACCGACGACTGGCACCCCACACAGATGCTGGCCGACTTCCTCACCATGCGCGAGTGCGCAGGGCAGGACTTCACCAAAATTTCGTATGCCTATCTCGGTGATGCCCGCAACAATATGGGCAATTCGTTACTCGTCACCGGCGCCATCCTCGGCTGTGACGTTCGCATCGTTGCACCCAAAGCGCTGTGGCCCGATGAGGGTGTCCAGGCCGCAGCTCACGAGCGCGCCAGTGAATCCGGTGGCCGGATTCTGCTCACGGAGAATCCCGACGAGGGACTCGCGGGAGTCGATGCCGTACACACCGATGTGTGGGTCTCCATGGGTGAACCGTCCGACGTGTGGGCCGAGCGCATTGCGCTACTTCGCCCGTACCGCGTGGACACCGCGATGATGAAGCGCTCAGGCCGCGACGACACGGTGTTCATGCACTGCCTGCCGGCATTCCACGATGATCAAACCGCCGTCGGACAGAAAGTCGCCGCCGAGTTTGGACTCACGGGAGGCGTCGAAGTCACCCACGAGGTCTTTGAATCACCCGCGAGCGTGGTCTTCGATCAAGCCGAGAATCGCATGCACACGATCAAGGCCGTGCTGGTCGCGACGCTCGCGGGCGAGTAGCGCCTAATTCAGACGCAAACGAAGCGCAGCGAGCTCGTCGCGCAGCGCACCCGGTACGTGCTCACCGAACTCCTCGAAGTACGTCTCGGTGAGGTCGCACTCAGCCAACCATGAGGCACTGTCGATAGTGAACAGCTCCTCCATGACTGCCTGTGAGACATCAAGTCCCGTCGTGTTAATTCCGTCAGCGGCGGGCAGTAGTCCAACCGGGCTCTCCACTGCATCAACTTCGCCCGAGATTCGACGCATAACCCAATCAAGAACGCGTGAGTTCTCGCCGTAGCCGGGCCAGATGTAGTCACCCTCTGCATCCTTACGGAACCAGTTGACTGAGAAAATTTTCGGCAACTTGGAAGCTTCCGTCATCGAGCCGATGCGCAGCCAATGGCCCCAGTAGTCAGCCATGTTGTAACCACAGAACGGCAGCATCGCGAAGGGATCCCGACGCAACTCCCCGACCGTGCCCTCGGCGGCTGCAGTCTTCTCGGACGACACCGATGCACCCATGAACACGCCATGGCGCCAGTCGAATGACTGCGTCACGAGCGGGACATTTGTCGCGCGACGACCACCGAACAGAATGGCATCGATGGGTACGCCTGCAGGATCCTCCCAGTTGGGCGCGATTGACGGGCACTGCTCCGCAGGAGCAGTAAACCGGGCATTCGGATGTGCTGCCGGGTCAGCGGACGTGGGCGTCCAGTCATTGCCCTTCCAATCGATCAGATGCGCCGGAGCCTCATCCGTCATACCCTCCCACCACACATCGCCGTCATCGGTGAGACCGACGTTTGTGAAAAGGCAGTTCGCGTAAAGAGTACGAATGGCGTTGGCATTCGTGAGCATGCCCGTGCCAGGGGCCACGCCGAAGAACCCGGCCTCGGGATTAATGGCGTAGAGGCGACCATCATCACCGAAACGCATCCAGGCAATGTCGTCGCCGACAGTCTCCACTTTCCAACCCGGCAGGGTGGGCTCAAGCATTGCGAGATTCGTCTTGCCGCAGGCAGAGGGGAAGGCTGCGGTGACGTAGCGAACATCGCCCTTTGCAGATGTGAGCTTCAAGACGAGCATGTGCTCAGCCATCCAGCCCTCATCGCGCGCCATCGCCGATGCGATGCGAAGCGCGAAACACTTCTTGCCGAGGAGCGCGTTGCCGCCATATCCGGATCCGTAGGACCAGATCTCGCGGGTCTCCGGGAAGTGCACGATGTACTTGGTTTCGCTGCACGGCCACGCAACATCCGCACGCGCTACACCGGCCTCGTCCTTGAGCGGGTAGCCAACACAATGCAGAGCGGGTACGAAATCGCCATCTTCGCCGATGAGATCCAGCGCGGCTTGGCCCATACGAGTCATGATGCGCATGTTCACCACGACATAAGGCGAGTCAGTTATCTCCACACCCAGCTGCGAGATACGTGAGCCGAGCGGTCCCATCGAGAACGGAATGACGTACATCGTGCGGCCGCGCATCGCGCCTTCAAATAACCCGCGCAGGGTCTTGCGCATCTGCGAAGGATCCATCCAGTTGTTGGTGGGGCCTGCGTCTTCTTCATTGAGCGAGCAGATGAAGGTGCGGTCTTCCACGCGCGCGACATCACTTGGGTTGGAACGGGCCAAGAAGGAGTTAGGACGAATCTTCTCGTTGAGTTTGGTCAGCATTCCCGAGGACACCATCTCGGCGGTCAGTCGGTCCCACTCGGCCTGCGATCCGTCGCACCAGACGATGGTCTCAGGCTGCGTGAGTTCAGCTACCTGCTCGACCCACTCCAGCAACTTCTTATTGCGAGTAGGTGCGTTGGTCAAGTCAACAGTGCTCATGAGACAACTCCCGAAATCGGCGAAATGCGTGAGCCCATGATGCCGCGTCGAAACACCAGACGTGAACCACGGGTGCCCGTTTACGGCGTTTTGTGAGGAACGGCACAAGATAATGAACGGTCGAAGTCTCCCCCGTCACATCTGACACAAAACCCTCAAAGAACTGCCCCGACTGTAACCGTTTTAGGACGTCGGTACGAAGCGGCGCAACCGCAGGCTATTGGCAACCACAAACACGCTCGAGAACGCCATGGCGGCACCCGCCAGCATGGGATTGAGCGCACCGGCGGCCGCCAGCGGGATCATTGCCACGTTGTACGCGAAGGCCCAGAAGAGGTTGCCGCGAATGATGGCCAGCGTCTTTCTGGAAAGTCGAATCGCATCCACCGCAGCCAAAAGATCAGATCTCACCAAAGTCAGATCGCTCGCTTCAATGGCGACGTCCGAACCGCTGCCCATCGCAATTCCGAGATCGGCGGTCGTCAGCGCCGCAGCGTCATTTACTCCATCGCCCACCATGGCGACGACTGCTCCCCCAGTTTGCAAAGCCGAGACGTGCGCAACTTTGTCCTCGGGCATCACATCTGCAACAACATCCACGATGCCCACCTGCACTGCTACCGCACGTGCAGCACGCTCGTGATCCCCGGTGAGCAAAACGGGGCGAAGTCCAAGGTCACGGAGTAGCGCGACTGCGCGAGCGCTCTTAGGGCGGATCTCATCGGCCACGGCAATTGCTCCGATAACGCGCGCGCCCTGGGCAACAACAACAACGGTCGCCCCTAGATCGCCCCAAGCATTAATGCGAAATTGCAAGTCGCTAGAAGGACTCGATCCCACCTGGTCAGCAACCCACAACGGTCGACCAACGGTTACCGACTCCTCGCCCACCTTCGCGCGTACGCCAGCACCGCGAACGTTAGAAAAATCGTGCATCGGGCTCACTGACCCAGCAGCAGCCACAATCGCTCGCGCAACGGGATGCTCACTGCCAATCTCTACGCTCGCCGCAAGCTGCACAACCGTCTCACCCGAGACCCCGTCGCCTGCAACGTCGAGGACACTCATCGCACCCATTGTCACCGTGCCGGTCTTGTCGAGCACGATCGTGTTGACTCGACGGGTGTCTTCGAGAACTTGTGGACCCCTAATGAGGATGCCAATCTGCGCACCCCGTCCGGTGCCGACCAGAAGTGCGATTGGGGTCGCCAGACCCAGCGCACAGGGGCAGGCGATGATCAGTACTGCCACAGCCGCGGTGAACGCCGATTGACTATCACCCGCGCTAAACCACCACGCCACCAAGGTGACGACTGCGACGAGAATCACGATGGGCACAAACACCGCCGAGATTCGATCGGCGAGGCGTTGAATGGGCGCCTTCTCCATCTGCGCAGCAACAACGAGTCGAGCGACCTGCGCCAACCTGGTGTCCGAGCCAACACGGGATGCGCGAACTACAAGTCGCCCGTCAATATTCATCGTGCCCCCGGTGACCTGCGAACCTTCCGTGACATCTACCGGCAGGGATTCACCCGTCAGTAAAGACTCGTCAATGCAGGACGAGCCGTCTTTGATAATGCCGTCGGTGGCAATGCGCTCACCTGGTCGCACAATGAAGACGTCATCGACCTGCAAGACGTCAGCAGCAATGACCTCTTCCCTGCCGTCGCGCAACACCGACACTTCTGGCACAGATAGGTCCATCAAGGCACGCAATGCGGAAGTGGATCGGTACTTCGCTCTGACTTCAAACCAGCGGCCCGCCAGAATAAAGACAGGGACTGCCGCTGCGACTTCGAAGTAGGTCTGCGGGCCGTTCATCTCCATTCCGTGATCGCTCACGAAAATCAGAACCCACAGGCTCCACAAGAAGGCTGCACCAACGCCGAGGCTAATCAGCGTGTCCATGGTGACGGCACGATGTCGGGCGTTGATCACCGTAGTTCGATGGAAAGGCCATGCCCCCCAAGTGACTATAGGTAGCGTCAATGCAAGGGCGGCCCACTCCCAGCCCGTGAACCGCAGAATTGGAATCATCGATAGGGCTACCACCGGAATCGCGAGTCCACAACATATCCAGAATCGGCGACGAAGCGAAGCTGTCTCTTCCGCTGGACCCACCGTTGTGCCTAGAGCACTAGCCCCATAGCCGGTCTCCTCGACCGCCTTGACGATATCGGCGACAGAGAGCCCCTCAGGCATGACGATCCGGGCACTCTCGGTGGCGAAATTGACTGCGGCGGTGACCCCCGGCAAGCGATTCAGCCGCCGCTCCACCCGGGCGGCGCACGACGTACACGTCATGCCGCTCACGTCGAGGTCAATCTGCGTATTCACTGTTCCAGAGTAGATCTGGATGCCCCATAAGCCACAATGAACCATGCTCTCTCTCATCGCCGCGGCCGCAATCTACGTGGCTCTACCTCCCGCGGCCCCGGAACATCGCCAGGTACTCGTCGTGACGACGGCCAGTCCGGCCGCGACCGTGGGCACTTTGGAGGCGTACACCTGGCGCCGTGGGTCCTTTCATCGCACACTCGGACCGGTCAGAGCCTTTGTGGGAAGCGAAGGCATCGGCCGAGGTTCTGAATGGCACTCGCGCACTCCCAGCGGTGTTTTCACCCTGACCGAAGGATTCGGCTGGGCGGCTAACCCCGGTACCGATATGCCCTATCGCAAAGTGGGCTCTTCGGCATGGTGGGTGTCGGACACGACGTCCCCGGCGTACAACACCATGCAGTTTTGTCGACCCAGTACCTGCTCTTTTGATACCAGCGTCTCCGAACCACTCGCGAGCATCGCGGTCTACCGACACGCGATGGTCTTCGATTACAACCGCAGCCCAATCAAGTCTGGTGCGGGTTCGGCCTTTTTTCTCCACGAGTCGGCTGGAGCGCCTACTGAGGGGTGCGTCGCAATCAACGGCGATGCGCTGAAACGTGTGATGCGGTGGTTACGTCCGGGGGCAACCCCAGTGATCTCTATTGCTGTTGGCGCGAGGGCGTACGCACCAATCTCGTCCACCGCCTGACACCTACCCGTCGGGACTCCACCCGGGGATGCAGAACACTTCAGCATCAACCCTTAACCTGACTTCATGCCTCTCCGTGTCCAGCGATTAGCGCCATGGGCCGTCGCCGCGATCGCGATTGCTGCAGGCATTTTGTATCTGGTCGCCATCCGCGAAGGTGCAGTTCATGGCTACTACTCCCCAGCATCCGCGGGGATGGCTTTCAACTGGCATAACTTCATTTTTGGATCTGCCGACACTGCGGGATTCGCGGGGGTCGACAAAATCCCCGGTTCCCTGTGGCCGCAAGCCCTGTCGGTCAGCATCTTCGGCTACAGCACCTGGGCACTGCTCATTCCTGAGGTTCTCGCGTCTGTTGCGACGATCGTTGTTCTCTACCTCGCAGTGGCTCGTTGGCTGGGGAAGATGACGGGTGTCATCGCGGCGCTCATGTACGCGTGCACCCCGGTTGTCGCAGCGGTCGCCCAAGTGAATGTTCCTGAAGCCTGGTTCGCGCTTCCCCTCACGATCGCCGCTTACTTCACAATTCGCGCAGTGCAAAGCGGCAAGCTCTGGTGGCTCATCGGATCTGGTCTCGCCATTGCGGCCGCATTCCAGGTGAAGATGCTGCAAGCGTGGCTGCTGTGGCCAGCCGTCATCGTCGTCTATCTCATCGCTGCACCCGCTACGCCATGGAAACGTATCTGGCAACTCCTTCTCGCCGGTGCCGTCAGTCTCTTCGCTTCGCTCAGTTGGGTCATTCTGGTCTGGCTTACCCCCGCGGCCTCGCGCCCTTGGGTGGGTGGCAGTGACTCAAACAGCCCATGGGAAATGGTGTTCGGCTACAACGGATTAGGGCGGTTCGGCTGGTGGTCAGGCCGCACCTTCGTTGCCGACTTTGCTGGATCTTCCGGACTCAGCCGACTTGTCGGGCCGATTCTGGCTGTTGACCTCGGCTGGCTCCTTCCCATCGCTGTTGTATCGCTAGTCGCAGGAATTATCATCGCCGGTCACCGAGCTCGCACCGACATCACTCGTGCCGGGTGGATCTTTTTCGGGCTGTGGTGTGTCATTACGGGCGCCACACTCGTGTGGGCCGGCGGTATTCACACGTTTTATGTCGTGGCCTATGCCCCCGCACTCGCAGCACTCGCAGCAGGCGGGGTCAAGATCGGCTACGACTCGATTCGCAATTCACCAACTCGCTGGGCCTGGCTCAGTGGCGTTTTCCTCATACTGCAAATCGTATGGACCGTGTGGCTCATCACGCGCACCGGCGAATACATCTGGCTCATCCCCCTAGCACTAGGTTTTGCAATCATCAGTCTGGTCGCCATCGTGTGGCATCGTGCCGACCTAGCCATCGCTGCTGCCCTTGTCGCGATGTTGGCTGCACCGCTTACCTGGTCGATCTCGACATTAGGCAACACCAACAACATCAATCCGACTGCGTCGCATGGCGGCAAAACTGAGCCCGGTGGCCGCGGAATGCCAGACCGCGGAATGCCAGACGGCGGCAACTCTGAATTCCTGATTTCTTGGCTCAAGTCGCACGACCCTGGTATGAAATTTCTAGTGGCCGGTACAAGCGACGCAGCGTCCGGGTTAGTGATAGCGGAGGTTCGCGGCGTGATGTATCTCGGTGGCGGGTTTCACGACGCAGACCCCACACCAAACGCTGAGCAACTCGCGAATTTGGTGTCGATCGGCCAGTTGGCGTATGTCCTACAAGCCAATGGCAGGTTTGGCCCTGGCGGCGGCCCTGGCGGGCCGCAGCAGAGTGGCGTGGCTCCTGCTGTGTCCAAGGAGCGCGCCGCGTGGATCACCCAGCACTGCACGCAAGTCGTGGGTGCTCCCCCAGGACTTCTGACCTGTAAATGACATAAGGCTCGTTATACGTGCGCGGGTTCCATCACATAAGGCAAGCCTTAACGCACTTCTGGGACCTCACGCAGCAGGTCGTATTCAGGCTCTTCGCCAAGGAAAATAGTCTGATAGATAAAGCCCTTTGGCCCGTACGGCGGTGGCGTGTACGCAATGCCGGAGTTCTTCATCGCCGCATCGAACGCGTCCCAGTCTTCAAAGACTAACTCGGTGACTCGTTCCCACTCGTTGAGTTGTTCCTGCGTGCGGCTGCCCGCTCCGA
>Ga0164294_10002305_pt1 | contig 17284 bp, 12 predicted proteins | sample GEODES005metaG_FD_111479 | JGI IMG/M metagenome (GOLD analysis project Ga0164294, IMG submission 111479) | Oligotrophic lake water microbial communities from Sparkling Lake, Wisconsin, USA - GEODES005 metaG | ecosystem: Environmental > Aquatic > Freshwater > Lake | place: USA: Sparkling Lake...
GACAACGTGTCGATCACGGTTAAGCTGATCAACCCGATTGCGATGGAAGAAGGTCTGCGCTTTGCGATTCGCGAGGGTGGCCGTACCGTTGGTGCTGGCGTCGTCGCAAAAATCATGGACTAAACAATGCTTGTCATGTTCGCGCTTTGCGCGAGCATGACATGGGTTGTTTTTGGAATTGGTTGCCAAAGTTTCCGCAGGGGCGTAGCTCAATTGGCAGAGTGACGGTCTCCAAAACCGTAGGTTGGGGGTTCGAGGCCCTCCGCCCCTGCCACCGTATCAGGTGTTGTACACCGAAAGTAAATGTAAATGTCGAATCAATCCGTGCAGACCGTAACGACTTCAGCCGATAAGGCCAAGCTCGCTGTGGCTATTACCGCTTTATTCGCCGGCTTGATTGGTTTTTATTTGCTCGCCGGTCAGACAACGCTTATTCGTGCTTCGGTATTAATTGGTGGATTGTTAGTAGCGGGTGGCGCAGCGTGGACATCAGCGCTCGGTCAAAGCTTTGTTGGTTTTGCTCGGGAATCTGTGCGTGAAACAAAGAAAGTGGTCTGGCCTTCGCGCAAAGAAGCGATGCAGATTACGGGCGTGGTTTTTGGCTTTGTTTTTGTCATGGCGTTGTTCCTTTGGGGTACAGACAAGCTGCTTGAGGTCGTTTTGTATGACCTTATTCTGGGCTGGAGATAACAATGACTGAACAAACCCAACAAAGTGCTGCTGCAGGCTCTGGTAGCAAAAAACATTGGTACGTTGTGCACGCCTATTCTGGTATGGAAAAGAGTGTGCAGCGCGCATTAGCCGAGCGTATTACTCGCGCTGGCATGGATGACAAGTTTGGTCAGATTTTGGTGCCGACTGAAGAAGTGATCGAAATGAAAAACGGTCAAAAATCAGTGACTGAGCGCCGTTTTTTCCCGGGCTATGTGTTGGTCGAGATGGAGATGACTGACGAGACGTGGCATTTGGTAAAGAACACTAACAAAGTTACAGGTTTCATCGGTGGTAAGTCGAACAAGCCGACCCCCATTCCACCGCATGAAGTCGACAAGATCATGCATCAGATGCAAGAGGGCGTAGAAAAACCGCGTCCGAAAGTGCTTTACGAAGTGGGCGAGTTAGTCCGTATTAAGGATGGTCCGTTCACTGACTTCAATGGCAATGTCGAAGAAGTGAATTACGAAAAATCGCGGGTTCGTGTTTCGGTTACGATTTTTGGCCGTGCAACCCCGGTTGAGTTGGAATTCGGGCAAGTAGAAAAAGCCTGAGTTAGCAAGCAACTCACAACGTTTGTTTTAGCGCTAGCCGTAGCGCGATGTGTAATCAAACATCAGATGCGGCAAAAAGTTTTACAAGCAGTAAACCGAGGAGCCTCAGTAATCGGTAGTCATATTGACGAACAGGCGCTATCACTCAATAACAGGAGCCCTCATGGCAAAGAAAATCATAGGCTTTATCAAGCTGCAAGTGCCAGCTGGTAAAGCGAATCCTTCCCCACCTATCGGTCCAGCGCTGGGTCAGCGCGGTCTGAACATCATGGAATTTTGTAAGGCGTTTAACGCTCAGACTCAGGGTGTTGAGCCAGGTTTGCCAATTCCGGTGGTGATTACAGCGTTTGCTGACAAGTCTTTCACGTTTGTGATGAAGACTCCACCAGCGACGATTTTGATTAAAAAAGCAGCTGGAATCCAAAAGGGTTCGGCTAAGCCTCACTCAGACAAAGTTGGCAAGATTACTCGTCAGCAGGCAGAAGAAATCGCTACTCAGAAGAAGCCTGATCTCACTGCAGCTGATTTGGATGCGGCTGTGCGTACCATCGCGGGTTCTGCTCGTTCGATGGGCATCACGGTGGAGGGTCTGTAATGGCTAACTTATCTAAGCGTGCAAAGGCCATCAAGGCCAAAGTCGATCGCACCAAAACCTATCCATTCGACAACGCGGTTGCGTTGATCAAGGAATTGGCGACGGCTAAATTTAACGAATCCATTGATGTCGCTATTCAATTGGGCGTTGATGCAAAGAAATCTGATCAAGTCGTTCGTGGTGCAGTGGTTATGCCTGCAGGTACAGGTAAAACCGTGCGTGTTGCGGTATTTGCGACAGGCGAAAAAGCAGAGCAGGCGAAAGCCGCTGGTGCTGACATCGTCGGCATGGAAGATCTGGCTGAATCAATTAAGGCAGGCAATATGCCTTTTGATGTGGTCATCGCTTCACCAGACACAATGCGTATCGTTGGTACGTTGGGTCAGGTGCTCGGCCCCCGTGGTTTGATGCCTAACCCTAAGGTTGGTACGGTCACTCCTGATGTGGCGACTGCGGTCAAGAACGCAAAAGCAGGTCAAGTCCAGTACCGTACTGACAAGGCCGGTATCGTGCACGCGACTATTGGCCGTAAATCGTTTGCTGATGCAGACCTCAAGACTAATTTGTTGGCCTTGTTGGATGCGCTCAATAAAGCTAAACCACCCACCAGCAAAGGTGTCTATCTGCGCAAGGTGTCGTTGTCCTCGACGATGGGTGGCGGTGTGCGTATTGATCAGGCGACGTTGTCGGCTTGATGTAAAAAATTACGTCCTCGTGTCCGCAAGGATGCGAGGCAGATCTTTGGGCTGTGGTGAATGAAATGTCACCGCAGGCAATCAAAGACCGTTGGGCCCGAAAGCGTAAGAACACCGCGCACTAAGGATAATAAGTTGAGGGAGTCATCCCAAAGCACCCAACGCAGATGGCGAGCCCGGACAAGTTTTGCAGTCTCTCGGCCCCATGCAAGTTATCGCATGGTCGCAGAACTCCTGACTTCGGACGCCGTGTTCGAAACGATGTGAGGCAGGCAGCCACCCGGCTGTGCACTAGCTAATCATCACTTTTGGAGGTTGAACGTGAGTCTCAATCTAAATGACAAAAAGGCCGTTGTAGCCGAAGTCTCTGCCCGAATTTCATCGGCTCAGACCGTGGTGTTGGCCGAATATCGTGGCATTGAGGTTGGTCCATTGACGGATCTGCGTGCGAAAGCGCGTTCCAGCGGCGTTTACTTGCGTGTGTTGAAAAACACACTCGCTCGTCGTGCCGTGGAAGGAACACAGTTTTCCGCTCTTGCCTCTGAAATGACCGGTCCGTTGATCTATGCGATCTCGGACGATGCGGTTGCTGCAGCTAAAGTCATCAATGACTTTGCTAAAGGCAACGACAAGTTGGTCATTAAAGCAGGCAATTTCGCAGGTAGTCCATTAAACAAAGCTGGCGTCACTGCGTTAGCAAGTATCCCGAGCAAGGAAGTCTTGATCTCCCAGTTGTTGGGCATCATGCAAGCTCCTGTTTCTGGATTTGCACGCGCATTGGCTGCTCTGGCGGCGAAGAAGGAAGCCGAAGCTGCCTAAGCCCCATTTATGGCGAGCAGCAACGACTTACCTTGGACCACTCAAGCATTTACCGAAAATTTAGGAGTTTTAAATGGCAATTACTAAAGACGACATTTTGGAAGCCGTTGGTCACATGTCCGTAATGGATTTGAATGACCTGGTTAAAGCATTCGAAGAAAAATTTGGCGTGTCTGCAGCTGCAATGGCAGTGGCTGGCCCAGCTGGCGGTGGCGCTGCTGCTGCTGTTGAAGAGCAAACTGAATTCACCGTGATTCTGTCGGAAGTTGGCGCTAACAAAGTTGGTGTCATTAAAGCCGTTCGTGAAATTACAGGTCTTGGCCTGAAAGAAGCGAAAGATCTGGTCGATGGCGCACCGAAGCCTGTTAAAGAAGGTGTTGCTAAGGCTGATGCAGAAGCTGCGAAGAAGAAACTGGAAGAGGCTGGCGCCAAGGCAGAACTCAAGTAATTCTAGTTTTCAGCGCTTGTTGCGCCAGAGTCAATCAGCGGGACCTCGTTGCGAGGCGGGGTTCCGTGTTGGCTCTTTTGGCGTTGTTTGAGTTTTGAAACTGGGACGAGAATAGAAGTTCTATTTATCGTCGGTATTGATCGCAACAAAAGGGCAAAGACTTGAGGGTTTATCGGTGATGGTTGCACTCATTACTGAATCCTGAATTCTCTATCCTTCCTGTCACTCACGGAGTGTTCATGCACTACTCATTTACTGAGAAGAAGCGCATTCGCAAATCATTTGCAAAACGCGCTAACGTTCACGATGTTCCTTACCTTCTCGCTACACAGCTCGAATCGTATACCGATTTCTTGCAAGCGGATACTGTTCCTAGTACCCGTAAGAGCGAGGGTTTGCAATCAGCGTTCAACTCGATCTTCCCCATCGTTTCACACAACGGGTTCGCTCGTCTCGAATTTTTGTCCTACATACTTGGTGACCCTCCCTTCGATGTGAAGGAATGTCAGCAGCGTGGTTTGACCTATGCTTCGCCGCTTCGTGCGAAGGTTCGCTTGGTGATTCTCGACAAAGAATCGCCGACTAAGCCTGTGGTCAAAGAAATGAAAGAGCAAGAGGTCTATATGGGCGAGTTACCGCTCATGACGGTTAATGGCTCTTTCGTGATCAATGGCACCGAGCGCGTGATTGTGTCGCAGCTGCATCGCTCGCCAGGTGTGTTCTTTGAACATGATCGTGGCAAGACTCACTCCTCCGGCAAGCTTTTATTTTCGGCTCGTATCATTCCTTACCGTGGTTCTTGGTTGGATTTCGAGTTTGATCCGAAAGACATTTTGTATTTCCGTGTCGACCGCCGTCGCAAGATGCCGGTAACCATTTTGCTCAAAGCAATCGGAATGACGTCGGAACAAATTCTGGCGAATTTCTTTGTCTTCGATAATTTTGCTTTGCGTTCAGAGGGCGCGGAGATGGAATTTGTTGCCGAACGTTTGCGTGGCGAAGTGGCGCGTTTTGATATCTCCGACAAAGCCGGCAAAGTGATTATCCCTAAAGACAAGCGTATCAATGCCAAGCATGTACGCGATGTTGAAGCCGCTGGCATCAAACACATATCCGTTCCTGAAGATTATTTGATTGGCCGAGTTCTAGCGACTAACGTCGTTGATCCAGAAACGGGTGAAGTTATTTCCAGCGCCAATGACGAGTTGACCGAAGAATTGTTGGGTCGCTTGCGTGATGCGAACATCAAAGATATTCAAACGCTGTACACCAACGACCTGGATCAGGGTGGCTACATCTCGCAAACATTGCGTGCTGATGACACCACTGAACAAATGGCGGCGCGTATCGCAATTTATCGCATGATGCGCCCTGGCGAACCACCAACAGAAGAATCTGTTGAGGCGCTTTTCAATGGTTTATTTTATAGCGAAGACCGTTACGATCTATCGGCTGTAGGTCGTATGAAATTCAATCGCCGTGTGAGTCGCGATGAACTGACTGGTTTGATGACACTGTCGAATGAAGACATTTTGGCTGTCATTAAGATCTTGGTTGAGTTGCGCAATGGACGTGGCGAAGTGGATGATATTGATCACTTAGGTAATCGTCGTGTGCGTTGCGTTGGTGAGTTGGCTGAAAACCAATTCCGTGCTGGTTTGGTACGTGTTGAGCGTGCGGTAAAGGAGCGTCTTGGTCAAGCAGAGGCGGATAACCTCATGCCTCACGATCTGATTAATTCCAAGCCTATTTCGGCTGCCATTCGCGAATTCTTTGGTTCATCCCAGCTCTCGCAGTTTATGGACCAAACCAATCCGCTTTCAGAGATCACCCACAAGCGTCGTGTTTCTGCATTAGGACCGGGTGGTTTGACGCGTGAGCGCGCAGGTTTTGAGGTTCGCGATGTACACCCAACCCACTACGGTCGTGTATGTCCTATTGAAACTCCTGAAGGTCCAAACATTGGCCTAATTAACTCGCTGGCTATGTACGCCCGCTTGAACGAATACGGCTTTTTGGAAACGCCTTACCGTAAAGTTGTCGATGGCAAGGTCGGTGTCCAGATCGACTACTTGTCGGCAATCGAAGAAGGCCGGTACATTATTGCGCAGGCTAATGCGACGATCGATGCCAAAGGCAATCTGTCGGATGAACTGGTTTCGGCACGTGAAGCCGGTGAAACAATTTTAGTTTCGCCAGAGCGTGTTCAGTACATGGACGTGGCGCCTGGTCAGATTGTTTCAGTTGCTGCTTCACTGATTCCATTCCTCGAGCATGATGATGCGAACCGTGCATTGATGGGAGCGAACATGCAACGTCAAGCGGTGCCTTGCTTGCGTCCGGAAAAAGCTTTTGTTGGTACCGGCGTTGAGCGCACAGTGGCCGTTGACTCGGGTACTACAGTTCAGGCTTTGCGTGGTGGTGTGGTCGACTATGTCGATGCGGGCCGTATCGTGATTCGTGTCAATGATGATGAAGCCCAAGCGGGTGAAGTTGGTGTCGACATTTACAATCTGATCAAATACACGCGCTCGAATCAGAACACCAACATCAATCAGCGCCCTATCGCAAAAGTGGGCGACCGCGTTGCGCGCCTCGATGTGATTGCTGATGGAGCATCGACTGACCTTGGTGAACTCGCCTTGGGTCAAAACATGTTGGTCGCCTTCATGCCGTGGAATGGCTATAACTTCGAAGATTCGATTTTGATTTCGGAAAAGGTTGTTGCAGATGATCGCTACACCTCGATTCATATCGAAGAACTTTCGGTAGTGGCTCGCGATACAAAACTCGGACCTGAAGAAATCACACGCGACATTTCTAATCTCGCTGAAAATCAATTGGCGCGTCTGGATGAATCCGGCATTGTTTACATCGGCGCTGAAGTTGAGGCGGGCGATGTGTTAGTTGGCAAGGTGACTCCTAAGGGTGAAACCCAACTAACACCGGAAGAAAAATTGCTGCGCGCGATTTTCGGTGAAAAAGCATCGGACGTAAAAGACACCTCGCTGCGCGTTCCTTCCGGAATGATCGGCACGGTGATTGATGTTCAAGTGTTTACTCGCGAAGGTATTCAACGCGACAAACGTGCGCAACAGATTATCGATGACGAACTCAAGCGTTACCGCTTAGACCTCAACGATCAATTGCGTATTGTTGAAGGCGATGCATTTCAGCGTTTAGAAAAAATGCTGATCGGTAAAGTGGTTAACGGTGGTCCTAAAAAGTTGGTTAAGGGCGCGCAAATCACCAAGGAATACTTGGATGATTTAGAAAAATATCATTGGTTTGATATTCGTCCCGCGGATGACGATGCCGCTGCAGCACTTGAGGCGATCAAAGAATCTATCGCTGAGAAGCGCCATCAATTCGATCTCGCTTTTGAAGAGAAGCGTAAGAAACTCACTCAGGGTGATGAGTTGCCACCGGGTGTGCAGAAGATGGTGAAGGTGTATCTGGCAGTTAAACGCCGACTGCAACCAGGTGACAAGATGGCGGGTCGTCACGGTAACAAAGGTGTGGTTTCGCGCATCGTTCCTGTGGAAGATATGCCTTACATGGCTGACGGTACACCGGCCGATATCGTTCTAAATCCCCTCGGCGTTCCTTCGCGTATGAACGTGGGTCAGGTGCTTGAGGTTCACTTGGGCTGGGCTGCCAAGGGTCTGGGTTTGCGTATTGGCGAAATGCTCAAGGCGCAAACTAAAGCAGCTGAGGTGCGTAATTTCCTGAAGCAGATTTATAACGAATCAGGTCGCACAGAAGATCTCGATAAGTTCTCTGATGCTGAGATTTTCGAGTTGAGTGAAAACCTGAAAGAGGGCGTGCCATTTGCAACGCCAGTTTTTGATGGTGCTCATGAGACCGAAATTCATCGCATGTTGGATCTTGCCTACCCTGACGACATCGCCAAGAAATTGGGTATGACGGCTTCAAAGAATCAGGTCACGATGTATGACGGACGTACTGGCGAAGCCTTTGAGCGCTCGGTCACGGTCGGTTATATGCACGTCTTGAAATTGCACCATCTGGTGGACGACAAGATGCATGCTCGTTCTACCGGTCCTTACTCGCTGGTGACTCAGCAACCTCTGGGTGGTAAGGCGCAATTTGGTGGGCAGCGTTTCGGAGAGATGGAGGTGTGGGCACTAGAGGCTTATGGCGCTTCCTACGTCTTGCAAGAAATGTTGACTGTTAAATCAGATGACGTGAACGGCCGTACCAAGGTTTATGAAAATCTGGTTAAAGGCGATCACGTGATTGATGCAGGTATGCCTGAATCCTTTAACGTGTTGGTTAAAGAAATTCGTTCTTTGGGTATCGACATCGATCTCGACCGCGACTAAGTTCTGTCGCCCCCTCTCGTGAAGAGGGGGCGTTATAAAGATTATTTTTTCACGCCACTGTGGAGTGATACATGAAAGCACTGCTCGATCTATTCAAGCAAGTTCAGCAAAATGAACAATTTGACGCCATCAAAATTGGATTGGCGTCTCCTGAAAAAATCCGTTCTTGGTCCTACGGCGAAGTTAAAAAGCCCGAGACTATTAACTACCGCACCTTCAAACCAGAGCGTGACGGTTTGTTTTGCGCAAAAATCTTTGGCCCTATCAAAGACTATGAGTGCCTGTGCGGTAAGTACAAGCGCTTAAAGCATCGCGGCGTCATTTGCGAAAAATGCGGCGTTGAAGTAACGCTGGCTAAAGTTCGACGCGAACGTATGGGTCACATTGAGCTGGCTTCGCCGGTAGCGCACATCTGGTTCTTGAAATCCTTGCCTTCCCGTTTAGGCATGGTTCTCGATATGACCTTGCGTGACATCGAGCGCGTTTTGTACTTCGAAGCCTACGTTGTAACCGATCCTGGCATGACTCCGCTGAAGAAGTGCCAGATCATGTCGGAAGATGATTACGCGGCTAAATACGAAGAGTTTGGTGATGACTTCATCGCGCACATGGGCGCGGAAGGTATACGCGAATTGCTACGCACGATCGATATCGATCGCGAGGCAGAGCAGTTGCGTACAGATTTGCGCGAATCGAAATCTGAAGCCAAGATTAAAAAATACGCTAAACGCTTAAAAGTACTCGAGGCCTTCCAACGTTCAGGTATCAAGCCTGACTGGATGATCATGGAAGTTTTGCCGGTGTTGCCGCCAGAATTACGTCCTCTGGTGCCGCTGGATGGTGGTCGTTTCGCGACCTCCGACTTAAACGATTTGTATCGTCGCGTCATTAACCGTAATAATCGTCTCAAGCGCCTGATGGAGTTGCGCGCGCCTGAAATCATTACACGTAATGAAAAACGCATGCTGCAAGAAGCGGTTGATTCCTTGCTCGACAATGGTCGTCGCGGCAAAGCGATGACTGGTGCGAACAAGCGTCCGTTGAAATCGCTGGCAGAAATGATTAAAGGCAAGGGCGGTCGTTTCCGTCAAAACTTGCTGGGTAAGCGCGTTGACTACTCGGGTCGTTCAGTGATCGTGGTGGGTCCACAGTTAAAACTGCATCAGTGCGGTTTGCCAAAACTGATGGCGCTCGAATTGTTCAAGCCATTCATCTTCAATAAACTGGAGTTAATGGGTCTGGCAACAACGATCAAAGCTGCTAAGAAGCTGGTCGAAATTCAAGAGCCTGTGGTTTGGGATATTTTGGAAGACGTGATTCGTGAGCATCCAGTGATGCTCAACCGTGCGCCTACCTTGCACCGTTTAGGTATTCAAGCATTCGAGCCGGTTCTGATCGAAGGTAAAGCTATCCAGTTACACCCACTCGTTTGCGCGGCGTTTAACGCCGACTTTGACGGTGACCAGATGGCTGTGCACGTACCGTTGTCGATTGAGGCTCAGATGGAAGCGCGCACTTTGATGCTCGCTTCAAATAACATCTTGTTCCCATCGAACGGTGAACCTTCTATCGTTCCATCGCAGGATATCGTTTTGGGTCTCTACTACGCGACCCGCGAGAAAATCAACGCCAAGGGCGAGGGCATGATGCTCGCTGATGTTTCCGAAGTTATTCGTGCTTATGACAATAAAGAAGTTGAATTGTCTACACGCGTCACCGTGCGTATTGCTGAATATCCAAAAGATATGGTCACGGGTGAGTTCGTTAGAACAGTCACTCGTTATGAGACCACGATCGGCCGTGCGATTTTGTCGGAAATACTGCCGAAAGGTCTGCCTTTCTCTGCCATCAATCGTGCGTTGAAGAAAAAAGAAATTTCTAAGCTGATCAATATTTCTTTCCGTAAGTGCGGATTGCGTGCGACGGCTGTATTTGCCGATCAATTGATGCAATCGGGCTTCCGTTTGGCAACGCGTGCAGGTATTTCTATTTGCGTCGATGACATGCTGGTGCCACCACAAAAAGCAACGCTGATTGCCGCTGCCGAGCAAGAAGTTAAACAGATCGAACAGCAATATTCGTCCGGTTTGGTAACGGCTGGCGAGCGCTACAACAAAGTGGTCGATATCTGGGGTAAAGCCGGTGATGAAGTCGGTAAGGCCATGATGGAGCAGCTTAAAGTTGAAGACGTCGTTAAGCGCGACGGAACTAAAGGCGTGCAGGAATCGTTTAATGCCATTTACATGATGGCTGACTCGGGTGCGCGTGGATCAGCAGCTCAGATTCGTCAGTTGGCCGGTATGCGCGGTTTGATGGCTAAGCCAGATGGCTCGATCATTGAAACGCCAATTACTGCGAATTTCCGCGAAGGTTTGAATGTTTTGCAGTACTTCATTTCAACCCACGGTGCGCGTAAAGGTCTGGCTGATACGGCATTGAAAACAGCGAACTCGGGTTATCTGACACGCCGACTGGTTGACGTGACTCAGGATCTAGTGGTGATCGAAAATGATTGCGGCACCGCTAATGGTGCTGTGATGAAGGCCTTGGTTGAGGGTGGTGAAGTCATTGAGGCGCTGCGTGATCGTATTCTTGGTCGCGTTGCAGCGAACGATATCGTCAATCCTGATACCCAAGCGACACTCTATGAAGCGGGTACTTTGCTCGACGAAGATTCAGTTGAAGAGATCGAGCGTCTTAGTATTGATGAAGTCAAAGTTCGTACGCCGTTAACGTGTGACACTCGCTATGGTCTGTGTGCGATGTGTTACGGACGCGATTTGGGTCGTGGTTCTATGGTCAATTCGGGTGAGGCAGTGGGTGTGATCGCTGCTCAGTCGATTGGCGAGCCAGGAACACAGCTTACTATGCGTACCTTCCACATTGGCGGTGCAGCATCGCGTGCAGCAGTTGCTTCATCGGTCGAAGCGAAATCCAACGGTAATGTGCGCTTCACTGCAACCATGCGTTACGTGACTAACGGCAAAGGCGATCAAATCGTTATTTCTCGTTCAGGCGAAGTGTTGATTGCTGATGATCATGGTCGTGAGCGTGAGCGTCACAAAGTACCTTATGGTGCGACGCTGATTGTTAAAGATGGTCAGACAATCAAAGCAGGTACAGCACTCGCGACTTGGGATCCGCTGACTCGACCAATCATCACTGAGTACGCAGGTACAGTGAAGTTTGAAAATGTCGAAGAAGGTTCAACGGTTGCTAAGCAAATTGATGAGGTTACGGGTCTGTCAACCTTGGTGGTTATTGATGCCAAGCGCCGCGGTACGACAACGGCTCGTGCATTACGTCCACAAGTTAAGCTGCTCAACGAACAGGGCCAGGAAGTCAAAATTGCTGGCACTGAGCACGCTGTAACGATTGGATTCCAGGTAGGCGCGCTGATTACGGTCAAAGATGGTCAGCAGGTTTCAGTGGGTGAAGTGCTTGCACGTATTCCAACTGAATCACAAAAAACGCGTGACATTACCGGTGGTTTGCCGCGTGTGGCTGAGTTGTTTGAGGCGCGTTCACCGAAAGACGCCGGTATGCTCGCAGAAGTTACGGGTACCGTCGCGTTTGGTAAAGAAACCAAGGGTAAACAGCGTCTTGAAATTACGGACATGGACGGTTTAAAGCACGAGTTCTTGATCACCAAAGACAAGCAAGTGTTAGTGCATGACGGCCAGGTAGTTAACAAGGGTGAGATGATTGTTGACGGTCCGGCTGATCCACAAGACATTTTGCGATTGCTGGGTATTGAAGCGCTGGCGCGTTACATCGTCGACGAAGTGCAGGACGTTTACCGTCTGCAGGGCGTTAAGATTAACGACAAGCACATCGAAGTCATCGTCCGTCAGATGTTGCGTCGAGTGCAGGTAGTCGATGCGGGTGAAACTGCTTATATTCCTGGCGAACAAGTTGAGCGTTCAGAATTGTTCGATGAGAATGACCGCACTATCGCTGAAAACAAGCGTCCAGCGACTTACGAGAACGTACTGCTCGGTATTACCAAGGCATCGTTGTCGACTGACTCCTTTATTTCGGCCGCCTCGTTCCAGGAAACCACTCGCGTCCTCACCGAGGCAGCCATCATGGGCAAGCGCGATGGTCTACGTGGCTTGAAGGAGAACGTGATTGTTGGTCGCTTGATACCAGCAGGTACAGGCCTTGCCTATCACCGTGCTCGCAAGGACAAAGAGAGTTGGGAGGCGGAAGAGCGTGCAGCAATGCTCCAGGCTGAGGCGGCTCGGGCGATGCAGGAAGCAGAAGCTACAACTTCAGGCGACGCTGGCGACGAAGGCTAAGCTCTTGTCGAAAGAACAAAACAGCCCCGAGTATTTGGGGCTGTTTTTATTTTTGCAATTCAAATAGTGTTAGCAGACCATAATTCGCTGCTAATAGTATGTTTGAATCATTTCCTTATGTTGACTAGGTTTCGCGCGACGTTTATACTCGCGAGTTCTCGAATTTAAGCTCGCTCGGGCTTAAGCGTTCTTTGGTCTGTTTTGCAGTCCCTGCATCGCTTTCCCTTTGCCTGCTCTGCTGGAGATCCGTTTAACGGTGTAATCCAGCGAATCTCGTCCCCGTGCTGCAAACGGGGTTTTGTTATTGCCGTATTTTTGTTGACTTAGACCGATGCCAACCATTAGCCAACTGATTCGCAAACCGCGCACCACGCTGCGCGTGAAAAGCAAATCGCCTGCACTTCAGAACAGCCCGCAAAAGCGAGGTGTTTGCACTCGCGTGTACACCACAACGCCAAAAAAACCGAACTCAGCTTTGCGTAAAGTCGCCAAGGTGCGTTTGACGAATGGCTTTGAGGTCATTTCCTACATCGGTGGCGAAGGCCACAATCTGCAAGAGCACAGTGTTGTGTTGCTTCGCGGTGGTCGTGTAAAGGATTTGCCGGGTGTGCGTTACCACATGGTGCGTGGTGCCCTCGATACTCAAGGCGTTAAAGATCGTAAGCAATCGCGCTCGAAGTACGGTGCCAAACGCGGCAAAGCTGCAGCGAAGTAATTAGCAGGTCATTTTTAACCTGTTGAACACGAGTCTGCGGTGATATCCGCAGTTTGAATTGGCCGAAATGGTCGAGTAAGTGAACGATTTTTATGGTCGTTCGAGGCGTGCGGCGCAAGCCAAAGCCAACTGAAGAAGAGCGAAAGGAAAAGTAATGCCACGTCGTCGCGAAGTCCCCAAACGAGAAATTTTGCCTGATCCGAAATTTGGCAATGTAGATGTCGCTAAATTTGTAAACGTGTTGATGTTGTCCGGTAAAAAATCGGTCGCCGAAAATATCATCTATGGTGCGTTCGAGCATATTCAGACCAAATCAGGTAAAGATCCACTCGAAGTGTTTGCTGCTGCCATTGGCAATTGCAAACCTATGGTTGAAGTTAAATCACGCCGCGTTGGTGGTGCTAACTATCAAGTTCCGGTCGAAGTTCGCCCTGTCCGTCGCATGGCCTTATCAATGCGTTGGTTGCGCGAAGCGGCTAACAAGCGCAGCGAAAAATCGATGCCACAACGACTCGCTGGTGAGTTGCTCGAAGCTGCTGAAGGTCGTGGCGGCGCGATGAAAAAGCGTGACGAAGTCCACCGTATGGCAGAAGCTAACAAAGCATTCTCGCATTTCCGTTTCTGATCATTGGAGCGCAGCTAAGTGCAGCGCTCTTTGCAGACTGAAAGCCGGGTGCACTGATATCAGTTGTGCTCGGTTTCTTTATTTAGAGATATTAGGATTTATTTATGGCCCGCAAGACTCCCATTGAGCGTTATCGCAATATCGGTATCTCTGCTCACATTGATGCAGGTAAGACAACAACGACCGAACGTATTCTGTATTACACGGGCGTGAACCATAAAATTGGTGAAGTGCATGACGGCGCGGCCACCATGGACTGGATGGAGCAAGAGCAAGAGCGTGGCATCACGATTACCTCTGCGGCGACGACATGCTTTTGGAAAGGCATGGCGAATAATTTTCCAGAGCATCACATCAACATCATCGACACCCCAGGCCACGTAGACTTCACGATTGAAGTTGAGCGTTCCATGCGTGTGTTGGATGGTGCTTGCATGGTTTATTGCGCAGTGGGCGGAGTACAGCCGCAATCTGAAACTGTTTGGCGTCAGGCTAACAAGTACAAAGTGCCGCGTCTGGCTTTTGTGAACAAGATGGACCGTACCGGTGCCAACTTCTTCAAAGTTTATGAGCAGATGCGCAATCGCCTCAAGGCAAACCCTATTCCTATTCAAGTGCCTATCGGCGCTGAAGATCAGTTCGAAGGCGTAGTTGATCTCGTAAAAATGAAAGCCATTTTCTGGGATGAAGGTTCTCAGGGAATGAAATTCGACTACCGTGAAATTCCGGCTAACCTTGTGGAAGTTTCCAAGGAATGGCGCGAAAAGATGGTTGAAGCAGCTGCTGAGGCGAATGAAGAATTGATGAACAAGTACCTCGAAGAAGGTGACTTGTCGGAAGAAGACATCAAAGTAGCTATTCGTCTGCGCACTATCGCTGGTGAAATCGTTCCTATGATGTGCGGTACGGCGTTCAAAAACAAAGGTGTGCAGGCGATGTTGGACGCGGTGATTGAGTACTTGCCAGCGCCTACCGATATTCCGCCAGTTAACGGTATTGATGACAATGAACAGCCGGTGTCACGCAAAGCAGAAGACAGCGAAAAGTTTTCTGCGCTCGCGTTCAAGATCATGACTGATCCGTTTGTTGGTCAGCTAATCTTCTTCCGCGTTTATTCGGGCACTGTTAATTCAGGCGACACGATTTACAACGCCATTAAAGGTAAAAAAGAACGTCTGGGTCGTATTCTGCAAATGCATGCGAACCAACGTGAAGAAATCAAGGAAGTTCGCGCGGGTGATATCGCTGCAGCTGTTGGTTTGAAAGAAGCAACCACGGGTGACACGCTGTGTGATCCAGCTGCAGTGATTACGCTTGAGCGCATGATTTTCCCTGAGCCAGTGATTTCGCAGGCAGTTGAGCCTAAGACAAAAGCTGACCAAGAGAAGATGGGCTTGGCCTTGAATCGTTTGGCACAAGAAGATCCATCATTCCGTGTGAAGACTGATGAAGAATCGGGTCAGACCATTATTTCGGGTATGGGCGAGTTGCACCTCGAGATTATCGTTGACCGTATGCGTCGTGAGTTTAGCGTTGAAGCAACGGTTGGTAAGCCACAAGTTGCTTATCGCGAAACGATCCGAAAAATTTGTGAAGAGATTGAAGGTAAATTCGTCAAACAATCAGGCGGTCGTGGACAGTATGGTCACGTTGTACTGAAGCTTGAGCCGCAAGAGCCAGGTAAAGGTTTTGAATTTATTGATGCCATCAAAGGCGGTGTGGTTCCTCGCGAATACATTCCTGCGGTTGAAAAAGGTGTTGTTGAAACACTGACTTCGGGTGTCTTAGCGGGTTATCCGGTGGTCGATGTGAAGGTCACTCTGTTCTTCGGTTCGTATCACGATGTTGACTCGAACGAAAACGCCTTCCGCATGGCAGCTTCGATGGCCTTTAAAGATGGATGCCGTAAAGCTAGTCCAGTGCTGCTAGAGCCAATGATGGCTGTTGAAGTTGAGACGCCTGAAGACTATGCAGGAACCGTCATGGGTGATTTGTCTTCACGTCGTGGCATGGTTCAGGGCATGGATGAAATTCCAGGCGGTGGCGGCAAGATCATTCGCGCTGAAGTTCCGTTGTCAGAGATGTTTGGTTATTCAACGTCACTACGTTCGGCAACTCAAGGACGTGCTACTTATTCGATGGAATTCAAGCACTACTCTGAAGCACCTAAGAATGTTACTGAGTCCATCATCAGTTCGAAATCCAAGTAATAAAGACACTGCGCTCTACTTGGGGCGCAGTAATTAACAAAGAAAATCGTTCTTTTTGAAGGAAAATTATCATGGCAAAAGGCAAGTTTGAGCGGACCAAACCGCACGTGAATGTGGGCACGATTGGTCATGTGGATCATGGCAAGACGACCCTGACGGCGGCGATTGCGACGGTGTTGTCGAAGAAGTTTGGTGGTGAGGCGAAAGCCTACGACCAGATTGATGCGGCGCCAGAAGAGAAAGCGCGCGGTATTACGATTAATACAGCCCACGTTGAGTACGAGACACAAAACCGTCACTACGCACACGTTGATTGCCCAGGCCACGCTGACTATGTGAAGAACATGATTACTGGTGCTGCGCAGATGGACGGCGCGATTTTGGTGTGCTCCGCTGCGGACGGCCCAATGCCACAGACCCGTGAGCACATTTTGTTGGCACGTCAGGTGGGCGTTCCTTACATCATCGTGTTCTTGAACAAGTGCGACATGGTCGACGACGCCGAGCTGTTGGAGTTGGTCGAGATGGAAGTTCGCGAACTCCTATCCAAGTACGATTTCCCGGGCGACGATTTGCCGATCATTCAAGGTTCAGCCAAGCTGGCATTGGAAGGCGATACGGGTCCATTGGGTGAAGAAGCCATCATGAAATTGGCTGAAGCCTTAGATACCTACATTCCTACCCCTGAGCGTGCCATTGATGGCGCATTCTTGATGCCCGTTGAAGACGTGTTCTCGATTTCAGGCCGCGGTACTGTTGTGACAGGTCGTGTTGAGCGCGGCATCGTCAAAGTTGGTGAAGAGATTGAGATCGTTGGCATCCGTGACACACAGAAGACCACGTGTACCGGTGTTGAGATGTTTAGAAAGCTGTTGGACCAAGGTCAAGCGGGCGACAACGTTGGTGTACTGCTGCGTGGTACTAAGCGTGAAGACGTTGAGCGTGGCCAGGTATTGGCCAAGCCAGGTTCGATCAAGCCGCACAAGCATTTCACCGGCGAGATTTATGTGTTGTCCAAAGATGAAGGTGGCCGTCATACGCCGTTCTTCAACAACTATCGTCCCCAGTTTTATTTCCGTACGACGGATGTGACGGGCGCGATTGAACTGCCAGAAGGCAAAGAGATGGTTATGCCTGGCGACAACGTGTCGATCACGGTTAAGCTGATCAACCCGATTGCGATGGAAGAAGGTCTGCGCTTTGCGATTCGCGAGGGTGGCCGTACCGTTGGTGCTGGCGTCGTCGCAAAAATCATGGACTAA
>Ga0164294_10002306_pt1 | contig 17273 bp, 14 predicted proteins | sample GEODES005metaG_FD_111479 | JGI IMG/M metagenome (GOLD analysis project Ga0164294, IMG submission 111479) | Oligotrophic lake water microbial communities from Sparkling Lake, Wisconsin, USA - GEODES005 metaG | ecosystem: Environmental > Aquatic > Freshwater > Lake | place: USA: Sparkling Lake...
CCCGATGCCCACGCCCCGCCCCGCCACCCCCCTGCTCCTCTTTGCCCTCGCCCTCGGGCTGCGCGCCGCCTGGGCCACCCAGGTCCCCCAGCCCCGCGACTGGGACCCCGCCTACTATGCCGATGTGGCCAGACAGATCCTCGATGGCCAGGGCGCCACCACCCGGGCCCTGTGGAGCCTCTCGGCCCTGCCCGAGCGCCTGCCCTTCGTCGCCGATCTGCACTGGATGCCCCTCCCTTCGCGGGTGCTGCTCCCCCTCACCGCGCTCGACGCCGCCCGGGGCCCGGCCTGGACCACCCTGCTCCTCGCCGCCGCCTGGGCGCCCCTCGCCTGGGCCACCGCCCGGCGCCTCGCCCCCGCGGATCCGCAGGCCGCCACCCTCGCCGGGCTCTTCGCAGCCCTGGGCGGCGGCTATGGCAGCTTTCTGTCCACCCCCGACTCGATCGCCCTGATGGGTGCGGTCGGCGGGGCCGCCTTCCTCGCCCTGCTCGACAACAAGCCCGCCCGCCTCGGCCTCCTCGCCGCCCTGCTCACCCTCACCCGGGGCGACGGCCTGCTCCTCGCCGGCCTGCTCGGCCTGGGCCTCAGCCGCCGCGCCCTGTGGGCCTGGGCCCCCGCCCTGGGGGTCTATGGCGCCTGGGCCCTGCGAAACCACCAGGCCGACCCCCTCCTCGCCGAGGCCGCCCGCCAGGGCGCCGCCGCCGCCCCCAGCCTCGCCGCCCTGGTGCAGGGCGGTTGGCAGCCCCTCGATCTCGCCGGCCGCATGCATGTCCTCATTGGCGCCCTGCCCTCAACCCTGGCCACCGCCCTGGTGCTCGGCGTGGGCCTGCTGCCGCCCCTGGCCGCGGTGGGGGCGGCACCCCTGCGCCACAGCCGGGCCGTGCAGGTGGGCCTGCTCTACGCCTTCGCCCTGCCGCTGCTGGCCATCCCGCTGGCGCCGGCCATCGCCTCTTCGGGCACGGTGATGCGCTCCTGGTCGGCGATCTTCCCCCTCGGCTGCGCCCTTGCCGCCCTGGGCGCCCTGCAGCTCAACCGCCGCCTCGTGGACGCCCGCGGCCTGCACCCCGCCTTCCTGCCCGGCCTGCTTCTGTTTACGCTCACCCTCGGGGGACTGACCCTCGGCCTCGGCGCCCTGCGCGCCGTGCCGGCCCCAGAGATCGACTGTGCCGCCCTCTCCGACCTGCCCCCCCATGCGGCCGTCTTCGCCGCCGAGCCCCTCCTCGTCGCCGAGCGCTGCGACCGCCCCGCCGTGATCCTGCCCGCCGGGGGCGATCCGGCCCGCATCGCCGAGGCCGTCGCCCGCTACGATCTGCGCGCGGCCTTGCTCCCCGCTCAGAGCGCCGCCGGAACACTGGGCGCCACCCAGGCCGAGGCCGCCCACCTGCTGCCCGGCTGGGTCTGCCGGGGCGGCCTCTGTCTGGCCCCTACAGCACCGTCACCTTGACGGTGGCGCCGGTGCTGGTGTTGCCCACCGCGTCCACCGCGCAGACCCGCAGCGAGTAGCTGCCCTTGGCCAGCCCCGTCACCGTGGTGCCCAGGGCCGCCCCGCTGTAGGTGGCCGTGCCCGCCGAGCAGCTCGACGGCGCCGAGCTCCCCACCGCCCGCACCACCACAAAGCTCACCACGCCCGACTGACTGTCGGTGAAGCCCGACCAGGCCAGGGCCATGCTGCCCACGCCGGCCGTCCCGCTCACCGTGCCGTCCACCGGCCGGGTGTTGTCGACCTCGATGCTGTCAGTCGCCGGCGCCGCGGTGATGTTGCCGTGCTCATCCTTCCACCACACCCCCACCGTCTGGGTCGTCGCCCCGCTGCTCGACAAGGTCCAGGCCTTGCTGCTCACCGGTGTGATGAAGGTGGTGCAGGTGGCGCCATTGCTGACACAGAGCCCGGTGATGGCGCTGGCGTCGGTCGCCGACAGGGCGAGGGTGACCGCGAGGCTGCGGGTGTAGGTGGCGTCACTGTTGATCATCACCGTGCCCACCGGCGCGTCAAACTCCACCTTGGGCTTGGCCGAGGCCGTCACGCCCAGCCCCACATTGCCCACCCCGTCGACCGGGCAGGCCCGGTAGTAGACGGTCCGCCCATTGGTGAGGCCGCTGTGTGTGTAGCTGCTGGCGGTGCCGCTGTAGATCGTGGTCCCCGTCGCGCAGGCCGAGTCCGGGCTCCCGCTGGTGCTGGCCACCACCTTCACGCTGGCCACCCCGGCCCCCACATCGGTGAAGCCGCTCCAGGACAAGGCCACCGATCCCGTCGCCGCGGTCGCCGTCAGGCTGCCATCGGTCGGCCGGCTCGTGTCGAGCAGGATCGTCTCGGTGGCCATCGCGCTCACGTTGCCGCTGGTGTCCTTCACCCAACCGTAGACGGTCATCGGCGTCGAGGTGGTGGCCAACGTCCAGCTCTTGGAGGTCGCGTAGGTGGTCCAGGTGGCGCAGGTGGTGGAGTTGCTCAAACAGACCTGCGACAGGCCCACATCGTCGGCCCCGTTGATGCCCACCGTCACGGCACGGCTGCGGGTGTAGGTCGCCCCGCTGTTGATCGACAGGCTGAGCGTGGGCGTGGTCGACTCGGCGAGCGGCTTCTTGGCGGCCGCCACCCCGGTGCCCGTATTGCCCGCCCCATCAATCGGACAGACCCGGTAGCGGTAGGTCTTCGACGAGCTCAGCCCCGTGTGGGTGTAGCTCGTCGAAGACGTCGTCCCCAGCGAGGTCCCCGCTGTGCAGGCGGTCGGCGTGGTGCTGGTGGAGTAGACGATCTTGTACCCCGCCACCCCCGAGAGCGCGTCGGTGGCCCCGCTCCAGGAGAGCGCCACCGCCCCCGTCGCCGCCGTCGCGGTCAGCGTTGGGTTGCGCGGTGCGGTGCGATCAAAGATGATCGTGTCGGTCACCGGCTCGAGGGTGCGGTTGCCCAGGGCGTCTTCAAACCAGGCGTAGACCTTCTTTTCGCCGTCGCCGGTCGCCAGGGTCACGCTCTTGGTGGTGCGATAGACCCCCCAGCTCTTGCAGGACAGATCGGTGTCGACACAGACCTCGCTCACCCCCGCCGGGTCGCTGGCCGAGAGGGTCAGCACCGCCGTGGTCAGCCGCGTATAGGGGTTGCCGCCGTTGATCGACACCGTGCCGGTGGGGCCGCTCTGGTCGTCGCCATCGGCCAAGCCGGCCGCCGCCGCGCCCACATCCAGGCGCCGGAAGTACAGCCCGTTGCGAGCGTCGAGCACCTCGGGGCCACTGTTTACCAAGGCATTAAAGACCGCGTCGGCCGAAGCCGCCGGCGTCGCCGACCAGAGCGCCGCCACCGCGCCGGCCACATGGGGGGCCGCCTGGGAGGTGCCGGTCATCGACACCCCCGCCGCCGTGCTCACCGCGCCGGGGGCCAGGATGTCGACCATGCCATTGGAGTTGGAGAAACAGGCGATCTTGTCTACGGTGATGCCGGTGGCGACACAGTTGCTGAAGGTGTAGCTGCTGCTCGAGGCCATGTCCCAGGTCGCCCCCACCCCCACCGCCGACGACACGCAGCCTGGCGAGCCGATCTTGGTGGAGCTGGCCGAGTTGCCCGACGAGGCCACGCTCAAGATGCCGGCCGCCCGCGCGGTCTCAATCGGCGCCGTCAGGTAGCTGTCGGCGTCGCAGTCGGTGGCATAGGCCCCGCTGCCAAAGCTCATGTTCATGGCGACGGTGTTGTAGATGTCGCGCCGATCGATCACATCGTCAATCGCCAGCAGGATGGCCGAGCCCGAGAAGCTGCTGGAGCTGCCCACATCATAGGCGAGGATGCTCGCACTCGGCGCCACCCCATGAACAATCCCCGCCACGTTGGTGCCATGGTAGGGCGACGTGTCGGGCACCCCATCGCTGGCCGCCGCGTCCATCGCATAGGCCACGACGCAGCCCGGGGCCCCGGCCGCGGCACAGCTCCCAAAGGCCGCCCGCGTGTAGTCCACCCCCGAGTCGAGCACCGCCACCGCCGTGCCCGCGCCGTCGGCGCCCCGCGACTCGGCTTCGTCCTGGCCGATCACGGGCAGGCTCTCGGCGATGTGCGGGGTCTCCTCGACGTCGGGCCAGATGCCGCGCACCCGGGGCGCCACCCGCAGCGTGGCCAGCGCATCGTCGGCCTCCACCGTCAGCACCGCCATCGGCAGGTGGAGAAACTCGCGCTCCACGCGCACCCCCGGCAGGGCCCAAAGGTCAACGCCGGGCTCGACGCGCAGCAGCAAGCGCTCGCCCACCTGCAAGGGCCGGCCTTCGAGCGCCGGATCGACGCGGGCCCCCTCCCCCGCCGAATCCTCGGCCGCGGGCGCGCAGCCCGCCAGCAGCCCCATCAGCCAGACTCCGGTGACCCAAGACGCCCTGCGACCCATGGAGAACCTCGCTTCCGCAGGGCCTGCGTAGCCCGTCTGCGGCGGTTGCACCCCCCGCCGCGCCCGCCGGCGTCGCGCCGTTCATCGCCGTTCACCGCGTCGGGCTGCCCTCTCTCACCCCGGGAGCCCAAGAGCCCTGGCACAGGCCTTGCAAACCCCCGGCTGCCACGACGGCTTTTCCCATCTCTTGCCCTTGGAGCCCTCCATGACCCCCTTGGTTCTCCTCAGCTCCCTGCTCGCCACCGCCCAGGCCGGCACCATCTCCTCGATCACCACCGACACCTGCACCGCGGGCAGCGGCCCCGGCTACATCGTGCCCCTCGTCTGGGAAGATGGACAGTTCCTTGGCCACCGATTCGGCCCCTTCGGCGCCACCCAGACCATCACCAGCCTCACCTTCAACATGGCCGGCAGCAGCCACGGAAACACTGTCTGCGACTCGCTGCTCACCCCCAATGTCTACATCTGGACCCAGACCAGCAGCGCCTGGCCCAGCGCCATCCCCACCTTCACCATCGCCACCACCGCCACCCAGGTCGGCGTCGCACCGTTCAGCTCCGCCAACGACTACACCGTCTACACCTCCCTGGCCTCCAACCTCACCGTCTCCGCCGGCTCCTACGTCTTCGTCGCCATCGAAGAACAAAACGCCGCCGGCAGCGCCACCTGCTATGTCACCTGCAAAGACGGCAAGACCAGCACCAGTTCGATGTACTCCGACTCCGACGTCGCCCCCATGGGCTGGGACGCCCTTTCCAGCTACGGCATCTCCTACGACCGCGCCCGCATCATCCTCAACACCAAATAGCCGCCGCCCCCACGCCAAGGGTGACGGCCATGACGACCTCGTCACCGGCAACGAAGCCAACACTCGCATCACCATCCTCCGCGGGGGCCGCTACGGCCTGTCCACCGCCGCCGCGCTCACCCCCGCCACCTTCAGCCTCCGCACCACCGCCTCGTCCTCCGAATCGACGACCGCCGAGGCGGCCCCCGCCGCATGGAGCGCCACACGGCGCTGAAGCCGCTCCGCTTCGGGCAGGTCCACCAGCAAGCCATCGGCCTCCTCCACCGCTGCGTCGAACTCATCGTGAAGCGTTGAGAGCGCCGAGGCCGTCCGCTCCATCGTCGTCATCGGCAGCGACGCCCACGCCATCTTCGGCATGGAACTCGCCCAGGAGTACGCCGCCCACAGCCTGATCACAGGTAACAAACCGTTACAGGCTTGTTACTCCCGATCCATCGCCGTCCATCGCCTCACCACCAGAGGAGAACGATCGAACAGGCAGCACAGGTCCGCCTCCGCCCAGCCCGCGAAGTGCTCCCAGACGCCGATGAGCTCACGCACCGCATCGGCATCGGCCTTCCCACCCAGTCGGTAGACACAGTCCGCCACCGCCTGCGGCAACGCATCGAGCAGCCCCTTTCGCTGCGACTCCTCTTTCGTCAAGACCAAACCCGGGGTGCACAAAGGCTCGGGTGGCATCTCCAGGCGCCCATCCGCCAACGCGTCCGCGAACAGATCCCCAAGGACCGCTCTCCCCAAGGCCCGCAGTCGGCTCCTCGGATCATCCCAGACCCGGAGCTTTCGTGCCCAGAGTCGGCGCGCGCCCAACTCGTCTCCCCCATCGAGCGCGAGACGCAGATCGCCACACCCCTCCTCGATCTCCAAGGCTTGGAGCCGGTAGACCTCCCCCATCCGCTGTTCCAAAGCCAGGGCCTCAACCGTGTACCGTCCTTCCGCGGTGCCCCGATGGTCCACCGTCCATCGACCGTCCACCTTCTTGAATTCCAGATGGTCCGCCGGCTCGGTTTGACCGGGGTGAATCCACAGCGGCCGGCCTTCCTCCATGGGGAAGCGACTGCCCCGCCTCAACTGACAGGCGCTACAGGCCGCCAGCAGGTTGTCGCCCGACCAGGCCTCCAGCGGAAATCCTCCCATCTTGGGCCGGAAGTGCTCTACCGTAAGGTCACCAAGCCCGAAGTCTCGCTCACACCATGCGCACTTGTTGCGCTGGTGTGCCTCCAACTCCACCTTCACCTCAACTGGAAACACAGGAAAATCCGACTCGACGAGATCCTCCCCGGCAGCCAACTTCTTTTCCACCCGCGGCCGGTGCCGCGCGCGCAGGGTCTCCAGCCCTGGCCGCCAGGGCAGCGGCTCCAGCCGGATCATGTCTCTTCCCGCGGCCGCACCGCCACAGCAGGGAGCGCGCCGGCCGAGACCAGGGCCAGCGCCAGCCCTTCCCGCTCGGCCTCTTCCGCGGCGCTGCGGAAGGGATTCTGGCTGAGGCGGGCATAGCGCCAGGCCTGCTGGCCCACCCGCGAGGGAAAGGTCGCCTCAATGCCATACAGCGCCGCATAGAGCTCCGAACCCGTCAGTCGCCGTGGGTCCACCGTTGGCTGGGCCGCCACCACCCGACCCTCCTCCATCCGCAGCAGCAGCACCTCATCGGCCCGCAGCGCGCTTGTCACCAACGGTGAGTGGGTGGTGGCGATGAACTGAATCCGCGGAAAGACCTTCCGCAGCGCCTCCACGATGCCCACTTGCCAGGTCGGATGAAGGTGAAGGTCCAATTCGTCGATCAGCACGAGGCCCTCCATCTGCTCGGGGCCGATGGCGGCGTCGACATCCTCGATGAACTGGCCGATCATGTCGGCGATCCAACCCAGCGTCGACTGGTAACCCTGCGACATCCAGGTGAGCGGCACCGAGAGCTCCACCCCACCCAGTCGCAGGCGGGCGGTCTGTCGCTCGGTCACCGACGGAGGGCCGCCGGGGCCAAGCCCCCAGTGTACCGACATCAGACCCGGAACGAGGTCGACCGCCTCGTCGATCACGCGCTGGAGGACCTGCGAGAAGTGATCGGCCAGATCGTCGCGGCCACGGTCGCGAAAGCGACGATGAAACTCTGTTGCTGTGAGCTGACCCGCCCCAAAAAGCGAAACATACCGCCCCTCCAAGGGGCTGTGGGTGCGTAGCTGCTCGGGGCGCGGGAGGTTGCGGTCGACGCCGTAGCCGAGCACCATCCAGCCCGGCGTGGGCTTGATCGCCCCCTGCACCACTGAAAGCACCGAAGTGGACGCAGCTTCGTTCATGCCTCGGTATTGATCCCAAACCTGAATGCTCCGTTGCCCGGCGACGCGCTCGCGCCGCACCTCCAGTCTGGGTGGTGGCCCGGGCAAGCCCCCGGTGAGCGCGCCCGTCTTCGGTTCTGGATACAGCCGACGAAAGCACTGTCCGTGGGGCAGATCGATCCCTTCGTCCCCCAGGGCGCCAAACGAGAACTCCGCCGCGATCTCACTTCCCGCGTCGGGCCGCTGCGCGTGCCCCAGGCTCACGCCCAGGTCCTGCCGCCCGCTGCGCAGCAAAAAAGGAATCAGGTCGGAGCCGGCAGTCGCCAGCGCGATGGCCTGCAGCAGGGTGGTCTTGCAGGTCCCGTTCTCCCCCACCACCACCGTCCACATGCGCGGCTGGCCATCCCGCTCCAGGGACAGCCCGAGCTCCGCAATCAGCTTGATGTTGGTCAGCCGAAGCCATCGCAAGTACATCCCAAACGCTCCGCACGGGCCTCCCCGCTAACGCATCCGCCGCCACCGCACACACAGACCCACCGGTGCATGTAACACACCGTTACACCTAACATTTGCCGCGAATCCCCTGAAGCCTACCGCCTCCGCGCCCGCCCGTGATAGCCTCGGCGAATGTCCAGCCCCAGCCCCCTCGTAGGTTCCAGCCCCCCGCGCGCCGATGGCATCGCCAAGGTCAGCGGAGCGGCCCGCTATGTCGATGATCTGCGCCCGCCCGGCTGCCTCTACGGCGCCACCGTGCGCAGCACCCGCGCCCACGCCCGCGTCCGCGGCCTCACCTTCGACCCCGCCTTTGACTGGAGCGGCGTCACGGTGGCCACCGCCCGCGATGTGCCCGGCGAGAACTTCATCTACCTGATGACCGAAGACCAGCCGGCCCTGGCCGACGGCCTCGTGCGCCACAGCACCGAGCCCATCGCGCTGGTCGCCGCCGAGAGCCGCGACCGGGCCCTCGCTGCGGTGAAGCATGTCCGCGTCGACTATGAAGACCTGCCCGCCATCCTCGACGCCGAGACCGCCGAGGGCAACGCCACGCAGATCTTCGGTGTCGACAATGTATACAAGCGCATCACGGTCGACAAAGTGCCGGCCGGCGGCCCGGTCTCCGAAGCGGGGCTGATCATCGTGGAGGGCACCTACACGATGGGCCTCCAGGAGCAGCTCTACATCGAGCCCCAGGGCATGATCGCCATCCCCCGCGAGGATGGCGGCATGACCCTCGTGGGATCGATGCAGTGCCCCTACTACATCCACAAGGCGCTCAAGCGCGTGCTCGGCCACGAGCGCATCAACGTGGTGCAGGCCGCCACCGGCGGCGGCTTTGGCGGCAAAGAGGAGTACCCCTCGATGCTGGCGGCCCACTGCGCCATCCTCGCCCAGAAGACCGGCCGGCCCGTCAAGATCATCTACCGGCGCGACGAAGACCTGCGCTGCACCACCAAGCGGCACCCCGCCCGCATCTCCATCCGCTCGGCCAGCCGGCCCGACGGCACTCTCGTCAAGTGGGAGGCCGACCTCCTCTTCGACGGCGGCGCCTACAACACGCTGACGCCGGTGGTGCTGAGCCGGGCCACCCTGCACGCCACCGGGCCCTATCGCTGCGAAGAGGTGCACCTGCGCGGCGTCGCCGTCGCCACGCACACCCCGCCCAATGGCGCCTTCCGCGGCTTTGGCGCACCCCAGGCCATGTTCGCCGCCGAGCGCCACATCGACGCCATCGCCCGCGCCCTGGGCCGCGATCCAGTCGACCTGCGGGCCCAGCTTCTGTTCACCGAGGGCGACATCACCGCCACCGGCCAGACCCTGGTCGCCCCCGGCGGCGAGGCCGTCCTGCGCGAGGCCCTCGACGCGGCCCAGGCGCCCTTGCCGCCGGTCATCCCGCCGGCCTGCGGCGGCCACGCCAGTCGCCTCGCCCCCGGGCGCGGCCTCGCCCTCGTCTTTCACGGCTGCGGCTTCACCGGCAACGGCGAGGCCTGGCTCAAGGGCAAGGTCGGCGTCGGCCTGTCGGGCGACCGGGTCACCATCTACACGGCCAGCACCGACATCGGACAGGGGGTCGACACCACCTTCATCCAAATCGTCGCCGACGAGCTCGGCCTGCCGGCCCACCGGGTGACGATGTCGCCCCACGACACAGACCTGGTGCCCGACTCCGGCCCCACCGTCGCCAGCCGCACCTGCATGGTGGTGGGCGGCGTCGCCAAAATCGCCGCCAGCAAGCTTCGCGCCGCGCTCCAGGCCGAGACCGGCGCATCCGACACAGAATTCGACGCGCTGCTCGCCGCCCGCTCCCTGTCGGCCGACCTCTACGTCCAGCACGAGTACGAAGACGACGGCAAGCTCATCTGGGACGGCGACACCTACCAGGGCGACGCCTACCCCACCTTCGGCTGGAGCGCCTGCGTCGTCGATCTCGACGTCGACCGCGACACCGGTGAGGTCCACTACCGGCGCTTCATCAGCGCCACCGACGTGGGCAAGGCAATCCACCCCATCATCGTCACCGGGCAGATCGAGGGCGGCTCGCTCCAGGCCCTGGGCTGGGCCACCCAGGAGGAGGTCATCCTCGACGATCAGGGGGCGATGAAGAACAATCGCCTCACCAACTACATCATCCCCACCAGCCTCGACGCCCCCGAGATGGTCACCCGCATCGTCGAGATCCCCTACGAGAAGGGCCCCTTCGGCGCCAAGGGCATCGGCGAGATCCCCATGGACGGCCCCGCCGCCGCCGTCGCCCAGGCCATCGAGGCCGCCACCGGTGCGGTGCTCAACGCGCTGCCCCTCTCCCCCGAGCGGGTCCTCTCCGCCCTCCCCTCTACCTGAGTCGCCCATGCCGATCTGTTTTTCTGCCAATGGCGCGCCGGTCGAGTCCTCGGCCCCGCCCATGTCCCGCCTCCTCGACGTGCTCCGCGAAGAGCTGCGCCTGACCGGCACCAAAGAGGGCTGCGGCGAGGGTGAGTGCGGCGCCTGCACCGTGCTCATCGACGGCGAGGTGGCCAACGCCTGCCTCGTCCCCCTCGCCCAGTGTCACAAGGCCGCCGTCACCACGGTCGAAGGCCTCGCCGACCCCGACGGCCGCCTCGCCCCCGTCCAGCGGGCCTTCATCGACCTGGGCGCCACCCAGTGCGGCATCTGTACACCCGGCTTTTTGATGTCGGCCAGCGCCCTGCTCGCCCGCGACCCGCACCCCAGCCGCGCCGCCGTCCGCGAGGCCCTGTCGGGCAACCTCTGCCGCTGCACCGGCTACCAGAAGATCGTCGACGCCGTCACGACCGCCCTGGGTGCCCCATGAAGACCAGCCTCGCCTCTGTCTTCACCCCCGCCTCTCTCGACGAGGCCCTGGCCCTGCGCGCCGCCCACCCGGCGGCCACCGTGCTGGCCGGCGGCACCGATCTGATGGTGATGATCGAGGGCTCGCCCTTCAATCCCCAGGCGGTGCTCAACCTCTGGGGCTGCCCCGGCCTGCGCGGCCTCTCCCGCCGCGGCGATCAGCTCCACATCGGCGCGCTGACCACCTGGCTCGACCTCGTCCGGGCGCCGGAGACCCCCGCCGCCCTGCGCGACTGTTCACGCACCGTCGGCGCCCTGCCCATCCAGGCCCGTGGCACCGTCGGCGGAAACATCGTCAACGCCAGCCCCGCCGGCGACTCGCTGCCCCTGTGGCTGGCCATGGACGCCTCCTTCGAGCTGGCCAGCGTGCGGGGGCGCCGCACCGTGCCCGCCGCGGACTTTTTTCAAGGCTACAAGAAGCTCGACCTCGCCGGTGATGAGCTACTCACCGGCGTAACCGTCGATGTCGACAAGACCGCCGGCCTCTCCTACCGCAAGGTGGGCACCCGCCTCGCCCAGGCCATCAGCAAGGTGGTGCTGGCCACCCGCCTGCGCGTCGAAGGGGGCGTCGTCACCGAGGCCCGCGTGGCCTTTGGCTCGGTGGGCCCCACGCCCCTACGCTGCCCCACCGTCGAGGCCGCCCTCTTCGGCAAGCCTGTCGACCCCGCCGCCGCTGCGTGGGTCGCCCAGGACATCTGCCCGATCGACGACATCCGCAGCACCCGGGTCTACCGGCTGCGTGTCGCCGAGAACGTGCTGCGCAGCGCGCTCTCCGCCGCCCGCTGAGCACCCGCTCCCGGGCCGCCCCTCGCGCCGGCGCTCAGGGCAAGGGGGTGAGGCGGAAGGTCAAGGCCTCCGAGCTGCCAAAGGCCGTGATGGTGCCTTCGAGGACGACCTCGGGGCCCGAGAGGTCGATTCGGCCGTCGTAGACCGCCTCGCCGTACGTGTAGGTGCCGCCACCGGTGAGCTGCAGCGTGGCGGGGCCGGTCTGGCCCTCGGCGTAGATCTGCTCGGGGAGGGTGACGTAGCCGACGAGCGGGTCGGCGGCGTCGGTGACCACGCCGGAGAAGTACAGCTTGAGGTAGGCGACCTCGCCCCCTGGCGCGTACTGCACATCGAAGCGCTGGCCGTCGGCGGAGGTGATGGCGTACTCGCCCCTCGACGTGCCCATGGTGGCCGAGGTCTCGGTGCCCTCCCAGGCGCCGCTGAGCAGGGCGGCCCAGTCCGGCGCCTCTCCCGACCCGTCCGACCCGTCGGCCCCCTCCGCGGTGTCGGCGGTGTCGGCGGGATCTTTGGGCTCATCCTGAACCGACGCAGAATCGGCGCAGGCGGCGAGGAACATGAACAGCATTGGGCGTCTCCCTGGCTTGGGTGCGGTGGCCGTAACTGAACCGCTGCGGCAGGAAAGAGCGCCGTGTCGCGAAGGTCGGGGCGGCGTGGCCTTGCCGAGGGGTGGACCTTCACGGTCTGCGTCTGCGCTACCGACACAAAGTCGGCCCTCCATCTCGGCTTGGCGGCCGGAATTTCTGATTCAATCCAATCCGGCGAGTGGGACAGGACGCCCCCTTCTGCTGCGCGTTCGCCAACCCCTCCGACGAAGGAGCCCACCGCCACAACCGGGCCACCCTCACATCAACAGACCCTGCGCGCTCCATCGCCGGTCTCCCGCTCCCGTCGCTGTTGGGGAGCGGGAGACCGGGTCAGCGACTTGCACGCGGTCTTTGAGGGGAGCGCGACGCTGCAGAGGCCGGCACAGGGGCAGGCTCCACCGCGGCCGGGCCCCCACCTCAGTTCAGCCAGGCCCAGCCCCCGTCGTCCACCACCGCCTCGCGCCCGGCGATGCCGGTGTGCAGCGGGTGCCAGTGGGTGATCGTGGTCTCGCCCTCCTTCCAGCAGAGGAAGACCTCGACCCCACCGTGCAGGGCCGGGAAGTCGACCAGACCGGGGCTGAGGCCCTTGACCTCGACCCCCTCCTCGCCGAGCTGCTCGATCAGGGTCTCGACCTCGTCGCGCAGCCGCCGGGCCTCCTGCTTGCGGCGGGCCCACAGCGCGGCGTCCTCCTCCTCGACGCTGTCGTTGAGCTGATCCACCACCTCATTGTGCAGCCGCGCCCGCTCGGCGGCGTCCTTGATGACGGCGCGCACCAGCGGCAGGAGGGCGTTGGCCTCGGCGGGGGTGAAGTAGCGGCTGCGCGGGACGAGGGGTCGCATGGGCACTCCGAAGGCCCCAAGGCTGCGGCCAGCGCGGGGGCGCGGCTGCCTAACCGCCTCGGCGCGCCGGTCGCCCCTGCCGCCGTGCTACCTCTGCAGCCCCAACGTGGAGCGGGTCGATGGCCGTTGAAGTCAAGGTCCTGGTGTCGGACGCCGGATGGGCTGCGCTGCAGCCTCACATCCCCGCCGACGCCGAGGCGAAGAAGCGCAGCCTGTGGTTCTTTGACACCCCCGAGCAGGCCCTGCGCGGCCAGGAGCTGGTGCTGCGGCTGCGGCTCAACGCCCGAAAGACAAAGGCCGAGTCCACCGCCAAGTGGCGGCGCTGGGTGTCGCCCTACGCGCCCGTGCGGGCCGCCTGGAGCGAGGTGCCCGGCTTCAAGGCCGAGATCGACGCCACCCTCACCGAGCGCGCCCCGGCCTGGTCGATCACCGAGGAGGATGTGGACATCGAGGCCGTCACCGAGGCGATCCGCGGCGAGGGGCCTGTCAAGGCTCTCTTTGGGGAGCACCAGCAGCGGCTCGTCGAGGCGGCCGCTCCGCTGCTGCCCTGGAGACAGCTCGTGGCCTGGGGGCCGATCGCGGCGGTCAAGTGGGGCCTGCCCGGCGACATCGACCTGGAGCGCTGGACGGTCGAGGGCGACAGCGTGATCGAGCTGTCTTGCCGGGGCGAGGCCGAGCAGCCTTTGTTTGACCGCATTCTCGGCTTCCTGCGGGGCTGTGAGCTCGATGGGGCCAGCCTTCCCGGGGGAAAGACGGCCTGGGCTTTTCGGACCTTGCACCGGCCCTGAGCCGGCGGGGAGGACGGTTCGCCCTGTAGCCAGCGCTGCACGCCCATCGCGCGCAGCGGGGCATCTTCGGAACGCAGCGACGCCACACTGGCCCAATACTCAGTCGTCGTCGCGCCCTCGGCCCTCGCCGTCCCCGCCGCCCTCGCGCCCCTCGTGCTCCTCGCCGCTTCGGTGGCAGCGAACGCAGTCGGCGAAGTCGCGGATGCCCTCTTCGACGTGCTCGGCGCGGACCCCGGCGGCGCTGTGCTCGTGGCATCCGTAGCAGGTGTAGCGCTCGAGGTTGACCGTGCCCGCGGTCGCGCCGGGGTGGCAGGTCTCGCAGCTCGCGCGGTGGGCGCCGGTGATTTGGAAGTACCGGCCGTGCTCGAAGCTGGCGGGGCGCCAGCCTTGGATCTCGTGGCAGCCCGCGCAGTCGGCGCTCGCTGCGCCAAGTCCCTGGTGGAGCGCGTCGGTGGGCGCCGCGTGGCAGGCGACACAGTCGCGCTGGTCGGCTGGGCTGAGCTGCGCGTGGTCGAAGCGGGCGTTCTCCCAGTCGGCGGTGTTGTGGCAGGTGCGGCAGCCGCCGTCGAAAGACTGCACCCGGCTGTGCAGCGCGGTGTCGGGGGCCACATGGCAGGCGGCGCAGTCATCGCGCTGATCGACGTCGAGCAGGGCGTGCTCGAAGCGCGGGACCGCTGCCGCGCCGTGCTCGGTGTGGCACGCGGCGCAGGGGGCGTCGCCCAAGGCCTGGTGGAAGCGTGCTTCGGTGAGCGCGGCGTCGGGGTCGGGCCGCTTGGGCGCCGGGGCGCCCGACACGAGGCGCACGCCGATGTCGTTGACCGTGTGGCAGGCTTCGCAGGCGGCGCGGTCGGGGCCGGCGAAGGGGGCGTGGCAGGCGAGGCAGTCGGCGGCCAGGGCGGCGTGGCCCGGCTGCAGCGGCCCCGGCGCGAGCATCGGCTCGGGGAAGGCGACGGCGAGGCCGAGGATGGCGAGCACGTTGAGGACCACGACGAGGAGCACCCGGCGGTTCATGGCTGGCCCCCAAACAGCAGCACGGCGAAGATGTGGGCCAACGAGAGCACGACGAAGGCCGCGGTGATGGGGAAGTGCACCGTGCGCCACTGCTTGACAATGTCGACAGCGGCGGTGTCCCAGCTGAGCTGCTCGTCCAAGGCCTCGGGGCTCAGGCCCGACGCGAGAAGCGCGGCGCGGGTGTGCTCGAGGCGCGCGCGGGCGTCTGCGAGCAGGTACTTGCCCGTGAGGCCGCTGCCGACGTTCGCCAGCATGGCGACCACCGCGAGCCAGGGCAGCGCCGCGTTGAAGTGAACGCCCGCGTGCACGAGGATCAGCGCCGAGCCCGCCCAGGACATCGCCTCGTGGGCGCGGAGCAGGGCGCCGGGCCGACCCCAGGCGATCAGCTTGCGCTTGCGGGCCGAGTAGAGAAAGGACGCCACGATCAACAGAACGCCGGGGATGCCGAGCCAGCGGCCGATCCAGCGCAGGCCGAGCACGTGGAGGGCCCCGTCGAAGAGGAGCGTCAGGGCGATGAGCCCAACGAAGGCGAGGAGGTGCGGCGCGATCTCTCGCCCGACGATGTGGGCGGCATGAGCGGGTCGGGTCATGCGTCAAGCTCGATGGGCGAGGTGGGCCGGGCGACGCAGGGGAGACAATTGCCCGGCGCCGGGAGATAGACAGTCGGGCTCGGATAGCAGACAGCGCCGGACCGCAGCCCGACCTCGCAGACCCCGCAGCTGCCCTCTCGACAGGAGGAGGCCAGGGCGAGACCGGCGCCCTCGGCGAGAGCGAGGATGGACTGACCGCCGTCCCAAGTCAGGGTGCGGCCGCTGCGGCGGAAGGTGACTGGCTGCGCGTCGCTCCGGGTGGGCGCGGCGCTCCGGGCGGGCGCGGCGGCGGGCCCGAAGGCCTCGGCGCGCAGGTCGGCGGGGCCGACCCCCCAGGCGCGCAGCGCCGGCAGCAGCGTGGCCATCATCGCCGGCGGGCCGCAGACATAGAAGCGGTGCCGGCCGGCGGGCAGCGTGCGCCGCAGCAGGTCGATGTCGAGCAGGCCCACCGAGTCGGGCGCCGCGCTCGGCGGGGCCTCGGCCACCGGCGCGCTGTAGACCACGTGGACGCGCAGCTGCGGCGCGGCCCGGCGAAGGTCCTCCAGCTCGGCCCGGAAGGCCAGCTCGCTGTGGTCGCGCACGCCATAGTAGAGGACGGCCGGCCGCCCGTCGAGGAGCGCGCCGCCGTGCAGCATCGCGAGCAGCGGCGTGACGCCGATGCCGCCCGCGACCAGCACCGTGAGCGCGCCGGGGTCGGGCTCGAAGACGAAGCGGCCGGCCGGCGGGCCCGCGCGGAGCCCGTCGCCGACCTGGAGCGTGTCGTGTAGCGCGGTGGAGGCGGCCCCTGCCCGCTTGACGGTGATGCGGTAGCGCTCGGTCGAAGGCGGGCCAGACAGCGAGTAGCAGCGCAAGGCGGCGCCGGCGCCGAGCGGGACCTCGACGATGATGTACTGGCCCGCGACCCAGGGCGGGAGCGGCGCGCCGTCGGCGGCGGCGAGGGTGAAGGAGCACTGCGTGCCGGCGGCGTCTTCGAGGGCGCGACCGACCACGCGGAGCTGGCGCCAGGCGGGGGAGGTGCCGGCCTGGGCAGGGACTTCGTTGGGCATGTCGGTGGGCGCGGTCAACCCAGTCGCAGCGACTCGGGGCGCTTGGGTCGGGCTGGTCTCGTCGGCCTCGGGGTGGCGTCGCCGGGCGGCGGCGATGGCCCCGATCAGGATCTGAAGCACCACGGCGGCGAGGATGAGCGCGAAGAGGCTTGCGGCAGACACCTGCACCTCCTGCAGCGTGGGTGTCTGCGAACTATGTCGGGGGCCGAGCGGCGGGCACCGGTGGTGGGGTGGAAGGTATTCCCGGTCAGGATTGTCGCGGGCGGGGAGGGTCTGGGGGCGCGGTCGGCCTCGACGGGCCTAGGCGGGAGGGGGACCGCGTTGGGGTGGCGCGGGGCGGGTGGCAGAAGCGGCGGGCGCGGATGGATCGGGGCGAGCACCTGAGCTTGGCCGTCCGTGCGGAGGACGGCGCCTGGGTTTTGGCGACGGCGCGCTGAGCCGCAGAAGGGGCACGCAGGCTCTATCGTCTGTGATGCCGATGATAGCGGTCTTCCCGTGTATACGAGCCTGAAGATGCGCTGCGCGCGGGTCACCCGCGGTGAGGGCGCGGAGGAGGGCGGCGGAGTGATGTCCTGGGGGGTGTACAGAGGCGGTCCCTGGGGACGGGACCTCTCCGGGGTCCGTTCGCGAGGGTTGTGGCTCCATTGCATGGGCCTGGCGATTCCCTGGTCGGCCTTGAAGGAGCGGAGCATGTCGGTGCGGAAGGCCGTAAGTGGCGCGTCTTCGAGCGCCTCGGCAGCCGGTTTTGCTCGAAACCGGCTCTCCTACAGACTGACGGTGTCCCTCGTCACACACAAATCCCGCGCCATGGCGGAGCGAGACCTGTCTTTGGAGATCGCGCCCAACA
>Ga0164294_10002307_pt1 | contig 17273 bp, 17 predicted proteins | sample GEODES005metaG_FD_111479 | JGI IMG/M metagenome (GOLD analysis project Ga0164294, IMG submission 111479) | Oligotrophic lake water microbial communities from Sparkling Lake, Wisconsin, USA - GEODES005 metaG | ecosystem: Environmental > Aquatic > Freshwater > Lake | place: USA: Sparkling Lake...
CGGTGCCACCCCCGCGATCGATCCGCAGCGCCGCCGGGCCAAGGCGCGCGTCACCCGCGTCACCCGCATTCCGGCGAGCGCCCGGCCGAAGACCGCGATTCCGATCGTCCGCGTCGATCCCAGCGAGCGCTACCGCCTGCCGCTGGCAAGCACCGAGCTCGTCGATCCCAAGACCGATGCAGTGAAGAGCACCGGCATGGCCTGCGGCACCACCGGCGCGCCCTGGTGCCCGCGCAAGGGCCGGCCGATCGTGAAGACCAGCCTGGACGATTGAGCTTTTTCCCGCTCCCCCTCGGGGGGAGCTTGAGGCCTCAATCCCCCAGGATATGCATCCACATCGGCTCGCCGGTCAGGCTGGACGAGCCGCGCAGCTTGTCGAGCGCCTGCGCCACCGCGCGCTCCGGTCCTTCGTGGGTGACGATCGCCACCAGCACGCTCCCGTCGGGATTGGCGCCGCGCTGCATCAGGCTCTCGATCGAGACGCCGGCATCGCGCATCGCCGCGGCGATCTCGGCGAGCACGCCCACCTTGTCCGCCACGGTGAAGCGCACATAGGCACGACCGCGGCGCTCGCCGGCATTGGCGGCGCCCTGCGCGGCCAGCGCGGCGGCCGGCATCGCATAAGGCGGGCCGAATTCGCCGCGGGCGATGTCGATCAGGTCGGCGACGACGGCCGAGGCGGTCGGGCCGTCGCCCGCGCCGGCACCCTGGAACAGCAGCCGGCCGACGAAATTGCCCTCGGCGACGACCGCGTTGGTCGATCCGGTCACATGCGCGAGCGGGTGGCTCAGCGGCACGAGGTGCGGGTGGACGCGCTGGAACAGCCCGTTCGCCCCGGCATCGGCCACGCCGAGCAGGCGGACGCGGTAGCCGAGCGACGCCGCTTCGGCGATGTCGGCGGCCAGGACATGGCGCACGCCGGTGATCGCGACCTGGTCGAACGCCGGCTGGGTGCCGAAGGCCAGGCTGGCGAGGATCGACAGCTTGTGCGCGGCATCGACGCCGTCGATGTCGAAGCTCGGATCGGCTTCGGCATAGCCCAGGCGCTGCGCCTCGGCGAGGATCTCGGCGAAGTCGCGGCCCTCGGCCTCCATCTTCGACAGGATGAAATTGCAGGTGCCGTTGAGGATGCCATAGACCCGGGCAATCTCGTTGGCGGCGGCGCCTTCGCGCAGCCCCTTGATCACCGGCACGCCGCCGGCGACCGCGGCCTCGAACTTGAGCGCCAGCCCGGCGGTCTCGGCGGCATTGGCCAACTCGAGGCCGTGATGCGCGATCATCGCCTTGTTGGCAGTGACGAAGCTCTTGCCGCCGGCCAGCGAGGCGCGGGCGAGGGTGAGGGCGGGGCCGTCCGATCCGCCGACCAGCTCGACCACGACATCGGCCTTGGGATGGCGCGCCAGCGCGGCGGTGTCGTCCACCCAGTCGAAGCGCGAGATGTCGACGCCGCGATCCTTGGCGCGGTCGCGCGCGGAGACGGCGACCACTTCGATCGGCCGGCCGGCACGGCGGGCGATCAGCTCGCCATTCGCGTCGATCAGGCGAATGACGCCCGCGCCGACGGTGCCAAGGCCTGCAAGTGCGATACGAAGCGGTTCGGTCATGATCTCTTCTCACTCCCCTCCCTGGAAGGGAGGGGTTGGGGGTGGGTTGCGAGCGTAGCGAGCTTGGCGCCCGATGTGAAAGCGACGGCCGAGGCATCGAGCCTCGACCGCCGCTAACCCACCCCTAGCCCCTCCCTTTCAGGGAGGGGAAGCAAGTTTTGCTTGTTACTTCTTGATCAGCCCGATCTCCACGAGCCGCTCGAACAGATAGTCGTGCGCGGTGATCGGCGTCGGATAGCGGTTCGGATTCTCCGCATCGATCGTCGACGGCAGCGTCTCGATCAGGAAGTCCGGCGCCGGATGCAGGAAGAACGGCATCGAATAGCGCGGCGTGCCGCGGCGCTCGACCGGCGGGTTGACCACGCGGTGGGTCGTCGACGGCAGATAATGGTTGGTCAGGCGCTGCAGCATGTCGCCGACATTGACCACCATCGCGCCTTCGGGCGGCTTCACCGCCAGCCAGCGGCCATCCTTGTCGAGCAGCTCGAGCCCGGCTTCTTCGGCACCGAGCAGCAGCGTGATCAGGTTGATGTCTTCATGCGCGCCGGCGCGCACTTCGGGGGCATCGGCCGCGACCGGCGGATAGTGGAGCAGGCGGAGGACCGAATTGCCGTCCTTCACTGCGCGGTCGAACCAGTTGGGCTCGAGGCCGAGATAGACCGCGATCGCCGAGAGGAGCCGGTCGCCGGCATCGTCGAACGCCTGGAACAGCTCAAGGAAGGTTTCCCTGAAGCCCTCCGGCTGGTCCGGCCAGATGTTCGGCGCCATGTTCTCCTCGAAGCGATGGCCCTTGGCCAGCTCGCGGCCGACATGCCAGAATTCCTTCAGGTCGACATGCGTCGCGCCCTTGGCGATCTCGGTCTTGAACGGCGTGTAGCCGCGCGCACCGCCGCCGCCCTGGACGAAATAGGCGCGCTTGGTTTCCTCCGGCAGGTCGAAGAACGCCTTGGTCATCGTCCAGGCGCGGTCGATCAGCTCCTGCGGCACGCCGTGATCCGCGACCATCGCGAAGCCGAAGCGGCGGAAGGACTGGCCGAACTTCTGTGCGAACCCCTCGGGGTCGTTCGCCTGTTCGGCCATCGAGACGAGGGGCACCTCGTCGAGAACAGTAGCCATTTTTACGAGTCTCCTTGGGGTCCAGTTAGACCCGCTGGTATCGGCGCGGCAATGGCTCGGTTCGCGGGGAGGCGAATTGCGCCCCGTCAAAGCCCGGTCAGCTGCCCCGCACCTCGATCTGGCCCTTGGTCTTGTTCGCGCCGTCGGCGGTCAGGTCGAGCGTGAAGGGATCGCCGTCCTCGGTAGTGCCGGCAAAGCCGTCGCCCTGCGCGGTATATTTGAAGCCCTTGGCGGTCAGCTTGTCGCGGAACCAGCTTTGCACGGTGGCAAGCGCCGCCGGGCTGGTGAAGCTTGCCGTCACCTTGCCCTCGTCCTTCGCGGTGCCGGCGCGGTCGTTGGCGGCGACGTGGAAGTTGCTGATCTCGGAGCCCGGGTAGAGCTTCACGCCGTTCATGTCGAAATTCTCGGCGGTCACCTTGATCTGGGGGACCTTGAAGCTGCCCTGGAAGCCGTCGCCCTTGATCGCGAGGGTGCCGTTTTCCATCCGCACGCTCGAATTGTCGCCGTCGTCGGACTTGGCATCGATGGTGACCGAGGTGCCCGAACCGCCACAGGCAGCAAGCGCGAAGGGAAGCAGGAGCAGCAGCGGGCGCATCGAGGGTCTCCGTAAGCGTATTACAATGGCAATACACTAGCCGAAGCATGTGGCGGGCGCAACAAGGGGGTGACGCGGGCGGCGCGATGCTTCATTTGCGCCGGCATGGAACAGCCGCATCTCTCCGCACAGGCACAGAACAAGGCGCCGCTCGGCTTTGCCGAGTTCGTCAGCCTGGTAGCCGCGATGATGGCGCTGACCGCGCTCGGCATCGATTCGATGCTGCCCGCGCTGCCGGCGATCGGCGCGAGCCTGGGCGTCGACGAGCCCAATCACCGCCAGTACGTCATCACTGCCTTCCTGATCGGCTTCGCCTTCGCCCAACTGGCCTATGGCCCGTTGTCGGACCGGTTCGGCCGGCGGCCGGTGCTGGCGATCGCGCTGGCCTCCTATGTGGTCACCAGTGCGGTGGCGGCGCTGTCGGGCAGTTTCGTGCTGCTGCTCGTCGCGCGCGCCGCGATGGGCGCGGCGGCGGCGGGCGCGCGCGTCGTCTCGGTGGCATTGGTCCGCGATTGTTTCGCCGGCCGGGCGATGGCGCGGGTGATGAGCCTGGCCTTCATCGTCTTCATGGCCGCGCCGATCGTCGCGCCGAGCCTGGGGCAGCTGATCCTCTATGTTGGTTCCTGGCGGCTGATCTTCTGGGCTGTCGCCGCACTCGCCTGCATCGTCGTGCTGTGGTTCTGGCTGCGCATGCCCGAGACGCTGGGCCAGGAGGGGCGGCTGTCGCTCAGCCCAAGCCGCGTGCTCGCCGACTATCGCCTGATGCTGCGCGATCGCCAGGCGGTGGGCTACACGATCGGGATCATGCTGCTCTCGGGCGGGATGTTCGGCTTCATCGGCTCGATCCAGCAAGTGATGGAAGAGGTGTTCCACGCCCCCGAGTTGCTCGCCGTGGTCTTCCCCTGCGTCGCCTCGACGATGGCGCTCGGCTCGTTCCTAAATTCGCGGCTGGTGATGAAGGTCGGCATGCGCCGCATTTCGCACACCGCGCTGGCCGGCATGATCGTGTTCGCCGCGATCCACCTCGCCGTGGCGCTCGCCGACCTCGAATCGATCTGGAGCTTCACCATCCTCCAGGCGCTGATGATGGGCTGTGTCGGCCTGTCCACGTCGAACTTCTCGGCGATGGCGATGGAGAAGATGGGCGAGATCGCTGGCACTGCCTCCAGCCTCCAGGGCTTCGTCACAACGCTCGGCTCGGCGCTGATCGGCGCGGCGATCGGCCAGGCGTTCAACGGCACCACCGTGCCGCTCTATGCCGGATTCCTGCTTATGGGGCTGGCCACACTCATGGTAATAGCCGTGACCGAGCGCGGACGGCTGTTCCGCCCCAGCTAGGGAACGCTCGGGCGCCCTCGCCGTTCGCACTTCAAGGGCCCGCCATGGTGGCGGGCGCGCAAGCGTGAGGTCATGCAGATGGGTGGTCATCAGGTTCCGGGACGCGGTTCGGGCGACGACGGGTTCGACGAGGAAGGCTATGACGAGAGCCAGCGCGCCGAGATCCTCGAGGCGACCAATGACGGCCCGAGCGACGGCAATCTGCTGACCGATCTCAATCCCGATTACGGCAAGGACGACGATGATGATGAGGACGACCTCACCATGATCGACGACGAGATCGGCGAGGAGGATGACGACGCCGATCAGGAAGCCCGCGCGATCGCCGAGGACGAGGTCCAGGACGATTTCGACGAGGACGACCTCGATGACGACGACGATCTCGACGACGCCGACGAGGACGCGCTGGAGCCTTGACGCGCCTCTCTTGACCTTGGCCCCGGGGCGGCAGACCATGCCGCCCCATGACCAGGGACCCCAGGGTAGACACCTATATCGAGAGCCGCGCCGAATTCGCGCGCCCGATCCTCGCCTGGCTGCGCGAGCGCTTTCACGCCGCGCTGCCCGAGGTCGAGGAGGCGATCAAATGGTCGCACCCCTTCTTCACGTTAGGCGGCAAGCCCTTCGCCAACATGGCCGCGTTCAAGGCGCATGCGAGCTTCGGCTTCTGGAACCGCCAGGACAATGAAACCGGCAAGGAAGGCGAGGCGATGGGCCAGTTCGGCCGCATCGAGACGCTCGCCGACCTGCCCGATGCCGCTACGCTCGAGGCGCTGATCCGCGACGCCGCGGCGAAGCTCGGCGAAGGCAAGCCCGCCCGTCCCCGCGCCGCGCCCAAAGGCGAGCCCGACGTGCCGCCCGAGCTCGCCGAGGCGCTGGCGAACGACGATGCCGCCGCCGCCACCTTCAACGGCTTCCCGCCGAGCTGCCGCCGCGAATATTGCGAGTGGATCGCCGAGGCCAAGCGACCCGAGACCCGGGCGAAGCGCGTCGGCGAGGCGGTAGGCTGGATGCGCGAAGGCAAGCGCCGCAACTGGAAATACGAGAACTGCTAGAACTCCCTCTCCCCGCGCGCGGGGAGAGGGCAGGGGAGAGGGGCATGACGCCGCCGCCTGTCCCCGCCAGCGATTCAAGGGCACTCCCCCTCTCCCCGACCCTCTCCCCTGAAGGGGAGAGGGAGGCGCTTGCCATTACCCTTTTGCATGATATGTTACCTCATCACAGTGAGGAGAGGTGCCATGGCTCGTGCAGTTGCCCGCATTCCCGAACCCGTCCCGATGGGCAGCATCAACGTCACGCCGTTCATCGACGTAATGCTGGTTCTGCTGATCGTGATGATCCTCTCCATCCCGATCGCCACCCAGAAGGTGCCGATCGACCTGCCTTCGGGCCCGAGCCTGAACGTCGATCCGCTGCCCCCCTCGGTGCTCGGCATCGACCGCCAGGGCGCGCTGTTCTGGAACGGGGCGACCATCCCCGATGCGGCGCTGCCCGAGAAGCTCGCGGCGCTCCAGCAGTCGGGCGCGGCGCTTCACCTCCAGACCGATCCCGAGGCGCGCTACGAGCGGTTCGACTCGATCCTCGCCAAGGTGAAGCTCGCCGGCATCACCAAGCTCGGCTTCGTCGGCAATCGTCCGCTGGAGGACTGACGGGAACAGGCGCATCCGGCGGACGTTCGTTACGCTCCTGACGAAGTGGATCCCGGATGCGCCTGACTCTTATCGCCCTGCTCGCGCTCGGCGCCTGTTCCAGCCAGCCGGCTGCCGAAACCAACATCGTGCAGTCGGAAGTGACCAACGTCACCGACGATGCCTCGCCCGCCCCGATCGACAAGGCGCCGATCAAGGCGGCGACGCCGACCCCGGCACCCGCCAGGGCACCCGAGGTGGTCAGCGAGGCGCCCTTCACCGAAGACAGCGCCCAGGGCGCCGCCAATGTCGTCCAAACCTATCATGCGCTGATCGAGGCGGGGAAATACGGTCAGGCCTATGCGCTGTGGAAGCCGGGCGCCGCGGGGATGGGCCGCGAGGCCTTCGCCGCCAGCTTCGCCAAGTATCGCGACTATCATGCCGAGATCGGCGCCCCCTCCGCCATCGAAGGCGCGGCCGGATCGCGCTACGTCACCGTGCCGGTGCGCGCCTATGGCACTCTCAAGGCCGGCGGCCCGTTCAACCTGCGCGGCAATTTCACGCTCAGCCGCGCCGTGTCCGATGGCGCCACTCCCGAGCAGCGCCGCTGGCACATCAGCGGCAGCGACTTGAAGCCGCGTCCCGGCGCGGCGCAGCCGGCGCCCGCGCCGACGGTCGATAACCGCTCGCAGGCGCGCTTCCGCTGCTTCGACGGTACCCGCATCGTCGCGCGCTTCGATCCCGATCGCGGCCGGGTGATGCTGGTCCGCGCGGGGCGGACGATCGTGCTCCCCCAGCAGCGCATGGCCTCGGGCATCCGCTATTCGGACGGGCGCACAACCTTCCAGGGCAAGGGCGACACTATGTCGTTCGAAGCGCCCGGCCAGCCGCCGCTCGCCTGCACCGTCATTCGTTGAGCAGGTTCGCCAGGGTGGCGAGATCGGCGTCGCTCACATTGGCGCCGGTCGCATCCTGCAGCGCCGCCGCGGCCTGATGGCTCTCCTTGTCGCCGAAGCCGATAAAGGTGACGGCGGTGAAGATCACGCCCGCCGCCCAGAACAGGGCGGCCCAGCGGCTGCGGAAGATCCTGGAGGGGCGGCGCGGGATCATCGTGCCGGTCTAGCAGGCGGGAATGAAGGCTGCGCTTCCGGATGTGGTTAAGCTAGAAGGGACGCATGTCGCGCTACACCGCAACCATCACCGCCGGGCCCGAGGACATCGACGAGCTCGGCCATGTCAACAATGCCGTGTGGGTGAAGTGGATCCAGGACGTCGCGGTGGCGCACTGGTACGCGGTCGCCCCGCCCGAGCATCGCGACGCCTATATCTGGGTCGTGACCCGGCACGAGATCGACTATCGCGGCAACGTCACCGCCGGCGAGACGGTGACCGGCGAGACCTGGGTCCCCGAGCCCCCGCGCGGTGCACGCTTCGATCGCCACATGAAGTTCACCGGCGCGGACGGCAAGGTCCGGGTCGAGGCCAAGACCACCTGGGCGATCCTCGACCGCGCGACCCAGCGCCTGATCCGCGTGCCCCCGGAAGTCGCGGCGCCGTTTCTGGCGGGGTGACGGAAAAGCACGCCACCAGCGTCATCCCCGCGAAAGCGGGGACCCATGTCGTGCGCGAGCAACAAATACGCCGTCGTGATCGTGGCCCATCCGGGAGATGGGTCCCCGCTTTCGCGGGGATGACGGGAATTAGTCTCCTAGTCGCGCCTACCCGCTATTCCGCAGCGCCGTCGCGATCGCGTTGATCGACAGCAGGATGCCTTCGCCGATCCGCGGATCGTCCTCGCCCGCCCGGTGGCGCTTGAGCAGCTCGATCTGCAGCAGGTTGAGCGGCTCGATATAGGGCAGGCGCAGGCGGATCGAAGTCTCCAGCGCTTCATGCTTCTCGAGCAGCCGCGTCTGGCGGGTCGCCTGGAGCAGCCCGTCATGCGTCTTCTGCCAGCCTTCGCTGATCTGGCCGAAGATCTTGTCGCGCAGCCCCTGGTCCTCGACCAGGTTCGCATAATGCGCCGCGATCTCCATGTCGGACTTGGCGAGCACCTGCTCCATGTTCGCCAGCGTCGAGGCGAACAGCGGCCAAGCCGTCGCCATCTCGCGCAGCAGGCCCTTGTCCTCGAACTGATCGAGCGCCTGGCCGACGCCGTACCAGCCCGGCAGCATGATCCGCGCCTGTGCCCAGCTGAACACCCAGGGGATCGCGCGCAGATCCTCGATCGCGTCGCTCTTCTTGCGGCTCGCCGGGCGCGAGCCGATCTTGAGGCCAGCGATCTCGGCGATCGGCGTCGCCTGGCGGAAGAACTGGCGGAAGCCCTCGGTCTCGTAGACCAGCCCGCGATAGGCCTTGAACGCGGTGTCGGAGAGCTGGTCCATCGCCGCGGCGAAGCGCTCTGCATCGGCCTTGTTCAGCTTCTCGGGCTCCAGGCTGGCGAGCAGGGTCGCCGATGCCATCGCCTCCAGATTGGTTCGTGCGCTTTCGCGCGTGCCGTACTTTGCGGCGATGATCTCGCCCTGCTCGGTCACGCGGATGCGGCCCTGCACCGTGCCCTTGGGCTGGGCCAGGATCGCCGCGAAGCTCGAGCCGCCGCCGCGACCCACCGCACCGCCCCGGCCATGGAACAGCTGCATGCCCAGGCCCGCCTTCTCGAACACCGGCTTGAGCGCAGTCGAGCCGCGCGACAGCTGCCAGGTCGAGGTCAGATAGCCGCCATCCTTGTTCGAATCGGAATAGCCGATCATCACTTCCTGGTGACCGCGCTTCGCCGCGATCGCCGCGACTTCGGGCAGGCCAAGCCAGGCTTCCATGATCGCCGGCGCGCCTTCGAGATCGCCGATCGTCTCGAACAGCGGGATCGCCATGATGTGCGCCTGCGGTTCGTCACCGGGGATGTAGAGCCCGGCTTCCTTGAGCAGGATATGGACCTCGAGCAGGTCCGACACCGATTGCGCCATCGAGACGATGTAATGGGTGATGCACTGGCGGCCGTACTTGGCGTGCGCCTGTGCCGCCGCCCGGACGATCGCCAGCTCGGACGCCGTCTCTTCCGAATATTCGGCATAGGGGCTGGTCAGCGGGCGGGCATTGGCCAGCTCCTTGCGGAGCAGCGCGACGCGCGCGTCCTCCGAAAGCGCGGCATAATCCTCGGTCACGCCGCCGGCCTTGAGCAGCTCGGCGACCACGCGCTCATGGACCGCGCTGTTCTGGCGCATGTCGAGCGTGGCGAGATGGAAGCCGAAAGTCTCGGTCGCGCGGATCAGCCGGCCGAGCGCACCGCCGGTGGCGAGTGGACCATTGCCCTCTTCGGCCAGCGCGTGCGCGACGATCACCAGCTCCTCGCGGAAATCCTGCGGATTGGCATAGGGCTCGGCGGTGAGCGCGGCCGGGCGCGGCGGCGCCTTGCCGGTCAGCTTCACATGCGTCGCGGCCAGGCGGGCATAGATGCCGGTGATCGCGCGGCGGTACGGCTCGTCGGCGCGACTCTTGGCCTCGTCATGGCTGGCTTCGGCGAGCTTGAGCAGCGCCTCGCTCACCTGGACATGCTCGGTCGAGATCGACAGCTCGGCGCCCAGCGCGTGGACCGCATCGAGATAATAGCCGAGCACGGCTTCGGCGGCGCGGGCGAGCGCGAACTGCATCGACTCGGCAGTGACGAACGGGTTGCCGTCGCGGTCGCCGCCGATCCAGCTGCCGGGGCGCAGGAAGCTCGGCACACGGCCACCGAGCGCGCGGTCCCAATGGGCATAGAGCGCGGGGAGGACGGGGAGGAAGATGTCGCGCAGATAGGAAAGGGCGGTCTCGACTTCGTCGGCGACGCCCAGCTTCTCGCGGCGCAGCACCCGGGTCTGCCAGAGCAGCGCGATCTGGCGGAGGATCGCTTCCTCGACCTGGTCGCCGTCCTCGGTCTCGGCCACTTCCTGGTCGCGCAGCAGCATCAGCTCGGCGATCCGGTTCTTGTGGTCGATCATCGACTTGCGGCGCACTTCGGTCGGGTGCGCGGTCAGCACCGGGGCGACGAGCGCCTGGTCGAGCAGCGTCATCACGGCGTCGCGGCCGATGCCTTCGCCTTCGAGCCGCTTGAGCGCGGCGGCGATGTCGGCATCCTTCTCGGTCGCCACGCCCTGGCGGTCCTCGGCCAGATTGGCGAGCATCGAGAACAGCATGAAGCCACGGGTGAAATCGAGCGTCTCGTCCAGGCTCAGCCGGTCGAGCCCGCGATCGACGGTGCCGGCACCGGCCACGCCGCGCGCGCGGTCGACCGAGGTCGATCGAATATATTCGATGCGCTTGAACAGCTCCTCGCCGCCATAGGCGCGTATCACGTCGCCGAGGAGCCGACCAAGGAAGCGAACATCCTTGTTATTTGCGATTGCGAGGCTAGCCATGAGGCGCGTTGCTGCACTGCGATATGTTACGGGGTCAATGCGAAAGCGCTTGGGCCCGTGTTTAGTTTCGCTTTCTGCCGCAAAGGTCTGAGAAATCAGCGCGCGATTACGCTCGCGTCCTCCAGCCAGCCGCCCACGCCCGGATCATTCTCGATCAGCGCGTCCGGATCCTGGGTCGGCGGCGCGAGATCGGGGCCGAGGCCGACCGAGTCGGGGATCACCACCAGCGTCGTGCCCGGCCCGACGACTTCCGCCAGCGCGCGGCGGAACGGGTCGCTGCCCTGGAAGCGGCCGGCATCGGGCGCGGCGGCATTGGCCGCGCCATAGCCTTCGCCGGGAAGCGACAGGCGCTTCCAGCGATAGTCGCCGGCGACCACGTCCTGCAGCACATAGGCCTGGACCTTGTCGATCTGGCCGTCGAACGCCACCGGCGCCGATCCGATCTCGACGCCGTTGCGCAGCACCACCATCCGCCGGTCGGCGCCGCTGACCACGATCGAGACCGGGCCGGAGCGCGAAAGCTCGGGCCGCCACACCGCCGGGCCGGCAGGGAAGGCGGGGCTGGTCGGCTTGGCGCCGATGCGCAGCGCGGGTTCCTGGTTGGTGACGATCACGGTCATGCCGAGATCGGTTTCGTCGAACAGCAGCCGTGCGAATTCCTGGGGCAGGCGGATGCAGCCATGCGAGGCGGGATAGCCAGGCAGGTTCCCGGCATGGAGCGCGATGCCGTACCAGGTCAGCCGCTGCATGAACGGCATCGGCGCGTTCGAATATTTGCTCGAGCGGTGCCACTTCGCCTTTTGCAGGATCGTGAACACGCCGGTCGGGGTGCGGTGCCCCGGCTTACCGGTCGACACGGTCGAGACCGCGATCGGCACGCCGTTGCGATAGGCGACGACGCGCTGGGTGGCGATGTTGACCACCACCAGCATCGGTCCGCGCGGGGCGATCTCGGGCACCCAGATGAACTGGCCGGGCTTCAGCCGCTCGACCGATGCCATCACGCTGCCGTCGCTCACCGGCTGCATCTGGGCAGTGCCGGCCGTGGCGAGCAGGCCGCAGGCAGCGGCAAGCGCAAGCGCGCGGATTCGCGTCGATCGAAGCAAGACTCACCCCCGGAATTGGCGTCATGACATCCTATCAGCCCGGGGCCGTAACGGAAACCGAGCGGTTGCAGGAAAGCTGTGAGTCCCTAGGTTTGCAGGCATGAATCCGGCCGATGGTATCGCGAAACGGCTGCGCGGGGCGCTGATGGGCCAGGTGCGCGCGGTGTTCAACGATCAGAACAAGGGCGAGAAGCCGGTCCAGCGCAAGCCTGACGAGAGCCTGTTCGGACCCCAGTCGGTGGTCTGGCGCGTCCACGGCGACGTCACCACGATGATGGTCGGCGGGGTCGCGGCGCTGCTGCTCCAGATGCTCCACCCCGCGGTGCTGGCGGGGGTGTGGGACCATTCGACCTTCCGCGGCGACATGCTCGGCCGCCTGCGCCGCACCGCGCGCTTCATCGCGGTCACCACCTATGGCTCGGCCGCCGAGGCGCAGGAGAGTATCGACAAGGTCCGCGACGTGCATACCCGAGTGAAGGGCGTGCTGCCGAGCGGCACGCCTTATGCGGCCGACGATCCGCACCTGCTCGCCTGGGTGCATGTGACCGAGGCGGTGAGCTTCCTCGATGCCTGGATCCGCTATGCCGAGCCCCACATGACGCTCGCCGACCAGGACCGCTATTTCGCCGATTTCGCCCGCATCGCCGAGGCGCTGGGCACGGTGGACGTGCCGCGCAGCCGGGCCGAGGCCGATGCGCTGATCGCGCGCGTTCGCCCCGAGCTGGTCGTCGATGCCCGCACCCGCGAGGTCGCGCGCATGGTTCTCGACCAGCCCGCGCCCAATCTCGCGGTCGCTCCGGTGCAGGCGCTCACCTTCGGTGCGGCGGTCGACCTGCTGCCGCCCTGGGCGCGGGCGATGCACGGGCTTTCCGGCCCCGGCCTCGCCACCCCCGCGATCCGCCTCGGCACGCGCAGCGTCGCGGGCACGCTGCGCTGGGCTTTTCGTTGAAGATGGGATCGAGTGAAGCCGTCCCGCATTCCATGGACAGCATGACCGAAACGCCCGACTCCCCCTTCCGCCTGCCGCTGTTCCGGGCGGTGTGGATCGCCAGCCTCTGCTCCAATTTCGGCGGCCTGATCCAGTCGGTCGGCGCGTCGTGGATGATGACCGGCCTCGGCGCCTCGCCGCGGATGATCGCGCTGGTCCAGGCCTCGACCAGCCTGCCGATCATGCTGCTCTCGCTCTGGGCCGGCGCGGTGGCGGACAATCTCGACCGGCGCCGCGTGCTGCTCGCCGCGCAGAGTTTCATGCTTGTCGTCTCGGCGATCCTTGCGCTCGGCACCTGGTTTGGGCTGGTCACGCCTTGGCTGCTGCTCGTCTTCACCTTCCTGATCGGCTGCGGCACCGCGATCAACGGGCCGGCCTGGCAGGCCTCGGTCGGCGACATGGTGCCGCGCCGGCTGCTGCCGAGCGCCGTCGCCTATAATTCGATGGGCTTCAACATCGCGCGCAGCCTCGGCCCGGCGCTTGGCGGCGTGATCGTCGCGGTCGCCGGCGCGGCGAGCGCCTTCTGCGTCAACGCGGTCAGCTATCTCGGCCTGATCCTGGTGCTCAGGCGCTGGCAGCCCAACCTGCCGCCGCGCAAGCTCCCGCGCGAGCGGCTCGGCGTCGCGATGGCGGCCGGCATCCGCTATGTCCGCCTCTCGCCGCAGATCCGCGTCGTCCTCGCCCGCGCCGCGCTGTTCGGCCTGTCGGCGAGCGCGCTGCAGGCGCTGATGCCGCTGGTCGCGCGCGACCTGATCCGCGGCGGCCCGCTCACCTATGGCCTGCTGCTCGGCGCCTTCGGGCTCGGCGCGGTCGGCGGGGCGCTGCTCAGCCGCCGGCTGCGTGAGCGGCTGTCGACCGAGGGCATCGTCCGCACCGCCTCGATCGGGCTCGCCGCCGGCGCGGCGGTGACCTCGCTCGGCAACCTGCCGCTCGCCTTGCTCGGCCTCGCCGCGGCCGGCGCCGGCTGGGTCATGGCGCTGTCCACCTTCAACGTCAGCGTCCAGATGGCCTCGCCGCGCTGGGTCGTGGCGCGGGCGATCTCGCTCTACCAGATGGCGGCGTTCGGCGGCATGGCCGCGGGCAGCTGGCTGTTCGGCTCGGTCGCCAGCACCCACGGCGTCGCCACGGCGCTGCTCGCCGCCGCGGTCGTCCAGCTGCTCAGCGTCGCCGCCGGCTTCTTCCTCAAGCTGTCCGGGATCAGCCAGCTCAACCTCGATCCGCGCGACACCTGGGTCGAGCCGCACACCGAAGTGCCGGTCGAGGCGCGCAGCGGCCCGATCGTGATCACCGTCGAGCACCGCATCGCCGAGCGCGACATCGCCGCCTTCCTCACCGTGATGCACGAGCGCCGCCGCATCCGCAGCCGCGACGGCGCGCGCAACTGGAACCTGATGCGCGACCTTGCCGAGCCCACCCTCTGGGTCGAGCGCTTCGATTTCGCCACCTGGCTCGACTATGTCCGCCACAATGAGCGGCGGACCAATGCCGACACCGCCAACAGCGAGGCGCTCCACGCGCTGTGGATGCCCGGCACCGACGCGGTCGTCCATCGCCGGATCGAGCGCCAGACCAGCTCGCTGCCGATCGTCCGCACCCCCGATCCGCGCGAGCTCGATCCGATGACCGATCCGGTGCGCTCGAGCTAGTTGGCCCGCGCCGCCGCCGTCGCCGCGACATCGGCGGCGGTGATCACGCCGTCCTTGTCGGCATCCTGCTCGGCAAAGCTCTTCGCGGCGATCGCGTCATATTCGGCGCGGCTGATCCGGCCGTCCTTGTCGGTATCGAGCACCCCGAAGCGGACATGCGTCTGGCGGATCTGGCGGGTGCGCTCCTCCGCCTTCTTCTCCGCGCTGTCGGCCGAGGCGGCGAGCTGCGCGTCGAGCCGGGCGGTGAACTCGCCGACATATTCCGCCTCGGAGATGCCGCCATCCTTGTCGGCGTCGGTGGCCGCGAAACGCCCGGCGCGGGCGGCGTCATATTCGGCGCGCGGCAGCTTGCCGTCATGGTTGGTGTCATAGGCCGCGAGGAAGGCGTTGCCGGCATGCTGGGCCTGGGCCGGCAGCGCGACGAAGCCGATCGATGCGGCGGCGGCGATCAGGGGAATGCGCATGGAAATGGCTCCTCTCAGGCCGCGTCGAAGGCGAGCGTGTAGGTGTAGCTGCGATAGGGCGTCTCGGCGCCCGCCGGGGCCTCGGTGCGGTGGCGCACCAGGATCAGGTAGATGCCGGCATCGCCGGGCTTCAGCGTGAAATTGCCCTGCGCATCGGACTGGGTGGTCGCCGCGATCTTCTTGCCGTCGTAATTGCCGGCGGCGCGGAACAGCGTGATCTCGGTCCTGCCGAGCGGCTTGCCGTCGAACAGCAGCCGGAACTTCACGTCATTGCCCGCGGCGATCTCGGCGGGATGCGTGATCGGCTGGATCTCCAGCGCGGTGCCGATCGGCTTGAGCGCACCCGTGCTCGCCGCGCCGCGCGTCACATAGGCTTCGGCCAGCGTCGTGCTCTGCACATCGACTTCGCGCGAACCCGCGGGCGGGGCGCCGTCCTCGCCGGCGATGATCCACTTGCCGCCGACCGAATACATCTTGCCCTTGCGACCCAGCCGCTGGCCGGTGGTCAGGCGATAGGTGCCCTCGGCCGACAGGTCGGCCTCGAAAATGGTCAGGTCGCGCAGATAGGTGGGCTTGCCGACTTCGCCCTTGGTGCCGTCGGGGCGGATGACGTGGAACGGCGCGTCCTTCATCCCGACTTCGGGAACGAAGGGATCCTCGCCGAACGAGGAGGTCACGGTGACATGATCGCCCTTGCCGACATCGAACAGGGTCGGGAGCAGATAGGGCATGTGCGCCTGGGCGGCGGTGCCCAGCGCCAGCGCGCCGAGCGCGCCCAGGATCGTGAGTTTGGCAAATCGCATGTGACGGCCCCGCTAGGATGTGGAGGCCGTGCTACGTCTGTTGCGAATAACTTTCAATAGCAGCCGCGCGCGGGCGGCGCGCGATCAGTCGAGCACCACCTTGTCGGCGTGGCGCGGCTCGAAGCCGCGGGCCCGGCGCTCATACTCCTGCGCCATGCCCATATGCGCGCGAAAGCTGGCCATCTCCTTGGCCTTCAGCGCCGCATCGCGTTCCTCATCGGCGCGCTTCGCGAAATATTTGTCCTCGGACATGCCCGCTCCCGCAATCAACCATTGTGGAGATAATGGCTCCGCGATTCGGCTGCATTCCGTACAAACGCGTAAGTGCCGCCAAACCGTGCGGTTCACGGGTCTGATCGAGGAACGGCTGTCGCAAAATGCGACGGGGCGATCCGCTGCGGACCGCCCCGCAGGCTCAGACGTCGAGGTTGGCGACGCTCAGCGCATTTTCCTGGATGAAGTCGCGGCGCGGCTCCACCACATCGCCCATCAGCTGGGTGAAGATCGCGTCGGCGACATCGGCCTGGTCGACCTGCACGACGAGCATCGAGCGGTTGGCCGGATCGAGCGTGGTTTCCCACAGCTGCTCGGCGTTCATCTCGCCAAGGCCCTTGTAGCGCTGGATCGACAGGCCCTTGCGGCCGAACGCCAGGATCGCGTCGAGCAACTGGCTCGGGCGCGAGACCAGGCTCTCGCCCTTGCCCACCGCGACCGGCACATCATTCTCGTCGACTTCCACCGGCGCCGGTGCTTCGGCCTCCGCCGCGGCGCTCGCCTTGGACGATACCAGCTTCGACGGCACCAGATAGCTCTGCGCCTGTTCGGCGGCGAGGCCGTGCAGCTTGCGCGCTTCGGCCGAGGTGAGGAACCCCGCCTCGACGATGTGGTGATCGGTCACACCGCGCCACAGCCGCTCGAAATGATAGCCGCCATCCTCGGTGATCCGCGCCGCCCAGCGCGCTTCGGTATCCGCTGCTTCAAGCCGGGCGACAGTGGTGGTCAGGCTCGCTGCACGCTGCTCGCGCGTCGCTGCCGGATCGAGTCCGCCGCCGAGTGCCAGCACTTCGATGATGTCGGCCGAATAGCGGCGCGGCACATAGCGCATCAGCGTGCGCATGCGCCGGGCATGCTCGACCAGCTCGCGCAGGTCTTCGCCGCCGCGCTGGGTGCCCTGGGTGTCGAGCATCGTGCCGCCCACGCCGGCATCGACCAGATACTGGTCGAGCGCGGGATCGTCCTTCAGATACACCTCGCTGCGGCCCTTGCTCGCCTTATAGAGCGGCGGCTGCGCGATATAGAGGTGCCCGTTGGTGATGATCTCGGGCATCTGGCGGTAGAAGAAGGTCAGCAGCAGCGTGCGGATGTGCGCGCCGTCCACGTCTGCGTCGGTCATGATGACGATCTTGTGGTAGCGCAGCTTCTCGATGTTGAAATCGTCGCGGATGCCGGTGCCCAGCGCCGTGATGATCGTGCCGATCTCGCGGCTGGCGAGCATCCGGTCGAAGCGCGCGCGCTCGACGTTGAGGATCTTGCCGCGCAGCGGCAGGATCGCCTGGAAATGCCGGTCGCGGCCCTGCTTGGCCGAACCGCCTGC
>Ga0164294_10002308_pt1 | contig 17272 bp, 13 predicted proteins | sample GEODES005metaG_FD_111479 | JGI IMG/M metagenome (GOLD analysis project Ga0164294, IMG submission 111479) | Oligotrophic lake water microbial communities from Sparkling Lake, Wisconsin, USA - GEODES005 metaG | ecosystem: Environmental > Aquatic > Freshwater > Lake | place: USA: Sparkling Lake...
AAGCTTTGATGTGGGGGACCTATAGCTCAGCATCGGAGGAGGCTCACTGAGGCGTGACACGGTCGAAGATATTTACCACGCAGACCGCCTCTTCAAACCCTATCACGCCGCCGCCGTTCTCGGTAAGACCGATGCAAGCCTGTGATACCTGACGCTTTCCGGCTTCGCCGCGCAACTGCGTCGCCACTTCATGTGCCATTGACAGGCCCGTCGCTGCGATCGGGTGCCCCTTGGACACCAAACCTCCGGAACTGTTCATCGGATGGCGACCATCTATGTCTGTCGCACCTGAAGCGACAAAGGGACCTCCGCCCCCCTCTGGGCAGAAGCGAAGCATTTCAGCCTGGTAGATCTCACAGAAGGAGGTCGCGTCATGCACCTCGGCCACGTCGATATCTTCGGGACTGACGCCGGCTGCGGCATATGCTTTGTCAACTGCGACGCGGCTAAGGCTGGGTTCGTCGAACGCGCGAAATGTTCCTCCCGCTATCCCGCTCGATCGAATTCGCACCGCGCGCTTCCGCGTCGCGGCGGGCAGTTCACGGAGATAACTTTCCGAGCAAAGCAACGCTGCTGCGGCACCGTCCCCGATCGGAGCACACATCGCTCTAGTGAGCGGGCCAGTAATCGGACGATCGGCCAACACATCCTCTGCAGTCAGGGCAAAGCGATATTGCGCCTTCGAATTCAGCGATCCGTTGGTGTGGCTTTTGGCAGCGGCCGCGGCGATCTGAGCTTGTGTGGTCCCGTAACGATTCATGTGCCAGGCGGCCTGAACGCCGTAGGTGTCCATCGCGATGGATCGATCATCTGCCAAGTCCCAGGAGCTTCCGCTTTCCTCCGCTGCACGAACGTACTCAGCCATCCAGCTCTCGCGATCGAACGTATCGAAACCTCCGATCATCGCCCCGAAGATGGCGGACGGGTCGTGCGCGTCGAACATCTTTTCTACGCCGATCGCTAGCGCGAGCCCAGTGTCGCCCGAGAGTACCGCGCTTCGGGCAGCGCGCAGGGCTAGCGAACCCGTTGCGCACGCTCCTTCGACATTGGTGATCGGGAGCCTTCTGGGCAGGAGCCCATCTGCCATCGCGGGCCGCAGCGCGGCCTGGCCTCGGATCATCGTCTGCCCGGTGCGATGCATTAGGCAGGACCCGAAGAAGGCCTGCTCCACCATGCCGCCCTCGTTTAGCCCAGCATCGCTCAACGTCTCGATCAACGCTTCTCGCGCGAGCTCACGGTGATCCAAGGTTGGCGCCTTGCCGAAGGCGGTCATCCCGACGCCGATGACGTAAGCGTACACAGATTTCCTCTCCAGCGTCCAACTCGACACAATGCTATATCAAGTCTCTTGTCATGAATAGTGATGCAGCTCATATGCTCCGGTCGGGCATATAACATTGCCCGATGTCCCAAGAACGGTCCGGCAAGGATCGGCACCGGCAGGAAGAGGATCGCAAATGGCCACCAGTTGGGCCTTCGAAAAAGGGCTGCACCAAGTGGGCGAGAGCAGCTGGGCTTATCTCCAGCCTGATGGCGGCTGGAGCTTGAACAACGCCGGGCTGATCGTCGATGGCGACGCAACCCTGCTGGTCGACACCCTGTTCGACCTCAGACTCACCGACCAAATGCTACGAGCGATGCGCGACGCAATCCCCGCCGCAGCCAACATTCAGACGCTCGTCAACACGCACAGCAATGGCGACCACACGTTCGGCAATCAGCTGGTGGAAGGCGCGAAGATCCTCACAACGCAGACGATCAGCGATTTGATGGCGCAGGATGGCCCAGAATTCCTGCAGTCCATCCTCGTAAACCCGGAAGCATACGGCCGCGCCGGCACATTCCTGGCGGAGTGTTTCGGGCAATTCGACATGAAGGGAATCGTGCTGCCACCGACTGACGAAACTTTTTCGGGCGCGCTCGAACTCAAGGTCGGCGATAAAGAGGTCCGACTCGTCGACTTGGGCCCGGCGCATACGCAGAGCGATACTGTCGTCTATGTTCCGCAGGACAAACTCGTCTACACCGGTGACCTCCTCTTCATCGGCGGTCATCCGATTATGTGGGCGGGCCCGATGTCAGGCTGGATCGCGGCCTGCAACACGATGCTTCGTTGGGATGTCGATACTTTCATCCCGGGCCACGGCCCGATCTGCACCAAAACCGAAGTGCGGGAATTTCGCGACTATCTGGAGTTCCTGATGAGCGAGGCGCGCTGCCGCTATGACGCAGGCATGGGGTACGAGGAAGCTGCGAACGACATCCGGTTCGATCGCTACCAGGACTGGGGCGAACCGGAGCGGGCGGTAGCCAATCTATGGACCCTTTGGGGCGAATTCAGCGGCGAACGCCCGGCAGCGGATCTGCTCGAACTATTTGCTGGCATGGGTCGCTATGTGGATCGTCACCGCGGCCAGGGCGCGTGCGCCAATCCTACCCATTCGCATTAGAATGCACTGCGGCGATGTTGGTCACATTCGCTGCCGAGGTCGTAACAAAGCATATCGAGGTTTTCGCGTGACGGTGAGCAGACGTCGACGGTCCTTCCTCGAGGAGCGAGGCGGTAAGGCGAGGCTGCCGGTCAGGCCAGCAGTGGTGCCACGCCGGCACCGAGCAGGCGGCACAGATCGTCGGGGCCGAGCCGCAGCTGCAAGCCTCGCTGTCCGCCATTGACGAACACATATGGCTCGTCGAGCGCCGACTGATCGAGGACTGTCGGAACGCGTCGCCGTTGGCCGAATGGGCTGATGCCGCCGACGCGATAGCCGGTCAGCTTTTCGGCCGCGGTCGCCGCCATCATCTGCGCGGCCTTCCCGTTGAATGCGGCCGCAACCTGCTTCAGCGCCAGTTCGCGATCGGAGGGAACGATCGCGCAGACAGGCTTGGCATCGACCAGTAGCATCAGCGTCTTCAGCACGCGCGCGGGCGGCTCGCCGAGCGCTTGCGCCGCCTGTAGCCCGACCTTGTCAGCGCGCGGATCATAATCATAACGGTGGAGGCTGTACGCCACGCCCGCGCCGCGCAGCGCTACCGTGGCCGGCGTGCCGCTCATGCCGACGCTCGCAGCCGCCCGTCGCGGCCGCTGCAGCGGATCTGTTTCCAGCTATGCTGGATCATCATTCCTCCTCGGCATCCTTTTACCGTCACCTAGTGGAGGCCCGCTTGGTACGTTCGCTTCGCGAGCGTTCGCCTCGGACCCACGCGATCGCAACGCCAGATGGGAAGGCACGCCTGCTCTCTCCCAATGCACACCTTCCAGTTTAGGGATCGGCGGCGCGGTCAGAAGGCAACTTGGTCGCCTCCTTTCAGACCGAGGATATCACGCGCCTCTTGCGGGCTGGCCGGGGAGAGGCCCATGCCTTCGATGATCTGTCGCACCTTGGCGACCTGCTCGGCGTTGCTCCTGGCAAGTTGGCCGGGCCCAATCCATAGGCTGTCCTCCAGCCCCACCCGGACATGTCCGCCAAGCGCGGCGGCGGTCGCCGCGATCCGCATCTGGGCACGGCCGGCGCCCAAGGCCGACCAGCACAGATCCTCGCCAAAAAGCCGCACCGCGGTTCGGTGCATATGCATAACATCTTCCGGATCCTGGCCGATGCCACCGAGTATGCCGAAAACGCTTTGGACGAAGAAAGGCGGCTTCACCGCGCCCCGGTCGACGAAATGGGCAAGGCTGTAGAGATGGCCAATTTCGTAGCATTCAAACTCGAAGCGGGTTCCGCCTTCGTCGCATGTTCGAAGAGCATAAGCGATATCACGGAAAGTGTTTCTGAAAACCAGATCGTCCGATTGCTCGAGATATGGCCGCTCCCAATCGTACTTGAAATCCTTAAATCGGGTGAGCATCGGGAATAGCCCGAAATTCATGGATCCCATGTTCAGACTCGCGAGCTCGGGGCGGAGCGAGGCGGCGGGCTTTACCCGCTCCTCGACAAGCATGGTCGGCGAACCTCCGGTCGTTAGATTGATAACAGCATCGCTTGCCTGTTTGATCGGGCCGAGGAAAGGAAGGAACGCCTCGGGCCTTTGATCCGGCCGACCGTCAACCGGATTGCGTGCGTGGAGATGAACGATCGCGGCGCCGGCCTCTATGGCGTCCAGTGCGGACTGACTGATCTCGGCAGCCGTGATCGGTAAGTGTGGAGACATGCTCGGCGTGTGAATCGCCCCAGTGACCGCACAGGAGATAATAACCTTGGACGTCCTCGTCACGGCGCGACCACCTTGTTCTCGATAGCGCCAATGCCGTCGATTTCGCAGCGGACGACGTCGCCCGGTTGAAGATAGACGGGCGGCTCCATGGCAGCGCCTACCCCTTCAGGCGTGCCTGTGGCGATTAGATCGCCAGGCTCGAGTGTGAACGCGGTCGATAGATACTCGATCTGCTCGGCTACGCTGTAGATCATGTGAACCGTGTTGCTTTGCTGTCGAACTTCGCCGTTCACGAGGCAACGAAAATCAAGCGCTTGCGGATCGGGCACTTCGTCAGCAGTGACGATCCATGGACCGATCGGCCCATGCGTGTCGAATGATTTGCCCATCGTGAAGGTAGGCGTGTGGACTTGCCAGTCGCGCGCCGAAACGTCATTAGCCACGAGGTATCCGAATACGTACGACAGTGCGTCTGTCCGCTTGACGCCTTTCGCCCGTTTGCCGATGACGACGCCGAGTTCGGCCTCATAATCCAGCATCTCAGTGACGCCAGGGTCGATATCGTCGAACGGGCCCGAAATACATGTCGTTTGCTTATTGAACCAATATTGATATTTCGGCTCCGCAATACCCTTTCGCTTCGCTTCCTCGACGTGCTTCATATAGTTCATACCTATCGCAAGGTACTTCTTCGGGTGCAGCGGCGCGAGCAAACGGATGTCAGAAAGCTTGAGGTGGGGATCTGCCTCTTCGGAGATCTGACGCAACTCCGCCAGCGCTTCATCGCCGTGGTCGATAATTGCCGGAAGGTCGCTAAACGCCGAGCCGACCTTGAGCAGGTCGATGAGAGCATCCCCCTTAACAATGCCAGTGCCAATTAATCCGTTATTTTCAAAGCGCGCGATCCGCATCTCTCTTCCTTCTCAGTTAAACAAAACTTGTACGAAGCGTCTAAACGGTGACTCAAACCTGCCGCTCACGCCCGACCCAGTATCTCTCCCGAATCGTTCGTTTGAGGACCTTGCCGACTGGACTTCGGGGAAGCCTTTCCCAGATCTCGATCGTCTTGGGACATTTGACGCTGCCCAATTTCTCTTTGCAGTAGGCGAGGAGATCCTCGGGCATCACGGAGGCCCCTGCTTTACATTCAACGAGCGCCTTAACCGCCTCGCCCCATTTATCGTCCGGAACGCCAATAACTGCGCAGTCCTGCACCTCGGAATGCGCAAGCAACACATTCTCCACCTCGGTCGAATAGATGTTGAAACCGCCTGAAATGATGATGTCGCGTTTGCGATCGACGATGAAGACGAAACCAGCCCCGTCCTTTATCCCGATGTCTCCAGTGTGATGCCAGCCGAACTCGGAAACTGCCGAAGTCGCAGTCTCGTCCGCGTAGTATCCAGCCATGACGAGGCCGCTGCGAGCAACGATTTCACCCGCTTGCCCGGGCCCGAGGATATGCCCGCAGTCGTCCATGATCTCCACCTCCGCGAACATCGTGGCACGGCCGCAGCTTCGCAGAATATGGGCGTCCGCTTCGGACGTTAGCGCCCGCACGAGGTCGGCAGACGACAGATAGGTCAGAAGAAACGGAGCCTCGGCTTGCCCAAAGGCCTGGCACATGACCGGACCGAACGCTCCGACGGCTTCCCGCAGCTTGTCGGCGCCCACCGGCGCGGCTGAAATCAGGAAGAAGATTAGCGAGGAAGTGTCGTGCTTGCCTAGGAGCGGCGAGGACAAAAGTGCGTAAAGGACCGTCGGCGGAAGAAAAAGGTGTGTAACACGGTGCCGTTCAATCGCCGCCAGGATCGCGCCGGGATCGGTGCTCGTCATCAACACATTTGTAACGCCGCGAGGCAGGAGTATGAGAGCAAGCGCGCCAGCGCCATGGGTGATCGGCGCTACGCATAAATGGATTGGATGATCTGTCTGGGGCGCGCAGGTCCAGAAATTTGCGATCAAAGTCTCCCACGTTCGGTTTGTCCAAACCGCCCCTTTCGAACGTCCTGTCGTGCCACCGGTCGCGAAAATGGCGCATGGTCGGTCCATGTCATACGAAAGCGCAGGCAATCCGTATTCGCCTGCCGACCTGAATTTGGCGCCTGACGGCCTACCGCCGCCGGCGAGATAGTAAAGCTCCATGCACAACGGGGATCCCGACAAGCCGCCGCGGATCCGCTCAGCCTCCGCAGTGAACATTTTGTGAAACAGCAGGACGCTCGCCCCAGCCGTTTCGACCAACGTCAAATTGTCTTCAACGGTGTTGCGCGGATTGAGGGAGATCCAGATCAGTCCCGCCCGGATCGCTCCGAGCATGGCGAGCAAACCGACGCTGTCGTTCGGGCATAGAATGGCGACCCGTGCGCCCTCCATGACACCTGCGGCGCGAAGCGCGCTTGCAAGTGCGTGCACAGTTTGCGCCGCAGATGCATAGGAAATCCCCTCGCCATCAGGCTGAACGAAAGCGAGCCGGTCAGGATGAAGGTGAGCTGCCCGCTCGAAGTGAGAGATCAGTTGCACAAAGCCCTCGGCTTCGACAGGCGAAAACGCGTCAAGCCGTAACCAGGCGGGCACAACGAGAGCGCGCCCCTGACCTGTAGCGAGTGCGGGAGAGCGAACGCGGCGAGAGCGTATACTTGTTTGAAATCTCGCAACGCCCTCTCCCCCGCCTTCGTGATCGCGGCTACATCGATATACCAAGCGACTTGCTATAGCAACCATGCCTTGCTAGGGTCGGACGAGGCCGCGAAAGCCGGATGAACGCGCCTAGAACGCGCCTGAATTCGCGTCAAATGGCTCTGTCACTATATGGAGGCTTGGGCAATTGCGTTGATATGTTGGCTCTGCGGCTAACCGTTAGATACTCGCGGGACGATCGGAAGCGCCTAGTCTGCGTTCGTGCGGCAGTGGCGCTACTTTCGACGCGGCAACACGATTGCAGGGTCGAGCGCCGAAAGGCTGGAGAAGAGGATGAGGCAGCACGACGGGCCCGGTATGTACGGTCCAAACATGGCCAATACAAAAAGACTTTGAGGGGAGGAATATCATGAAGGCAAAGTACAATCAGCGGCGGCTCAGCGGCTTGTTACTCGGATCGACCGCGGCAATCTCGGCTGCGTTGTGCAGCAATGCGGCGCTTGCGCAAACGGCCGCGCAGTCGCCAGAGACGCAAACCACTACCGGATCGGATACGCAGGGCCTCGCGGACATCATCGTAACAGCGGAGCGCCGCTCAGCGAGCGTCCAAACCACCGCAATCGCCATATCCGCTGTAGGCGGCGAGTCGCTGCAGCAGAAGCAGATCTTCAGCATCGAGGGTCTGACCAATCAGATTCCCGGCGTCGAGTTTGGTCGCATTGCGGGCGACGCGAAAGTCTTTATTCGAGGCGTCGGCTACGACAGCATAGCGCCCGGAGGGGAGACGCGAGTAGCCATCTATAGCGACAGCATCTACCAGGCCCGAACCCAATCGGCCTTCCTCGCGTTCTACGATGTCGATCGCGTCGAGGTACTGCGGGGGCCACAAGGTACGCTGTACGGCCGCAACGCGACGGCTGGTGCAATTAATATCATCACGCGCGAACCGACACATGAGCTGGACGGCTATTTTACCGGCCGTGTCGGCAATTACGGGCTTGTCGGCACAGAGGGTGCAGTCGGCGGGCCCCTGTCAGACAAGATTTCTGCCCGCCTGGCTTTCCAGACTGTCGATCGAGGCGGCTACGGCAAGAACATCGGCACGGGTGAGGACGTGAACGACGAGCGCAAGCGAAATGTTCGGCTCAAGCTCAGCTTCGCGCCTTCGTCGGACTTCTCCGTCAGGCTCCTTGCCGACTACGGCAAGGAGGACGATCACAATGGAGGCTATCGCTACATTGGTGCTGGCGTTCCGGGCTTTGTTCCACTGACGCTGCAGTTCGGCGGCCAGACTCCCAGCGATCCTCAGGACAGCGCCGGCTTCGGACCTCGCCTTTTCCTCGAGACCTACGGGGCGTCCGCCGAGGCAAAGCTTGCGCTTGGTCCATCGACCGATCTCGTCTCGCTCACCGGCTATCGGCATCTCATCGCAAAGAACGAATCCAACTTCGACACGAATACGTTGGAACTTTCGCGCCAATACCTCGTCGATCGGTCGGATTTGGTGACGCAGGAGCTGCGCCTTTCGCACAAGTTCGGCGATTTCGCCGATGTTCTGCTCGGCGGCTATTATTATCATGAGAAGAGCTTCGCCGAGAACAACATCCCCATAACCGGCAGGCTTGTCGGCCAGCCTGCGGTTCCGTTGATTCAATTCTACGAAACGCGTGGAGATCTGAGAACGAGTGCATATGCAATCTTCGGCGAAGCGCGATTCCATTTCACGCCGGCACTGACGCTCACGCTGGGAGGGCGGTACAGTCATGAAAAGAAGTCGGTCGTCGAGAGCCTGCAACTCGACGTAGTCAATCCATTTGATCCCGACCGCTTTGTTCCCGTGGCTACACGTCCGGGCACCCAGACCGAGAGCCGATTCGACCCGAAAGTCACAATCGACTATAAGGCCAGGGAGAACCTGTTCCTATACGCCACCTTCTCGCGTGGCTTCAAGTCGGGCGGGTTTAATATCGGAGGCTTGCAGGATCCATTCAAGCCCGAGGTCATCAATGACTATGAGGCTGGTGTGAAGGTCGACCTGTTTGATCGTAGGCTCCGGCTCAATATCGCCGGCTTCCATTATGATTACTCAAACCTTCAGGTGAACATCGTCGAAGGCCTTGCGCTAATCACGCGAAACGCGGCAAAGGCGAAGGTTGACGGCGTCGAAGTCGAGATGACCGCACTACCCGTCGACAATCTCCATCTCTCGTTCAATGTCGCCTATCTCAACGCGCGGTACGCCAAGTTCGATACGATCGACAATGCCATTCCTGACATAAATGGTGATGGTATTCCTGATGTTCAGAACTTGAGAGGAAACAAGCTTAATTTCTCTCCTAAGTGGAAGCTCAACGGTGAAGTCGGCTACACATTCAAAACCGACATCGGTGATATCACGCCGCGCATCAACGTGACCTGGGTCGACAAGATTTACTTCTCGCAGTTCAACCGCGACGTTTTGTCGCAGGCGGCGCGAACAAACGTCGACGCGTATATCGGGTTTGAATCTCCTGACCGCCTCTGGTCGGCGAGCGCATATGTGAAGAACCTGACCAACAAAGTATATATCTCGGCGTCGTCGATTTCGTCCGCGCTCGTCGGCTTCCCGATCTTGGGGCAATATAGTCCGCCCCGGACATTCGGCATGTCGGTCACGCGGCATTTCTAGTGGCTGGAGAGAGCGCTTCCCCCGGCCGTACACCGGGGGAAGCGTCCTCCCAAGCGCATCTGCAATTATGCTCGAGGACTCGATGAATATTGCCGTGAACAAGCAGGTCGTGCGCGACTTTTTCGATGCAATCGGCAAGGCGGACCTCGAGCGTCTTTCGGCACTTACGACGGATGATCTGGTTTGGTGGGTCGCGCCGACGTCGCAATTCTCGGGCACCTATGGGAAGGCGCAATGGCTCGAACTTCTGGAACAACTCTTCGGAGAGGCCGCCGGGTCGTACGCCGTGGCGATCCAAGACCTGACGGCCGAGGACGATCGCGTGAGCGCCACAGCGCACGCAGATCTCGAACTCAAGAACGGCAAGCGGTACCAAAACGATTATCACGCGCTCTTCTGGATTAGAGACCGCAAGATCTCGGCATGCAGGGAGTATTTCGACTCCCATCGTGCGGGATTGGCCTTCGGCTTTCCCCGCGATCCCAAAAGCCAATGACTCATCTAACGGTGAGCTACTGTTTACCTTAACGTTCTCGAAAGGTCTGAAGATGTCGAAGGTACTGATCCTCTACTACTCAAGCTATGGGCATATGGAGAAAATGGCCGAAGCAGTTGCGGAAGGCGTCCGCGCAAGCGGGGGCACCGCGGACATCCGTCGCGTGCCCGAACTGGTCTCCGAAGAGGTGGCCGCAAGCAGCGGCTACAAGCTCGACCAAGCAGCGCCCGTGGCTACGGTCGATGACCTAAAGAACTGTGATGCCTTAGTGGTGGGCGCCGGCACGCGGTTCGGGCGAATGGGCTCGCAAATGGCAAGCTTTTTCGACCAAGCGGGCGAAGTCTGGTTGAGCGGCGCGCTGGTTGGCAAAGTCGGTGCCGCTTTCACCTCTTCATTGACGCAACACGGCGGCCAGGAAACGACCCTTTTTTCAATCCTAACGAACCTACTGCACTTCGGCATGACGATCGTGGGTCTGGATTATAACTATAAAGCACAGATGGGTCTTGATAAGGTCCGCGGAGGGTCACCCTATGGTGCGACGACCTTCATGTCGATGGACGGAAGTCGCGCGATCTCCGATGAGGACCTTGAAGGTGCGCGATATCTCGGCAGCCGCGTCGCAGAGACTGCTGCAAGGCTCGCTAGTCCGACAAACAATTAAGCGGTCTCCGTGCGGGGTGATTCTGATCACGCCGCCCAACCGTTTGGTGTCGAGTGAGGATGGCTTCGTCGATAAGAGCCAGTGAGGCTCACCGGCTCAGTTGGCATTGATGTGGTGCGCTATAGTTCATCGCGTCGCCCGCTTGTAGGGCTCCTGACTGGATTGAGGACGTCGGGGATTGCCGCTTGGGAAAGAAGCGGGCCCAAGAAGGCGCCAGCGCGTCGATCATCCTGTCTTAAGAAGGAGCAGATGCTGGCGCCACGTTACCGCCCTTGCAGCGAAGATGCGAGCGGCAGGAGCGGTTCGGCGCTTTTCGGATATGTTGTGTACGGAAAGCGGACGCGTCGCCATTCGGGTGCAGTTGCACGCTTCACGAAGCCTTCGCGGGTCGGGAGCTGCATAATTTCGCTTGCTAAGGTGACGTCCTCTAAGGCCCGCTTGCTCTGCATCGACATCGATCGCGACGTGAAGCGTCCACGTGTTCGGGATCGACTGACGTCGTCGCGCTCCACCTCCCGGGTGCCAATCAGGTCAGAGGCGAGCTCGGCCGTGCCGCCACCTTCGCTCAGCCCCGATCGCAGCAGAAGCAGATTGCCACAATTTTCGATGATCGTGTGCGCGCCTTCGCCGTAAATCTGCTTGATCTGGGCAAAGCTCTGGAAGCCTATGGCCACCCGCCCGCCGAACTTCCGCAGCCGCGCTTGGGCGTCCTTCAGCCCTTCAATTCTGCCCAACGCGTCCAGCTCGTCGACGTGGAACCAGATGCGGCGCGTTCGCGAGGGCGTGAGCGAGAGCGTTTCGACAATCGCCAAGTTCATCCAGCAGGATACCAGGCCGCGGAGTGCCGCGATTTGATTGGCAGTATAAGGCATCCAGAGGGAGCCTGAGGCGGTACGGACCCACTGTCGAATGGAAAAGCCATCTCCCTCGCGGGCGGCAAAACTTCGCAGACTGGCGAGCGCGGGCGTGATTGTGCCGAGGATGCTGGCAAGCATGCGCTCGCCCCCTTCCTCGAAAAATCTCGCGGCCGGTGTGTGCTCGCATAGCGCCTTGAGCTGTGCCTTATTGGCCTGTGCGAGCGCCTGCACGAATTCAGCAGAGCTGCCCATCTCGTTTGTCACCCAACTTTCCATCGAGCTGGACAGCAGCTGCTGCGCATAGCTGATCCACTGATCGTGATCGCTATGGCCAAGGTGCGGCAAGAGCGATTGCGCCAGCATCGCAAAGTCACTGGTATGCTCGATCTCACTCAAGAGATCCCATCGGGCGCAGCGGGCGTCAAACGGGTTAAGAATGATATCGCCTGGTTGATAGAAGACGCTGAGGGCGCTCCCGTCCGGATCGGCGACCACTTGGCGGTCGCCCCTTCGCCGGGCATCTGCGATCAGAGCACGAAGGGCGGTTGATTTGCCCGAGCCAGTCGCCCCGATCGCGGCGACGTGCATTGTCTCATCCTCGATCGTAAGCGGAACGCCAGCAAGCGCCACCCGGCCGCGCGCATTGGTGATCAGCTTGCCCCGCAGGCCACTGATCGGCCCGCGCATCTTTGTGCCGCGCAGATGCGTGAACCGGCGCGGCCAAGCGCCCAAGCGGGCTGCGACAGCGCCGCCTAGATAGGCGAAGAGCGCTGGCAACATCACGGCGAGCGTTGGCGTGTTCGGCAGGAAATCGCCATAGAGCCACAGGCCGACCAGCCCGCCGCCCGCCCAGCCCATTGGCGCGGACAGCAGCGGCCACCCAGTGCGGCGATCCACAGCCTGAACCGTCCCAACCGCGAGGGTTCCGGGGAGAGCGGCGAGCCCGAAGAACAGATGATAATGGTGGGCGGCGAGCCAAAGCCACCGCCCGTTGAGCCACGGTTGCAGTTGGTTGCGATGGTGCCAATGTTCGAGCACCAGATCGCGTAGGGCGAAACGCGCGTCGAGTGGAATTACATGACGAACCAACGGCCAGGTGAAACCGATGGCGAGCAGCGATAGCAAGAAGGCAAGCTGATGCACAATGGGATCTGCGCCCTGGCCCCCTCCGGACGATCCACCGCCGCTCACCGCTCCGCTCCATAATCACGATCACGCGTCTGTGTCGGCTGCGTCTTTGCGGCTTCCGCAAATGCCGCGCGGACTTGTTGGGCTGTCCGTTGCGGGGTTTTGGCAAGCGACGCGAATGTTTCGCGGAGTATGCTTGCTCGTTCCTGCTGGGATCCGGGGGCCGTCGCGCGGGCGCTTTTTTCCTTACCGGGCTTTCCGCTATCTGGCGCCAGCGCGGCGGCGGATCGTTCAGCCGCGCCGTCGCGTGATGTCGGCGAGCCAGACTGCACCGCTGCTTGCGGGACTGCCGCGCCACGACCATCACGCGGCGTCGGGCCGGGTCGCCCGTCATAATCAAGCGCCATGTCCTTGGGCCGCTCGCGCGCTAGCGTTCGCCGCAACTGCGTCTCGTCGGCGAAATCGTCCCGGCCATAATGGACTATCGTCTCAGCGCGATGGCGGGACAGTGCGACATAGGTTGAATGCGCATCCATCCCGGGCGTCGCCAGCACATGGGTATGGTCGACGGTCATGCCCTGCGTCTTGTGAACGGTGGCGGCATAACCATGATCGACATGGTTGTAGGACTTGAGATCGACATCGACCTTTCGCCCGTCGTCGAGCCGGACCGCGAGACTGTCGCGCGCGGCCCTCTCGACGGTGCCGAGCGAGCCGTTCTTCACTCCAAGGTCGCGCTCGTTCTTGAGGAAGAGGATCCGGTCATTTTCCGCAAATTGCCGCATGCCGCGCTCAGTCTGGACAGCAGCATCCTGACCAAGCTCGCCTTGCTCTGCGAGACGCTCGCGCGCCGCGTCATTCAACATCGCGACCTCCTTGTTCATGTGGGTGAGAATGATGCGAGATGCGACCGGATCGGCTCGCCGCTCGGCATCCCAGCGCTCGATCAAAGCGGTTCGTGCAGCACCGCGTGTGTCGGCGGCATGGACCATGCCCGCACTCGAGTAAGCGGCGATCGCCTCGCCGGTTTGGCCGGTGGCAAACATGCGGGTTGCCTCGCGCATCCAGGGTTCGGCCTGGCGGCGCACCTCGCTGATTTCCGCCGCGCCATGACGCTCCGCAAGGAGGCGGAACGCGGCGCCCGCCTCGATCGACTGGAGCTGCTGCGCGTCGCCGACCATCACCACCTTGGCGCCGGCGTCGGTTGCTTCGGCCAGCACACGCTGGAGCTGGCGCGTGCCGACCATACCGGCTTCGTCGAGCACGAGGACGTCCCGCGATGTCAGCCGATCACGATCGCGCGCCCAGGCATGTTCAAGACTGGCAATGGTGCGCGACGCAATACCAGAGTCGCCCTCCAGATTCTCGGCAGCAATACCAGAGAGGGCAGTGCCACGGACGGTGTAGCCTGCCGCCTCCCAGGCTTCGCGCGCCAAGCCCAGCATGGCCGATTTGCCGGTGCCGGCATAGCCGACGACAAGGCTCAGACCGGCGGGCCGTGTGACATGATCGAGGGCGGCGCGTTGTTCGCGCCCAAGCGTGAAGCCGCGTACAGCTGCGCGGCGGACTGGGAGTTCGATTTCGTGCTGAGAGACGTGGTGTTTTGTGGCTGCCAACGCCGCGGCATTTCGCACAAGCGCGTCTTCGGCGCCGAGCATCGATGCAGTCGTGAAGCGCTCGTCCCCGCGCCCGTCGCGCCCGAGCGCGAGCAACTGGTCGGAGCCGCGCATTGCCGCCACCACGCGGTCGAACTGCTCCTTGCCGTCCGAATGGCGGTGCGCGAACATCGCCATTTCCTGGCGCGTGAAGGTAGCCTGGTTGCGGGTAAGCGCATCGAGACCAATTTCGGGGTGGGCAATGATGGTCGCGCCATTGGCGCGCGCGATCCGTACATGGTCATCTGCACGCTCGGCATCTTCGCCGCGCTCCAGCCGCCGCGCGCCCGCCGCGCCGATCTTGTGCTGCGGCTCTAGCTCGATCCCGCGCGCATCATGGCTGCGGTGATCGATGCTCGCCGAGATGCCGAGCGCGCGCAGATGCTCATTGGTTTGCTCGGCCCAGCGCTCTCGCCATTGCTGGAGCAGCGCGGTAGCATTCCATTCGCGAACCTTGGCACCAAAGCCTTCCGGTCCAACCTCGCGCATCGCAAGCATGACATGGGCATGCGGCTTGGCTTCGCCGTCCGCGCCGATGTCCCAATGCACATTGAGATCGGCGACCATGCCGCGCTCGACGAATTCTCGGGAGACGAAGTCGCGAGCGAGCGCGATGCCCTGCTCGCGCGTCATCTCGCGCGGAATCGCGAATTCGACCTCGCGGGCGAGCTGTGCATCCTTCCGCTGCTCGGTCGCCTCGACCTCGTTCCACAGCGTCTCGCGGTCGCGCAGCCGCTCGGGCGCGCCTTCCGGCAACATCACCTCGGAATGGACGACGCCGGCCTTGTTGGTGAAATCATGGTGCCGACCGAGCCTATGATCCTGGATCCTGGATGCGGACCGATAGGCGGCGGCCGCCACCGCACTCCTGCCGGCGCCGCGCCCGATAACCTTGGCTGAGAAGTGATAGATCGCCATGACGGCAACCCATCTACGCCTCATTCCGCAACGTCGGTACGACGTATAAGCGCGCTCTCATGCGCTAGAGCACGCCTGAGAGATTTCAGCCGTTGAACCAGGGATCGGACGGCCCAATTCGCCTGTATCGGCCAGCCAAATGGAGATGCACGATGCGAAAGGTACGGGATTTCGACGCCGAACTGAAGGCGCTCAATGATCGGGCGAAACTGCTGAAACAGCGCAAGGTCCAACAATTCGGCGAGCTGATCGAGGCGACGGGTGCCGATGCGCTCGATCCCGATCTGCTTGCCGGCGCTCTGCTGGCGGTGGTGGCGGAGACGGACAAATCGATCATGACGAGGTGGAGCGCGCGCGGCGCGCAATTCTTTCGGGAAACAAGCCGGCGATCGTCGCGCGGCGCTGCTGGCGCTGGCACGGGCGGCAAAGCGGGATCGGCAGGCGCGGAACCGGCTTGAGGCAGCAAAGGCGAGAGCGGATACGAGGGCCTGGGTGGTGGCAAGACGCGAACGCACGCGACATCTGATCGAGCTCGGCGGCCTCGTCCAGAAGGCCGGCCTCGTTGACATGACGGACGACGATCGCGCGTTGCTCTACGGTGCTTTTCTCGACCTTGCCCAGCGGCTCGGTGGCGAAGACGGTTCGCAACTCAAACTGCTGTACCGGCGACGGGGAGCCCGCACGTTCGCGACCGAGGCCGAGCAGGCCGCTGCAGCTCGATCGCAGATGGACAAGGCAAAGCTGCCATCCGTTGCGAAACCAACTCCGTGACGCTACATAAACCGTGTCGGAAAAGGCAGACTTGGTCTGGTGAGCCCAAGTCCTTCTGGTAACGGAAGCTCTGGTCTTTGGCTTCGTGCTTGAGATCCCCACGACGAACATCCGACGTCCTTTTGGACCGCTACGATGTTCGTCCGTGCGGTCCTCTGGTTCGGGAAACGCTCCGGTCGAACATCGACAATGGAGCCAGATATGCAGCCTCTCGACACCCCCTATGACGTCATTATCGCCGGCGCCGGCCCGGTCGGATTGTTTCTCGCCTGCGAACTTCGCCTCGGCGGCGCTTCGGTGCTGGTGCTTGAGCAGGCACGCGATCCTTATTCTCCGCTGAAAGCGCTGCCGTTCGGCCTGCGCGGGCTTTCGGTGCCGACGATTGAGAGTCTCGACCGTCGCGATCTTCTGATCGAACTCGAAGCCCGCGCAGCGGGCAAAGACACGCGTGCCGCTTCCCACTGGATGCAGCAGCAGCGCCGTCCCGCCGGCCACTTCGCAGGCATCCAGTTCTTCCACGATCAGATCGACACCGCGCGTTGGTCCTATCGCCTGCCGGGCGCGGTTGGCAGCTTGGCGATGGACATGGCCAGCATCGAGAGCGTGCTCGCGCAACGTGCGGAAATCCTCGGCGCGAAAATCCGGCGCGGCTGCGGCGTCGAGACGCTCAGCGCCTCGGGCGACAGCGTTCGCGTCCAGACCAGCGATGGATCGTTCGAGGCGCGCTGGCTGGTGGGCTGCGATGGCGGGCGCAGCATCGTCCGTAAGGCGGCGGGCTTTAGCTTCGTCGGCACCGATCCCGAGTTCACCGGCTATTCGGTCGAAGCCGAACTTCCCGATGCTGAAGGCGTCGAGCCTGGTCGCCATTATACCGCGACCGGCATGTATACATTCACACCGCCTGGCACGATCGCGATGGTCGATTTCGATGGCGGCGCCTTTCATAGAAGTGAGCCGGCGCGCGAGCATATCGAAGCCGTGCTGCGGAAGGTCTCGAACACCGACGTGACGGTGAAATCCCTCCACGTCGCCGCGACCTGGACTGACCGCGCCTATCAGGCAACCGACTACCGGCGCGGCAGCGTTCTCCTCGCGGGCGACGCCGCGCACATCCATTCGCCGCTCGGCGGCCAGGGCCTCAACCTTGGGCTCGGCGACGCGATGAACCTTGGCTGGAAACTCGCCGCCACGATCCGCGGCGATGCGCCGCATGGTCTGCTCGACAGTTACACGCGCGAGCGGCATCCGATCGGCGCGCGCATCCTCGACTGGTCCCGCGCGCAAGTCGCGCTCATGCGTCCCAGCCCCAGTTCGCGCGGGCTG
>Ga0164294_10002309_pt1 | contig 17264 bp, 18 predicted proteins | sample GEODES005metaG_FD_111479 | JGI IMG/M metagenome (GOLD analysis project Ga0164294, IMG submission 111479) | Oligotrophic lake water microbial communities from Sparkling Lake, Wisconsin, USA - GEODES005 metaG | ecosystem: Environmental > Aquatic > Freshwater > Lake | place: USA: Sparkling Lake...
GCAGCCTGCACTGGCCATCACCGACTTGTCTAATTTGTTTGGCACGGTTAAGTTTTACAAGCAGGCCCGCGGCAAGGGCGTCAAGCCACTGATCGGTGCCGACCTCTGGGTCGAAGTGCCCGGCAAAGAACCCGGCGCCCCGCCGGCCCGCTTGCTGCTGCTGGTGCAAGACCGGCGAGGCTACCTCAATTTGTCAGAGCTGATCACCCGCGCCTGGACAAAAAACGTGGTGCGCGACCAGGCCATCGTCAAGCTCGAATGGTTGCAGGAACTCGGCGAAGGACTGATCGCGCTGGCCGGCGCGCAGACCGGTGCGGTGGGTCAGGCGCTGCTGCAGGGCGACCAGGCGCGTGCAATGGAATGCGCGCTGCATTTGGCAGGTATGTTTCCGCACCGCTTTTACCTGGAAGTGCAACGTGCCGGGCGTGCCGATGACGAGCGTCATGTGCTCTCTGCGGTGCAGCTGGCTGCGCGATTGAAACTGCCGGTGGTGGCCACGCACCCGGTGCAGTTTTTGACCAGTGACGATTACGAGGCCCACGAAGCGCGCGTGTGCATTTCGGAAGGCGAGATCCTGGGCAATGCGCGGCGCGTGCGCAAGTTCACGCGCGAGCAGTATTTTAAAAGCCAGGCTCAGATGAGCGAGTTGTTCGCCGATATTCCGTCGGCGCTTGCCAACTCGGTTGAAATTGCCAAGCGCTGTAACCTGGAGCTGGAGCTGGGCAAACCCATGCTGCCCGACTACCCGACACCTGAAGTCGATGGCGTGCGCCTGCCGATTGAAGCTTACTTTCGCCATGCCTCGCATGAGGGGCTCAACGGGCGCTTGCTGCACCTTTACCCCGACGAGAAGCTGCGCGAGGAAAAACGTCCCGAGTACGTGGCGCGCCTGGACTTCGAGATCAATGTTATTTTGAACATGGGATTCCCAGGCTACTTCTTGATCGTTGGTGACTTCATCAACTGGGCCAAGAACAACGGCTGCCCGGTGGGCCCTGGCCGTGGATCGGGTGCCGGCTCTCTGGTGGCCTATTCGCTGCGCATCACCGACCTGGACCCGCTGCAATACAACCTGCTGTTCGAGCGTTTTTTGAACCCCGAGCGGGTGTCCATGCCCGACTTCGACATTGACTTTTGCCAGAGCAACCGCGATCGCGTGATCGACTATGTCAAGGACAAGTACGGCAAAGAGGCGGTCAGCCAGATCGTCACCTTCGGCACCATGGCGGCGCGCGCAGTGATTCGCGATGTGGGCCGCGCGCTCGACTTTCCTTACGGCTTTTGCGACAGCATCTCCAAGCTGATCCCCAACAAGCCGGGCCAGTCCGTATCGCTGCAACTGCCGCCGGCGGACCGCGATAAGAATGACAAGACGGTTTATGCAGTGGAGGCCGAGCCGATTTTGGCCGAGCGCGAAAGCAAGGAAGAAGACGTGCGCACGCTGCTGGAGCTGGCGCGCAAACTCGAAGGCCTGACGCGCAACGTTGGCATGCATGCCGGCGGCGTGCTGATCGCGCCGGGCAAGCTGACCGACTTTTGCCCGCTGTATCAGCAGCCCGGCAGCGACTCGGCGGTGAGCCAGTACGACAAGAACGACGTTGAAGCGATTGGTCTGGTGAAGTTTGACTTTTTGGGCCTGGCCACGTTGACGATTCTGGAAATTGCTCGCGAGTTCATCATGCAGCGCCACGCCGGCCAAGAGAACTTTGCCTTTGAGAATCTGCCGCTCGACGACGCCAAGGTGTACCGCCTTTTTGCAGAAGGCAAAACCGAGGCGGTGTTCCAGTTTGAAAGCAGCGGCATGCAGCGCATGCTCAAGGACGCGAGGCCCTCGCGCCTGGAAGACCTGATCGCGCTCAATGCCTTGTACCGACCCGGTCCGATGGATTTGATACCGACCTTTGTGGCGCGCAAGCAGGGCCGCGAAGAAGTGATCTACCCGCACCCGCTGGTGGCCGACATGCTGTCTGAAACCTACGGCATCATGGTCTACCAGGAGCAGGTGATGCAGACCGCGCAGATTCTGGGCGGTTACTCGCTGGGCGGCGCGGACATGCTGCGCCGTGCCATGGGCAAAAAAGACGCCGACGAGATGGCCAAGCACCGGCAGATCTTTCGCGACGGTGCAGCCAAGAACGCTATCAACGAAGTCAAGGCCGATGAAATTTTTGACTTGATGGAGCGCTTTGCCGGCTATGGCTTCAACAAGTCGCACGCCGCCGCCTACTCGCTACTGGCTTACCACACGGCCTGGCTCAAGGTGCATTACACGGCCGAGTTTTTCTGCGCCAACATGACGGTGGAAATGGACGACACCGACAAGCTCAAGGTGCTGTTTGGCGACGCCGTCAAAATGGGCATCAGCTTCGAGTCGCCTGATGTGAACCGCGGCAACTACCGCTTTGAGCCCATCACCGACAAGAGCATCCGTTACGGCCTGGGCGCCATCAAGGGCACAGGACAACAAGCCATAGCGGCCATGGTCGCGGCACGCGAAGAGGGCGGGCTGTTTACCTCGCTGTATGACTTTTGCGTGCGCGTGGACAAGTCCAAGCTCAACAAGCGCACGGTAGAGGCCCTCATCAAGGCAGGCGCTTTTGACAACCTGCACCTGAACCGCGCCGAACTGCTGGCTTCGGTGGACCGGGCGTTTGAGTTCTCGGCCGCCACCCAGGCCAATGCCAACCAGGGCGGCCTGTTTGACATGAGCGACTCGCACGCCGCCAGCACGCAAGAGCCGCCGCTGGTCGAGGCCATGCCCTGGGGCGTGAAGACGCGCCTGACGCATGAAAAAACTGCCATCGGCTTTTACCTGTCGGGACATCTTTTTGAAGAGGTTGAGCTTGAAGTGCGCAAGTTTGCCAAACGCAAGATTGCAGACTTGATTGATTCGCGAGAGCCTCAGCTGATCGCTGCCATCGTTACCGACCTGCGTGTCATCAACGGCCAGCGCGGCAAACTCGCGCTGTTCAAACTCGATGACAAGACGGCTGTGATCGAAGCCACTGCCGATGAAGCGGTGCTCAATGCACACCGAAACCAGCTCCAAGAAGACGAGCTGGTGATTGTGCAAGGCAGTTTGCAACCCGATCGCCTGGCGGGTGGCTTTCGCCTCAAAGTCACACAAGTCTGGGACCTCGAAGAGGCGCGCTGCCGCTTCGGCAAATACCTGCGTGTGGCCGTCAATGGCAGCGCGCCGGATGTGGCGCGTTTGGTCAAAGACTTTCCGCCCCGGCGCCAAAGCAGTGAGCAGGGCGAACAGGTGCGGGGGCTGTCTGTGCGCCTGAGCCTGAACCGGCAAGGCGCCAGCGCAGAGCTGCAACTGGGCGAAGCCGCTAAGTTCTACCCCAGCGACGCAGCCCTGGCCAGTTGGATGGCGCAAGCGGACAAAGGGCAGGTCAAAATAGAGTACGATTAAAGTATTCATTTTTCCTGAGGGGTAGCTTATGCGTAAGCGTCAATTTTTGCTCGTTGCTGCAGCGGCGATGGGCCTCAAACCCGCTCTGGCACAACAGAACTTGCAAGCCGACCGCGTTGGCCTCCTGGTGCTCCATGGCAAGAACCCGGGCGGTCCGCGGGACCCGAATATCCGATCAGTTGCCTTGCGGTTTGAGCGCGAGGGGATGCTGGTCGAGTTACCGGAAATGCCATGGTCGTCGCGGCGCTACATCGACGGTCACTGGGACCGGGCGATGGAGGAAATGGATCGCCATGTTGCAACACTTCGAGGTCGTGGTGCCACCCGCATCGTGCTCATGGGCCACAGCATAGGTTGTCCCGCGGCACTGGCCTATGCCGTTCGTAAGCCTGATGTTGATGCGGTCGTGCTTCTGGCGCCCGGCCATATTCCACGCGGCTACTACGAGTATCCCAACCTGACGCCGGTACGCAAGAGCATTGACGAAGCACGTGACATGGTGGCGGCTGGAAAGGGTGATGAACGAGCGGCTTTTAACGACATTAATCAGGGTCGCAGCCTGACTGTGCGCTTGACAGCGCGCGATTATCTGTCGTACTTCGATCCGCTGTCTGACGCTGAGATGGGAGTCAGTGCAGCGCGCGTGTCGGCGTCCATTCCGGTCTTGACAGTGATCGGCAGTGCCGACCCGCTGTTTCGCCTGGCCAAGTCCTATGTGCATGACAAGCTACCGCCTAATCCGCGCTCGCGTTACCTTGAGGTGACTGCTGACCACTTGAGCGCGCCCGAAGTGGCGCGCGATCAGGTCGTGGCCTGGATGGCGCAGGCGCTGGCGCGAGTTTGAGTTTGGAGACCGGGGATCAGTCCTTTGGCCGGAACTCAATGATCAGGGGCGTCGGCACACGGCCGTCGGTGTCTAGCGGCAGTGTTTCTGTGCGGATGATGGCCTTGATCACCGCTTCATCCCAGGCTTTGTTGCCGCTGGATTTGACCAGGCGCTGGCTGGTGATGCTGCCGCCCGGTGTGGTGCGTACTTCCACTTCGGCGACCGGGTTGCCGGTGATGTCTTCAGTGAAGACGATATTGGGTTTGACTTTGGCGCGAACCTTGCCGCCATAACTGGCTGATGGACCGCTGGCCTTTTGGGCCGTACCCTTGGCGTCTGCCGCGCCGGTGGCACCGAGCTGCGCATTAATTCGGTCCATGTTTTCTTTGCGCTGTTTGGCCTCCAGCGCAGCTTCTTTCTTGGCCAGTTGCTCTTTTTGAGCAGCCAGTTTTTTGGCTTCAGCTTTGGCTTCCTTGGCCGCTTTGGCTTTGGCTTCTGCGAGTTTTTTGGCCTCTTCTATTTTTTTAGTTTTTTCAGCTTTTTCTGCCAGGGCCTGGCTTTTCTTTTTTTCTTCGGCTAAGCGTTTTTTCTCGCGCTCGATGGCAATGTCCGCATCGGGTACGGCTTCGGCCTTGGGCGGTGGCGCAGGCGGGGGTGGCGCGGGTGGCGCTACCGGCTCGGGCGGCGTCGGGGGCGCCTCCAGCGGCGGCGCGGCTTCTTGCGGCAGGGCTGACCAGAGTTCGGCTTCGAAACTCAGGGACAGGTCTTTGCTTTTCCAACTCACGCCCCAGGTCAGCGCGATGAGCAGCAACAGGTGCACCAGCATGGCCAGGCCGAACGCGCGCAGTGCACCCGGTTCGGCGCGGGGCGCTAGGTCTGATCGGTCTTCGACACTGTGCATCTGGGTCAGGTGCTTTTACTTTTTACCGCTTTGCACCGACAGGCCTACTCGCAAAACACCGGCTCGTTGCAGCGCATCCATGACATCGACCACGGTTTCGTAGGGAATGGATTTGTCAGCGCTGATCACCACGGGCAAGGGTTGCTCGCCTTGCGGTACGACAGGCTGCAGGCGCTTGACGGTGTTACCGACCTCGCTGAGCTGGGTGGTGACAGGCGTGCCATCCGTCTTGATCTGGATGACCTTGTTTTTGTCGATCAGCACCTCGATGGGTTTGGGTGGCTGAGCCGGCGCTTTGCCGACGCGGGGCAGGGCAATCACGCTGGGTGTGATCAGCGGCGCGGTCACCATGAAGATGATGAGCAGCACCAGCATCACGTCGATGAAGGGCACCATATTGATTTCGCTGATGGTGCGGCGGCCGCGGCCGCGAGAGTTGACTGCAGGCATGTGGGGTGCTCCTTGAAGGCGCGGGCGGCTCAGTGGCCGGAGGCCGACTGCGCGCCCAGGTTGCGCTGCAGGATGTTGGAGAACTCTTCGATGAAGGTCTCGAGCTTGTTGGCCACGCGGTCAATGTCGTGCGCAAAACGGTTGTAGGCGACCACGGCCGGAATGGCGGCAAACAGGGCGATGGCCGTGGCCACCAGCGCTTCGGCAATACCGGGCGCCACACTGGCCAGCGTGACTTGCTCAAGTGCCGCCAGGCCGGTGAAGGCGTGCATGATGCCCCAAACGGTGCCGAAGAGCCCGATGTAAGGCGAGACAGAGCCCACGGTGGCCAGAAAAGACAGGTTGGATTCGATGCTGTCGAGCTCGCGCTGGTAGCTGGCACGCATGGCGCGGCGCGCGCCGTCGAGCAAGGCGCCGGTGTCCAGCACACGGCGTTCACGCAGCTTTTGAAACTCCCGCATGCCGCTGGCAAAAATACGTTCCATCGGGCCGGTGCCGCGGGCGTTTTGAGTGGCGGCGGCGAACAGTTCGTTGAGGCTGGTGCCCGACCAGAAGTCGCGGTCAAACTCGTCGTTGAGCGCGGCCACCCGCCGCAGCGCCACGATTTTGCTGAAGATGGCCGCCCAGCTGGCAATCGAAATACCCACCAGCAGCGCGACCACGGCTTGCACCACCCAGCTGGCGTTGAGGATGAGATGGATGATTGAAAGATCTTGGTTCATGTACGGTTCTCCAGACTGTCCAAAATTGAAGCAGGTAAGCGTGCGGGCTTGAGGCTGGTGGCGTTGACCCAGCCGATGCGGATGCTGGCTTCGGCCAGCAATTGTGGTTGACCAGGCGTTTTCAAAAAAGCCTGCTGCTGTATCGTCATAGACGCGCGCCCGCTCTCATACAGCCCGGCCGTCACGATGATTTCATCGTCTAGCCGACATGGTAACAAGTGACGCACCTGGGTTTGACTGACGATGAACATGCCGCCGCTTTGCGCGCGCAAAGCCTGCTGCTCAATGCCCAGCGAGCGCAACCACTCAGTGCGCGCACGCTCAAAAAATTTCAGGTAGTTGGCATAAAAAACGATGCCGCCGGCGTCTGTGTCTTCCCAGTAGATTCGCAGCGTCCAGCTGAAAGGGGGCGGCACGGGCTTAGCCAAGAATCGCCTCCAGGCGCGCTACGGCTTCTTGCAGGTGCGTCATCGAGCTGGCGGTTGAAAACCGGATGTACTTGGACGGCGCAGCCTGGCCGAAGTCGCGGCCGGGCGCCACAGCCAGGTGCGCACGCTGCATGAGTTCAAAAGCAAAGTCCCAGCTGCCGCCGGTACCGTCCGGCTGGCCGCTGCGCAGTCCCAGTTTTTGGACGGCGTCGCTGCAGTCGGCGTAGGCGTAAAAAGCGCCATCGGGCATCACCGGCACCGTCAAGCCCATGCGGTTGAGTTCGGGAATGAAGTAATCGCGCCTGGCTTTGAACTCGGCGCGGCGGCGTTCATACTCGGCCAGGCTCTCGGGCTCAAAACAGGCCAGCGCCGCATGTTGCGCCACCGTGCTCGGGCAGATGAACAGGTTTTGCGCCATGCGCTCAATCACCGGGGCGAGCGCCTCGGGCACCACCAGCCAGCCGAGCCGCCAGCCGGTCATATTGAAGTACTTGGAAAAACTGTTGACGCTGATGATGCTCCGGCCCAGCTCCCCGGGCATGGCCAGCGCCGTCTGGCCAAAGCGTTCTTCGTAGCTCAGGCCCAGGTAAATCTCGTCCATCAAGGTGATGCCGCCGCGGCTGTGCACCAGACTGTGCAGGCGCTGCAATTCGTCGGGTGCAATCGAGGTGCCGGTCGGATTCGAAGGCGAGGCCAGCAGTACGCCGCGTGTCTGCGCGCCCCAGGCGACATCCACTTTGTCTGCGGTGAGCTGAAAGCGTTCAGCCGCCGTGGTCGGTATCAAGGTAGAGCGACCTTCTGCAGCACCCACAAAATGCCGGTTGCAGGGATAGCTCGGGTCCGGCATCAGGATCTCGTCGCCCGCTTCAATCAGTGCCAGGCAAGCCAGGTGCAATGCAGCTGAGGCGCCGGCCGTGACGATGATGCGGCCTGGCGCGACATGGACGCCGAAGCGACTGGCGTACCAATCGCTGATTTTTTCGCGCAGCGCCGGCAAGCCGGTGGCCTGCGTGTACTGTGTGTGGCCTTGCGAGATGGCGCGCGCTGCAGCTTCCTGCACCAGCGGCGGTGCACTGAAGTCAGGCTCGCCGATGTTCAAAAAAATCATAGGCCGGCTGCTACCGGCCAGCTGTGCCGCCAGCGCGGAGGCGGCCTTGGCCACTTCCATCACATAAAAGGGCTCAATTTTTTCGGCGCGCTGTGTAATCCGCATGTCAGCGCCCCGTCGTCAGCGGGCCTTGTCGCTGGCGACTTCGGCCGGGCGCAAGCTGGGCGCGAGCCGGTTGAGTACACCGTTGACCCATTTGTGCCCGTCGGTGCCGCCAAAAGCTTTGGCCAGTTCAATGCACTCGTTGAGAATGACTCGCCAGGGCACGTCCGGGCAGTGCTGCATTTCGTAAGCGCCTATCCACAGCACGGCATGCTCGACGGGCGAGGTCTCGTTCATCTTGCGGTCTAAAAGCGGCAGGATGGCGGCGTCCAGTGCCACGGCGTCTTCAATGCAGCCATGCAGCAAAGCGTCAAAGTGAACAGCATCTGCTTTGTGAAAACCCACCAGATCGCGCGTGAATGCATCGATGGCGTCGGCTTGGTTGCGGCCTACCAGATGCTGGTAAAGCGCCTGCAGTGCAAACTCACGAGCCCGGGTGCGGGCTGATTTGTCGGCGGCTTTTTTTACGCCCGTATCGGTCAGGCCGGTGCGGCTCTGCGGGGGGCGTTTGGGAGCGGTGGTCATGTTCATGTCAGGAAAGATCGTCGAGCAAGTTGGCCATTTCGATGGCGACGCGGGCAGCGTCGCGGCCTTTGTCCTCTTGCCGGGCCTGGGCCTGAACGAGGTTTTCAGTGGTCAGAATGGCGTTGGCGATCGGTATCCGGTAGTCCAATGCCAGCCGGGTCACAGCAGCGCCGCTTTCGTTGGCCACCAGTTCAAAGTGATAGGTCTCGCCGCGGATGATGCAGCCTAGGGCGATGAGTGCGTCGTAGTTTTCGGTTTCGGCCAGCGCTTGCAAGGCCAGCGGCACTTCAAGTGCGCCGGGTACCTTGACATGGTGGATCTGCGCAGCTGCTACGCCGTGAACTTGCAGCTCAGCAATGCAGGCCGCGGCCAGCGCATTAGTGACGCCTTCGTTGAAGCGCGCCTGCACAATGCCGATGGACAGTCCCTGTCCCTTGAGCGGCGCGGCCTGGCCTTTGTCTGCTTCAAACACGTTGGGTGTCCTTCATGGCTTGTTGATGTAGCCGGCAATCTCCAGGCCGTAACCTGTCATGCTGGGCATGCGGCGCGGGTTGCCCATGAGTCTCATTTTGTGAACACCGCAGTCACGCAAAATTTGCGCGCCTATGCCGTAAGAGCGCAAGTCCATGCGGCCGCGCTCGGGCGCATGGCTGGCTTTGGCCGTGCCTTCAAACTGGGCCAGCAGCTGCGCGCCGCTCTCGCCGCAGTTCAGCAGCACCACCACGCCCCGGCCCTCGGCGGCCACGTGCTGCAGGCTTTGGTCCAGGCTCCAGGAGTGCATGGTGCGGCCGACTTCAAGCGCGTCAAACACTGACAGAGGCTCGTGAACGCGCGCGGCCACGGTCTCGCCTGCGGCCCACTGGCCTTTGACCAGCGCCAGGTGCACACCCTGGCTGGGCTTGTCTTTGAAAGCGTGAGCCGTGAATTCACCAAACGATGTTTGCAAGGTGCGGCTGCCGATTTTTTCAATCAACGATTCGTGCCGGCTGCGGTGTTCGATCAAATCGGCAATGGTGCCGATTTTCAGGCCGTGGTCTTGCGCAAAAATAAGCAGGTCAGGCAGGCGCGCCATGGTGCCGTCGTCGTTCATGATCTCGCAGATCACCGAGGCCGGCGAGCAGCCGGCCATGGCCGCCAGATCGCAACCGGCTTCGGTGTGACCGGCGCGCATCAACACACCACCGTCCACCGCTTGCAGCGGGAAGATGTGACCCGGTTGCACCAGGTCGTCGACTTTGGCGTTTTTGGCCACGGCCGCTTGCACCGTGCGGGCGCGGTCGGCGGCTGAAATGCCGGTGCTCACGCCTTCAGCCGCTTCAATCGAGACGGTGAAGGCCGTGCCTTTTTTGTCGCCGTTGCGCAAGGCCATGGGTGGCAGTTGCAGGCGCTCGCAACGTTCACGCGTGAGCGTCAGGCAAATCAGGCCGCGGCCGAAGCGAGCCATGAAGTTGATGGCCTCTGCGCTGACATGGTCGGCGGCCAGCACCAGGTCGCCCTCGTTTTCGCGGTCTTCTTCGTCAATCAGAATAACGATCTTGCCGGCCGCCATGTCGGCGACGATGTCTTCAACGGGTGAAACTTCAACTGTCATGCAAAGGCTTTCGGAGTGTCCTGGAGCATGCGCTCCACATAGCGGGCGATCAGGTCGATTTCAAGGTTGACCTGGCTGCCGGATTGAAGCTGGCCCAAGGCCGTGTTCTCGACGGTGTGGGGGATGAGGTTGATGCTGATCTCGCAGCCGGCGTCCCGGCCTGGCAGGTCATTCACGCTGTTGACCGTGAGGCTGACGCCGTTGACCGTGATCGAGCCTTTGTAGGCTAAATACTTGCTGATGCCGGCGGGCGCCAGAATGCGCAGCTCCCAGCTCTCTCCAACGCGGGCGAAATGCGTGACGCTGCCGATGCCGTCCACATGGCCCGAGACAATATGGCCGCCAAGACGATCGTTGGCGCGCAGGGCTTTTTCGAGGTTGATGGGACCGGGCTCGGACAGGCCGCAGGTTTTGCGTAGCGATTCGGCCGAGATGTCGATGGTGAACTGGTTGCGCGCGGCGTCCAGGTTGGTGGCGGTCATGCACGCGCCATTGAGCGCGATGCTGTCGCCAGGGCCGACGTCGTCGAGATAGCCCGATGGCGTTTCGATGGTGAGTCGGCTGCCATGGTCCAAAGAGCTGCCCAGGCGGTGGACAGCGACGATGCGCCCCACGCCGGTGATGATTCCGGTAAACATACGGTATTTTCGCAGGTAAATGGGCCTGATCGGGCCCGGCTTAAAAATTGCCTCGTCCCAGGACCCGCGCCAGCAGCCTTAAGTCCGGCCCGATGCGCTCGGCAGACATGAATTCGAGGGCCAGGGCATCTGCCAAGGCGGGTAGCGCCGCCAGTGCCAGCATGCCCTGGCCCGGCCCGAGCAACTTGGGCGCCAGGTAGACCAAAAACTCATCAACCAGACCTTCACGCACCAGCGAGCCGTTGAGCTTGAAGCCGGCTTCCACATGCAGCTCGTTGATTTGCCTTTGCCCCAGGTCGCGCAGCACGGCAGCCAGATCCACCTTGCCCTTGGAGCCCGGCAAGCAGTGCACGCGGGCGCCACGCGCTTGCAGGGCTTGTGTTTTGGCTTCGTCGGTGCTGGCGGTATAGATCCAGACCTCTCCCGCAGGCGCAAAAATGCGCGCGTCCAGCGGCGTTTGCAGTGCGCTGTCAATGATGATGCGATGCGGCTGTCGGCTGCAAGGCGCCAGGCGCACATCCAGGCCGGGGTCGTCTTGCAACACGGTGCCTATGCCGGTGAGAACGGCCGAGGCGCGGGCGCGCCAGGCATGGCCGTCGGCACGGGCCTCGGGCGAGGTGATCCATTGGCTTTGCCCGTCTGCCAAAGCGGTGGTGCCGTCCAGTGAGGCGGCGGTTTTCATACGCACCCAGGGCGTTTGCCTCAGCATCCGGCTGAAAAAGCCGATATTCAATTCCCGCGCGGCCTGCTCACCGGCGCCAACTTCGACCTCGATGCCGGCAGCGCGCAGCCGCTCAAAGCCCCGACCGGCAACCAGCGGATTGGGGTCAGCGACAGAGGCAATCACCTGGGTGATGCCGGCGGAAATCAGTGCATCGCAGCACGGGCCGGTGCGGCCCTGGTGGGCGCAGGGCTCGAGCGTCACGTAAGCCGTGGCACCGTCGCTGGCGTGGCCCCGGGCGGCGGCGTCGCGCAGCGCCATCACTTCGGCGTGCGCTCCGCCCACGGCCTGGGTGTGTCCCTGACCGATCAGCTCACCGCCGGCTGAAACCAGCACACAACCCACAGCCGGGTTGGGTGCGCTAAGGTTTTGGGCCTGACGGGCAAGTTCTAGAGCAAGGTTGATCACCGTGTCAGTTTAGCGTGCAGCCCGGCGCTGTATTTGAGGGCTGGCTGGCAGCCAACAAAGTGCAGGCAGTGCATTTTGGGTAAAAAAATAATAGCTAGGAATTAAAAATATTTTAAAAAACTTCATTAGTAAGTACTATTTAAGTTATGCAACGTTACCTCATGGGCGTGACTTTGATGGAGTGTCTGATCGCTTTGGCGATCATGGCCATCCTGAGCGTGCTGGCTGTGCCCAGTTTCAGGGACCTGCTGGCCCGACGCACGGTGCTGGTAACGGCGGAGGCCCTGGTTGACGACCTGCGCTTTGCCCGGACAGAAGCGCTCAAACGCGGCGCTCAGGTGTCGGTGTGCAGCTCTGCCAACGGCCAGTCTTGCAGCCAGGGCGCTGTTTGGGTGGAGGGTTGGATCGTGTTTGTTGACGGTGGCAACACCGCGGTAGTGGATGGCAGCGATGAGATTTTGCGGGTGCAGACGCGCCAGTTGGGCATGGCGTCCATCGAAAGCGACAGCCCGGCCAATGACAAAAGCAGTTTCAGTTTCAGGCCCTTGGGCATGGCCAGTCCGGCCAGCCAGAGTTTCAAGTTCACACCCACAGCGCCTGTGCCTGCTAATGGCGAGCGCTGGGTTTGCATGTCTTCTCAGGGCCGGCCCCGCCTGGCTTTGGTTGGCGCTACCAGTTGCAGTTCATGATGCCAAGGCAGCGCGGTTTCATGCTCATTGAAGTGCTGGTCGCCATGCTGTTGTCGGCGGTGGCTTTGCTGGCATTGGCCAGCGCCAATGCGGCCGCTTTGCGCTATACCAAGATGAGTCAATACCGTGCCCAGGCCTTGACCTTGGCTGTGGAGATCAGCGAGCGCATGCGGGCCAACCCGGCTGGCTTTGCGGCGCAGGCCTATGACTACAGTGCCAGTTTTGCCGCCCAATCAGACAGCCCGGCGCTGCCAGCGCAGCTTTGCAATGCAGACAACAGCGTTTGTAGCGCCCTTGAACTGGCGGCCCTGGACCTGGCGCAGTGGCGGGTCTTGGCGCGTGCAGCGCTTCCGCAAGGCTCGGTGTTTGTGCAAAGGCAGGCTGCCTTTGCCGCTGCCGATGTGTGGCTGGCCTGGCGTGACCCGCTGCTGGCCAATGCCGATGAAAAAACCGCACTGGTCAAGGAGTGTCCCGCAGGACTGGCTCTGGACGACAGCAGTGTTCGCTGTAGCTATTTCCGGGTTCATCCATGAAACGCCTTGCCGTGCGCTTTGACAATTCTGGCTTTGCCCTGGTAGAAATTCTGGTGGCGCTGGGTATCGGACTGGTGGTGGTGGGTGCGGTGCTGTCCTCTTACCTGAGCAATGGTCAAACCGGTCGTTTGCAATCGGCCGCAGCGCAGATGGACGAGGACGCGCAGATCGGCTTGCGCATCCTGACGCGCGAACTACTCATGGCCGGTTATGCACTGCCCACCAGCATGAACGCGGACACGCGGGTGTTTAACCAAAGCTATGACGGACGCGCAGTGTTTGGTTGCGACAAAGGGTTTAGCGCAGCACCTTCCGCCAACCCTTCAACTTGCGCCGCCAGCGGCGGAACACCTGCCATTGAAATTGCTTACGAAGTTGACCTTTACAACTCGGTAGTGTCTAACGGCAAGGGTACCGACTGCGCCGGCGTGGCCCTGCCGGCCAGTCAAAACGGAATCACCTTCAATCGCTACGGCGTCGGCAGCAGCAGCCCGGGGCGCAGCGAGCTGCGATGCAGCAGTGGCAGCAGCACCATACCGCTGGTGGACAACGTCGAGCGTTTGCAGTTTTGGTACGGTCAATCTGACGGCGGCGCTTCGCCTCAGCTGATTCGCTACACACAAGCCAGCGGCGCCGATTTCAGCCGCGTCATGAGTGTGCGGGTGTGCTTGCTGATGCGCAGCAGTGAGGCGCCGGCGAAAGCAGAAGATGCGGCCTGGCAGTCCTATCTTGACTGTGACGGTGTTCGTCGTACGGCTGCCGACGGGCGTTTGAGGCGCGTTTATTTCAGCACCATCGCCTTGCGCAGCAAGACGCCCTGATGAGACGGATTCAATTGAGCTTAGCGCGCAGGCAAGGCGCATCACTCATCATCGTGCTGGTCATGCTGGTGGTCATCGGCTTGACGTCTGCGGCCAGCTTGCGCAACGCCAGTTCCAATGAGCGGGTCAGCCATAACTTTCGAATGCACTGGCTGGCTGAGCAGTATGCCGAGGCTGCTTTGCGCTATTGCCAAAGCCAAGTCTTGCTGGCTGACGCGCAACGGGTCAGCAGCTTGCAAGAAGCTGCGCTCATGCCCATCAATGCTAGCGCACCCGGCTGGGCCAATCCGCAAACCTGGTCGGGTTCAGGTGGTGCATTCGCATCGCTGACCAGCGTGGTGCAAGCCTTTATCGAACCTTCGGACAGCGCTTTTGTACCGCAGAGGCTGCCGCAGTGCGTGGTGGAGCGTCAGGCGCTGCCCTTGATGCAAAACGGCGTGTCCGTTGGAAGTGCAGACGTCTACGTGATCACGGCGCGTGGTTTCAGCCCGGACTACCGGGAAAGTCTGCCAGGCGCTCGAAGCGGAGCCGTGGTCTGGCTGCAGTGCCGTCTGTCTGTTCAACGCGCTGCGCCCGGCGACGCCGGCACCCTGGCAGACCGCGTCTGGATGCGCATCATCAACCCGCCCGCAACATGAAACCTCCAGTGCTTCAAAGTTCGCTCTATGGCCGACTCTGCCGGCTTGCCGGTTTTTCTTTGGTGGAATTGCTGGTGGTGCTGGTAATCATGGGCGTGCTTTCCGCGGTCGCGCTGCCCGCTTACACGCGCTACGTGCAAAGAGGCCATCGCACTGAAGCCATGGCCGCCTTGCTTGAGGCGCAGCACTACATGGAGCGTTATTACAGTGCCAATGGCCAGTACCTGAGTCCGTCCAATGCTGCCCCCGTCTTGCCGCAGCGTCTGCAACAGGTCCCCATGCAGGGTTCTGTGCGCTACCGTCTGAGCGTGCGTGAAGCCAGTGTGAACAGCTACCTTGTGCAGGCGGTGCCCGAGGGCAGCATGGCCGGCGATGTTTGCGGCAGTCTGACGATCAACCAGACCGGCCTGCGGGGCGTGTTGAACAGCACCCGCAGCGTTGCTGAATGCTGGCGCTAGGCGCCAGCTCAGTCCCCGGGGCCCTGGCGCCCTTAGCGCCTGACCTCGTCGACCAGGTTTTTGAAGTCGTCGATGTCTTCAAAGCTGCGGTACACGCTGGCAAAGCGCACGTAGGCTACTTTGTCGAGTTTCTTGAGCTCGCGCATGACCAACTCGCCAAGGCGGGTTGAAGGCACTTCACGCAAACCTAGGTTGAGCAGTTTTTCTTCTATGCGCTCAATGGCCGAATCCACCTGCTCGGTGCTGACAGGGCGTTTGCGCAAGGCCAGGTTCATGGATTCGAAGATCTTGCTGCGCTTGTACTCAATGCGCCGGCCGTCTTTTTTGACGATGGCCGGAAAGTTGACGTCAGGCCGTTCATAGGTGGTGAAGCGCTTTTCACAGGCGCTGCACTGGCGGCGGCGCCGTATGAAGTCTGCATCCTCAGAAATCCGGGTCTCGACGACCTGGGTTTCGAGGTTGCCGCAAAAAGGACACTTCATCGATGAAGAGTCATGACTTGTAGACGGGGAAGCGGCTGGTCAGGGCATGCACCTTGGCGCGCACGGCGTCAATGTTGGCCGCGTCGCGTGGGTTGTCCAGCACGTCGGCGATCAGGTGCGCCGTCATGCGCGCTTCTTCGTCCTTGAAGCCGCGCGTGGTCATGGCCGGCGTGCCAATGCGCACACCGCTGGTGACCATCGGTTTTTCCGGGTCGTTGGGAATGGCGTTCTTGTTGATCGTCATGTGGGCGCTGCCCAGCACGGCTTCGGCTTCCTTGCCGGTGATGCCCTTGGCGCGCAGGTCCACCAGCATGACATGGCTTTCAGTGCGGCCGCTGACAATGCGCAGGCCTCGTGAGATCAGGGTCTCGGCAACAATCTGCGCATTTTTGATGACTTGCTGCTGGTAAATCTTGAAGCCGGGCTCCAGCGCTTCCTTGAAAGCGACCGCCTTGGCGGCAATCACGTGCATCAGCGGGCCGCCTTGCAGGCCGGGGAAGATGGCGCTGTTGATGGCTTTTTCGTGCTCGGATTTCATCAAGATGATGCCGCCGCGCGGGCCGCGCAGGCTCTTGTGGGTGGTGGAGGTCACCACGTCCGCATGCGGCACCGGGTTGGGGTAGACGCCTGCGGCGATCAGGCCGGCGTAATGGGCCATGTCCACCAGGAAAATAGCGCCCACGTCTTTAGCCACCTTGGCAAAGCGTGCAAAGTCGATGCCCAACGAATAAGCTGAAGCGCCGGCGATGATCAGTTTGGGTTTTGATTCATGGGCCTTGCGTTCCATGTCGTCGTAGTCAATCTCCTCTTTGGCGTTCAGGCCATAGCTGACCACCTTGAACCATTTGCCGCTCATGTTCAGCGCCATGCCGTGTGTCAGGTGACCGCCTTCGGCCAGGCTCATGCCCATGATGGTGTCACCGGGCTTGAGGAAGGCCAGAAACACGGCCATGTTGGCCGAGGCGCCGCAATGCGGCTGCACGTTGGCGGCGTCGGCGCCAAAAATCAGCTTGACGCGGTCAATTGCCAGTTGCTCGGACACGTCCACGTGCTCGCAGCCACCGTAGTAGCGGCGGCCGGGGTAGCCTTCGGCGTATTTGTTGGTGAGCTGCGAGCCCTGCGCGGCCATGACGGCGGGCGAGGCGTAGTTTTCGCTGGCGATCAGCTCAATGTGGTGCTCTTGACGGGCGTTTTCAGCCTTGATGGCAGCCCAGAGTTCGGGGTCGGTTTGCTCAATCAGATGGTGGCGGTCGTACATGGCAGTCCTTCAAGACGGTGTTCCTTGTCCTCATGGTCCATGCAGGAAGAGAAGCAAGGGCTGCCCAGGCGAACGGCTGATCGCTTTGGGCTAAATAGCCCTCAAGCGGTGCGCTTCCAAGTGGTGTCCCACGTCAGCAAGCGCTGTTTTTCAACCGCCCATGCCTATCGCCAGTCGCGCACCCTTGAAGTGTAGCTGACAGCTCGTTTGGCGCTAGTTGCCCAGAAGCGCCACTTTGGCCACCGGCTCAGACTTGAGCGGATTCTCAGTCGGGGCCGAAGACGGGTAGGAAGCGGGTATCGGCATGGGCTCAGCCAGGGTGTCAAAGGGCTGCCGCTTGCCGGCAAATACGGCCTGTAAGCGCCCGTGTTCGGCCAGGACTTTGCTGGCATAGCCGCCGTCATCGTTCAGATTGGCGGCGCCAACGTAAAACTTCAGACCGCCTTCAATCGAGCCGGCCCGGGAAATACATTCTTGCAAGACCTTAACGCCCACTCGCAGGTTGGTGACAGGGTCAAAAGCCGCCATGCGTCCACCGAAGTGTGCA
>Ga0164294_10002310_pt1 | contig 17254 bp, 13 predicted proteins | sample GEODES005metaG_FD_111479 | JGI IMG/M metagenome (GOLD analysis project Ga0164294, IMG submission 111479) | Oligotrophic lake water microbial communities from Sparkling Lake, Wisconsin, USA - GEODES005 metaG | ecosystem: Environmental > Aquatic > Freshwater > Lake | place: USA: Sparkling Lake...
GAGAAGGGGAAGGGAAGGGGAAGGGTATGGGCGACAGGAATCTTCCCCGCCACCCAAGCGCTGCTCGCCCCGGACGACCCCCGGTCTTTGACCGCTCCTGGCAGCGACGAATGATCTGGCTGGTGATGGCTCCGTCGATCCTGCTCCTGGGGCTGGGCGGATGGGTGGAGCGGGCCTGGTGGCCTCGCGAGGAAGCCGAGCGGGTTGTGCCCGTGGATACACTGCTGCCGCCGCAGCAGTCCGCGCCGGCTGTTGCTGATGCCGTGATCATTCCCGGAGAGCCGGCCGTGGCCGGGGAAGCGACGGAGCATCTGGGAGCAACGCCTGCAGCCCTCGCCATGGTGCGTGACGACACCGTGTTCTGCGCTGGCGACCGGCAGGCATGGTTTGAAATCTGGGCCTCGCTGCAGGCCTCTGCTCAAGGGATGGATCAGTCGCAGTCCCGGCAGGTCAGCTTCGCCCAACTCTTTGGCCAACCCCGCAGCTACCGCGGACGGCTCGTGCACTTGAGCGGCACGATCCGCCGGTTGCAGCGGGTGGAGGCGCCGTCCAACGCGCAGGGGATCGCGTCCTACTGGCAGGCGTGGATCGAACCGGATGGCGGCCCGCCCACGCCGATCGTCATCTATTTTCTCAGGGTGCCTGCCGAGATGCCCCATGGCATGCGGGTCAGCGAGGCGGTTGATGTGACCGGATATTTCTTCAAACGCTGGGCCTATCAGGCCTCAGATGCTGTGCGCATCGCCCCACTGCTGATGGCGCGGGAGCCGCACTGGCGCCGTCGTACCGGGGGGGCGTCGAGCGGCCATGTGGCGGGGGGCGGAGCGCTGGTGGTGATGGCAGCATTGGGGGCTGCTCTGCTGCTCTTTGTAAGGTGGGGTGGGGGGCCCAGACGGCCCCGCGCCAGCCGTGGCTCCCGTGAATTCACTGGCATTCCCGTCGATCCAGAGCCACTTGATCCAGAGCCACTCGATCCGGGGGAATCGCTGCCGCCACCAGCCCCCGTGGTAAGACGGCGCGGAACTGGACCATCGACTCCGGGGGCCGCTCCTGGGGCCTGGGTCCTGTTCTGCTGCCTCTGTCCGCTCGTGCCCGGTGCGGTGGCGGAGGAGATTGGAGGAGGCTCGCTGGAAACCTATCTGGCCACCTTCCGGCTCGACCGGCCTGAGCGTGAGATTGGGGGAACCTCTGGCGGCTGGGATGATGCCCGACAGGAGATGGCCCTGCGGCTCCTGACCCGTCTGCAATTGGCGCCTGCCGATCGCTGGGCCGACTGGTCGGCGGCGGCGGCGGCGGGCTGGGGTCATGCAGGCAGCGAATCAGGCAGTGCATCAGTCGTCGCAGCAGGCAGTGACCGGCTGATGCGGCTGACGGGCCGGGCCGTCTTTCTGGCCGCGCAGCCTCTTTCTCCCTCCCAAGCAGACCGGTTTGGCTGTGCCAGCATGAATCTGGTCCGCATCCAATGTGAAGACGGAACGCCCGTCGACATTCTGGCGGCGCAGGTGCCCCGCGCCTGGCCACGCTGGCAGAATTTTGACGAGCCCGCCAGCGTGGTGGGGCTGCCGTTGTCAGCCGCAGCCGGCCCGCGCCCAATGCCCGCGGAGCATGTGCCGGACGCCACCAAGCCCATGTCGGCGGAGGAGACGGGCGTCCCTCTCGCTGTGGCCCCTTGGCCTGCCGAGCCGGCGGCGGGAATGCTGGTTGCTCCACGCGTGGCGTGGCACCCATCCACGCCGCTGGGCAAGCTTGGGATGGACTACGGGCTCTTCAGCGAGGTTGTCGACGGGGGGAAACTCGGCCCGCAAGATGCTCCCGCTTTTTATGCCATGATCGCGGCGGTGAGCCGCACGTCGGCCAGCGAACTCGCGGCAGTCGCTGGCCCTCCGCTCAATCCGATACCGCTGATCGATCCTTCCCAAAACTGGTTCGCTACCCACCGGGGAGAACCCCTGACCGTCGAGGGAGTGGCGCTGCGGGCAACGCGTATTGAGATCGACGACGAATTGCAGCGGCGTGCGACAGGCACCGACCACTATTGGGAGCTGTTTGTGTTTGTGCCGACTCCACTGATCAAGGTTGGAGGACGCCTGCAGGAAACCTACCCCTTGGTCTGCTGCGTGTTGAATCTTCCGGCGGGGATGCCGGTCGGCGCATCGATCCACGAACCGCTGCGCGTCAGTGGGTTTGCCTTCAAACGCTACGGCTATCCCCTGCCGCAGCCTGCCGGCGAGCCCGCCGACAGGCCGCAGCGTCAGGAGGTGCCGTTGCTGATTGGCCCGGAGGCCGTTCGGCTCCCGCCCGCCGGTGGATCAGCCGCTGGTCCGGGCCTGGGGTGGGTGGCCTGGGCGCTTGTGGGGGTGGGAGTTCTCGGGTTGGCCGGAGCGGCCTGGAAACACCGCTGGAATGCCCGTCGGGCAGAGGGAGAGCGGCGGGCCGCTCTCCCGGAGCGGTTCTCTCTGCCCGCTCCACAGCGGAGAAGATGACGGGGCCTTGCCGGGAGGCATTCGGCAGGCGAAAACGTGTGCTCCACGCCAAGGCCCTGGCTACCTGCTCCCCTTCCCACCGCGAGGATTCCAAACCATGAGACGAGCCAAGATTTCCATCATCGGTGCCGGAAACGTTGGCGCCACCACTGCCCACTGGTGCGCTGCGGCTGAGCTCGGCGACGTCGTGCTCCTCGACATTCCCGCTACCGAAGGGATGCCGGCCGGCAAGGCCCTCGATCTGTTCCAGGCCTCACCCATCATGGGCTTCGATTCGCGTTTGACCGGCACGAACGATTGGGCGGACACCGCCGGCAGCGATGTCGTGGTGGTTACTGCTGGCATCGCCCGCAAGCCGGGGATGAGCCGCGATGATCTGCTTTCCACAAACGCCCGGATTGTGGGCGATGTCGCCGCGCACATTCGCGACACCAGCCCGCAGGCGGTGGTGATTGTGGTCAGCAATCCCCTCGACGCCATGGTCCAGCGAACCTTCCAGGTCACCGGATTTCCGCGGAACCGCGTGATCGGGCAGGCCGGCATCCTCGACACCGCCCGCTACCGGGCGTTTCTGGCCATGGAGTTGGGGGTGAGCGTGGAGGATATCTCCGCCATGCTGCTCGGCGGCCATGGCGACACGATGGTGCCTGTGCCGAGCTGCACCAGTGTCGGCGGCATCCCGGTCACGCAACTCATCTCGCCGGAGAAGCTGGAATCGATCGTCACCCGCGCCCGCAACGGTGGGGCCGAGATTGTGGGCCTCCTGAAAACCGGCAGCGCCTACTACGCCCCAGCAGCCGCCACCGCACAGATGGTGGAAGCGGTGGTGCGGGACAAGAAGCGCTTGGTGCCCTGCGCCGCCTACTGCGACAAGGAGTATGGCGTCGGCGGATACTTCGTCGGCGTGCCTGTGATCCTCGGCTCCGCTGGCGTGGAGAAGATCATCGAACTGACGCTGCTTCCGGCGGAACGTACCGCGCTCGACAAGAGCATCGCGGCCGTGAAGGAACTCGTCAGCGTCATGAATCGCCTCGCCACCTGAGAAGCTGTCGATAAAGCGATCTGAAGTGAATCCGACGTACGCGGAGCGTCGGCTTCGGAGCGGCAAAAGTCTCGTCGCTTGCGCTCACGAGGAGTTCGCCGACCCCTCCGCCCACACCGCCCGTAGCATTGAACCTAGTCTTCGCTCCAGCTATCCCGGTGGCCCTCTGGCCACCCCGCAGGCTGCGCGGTGGCTTGGGAGTTTCGGGCAGTTGTGGTTGGCGGGGCAGGAGTCTGCGGCCCCGCCAGCCGAAGGCAATCTTGCCCCTCTTTCCCCACCTGCCGCGCGAGGTCAGGGAATCTCCTCCACCTGGATTGGAGCGACATCCTGACGTTGAAGCGGAGTGGGCTATTCCGCTAGAACCCCCGAGCCCATAAGGGCTTTTGGTACGTGCGTGGGGTGTTTTTTACCCCTCTGCCCGCCGGTGAGTTCCCAGTCACAAGAGGTGCCCCATGCGAGGTCGTTTGCCGGACCGCAGCGTCCCCAAGGTTGCCGGGCCAGAGAAACTGAAGCGGGGCCGGATCGGCGCGGGCAAAATCGCGATGGCCGGGGTGGTTGGTTCCGGCGGAGACGACGTCTTCCTGCCGATGGGCTACGAGGCGGGGTATTCCTATCCGCTGATCGTGTGGCTGGACGATCCCCGGGGCCGTCGCTTCGATCTGGGACGGGTGATGCAGCGGGTGAGCCTGCGCAATTGCGTGGCGGTCTGCCCGGCGCGGGGAGATCGAGCCATCGATCGCGAGGAGGCGGTCTGGCAGGCCATCGATCGGCTGCGGGAGCGGGTCAGCATCCATCCCGGCCGCATCTTTCTGGCGGGGCAGGGGGAGGGGGGAACCGAGGCTTTCCGCATCGCCTGTCGGCATGCTGCAGACTTTGCCGGAGTGATCTCGCTGGGCGGGCAGTTCCCACATGGAGAAGCGCTCTTTTCCCGGTTGTCGGCCATCCGTCAGCTGCCGATGCTGCTCTGCTGCCGACGCGAAGCCCCCGACGCCGTCGTCCAGCCGACCGACCGCACCCTGCGACTGTTTCATGCGGCAGGGGCGCTGCTGACAATGCGGATCTATCCCGGCCACAACGATCTTTCCAAGCCGATTCTCGCCGACGTCAACCGCTGGATCATGGACGAGATTTGCGGTTCCCAGACGCCATCGACCACGTCGACCAACCGCTCGCGTGTGCAGGGGGGCCACTGACTCGGCCGGTTCCAACCGATCCGTGGCCGGCTCCTTGCGCAGACACCAGAGCACAGAGGTTTTTTTGATGAACGATCGATCTGCTGGCCCATCCCGTGGCGACGAGCATGCCTCAGTCCCCCACATTCTGCCGATGGTGGCGTGGGGAGCGGCGGCTGCCCGATCCCCGAACGCCCGGACCGGACAGACCAACAGCCAGATGGGTGACGTGGTTCGCACGACGGTAGACCGGCTCCGCCTGCGGTTGGAGGAAGTGAGTGTGCTTCTGCGGCAGGCCGACGTGACGGGTCTGGCTGACGGGAAGGGGGGAGGCGATTTTCGCCGCCTTGCCGGCACCGTGGATGCGGTCTCCCAGACGCTCCGCGATCTCGGCGATTGGGTGGCCCCCCACGAAGCCGACGCACGGTGGATCTCCCCACGCGGCGTGCTGGAAGGACTGCTGGCGGAAACCAACCATGCGCGGCACGACCGCCAGATGCCACCTGCCAACATCGTCCTCGATGTGCCGGAGGGGCATCTGATCCACGCCGATCCGACCCTCGTCCGCCGCATTTTTGCAACACTCCTGGGCAATGCCCTCGACGCCACCGATCAGGGCGGGATGGCAATGAAGGGACGCTCCGCCGCCAATGCCCGGCGGGAGGTGGTGGTCACGAGCGTCTCCTATGCCAACTCCATGGAGATCGAGATCGCTGATTCCGGCGCCGGTCTGAGTCCGCACGCCAGAGCCTGGCTCTTCGAGCCGGGCTTCACCACGAAGCCGGAAGGATCTGGTCTGGGGTTGGCTGCAGCCCGTACGCTTGTCGCCCAGTTGGGAGGAACCCTGGAGGCGGTGAACTGTCCCGAAGGGGGCGCTGCCTTCACGCTCAAACTCCCCTGCAGCCACGCCCGACGAATGGCCGCATGATTTTCGCCTCGCGCACTCCCTTTCCTCACTACGAAGGCCCCCGTGGATGGACGCACACTCCCCCTCCCGCTCCGCTTCGGCACGTGTCACCCCCTCGCAACTCATCGCGTTGGGGTTGGTAGTCGCCTCGATCGGCTGGGCCGTCTGGCTGCTGCGCGATCGCCCCATCAGCGAGGAATCGGAACTCCTCGCCGGCACGCTGCTGCCCTCATCGGAACTGGCCATCATGGAAGCGGCCTTCGATCGGGCCCAGCTCACCGATTATCGCACCGATGCCGGAAAGGTGTATGTGCCGCGTGGCCGGCAGAGCGCCTACATGCGGGCGCTTGTCGATGCCGAAGCGCTGCCCCGCGAGTTTGGAGGCAGCCTGCGGCGGGCGCTATCGACCAACAGTCCGTGGCAGAGCAAGTCGCTGCAATCTGAGGTGTTGCGGGTGGCAACACAGGACGAACTTTCGCTGGTGCTCTGCTCCATGCCAGGGATCGAACGGGCCGCCGTTCTCTACGATGTGGAGCCGAGGGCCGGGCTGGAGGGGGGCGTCGACAAAACCGCGAGCGTGAGCATCTGCACGCAGCCCGATGTGGAACTCGATCCTGCCCGCGTGCAGGCTATTCGGGTGCTTGTGGCGGCGTCGATTGCCGGCCTGTCGCCCGAACGGGTCGCCGTGACCGATCTGCGGGGGGGAAAGGTGTTTGCTGGCCCTCTGGAGGATATGGCCCATGACAATCATCTCGATCCTGCCGTCGCCAGAAAACTCGCCTACGAACGCATGCTGACGGCGAAACTCCGGCAATCGCTGGCGTTCGTCAAGGGAGTGATTGTGGATGTGGCTGTGGAGTTCACCTCGGCCGAGGCGGTGGCTGCCCGCGTGCCCACCCCCTCCCGGCAGGCTGCCGCGGCGGTGAATGCCCCCGCAGAACTGTCTTCCGGGAACGGGACGGTGGCCAGTTCGCCAACCGCTGACGCGGCCGCGACTGCCCGGGGGGACGTGCTCGATTCGCTGCATGTCATGGTGTCGATCCCCGATTCTTATTTTCAGTTTGTCTGCGATGCGGCGGCAGCACGCACCGTGGCCGGCGATCGTGCTGCCGGCGATTCCGGCCCGACGCACCTGCCCGACTCGGCCGCCACGGAGCGGCAGGAGATCGAGCGGCTGCGGGGGCTGGTGGGGCAGATGATGCCCGCCACTGCCAATGCCGAAAACCGCCAGATCGTCGTTGCCGGTTATGCCGCCATGATGCCAGCTGGGCAGGGAGCGCGGCGTTCGGTGCAGCCAGCGCCACTCGCTCGAGGGGCGGCCGATGCCTCCGGCACTCAAGCGGCACCAGCGGATTGGCCGGCGGTGCTCATGGCGGCTGGTGGCGAGCCACTGTTGGGATATCCTCGCGCATTCTGGCTCGCTGCGACGAGCCTGTTCGTCGGGCTGCTGGCGGGGCTGATGTGGTGGCTGGGAACCCGCCATGGTGCAGGGCAGGAGAGTGCCGAGCGCCAGTTCGAGCCTGCTCCAGTGACGATCGATTGGGCACGGTTTGCCGGAGATCGACGCGGAACCGGGAGCAGCGAAACAGATCCGCTCAGTGGTGAGCGACGGGGCGCAGCATGAACGAATCTATTGCCAGTCTGCGGGCTGAGTGCGGACAAGGCCACGGAGGGCTTTTTCCTCAGCCAGCTGGAAGCACCGCCGGTTTTCCCGGCCGGCAGGCATTGGCTCCGACGCTACGGCACCTGATCCGCGGGGTGTTGGGGGGTGTCTGTCTGGTCCTCTGGGCAGTCGCTCCCGGAGCCGTCAGTGCTGACGAAGGACAGGCAACCGCTGCCACGCTGGTGGCGTCTCCTCCGGCTTCCGTCGGTGGGCCGCTCCCGGAGCGGTTGCTGGCCCCGGTGACGCTGGAACCGCTGGCACTCGAGCCGGTGGCTACTGCTGGCGATTCCAGCCCAGCGCGAGTGGTTCGCAGCCCGACTGCGCTGCTCGATTGGAAGGCCATCGCCTTCGTGGCCACCGTCGGTCTGGCTGCCCTGCTGCTGCGGCGGTTTGCTCCGCGGGCCGCCAGCACGCTACCGCCCGATGTGTTTGCCGTTTTGGGCGAGGCCTCGCTGGGTGGACAGCAGATGGTGCGGGTGGTGCGGTTCGGTCCCAAGACGCTCCTGGTGAGCGTGACTCCCAGCGGATGCCACACGCTGGCAGAACTGGGAGATCCAGAGGCGACAGCCTGCATCGCCGCCGCCTGCCGCGCCGGTCTGGGCCGGCCCGCTCCGAGCCGCTCTGGGCGAATGCCGGCCGCTGCCCAGCCACCCCTTTCAGCAGTGCCTCGGGGGGTGTCATGACGCACCCTACACCGGCATGGCTGGGAACCGCGCCATCGGCTTGTCTGCCGGGAACCGAGTTCCCGCACCGGCCGCTGAGGAGTCTGGCCGGCGCCTCCATTCGGCTTCCTCGACTGTCCCTCCTCACGCTGCTCGTTTTCCTCTGCTTGGGGACCGGCAGCGCTCCATGTGCCGGGCTACCTGCCGGGGAAGTGCCGGCTGCAGCCGTCTTCCCGATCGCCCCGATCGCCCCGCCACTGCGTTTGGCCAGCGGCACCGACGAGTCAGCGGGATTGGGGGCTGCCCCGGCCCGCGCCTCCTCGGCCGCTGTCTCCACGTTTTCCGCGCTCTCGGCCCAGTTGGAAGGCCCTCGCTCGCTCGACTCCGCGCTCTCGGCGGCGATTCTCTTCGGCGTGGCCAGTCTCGCGCCGGCACTGCTCCTGATGACGACCTCCTTCGTGCGGATGTCGGTGGTGTTGTCGTTGTTGCGGCAGGGGCTCGGAACGCAGGGTTTGCCCTCCAACCAGATCATCACCTCGCTGGCCCTGTTTCTCTCCGCCATGGTGATGTGGCCGGTGTGGACCACCGCCTACCGGGAGGGCGTGGAGCCCTATCAGCAGGGACAGATCGAACTCTCCGTCGCCGTGGACAAGGGCAGTTTGCCGATCCGGCGGTGGATGGCCTCGCAAATCGAGCAGGTGGGCAATCGCGACACGATGCTCCTGTTCCTCAACCGCCATCCCTCGGCGCCGAAACAGATCAAGACCTACGACGATGTGCCGCTTGAGACGTTGCTGCCAGCCTTCCTCGTCAGCGAATTGGAGACGGCGTTCTCCATTGGGGTGCGCCTGCTCTTGCCATTCCTGGTGCTCGATCTGATCGTGGCGACCTTGGTGGTTTCGACAGGACTGGTGATGCTGCCACCCTCGCTCGTCTCCCTGCCGCTGAAATTGCTGGTCTTCGTGATGGCGGATGGCTGGAATCTGGTGGTGCAGTCTCTGCTGGATGGAGTGCGGGCAACCGCCTTGTGAACGTTCGCTGAGGCAAGGAGAGGGCCGATGGTGGGAACCGATCTCGTGGAGTGCGCTCGGCAGGCCCTGCTCTCAGGTCTGGTGGTGGCTGCGCCGATTTTGCTGGTGGCGTTCGCTGTAGGCATGGCGACTGGGCTTCTGCAGGCCGCCACCGGGATCCATGAAACGGTCGTCGGCCTTGTGCCGCGCGTGCTGGCAGTGGGGGCGGCATTGGTGCTGGCCTTCCCATGGATGGTGGAGCGAATGGTGGAATTGATCCGCAGTGGCGCGGGAATCCCCTGAGCCCCTGACCAACCAGATGGATGGCAGCATGGAAGCGGGCCCCCTGACGATCCCGACGGCGTCTTTGGCGCTGGTGGCAGTTGGCGTTGCGGCCCGCACGGTGGCGGCGGTGGGCACCTGCGCTTCTGCAGCGTTTCCCGAGTCGAGTTGGAGGGTGCGGGTGTCGCTGGCTGCCATCCTTTCGATCGTGGCCCTTCCCGCGGCCTGCGCGGCATCACGCGGCATGGTGCCTGTGGGCACGGGCATGGCGGTTTTGCTGGCGGGCGAGGCGCTCGTCGGGCTGGCGATGGGGGCTGCCGTGGCGGCTGTTGTCGGGGCGAGCGGCTGGGCTGGGGAAGTGCTCGGCAGCGTGTCGGGATTATCATGGGCAGACGATTTTGATCCGGCCGGCGATGCGCAGTCAGCCGGTATCGCGAGGCTGGGCCGATGGCTCGGCCTGGGGGCGTTTGTGGCCGCCGGCGGACAGCAGGCCATCGTGGGCGGACTGATCGACAGCGTTCACTATCTGCCTGTGGGAACCGCCTTTCCCGCGTCCGGCCTGCCGGGGCTGACCGCCCCCGAAGGCTTGATCCTGCAACTGCCAGCCCAAGCGATAACTTTGGCGCTGACGATGGCCATCCCGGCACTCGTCGCGGTTCTCGCCGCCCATCTGGCCACCGCCATCTGCCTGCGCAGCGTTCTCTGCTCCCCCGGTCCTGGCCTGTTGCAGGGCGTGGCGGCGCTGGTGCTGCTGGGGGCCCTCTATCTGGGGGCCGATGCCTGGGGGGGAAGCCATGGCAGCCTGCAGGTGTCGCTGGTCGAGTACTGTTTTCCCGATCCCCCCGCCAGCCACTAAAAAACCTCCAGCGGAGCCTCTATGTCTGACGCCTCCGACCGGTCGCTTCCCGCCACACCCAAGCGCCGCGATCAGGCGCGACTGCAGGGGATGCTGGCATCCGCAGCGTTGCCCGCCTGGGCTGCCAGCCTGGCTGCGGCGCTGGCCCTGCTGCCCGGCTGGTGGCGGGCCACCCTGCCCGCCGCGGCCGAATTCCTGAGGCAGGCGTTCTCGCCTGTGAGTCTCCATCCGGCCGGCCCGGTCTCCCTCCCATCGCTGACGGCGGTGGTGTGGCCCACGGTGGCGCTGGCGACCGTGGCCATTGGGGTGGGCTTGGTGGTGCGCCTGCTGCTGGATCGCCCGGTGTGGAGCCCCGCACGGGTGCTGCCGGCCTGGCAGCGGCTCGACCCGCTGGCTGGTCTGGCCCGGATTGCTTCGTGGGACACCCTTGTTTCGCTCTGCTTCAATACGCTGGCGCTCGTCGGTTTGGTAGCGGCTTCCGTCTGGTCTGCTGGGCCGATGATCAACGTCCTGTCGGTGGCGGATGGAAGCCAGCTCGCCGGGCAGGCGGTGGCGGGGGCGGGCATGACACTCGTACCACTCATGGGCGCTGCTGCCCTAGCGGCTGTATGCCAGTGGATTCTGGCATGGCGGAAAAGCGAACAGCGCATCCGGATGACCCCGGAGGAATTCAAAGAAGAACTCCGCAGCCTGGGATCTGATGCCAAGGTGCGTTGGCAACGCCAACGCAGCGCCCGCCGGGCGGCTTGAGAAAACGACTTCGACTTCGATTTCAGTAGTGCATCGGCTGCGGGGCGGCACTGGTTTCGTCACTTGGTCCGCAGCTGCTCGGTGCTCGTCAAGCGTTCGCCGACCCCTCCGCCTCCGTCTTCCGATGGGGCGGGGAGTCACTCCGGGTGAGGCCAGCCCCGCGGTTCCGCTCATGTCGAGGGTGCGGAATACCCGTAGCGGTCGAGGAATGGCTGCCAGCGCCGGGATATCTCGGCCACGATCCGGGGATCGTGGCGATAGGTATTGGTGCGGTAGGCTTTCATCGATCGTCCCTGCGCCTCAAAGGCGGGGAGCGCTGCCTCGAATCCCTCCAGCCCCAGTTTTTCATACACTTCGCGCATCTTGGCCAACGGATCGGCGACGAGGTCTTCGTAGCGGATTTCGTAGAGCTGGTCCGGTCCTAGCGTCAGCCGATCGCGTTCGAATGCCGCATACATTTCATCGAAGGCGGCAAACACGTATTCCTCCAGACGATCCCCCGGATCGACCTGCATCGACTGTGAATGGTGCAGCGATCGCCACAGCCGCAGCGTCGAGGGAAAGACGATATGGGGGTCGCGAACCACATGGAGAAACCGGGTGCCCGGAAACATCTCCGCGAGCACACCCATGCGAGCCGTGTGGGGCGGGCTCTTCAGTACCGGTTGCCGCTGATCGCGCACTGCCAGCGTCTCGAGGAACTGATGCATGTCCTTTTTCCAGCGTGCCAGATCGGCCGTGGGGAGCGACTGCAGGTCGAGTGCCTCGGGGCGGTTGGAGGCGGACACGGGAAAAGCCATGCGGCGGTAGGGGGAGGGGGCCCCCAAGTTCATCAAGGCAAACTCATCTTCCTGCGGGCGATGCCAACCGGCCGCCACGTCATCCATCGGTCGTTTGTTCGGCACGATCCAGGCAAGTGCCGCGGTCATCCACCACTCTGTCAGCAGGAAGTGGCTGGGGGCGAAACACTGGTAGGTGGTTGGACAGCAGAACTGGCTATCGAGCATGAGCAGTTCGTGCATGAGCGTCGTGCCGGAACGCCAGTGCCCGATGATGAACAGGGGTGGGGGGGTGGTGGGGGGATGCAGCAGCTGGCGCCGGAACCTGGCCCGCGACAGCACCCCGGCGACCGAATTGAAGGCCGCTGCCAGCGTGATCGTGACCATCAATCCCCAGCGGCTGAGCGAGGCCCGGGCGCCGTTTTCCCGCACAAGTTCCCACCACACCCCGAGAGGCATTCCATGCCAGAACCGGGGACTCCACCAGGGGTAGGCGTGGAAATCTCGTTCGCCTGTCGTTCGCGCTGGCTGGGGGGGCTGGGATGCGCCATCTCCTGGCGATGCAGCGGTGGGGGTGGATGGCTGGGCTGGCACGCAGATGACCCCATGGCAGGAGGAGACAACGGAGGCTGCAGCACGCAGATCGGTTCACCTCTGAGACAGTCTAATCGGTCCCCTGCGGGGGTGCAGTCTCCAAAAAAACGTTGCGCTCCCCCCCACTCCCCCAACCGGCGACGAGCCGCCCGCTTCGGCTCCGCCAGCCTCCGCTTGGAACGAGGCAAGCTGGGCAAGTCTCCGCGGCGGTCCGGCCTCTATTTTGAGCCAAACAGCCTTGGTTCGACCGGGTCGTAGGGCTACAGTCCCACCCACTGTGCAAGCCCTGCCCGCCACCATCGCGCCGCTGGCGGCCGCCGCGATCGTTCTCGTGGTGGTGGGATCGGGGTGCAGGCTCGTGCCACGCGGCGGGCCGGTGCCGCAGGAGGTGGCTGAGGCCCGCCGCTTGTCGAACGAAGGTTTGTCAGCAGCAGATCAGAAGGATCTGGGCCGCGCGGAGGTTCTGCTCAACCGAGCGGTGAAGAGTTGCCCCACCGACATCGAGGCTCGGCGGCACTACGCCGACGTGCTCTGGAAACGGGGCGAACGCGTGGAGGCGGTCACTCAGATTGCCGAGGCCCTCCGGCTCTCCCCGGGAGAGACCGACTTGTGCATCACCGGCGGCAGGATGTACCTTGAGTTGGGGCTGCTCGACGACGCGGACCGCCTGGCCAATTCCGCCGTGCAAGGCTCTCCCGGTTCCGCCGAGGCCTGGCATCTCCAGGGAGAGGTGGCGTTGGCGCGGGGCCACGCCGAGGAGGCGCTGGCCGATTTTCACCGCTCGCTCGCCATCACTCCCGATGCCTACGACGTCTTGCTGCAGACGGCCGAGGTGTACCGTCGGTTAGGGCGGCCGCAGCGGTCGCTCTCCACGCTCGCCGCCCTCAGCGAGTCGTACGACCCGCAGCAGACTCCAGGGGCAGTGCTGGCGCTTGAGGGACTCGCCCAGGAAGCGCTGGGCCGGCGGGAGGATGCGCTGGAGAGCTATCGGCTGGCGATTGCCAGGGGAGGGGCTCCTCTCGACACGGCGCAGCGGCTGGCCGCCTTGGAGCAGGGACCGGCAGCGCCCGGCCAGGCGATCGTGGCGGAAGCGCCGTCGCAGGGGATCGAGCGCCGGTGACGCCCGGGCGAAGCTATTCGCCCGATGTGGTCCGGCCGGTGAGCAGATCGAAGGCACCAATGGCGGGCACCAGCAGGGCAAGCGTGGCAAAGCCGTAGGCTGCCAGAGTCACCAACAGCACCTGCAGCGTGTTGCCCTGCAGAAAACTGGTGATTGCCACGAATGTCAGGCCGGGCAGCAGGGCCGAGGCCCAGCCGATGGCCGGGGAAGGATTCCGGGCTGAAAGCGCCGCATAGAGGCCCACGCCGCCACCCACGATAACGGTCAGGAAGGGGGCCAGTTGGAGTTCAAAGCTCGACCCAAAAGCGACCATGATCCGCATGGCGGTGGCCACGCCCACCAACAGGAATGTCACCGTCCCGAGGGCTACGGCAATGGCCTGTCGCGAGGAGGGGTAGGAGAGGCCGGCATGAAACCCGAGCACCGCCGAGAAAAACAGCAGCACCGCCATTCCAATCGCCAGATATATGCCGTTTTCCAGTGACGCGATCCCGCCCACCACCAAGGCAAAGCACAGCAGCAGTGGCAAAAGCACGATCTCTCGGGCCACCACGAGCACGCCCAGCAGCTTGCCCCACACGAATTCAGCAGGCTCCAGATCGCTGACGAGCAACAGATCGAGCGATCCGCGGTCCCGCTCTGTGGTGATGCTGGTGACCGCCAATGCTGCCACGGCCACAAGACTTGCCAGCGCCATCGGCACAATGGCCACGGCGACAGCCATCCGGTCGGGACGCGGGAGTTGGGCCTCGCGAACGATTCCTGCCACTGCGGCTGCGAACAGCGCCAGCCAGGCGATGCGCACCACCACAATCATCCGGCCGTAGGCCCGGGTGCAGATCTCACGCCACAGCACCGGATTATCCCAAACCTCCCGCGAGGGAGTCACCACCGACGGCACCCCGCCAGTGGTTGTTTCTTCCTCGGGAGCGCGGGAACGCGATTCACGCGACACATTCCAGCGCCGCAGTTGGCTGACGGCCACGGCATTGCTGACCAGGATAATTCCGGCACACACACCTAGGAACGGCACCAGAGTTTCGCGGCCCGAAGGACTCAGGGCCGCAAACACGGCCCGGGACGGCGAGACAAAAGCCCCCACGCCAGCGCCCCGCCAGGCTGCGGCCGCTTCACCAGCGGCCAGCCAGGCCACCAGCGCAAAGAGCGTGATGGCAAGCGTCTGAAATGTGGTCTCCTTCCAGAACGCCACCGCGGTGGCGATGCTCGCCGCCGCCAGCGATGCGGCCGCCGTGACGGCGAACATCCGCGCGATCTGTGCAGCGGTAATGCCCCCAAACAGGGTCGCCAGCGCAAAAATCGGGATGGCCGACACCAACAGCAAGACCACCCGCACCAGACTGGCGGCCAGTTTGCCCAGCACCAGCTCCCGGTCGGTCAGCTGGCTCACCAGCAGCAGTTCCAGCGTGCGGCGATCCTTTTCAGAACTCACTGCGATCGCGCCGGTGAGGGCGGCTGCCAGCATCGCCAGCGTGAGTTGCAGCGGGGCCAGAATCCGCATGAGCGTTGCGCCGAATCGGGCGGTGTCTCCGGCGGTTGTCACCGACTGCGTGCCGGTGACAACCAGCCAGCAGGTCGCGATGATGGCCAGCAGAGTGCCACAGTAGACAGCCCGGGCGACAAACAGCCCCCGGGACCGGGGAGCAAACGCAATCTCGCGTTCAAAAACCGCTCCGAGCAGCATCGCGACGCCTCCCCGTTGCCTTGAGGGTTTGGGACTTAAAGAACCGGAAACGTGAGGGCCTGAGGGGGGGCGGGGGTGGCACGCCACTCTTCTCTAATATAGATTCAAGCCTACCAGAAAAGCGGGTTCGGTGTCCTCCCTGGCTGGTTCATCCTTTCCCCGCTTCCACTTTCTGATGCGGTCAGGCTGTCAGAAAAATTTCGCTGAAATCCATCAACGAGGAGAACTGTTCGCAATGGTTGCTTTCGCAAGGCTCACGGCCGCTGAGATGAAGGTTGCGGCGTTGCCGCGTGATGTTGTCAGTCTGTGCCCGCTGGCTTGCAGGCTGGTGGTAGCCATGGTGGTAGCTTTCGCCGCCGGTCTGGTGGGTATGAACTCTTCAGAAGCTCAAATTACCGCCGATACGCTCGTCGGGAAGTCGATCTCCGACGATGCTCCGCTGCAGGAAGTGACCAACGCTATCAACCGCTTTCGCGACCGCGACATCGACGGATGCCGCGCGATACTAGAGCGTGTCAAATCGAATAATCCCAAGGCTCCTCCCCCTGGCGTGATGATGGCGATGCTGTGGATGGGTGTGAATCAACTGCCTCAGGCCCGCGCCGAACTGGAATCGACGGTCGGCAAGTTTGCGACCGATCCGGAACCCTATCTCCTCCTCGGCGATCTGGCATTCCGTGACGGGCGCCTGATTGAATCCGATTTGTTGTTTTCCAAGGCCACCGATCTGACCGCCAAGTTCACTGAAAATACAAAGCGGAAGCGCGATTTCGATATCCGCTGCAATGCCGGAAATGCCGCCGTGCATGAGGCCCGCAAGGAATGGGAAGAGGCCCAGAAGCATCTGCAGGCATGGATCGAACTCGATCCCGAGGCCGCCAGTGCGCATCAGCGGTTGGGCGTTGTGCTGTTCCAGATGGGCAAGGAAGACCTTGCCATGGCGCAGTTCAAGGATGCCAAGAAACTCGATCCTTCGGTGCAATTGCCAGAGATGTCGATGGCCATGCTGTATGACTCGGCCAAGAAGCAGGACACTGCTCGCAAGCTCATCGAATCAGCAATCAAGGCTTCTCCCGAGGATGCCAAGGTTCTGCTCTCCGCCTCCCAGTGGTACCTCGGTCAGAGCGACATGGAGGCTTCCAAGCTCAATGCCGAGAAGGTGCTGAAGGTCGATCCGAAGAATCTTGAGGCGCGAATTGTCTGTGGTGCGATCGCCCGGTTTGCTCGGGATTACAAGACGGCGGAAAAGTATTTCAGCGACGCCCATTTTCAGTCGCCGAGCAATTTTGCCGCCGCCAACTCGCTGGCTCTGGTGCTGATTGAGTCGGACGACAAGGAATCGCAGCAGCGTTCGCTGGAGATGGCCGAGGCGAATGCGGCCATGCATCGCGACAACGCCAACCAGGTGAATTCTCTCACCACACTGGCGTGGATCTACTACAAGCAGGGCCGACGTGAGGATGCGGAAAAGATCCTCTCGCAGATCACCCAGAACAATGCCCTGACCACCGACGGAGCCTACTACGTCGCAAAGATTCTCTCCGATCGTGGCGAGAACGATCGTGCCCGTAAGATCCTGGAGCAGGTGCTGGGGTCGGAGGCGCTCTTTGCTACGCGTCCCGATGCCACCGACCTGTTGGCGAAGATCAAGAAGGATGCTCGGTAGCGTTTGTTACCGCTGCTCCGCGAGGGGTTCCGGTATCTGAAGCGAGCCGTCTGGTTGGCTGGAGGAGGGCATGCGGGAGGGAGCGGGACGAACTGTTCTGCCGCCCCGCATGCCCCTCTGGCCGGCGGGAAGGGCTTGGGTGGAGGGGCTCGCTGGCTGCTTTGAGCGAACTGCTGGCGGGAGATTGGCAGCCCGCGGCACCGGTTGGGGCGTCGGCATGGAGCGGATGGTGATGCCGCCGGGAGCATTCGATTCCCCAGCAGGCCCACCACGGCGGGTGGCCCCCATACGATTGCGGGCCCGCAGGCGGTCGCTCCTCAGAGGAATGCCCGGGTAGGCCTCGATCGGCACCTCAAGACTGGGCAGGCCGATCCGGCTGCCATCGCCGAAAAAGGTGAACATCTCAATCGCCTCGGCCTGCGGCGCACCGACGGTTTGTGTCAAAAGCAGAGCCAGGCAGGTCGCCGTGGCTGCGATGTGTCGCTGCAAGGCCGAAGCGGTGGGATGCATCTGGAGGTTCTCGGTGCGGTCTGCCGCAGGGATGGGGCTGGGCTGCCTGACCAGCC
>Ga0164294_10002312_pt1 | contig 17240 bp, 11 predicted proteins | sample GEODES005metaG_FD_111479 | JGI IMG/M metagenome (GOLD analysis project Ga0164294, IMG submission 111479) | Oligotrophic lake water microbial communities from Sparkling Lake, Wisconsin, USA - GEODES005 metaG | ecosystem: Environmental > Aquatic > Freshwater > Lake | place: USA: Sparkling Lake...
ATCTTCTCCACCATCTCCGGCGTGATCGGCTCGATGTAAGTGCGGAAGGCGAACTCCGGATCGGTCATGATCGTGGCGGGGTTCGAATTGATGAGCACCACCTCATAGCCTTCCTCGCGCAGGGCCTTGCAGGCCTGGACGCCGGAGTAGTCGAACTCACAGCCCTGGCCGATGACAATGGGGCCGGAACCGATGACGAGAATGCGATGGATGGAGGTGTCTTTGGGCATGGGGGGCGAAGCGGAGTGGAGAGGTCGAGAAATGAGAGGTGGAGAAGTATTCCTGATTCTCGATTCCTGATTCGCCCTTCGCGTGTGCTCCTGGAAGAATCAGGAATCAGGAAGCCGAAATCACGGAGCCTGAAGCACTCTTGCCGGTCCTGGGCGCTGCTGGGCAGCGCGACGCGGGCGGTAAAAGTGCTGCATCTTGCATAGTGAACCCCGGCTGTAAAGCGAGCGTTGAGGGGAAAGGGGCGGTGTTCAACCCAAAAGCATGAACACCCAACTCAAGGCGACAGAAAGTATCGGTGCCCTGAGAGTCTGCTGGTGAAATGGCGGCACTCACAGGCATGGGCCGTTGGTTCTTCAAGCCGAAAGCTTGAGAGCCATGAGCCGGTGGTGAAACGAGGAACGAGCACCACCACCGGTCAGCGCGCAGCGATGCAGGCGCGAACCGTGCGCAGCGTTAGCAGGAACCGCTTACCAGAAGCGCCCTCTCAAAACACCGCTGGCCAGGCGCGCGGAGAGCGCTGCTGGGGAACGCTGGGGGCTAGCGTGGTCGTGGGTTTGCGCTTGAAGATGGACTCTTTACCGGGGGTGTCGCTCGTTCCTCGCTCGATCCCCGGCTAATGGCTGGCAAGCCTCCGGCTTGCAAGACAGGCATGGGACTTCCGGGACGTGTCGCGCATGTCAGAGCTAGCAAGCCATCCGGCTAGCAACATGAGCACAGGCTCATCTTGTAGATCATGTTCAACGCCGTGCTGGCAAGCCATCTGGCTTGCAGGGCAAGCGCTGGGTTCACGAGTTCAGGTGTTAAAGGCAGGCTCTTGCATAAAAAACGGCGGGCCTTGCGGACCGCCGTTGATGGAAACTGCTGTGGAGGCTGACTTACACGCCCAGTTCCTTGAGCACGGCCTTGATCTCGTCGGCCTGCGTGGTGGTGCTGGCCTTCGGGTCATGCCAGACGACCTTGCCATCCTTGATGATAAAGGCTTGTCGGGTGGCGAGACCGATGGCGGGCATGCGGCTGACCTTGAAGGCCTCGCAGACCTTGCCGTCGGGATCGCTCACCAGCGGGTAAGGCAGGCTGAACTTGTCTTTGAACTTCTTCTGGGCCTCCGGCTTGTCCACGCTGACACCGATGACTTGCACGCCTTTGGCAGTGAGGTCAGCATTGGCATCGCGCAGAGAGCAGGATTGCTTGGTGCAGCCGGGAGTGTCGGCCTTGGGGTAGAAGAAGACGACGGTGATGCCCTTTTTGTAGGCGTCGGCGAAGCTGAAGGGATTGCCGTCCTGATCCACGGCGGTGATGGCCGGAGCATCGTAGGGCGGCGTGACCATGGCTCCCTGATTGGCGAAACCGAAGAAGGAAAGGAAGGAAAACACGGCGATGGTAAGGATGATGAGCGGACGTTTCATAGCATGTGACGTGGTGGTTTACGCGAAGGAGCCCGGGCTGGATTCGATTACTTCACGCTCACAGTCGCACCGGGCAGCGCGGCTTGCAGCTTCTTGGCCCCGGCTTCGGTGGCCTTGCTCTGCCAGAGGAAGACTTGCTTCAGGCTCTTGAGGCTAGCCAGTGATTGCACGCCCGTGTCGGTGACTTCGGTGCCGTAGAGGTTCAGCACTTGCAGCTTCTTCAGGCCGGTCAGGGACTCCAGTCCCTTGTCGGTGATCTTGGTCTGGCGCAGGTCCAGGCGGACAAGGCGGGGCATCTTGGCCACCGTCGCCAACGCGGCATCGGTGATAATGGTGCGGCCCAAATCAAGATGGGCGACGTTGTCCGCGATGGGCAGCAACGTGGCGACCTTCGCATCGTCGCACTTCGACACACCGGTCAGGAAATCCACCCGAACGAGCGGGCTGGTGGTGCTGATGGTGGCGATTTGCGCGCCTGCCTCCGTGACTTTTTTCAAGACCGCGTCAGGCACGGGCTTCGCGCCGGCTTCGAGAGCCTTGTAGAAATCGTCGTGCTCGCGCTTGCGGGCAGCGGCCCCTTCCGCGCCGAGCTGCTCGGGCTTGCCCTCGGTGTTGCCTTCCCAGGTGCCGAAGTCCGCGCCCTCGTCGATCCATTGCTTCAGCAGCTTGATCTCGGCTTCGCTCAAGGGATCGCCCTTGGGCGGCATGTGCGCGTCATCGTCCTTCGGCAGAGTGACGACCTCATAGAGGCTGCTTTTGGCAGATTCCTTGGGCTTGATTACGGCACCGTTCTCGCTGCCCTTCATGATGGCCCAAGCACCGTCCAGGCGCAGGCCAGCTTTGGGCTCCTTCTTCTTGCCGTTCTCAGTGAAGGGGGCCTTGTGGCACTCGACGCAGCGCTTCTCCAGGAAAGGCCAGATCTCCTTTTCAAAGCTGACGGCGGCATTCGCGGAAGCGGCCAGAAGGGGCAGCGCAAAAATGGAAGCAAGAACGAAACGTTGGCGTTGGAAGATCATGAGACAAAGAGATTGCGCCGCCTACACTTGATCCATGACTGAAACGCAATGCCATCAAAGCCCGGCGGCGGCCAAGGAAACGCTTGCCTATGCCCCATGTTTCAGGAAATCATGGGATGGCATCGCCTTGCTGCTGATGCACTGTCTTTTGGCCTGTCGTAAGACGGCGGCGCATCGGAAAGTATGCCTGGCTTAACCTCAACGTCCCCAGCTTTTCATGAAACTCGAAGCCCGAATACACCAAAACACCCTGGCCATCATCATGGGGGGGGGCGCGGGATCACGACTGTATCCGCTGACCAAGGACCGCGCGAAGCCTGCCGTGCCGCTGGCCGGGAAGTATCGCATCGTGGACATCCCGATCAGCAACTGCATCAACAGCGGTGTGCGCCAGGTGTATGTGCTGACGCAGTTCAACAGCGCCTCACTGAACCGCCATATCAACCGCACCTATCGCTTCGATCCCTTTAGCCGCGGCTTCGTGGAAATCCTGGCCGCGCAGCAAACGCCCGAGGGCGAAACCTGGTATCAAGGCACCGCCGACGCGGTGCGGCAGAATCTGCGCACCTTCCTGGAAGGCAGCTGGGATTACTTCCTCATCCTAAGCGGCGACCAGCTCTACCGCATGGACTTCCGCTTGGTAATGGAACAGCACATCGGCTCGAAGGCGGACATAACGATCGCCACGCTGCCGGTGAACGAGGAGAGCGCGAAAGCGTTCGGCATCCTGCACTCCGACGCCACGGGCCGCATCCAGACCTTTGTCGAGAAGCCGAAGGAGGCCGAGGTGCTAAAGACCCTGCACATGCCGGCCGAGACGCTGGCCCGGTTGGGCCTGCCCCCCGGCGAGCCCCGCTATCAGGCCAGCATGGGCATCTACGTCTTCAACCGTCAGGCGCTGGAGGAGTGCCTGGACAACGACTTCACCGACTTCGGCAAAGACATCATCCCGCAGGCGATCAAGCGCTACAACGTGCAGTCCTATGACTTCCAGGGCTACTGGGAGGACATCGGCACGATTCGCTCTTTCTTCGATGCGAACCTGGACCTGTGCGAGGTGGTGCCGAGCTACGACTTCTTTGATTCCCAGGCACCCATTTATACCCACGCGCGTTTCCTGCCCGCGACCAAGATCAACGGTGCCACGATTAACAAGGCTCTGCTAGCCGACGGCTGCATCTTAACCGACGCGCACATCGAACGCTGCGTCATGGGCGTGCGCTCCGTGATCGAAAGCGGCACCACCATTCGGAACTGTGTCATCATGGGTGCCGACTACTACGCGGGTGCCCCGCATCGCAAGAGCGATTGCCCACCACCCGGCATCGGCAAGAACTGCCGGATCGAACGCGCGATCATCGACAAGAATGTGCACATCGGCGACAACGTGGTCATCACCCCAGAAGGCAAGCCCAACCACTTCGATCACGAGGACGGGCTCTACTACATCCGCGACGGCATCATCGTCATTCCCAAGGATGGCGTGATCCCGGCAGGGACGTGGATTTAGAGCCATTAAGCCTTGCGATCATACGTGGCATTTGCAAGGCAAAGGTAAGCTACCGGTGGTCGGACTCGAACCGACACTCCTTTCGGAACAAGATTTTGAGTCTAGCGCGTCTACCAATTTCACCACACCGGCGAGTGCTGCGAACGGGTTGGCAAGAAAGCGAAGGCATGGGATGATGCAAGGCTTTTGACGTTTTGTCGGAAGGATTTGTTGGGGGCTTGGCATCCCTCAGTCGCATGACCCAAAAGCACAAAACCCCTTGGACCATGCGATCCAAGGGGTTCTGATAGTGTTCGGCGGGAACTCGAAGTCCTTAACCGACGAGTTCTTCCTCTTCTTCCACTTCCGGCTTGTTGCGCGTCGAGAACACAGGCTTCTCGGTCTCGAAGACTTCGAAGTCACGGTTCTTGATGAAGCCGGTGCCTGCGGGGATGAGATGGCCCATGATGACGTTTTCCTTGAAGCCGCGGAGCATGTCGCTCTTGCAGAGCGTGGCGGCTTCCGTGAGCACGCGGGTCGTGTCCTGGAAGGACGCGGCCGAGATGAAGGACTCGGTTTCGAGGGAGGCCTTGGTGATGCCCAGGAGGACAGGCTCTGCTTCCGCAGGCTTGCCGCCCTGATCCATGACGCGCAGGTTTTCCTTCTCGAACTCGGTGCGGTCCACCTGGTCGCCCCAGAGGAAGTCGGAGTCACCCGGGTCGGTGATCTTCACCTTGCGCAGCATCTGGCGGATGATGATCTCGACGTGCTTGTCGTTAATTTCCACGCCCTGGGCGCGGTAAACTTCCTGCACTTCGTTGACCAAGTGTTCGCGCAGGGCTTGCGGTCCAAGAATCTCGAGAATTTCATGCGGCACGACAGGTCCGTCGGTGAGCTGGTCGCCCTTGGTGACAACGTCGCCGTTGAAGACCAGGATGTGCTTCGAGCGAGGGATGAGATGCTCTTCCTGCTGGCCGGTCTTCGGATCGGTGACGAACACGCGGCGCTTGCCACGGACGAGACCGCCGATTTCCACGACACCGTCGATGCGGGCAATTTCGCACGCATCCTTCGGCTTGCGGGCTTCGAACAATTCAGCAACACGAGGCAGACCACCGGTGATGTCCTTGGTCTTGGAGATCTTGCGCGGCGTCTTGGCGATCGTCGTGCCAGCCTCGACCTTCTCGCCGTTCTTCACGGACAAGTGGGCACCTGCAGGCACGCTGTAGCTGGCCAGAACTTCATGCGTCTTCGGATCGGTCACAACGATCTGCGGATGCAGGTCTTCCTTGTGCTCGATGACGACGGTTTCTTCGACGCCGGTGGCCTCGTTCTTCTCCTTGGTGATGGTCACGCCGGAGAGCAGGTCGCGGAACTCGATCTTGCCCGCCTTCTCGGTGATGATCGGCATGTTATAGGGATCCCAGGTCACGATCTGATGACCCTTCTTCACCTTCGTGCCGTCCTCGACGTTGATGACCGCGCCGAGCACGATCTTGTGGCTTTCGAGTTCCTTGCCGTCCTCATCATGCACGCTGACGGTGCCGTTCTTGGTCAATGCAATCCAGGTGCCTTCGATGGTCTTCACCGCGCGCATCTCGTTGTATTTGACCGAGCCTGCGTGCTTGGTGACGATGAAGGGCTGCTTGAAGGTAGACATGGCCGCACCACCGACGTGGAACGTTCTCATGGTCAACTGGGTTCCCGGCTCGCCGATGGACTGGGCGGCCACGATGCCGACGGCCTCGCCAAGCTTCGCCATGCGGGCGGAGCCGAGGTGCAAGCCGTAGCACTGGGCGCAGCAGCCGCGCTTGCTTTCGCAAGTGAGCACCGAGCGGATCTTCAGCTTCTCAACGCCAATCTTCGCCAACTGCATGGCTTCGATTTCGCCAACCAGCGTTCCCGGCTTGACGATGATAGACTTGTCCACCGGGTCATGCACGGTTTCGCAGCTGACACGACCATAGATACGAGTCTTGAGGTCCACCACTTCTTCGTCGCCTTGGAAGATGGAGTTCAGCGTGATGCCGTTGACCGTGCCGCAATCCAGCTCGGTCACGATGACGTCCTGCGACACATCGACCAGCTTGCGGGTCATGTAACCCGAGTCAGCCGTCTTCAGAGCGGTGTCCGCCAGGCCCTTACGGGCACCGTGAGTGGAGATGAAGTATTCAAGCACCGTCAGACCTTCACGGAAATTCGAGGTGATCGGACGCTCGATAATTTCACCGGAAGGCTTGGCCATCAGGCCGCGCATGCCGCCCAACTGCTTGATCTGCGTTCTGTTACCACGGGCACCGGAGGTGACCATGACGTAGAGTGGGTTGTGGTGCTTCTTGCCTTCGTTGAACTCGATTGTGCGATAGAGTTCATCGGCGACTTGATCCCCCACCTTGGTCCACACGTCGATGACCTTCTGCTGACGTTCGCCGTTGGTGATGATGCCGTTGCGGTATTGCTTCTCGACGACTTCGATTTCCTTGTAGGCGGAAGCGAGCGCTTCCTTCTTAGCCTCGGGAATCATCATGTCGGTGATACCGATGGAGATGCCGGAGCGGGAGGCTTCGCGGAAGCCCAGCTGCTTCAGGCGGTCCAGAGCCTTGACGGTCTCCTTCTGACCCACGGTCTGATAGCAGCGCCAGATGATGTCGGAGATCTGCTTCTTGCCGACGTTCTGGTTGATGAAGCCAAGGTTCTCAGGCCAGATTTCGTTGAAACGAACACGGCCGACAGTGGTCTCGATGACCGGCTTGGTCGGATCGCCAAACGCGCGCTTGGGCTTCTGGTAGTCGGGGTTGCGGAAGAGAATCTTCTGGTTGGTTTCCAGCGTGCCTTCGGTCAAACCGAATTCGATCTCGGCCGCGTCGTTGAACATTGACGTGTGCTGGTAGCCCTTCTTGGTCTTCGGATCCACCTGGCCGATTTCACGGAGGTAGGTGAGGAAGAAGGTGCCCAGAGGAATGTCTTGGGACGGGGTTGTGATCGGCTTGCCGCTGGAGGGCGAGAAGATGTTGTTCGGCGCCAGCATGAGCAGGCGGGCTTCCATCTGAGCTTCAATGGAGAGTGGCACGTGCACGGCCATCTGGTCACCGTCGAAGTCGGCGTTGTAAGCCGTGCAAACCAGCGGGTGAACGCGGATGGCATCACCCTCGATCAAGCGCGGCTCGAAAGCCTGGATCGAGAGGCGGTGCAGGGTCGGAGCGCGGTTCAGCAGGATCGGGTGGCCCTTGGTCACTTCGTCCAGGATGTCCCACACTTCCGGCGTGCGGCGTTCGATCATCTTCTTGGCGGAACGGACGGTGTGAACCAGGCCCATTTCCTTCAGACGGCGAATGATGAAGGGCTCGAACAGGACGAGCGCCATCTTCTTCGGCAGACCGCACTGGTGCAGGCCGAGGTCAGGACCGATCACGATGACGGAGCGGCCGGAGTAATCCACGCGCTTGCCGAGCAGGTTCTGACGGAAGCGGCCAGACTTGCCCTTGAGCATGTCGGACATGGACTTCAGCGGGCGGTTGCCAGCACCGGTGACGGCGCGGCCATGACGACCGTTGTCGAACAGGGCGTCCACCGCCTCCTGCAACATGCGCTTTTCATTGCGGATGATGACATCCGGCGTGCGCAGCTGAAGCAGGTTCTTCAGGCGGTTATTGCGGTTGATGACGCGGCGATACAGGTCATTCAAGTCGGAGGTCGCGAAGCGGCCACCTTCCAGAGGCACCAGCGGGCGGAGGTCCGGCGGAATGACCGGCAGCACTTCCATGATCATCCACTCGGGACGGCTGTGGCTTTCGGCAAAGCCCTGGGCAAGCTTCAGGCGCTTGGCCAGTTTCTTGCGCGTCTGCTTGCTGCGGGTCTTCTCCATCGCGGCTTCCAGCTCCTTGATGTTCTCATGGAGATTAATCTGGCTGAACAGCTCACGGATCGCCTCAGCACCCATGCCAACGCGGAAGGATTCCGCGCCATACTGCTCCTCGGCGTCACGCAGGTCCACTTCGGTCAGAAGCTGGGCGCGCTGCAGCGGGGTGCTGCCGGGGTCGATGACGATGTAGTCTTCGTAATAGATGACGCGCTCCAACGAGCGGGCCGTCATGTCCAGCATGAGGCCGATGCGCGAAGGCATGCACTTGTAGAACCAGATGTGCGTGACGGGCACGGCCAGCTCGATGTGGCCCATGCGCTCGCGGCGCACGCGGCTGAGGGTGACTTCGACGCCGCAGCGATCGCAGATCACGCCCTTGTGCTTGATGCGCTTATACTTGCCGCAGGCGCACTCCCAGTCACGGGTGGGGCCGAAGATGCGCTCGCAGAACAAGCCACCTTTTTCGGGCTTGAACGTGCGGTAGTTGATCGTTTCCGGGTTCTTCACCTCACCGCTGCTCCAGGAGCGGATACGGTCAGGGGCGGCGATGGAAATCGAGACTTTGTCGAACTGCTCACCGCGCGGCTGCTCTCCAAAGAGTTCCTTGAGATTGGTGTCAATGCTCATGTGTGTGTCTGTATGGGGGTTGCGTGGCGTTAATTAAGCGGAAGCGGCGAAAGCTTCGATTTTCTCGGCGTCAGTATTGGTCGAGCGGCCCGTGACACGGACATCCAGACCCAGAGACTGCATTTCCTTGATGAGCACGTTGAAGGACTCGGGCGTGCCGGCCTCCAGCGAGTTGTCACCCTTGACGATCTGTTCGTAGATGCGCGTGCGGCCTTGAACGTCATCCGATTTAACGGTGAGCAGTTCCTGCAGCGTATAAGCGGCACCGTAGGCTTCCAGCGCCCACACTTCCATTTCCCCGAAGCGCTGGCCGCCGTATTGGGCTTTGCCACCCAGCGGCTGTTGCGTGACGAGCGAGTAAGGTCCAACCGCACGGGCGTGAATCTTGTCAGCGACAAGGTGTCCGAGCTTCAGCATGTAAATGTAACCGACAACGACGTCCTGCGCATAAGAGTCGCCCGTGCGACCATCATACAGACGGCTCTTGCCGTTGAGCCCCATCCATTCATAACCAGGAACCTTCTTGGCTTCCTTGATGAACTCCATGATCTTGGACTCGGGAATACCGTCGAACACTGGGGTGGCAATGGTCATGCCCAGAGCCTTGGCAGCAAGGCCAAGGTGGGTTTCCAACACCTGTCCGACGTTCATTCGGGAAGGCACGCCCAGAGGATTGAGCACGATGTCGACTGGCGTTCCATTATCCAGGAACGGCATGTCTTCCTCGGGCACGATGGTGGCGACAACGCCTTTGTTACCGTGGCGACCGGCCATCTTGTCACCGACAGAAAGCTTGCGCTTGCTGGCGATGAACACGCGGACCTGCTTCACCACGCCGGCTTCGCTTTCGTCACCGGCTTCGATCCGGTCGAGCGAGCGTTCACGTTCCATGTCAGCGTCGCTGAACTTGGCTTCGAACGCGCCGATGATGTCCATGATCTTGTTGCGCACCGGGCTGGGGTCGATCTCGATGGAGTCGTAGTTCTCAGCCAGCTTGCGCAGCAGGGTCTTGGTGATCTTCTTATTGGCGTCGATGATGATTTCACCGGTCTGGCCGTTCACCACATCGAGCGGGATTTTCTCATTGAGGAGGATGTCCGACAAGCGGTCGGTCAGCTGCTCGGTGAGGTCTTCCTTCTTCGCACGGTAGTCTTCTTCGATCTGCTTGAGCTGCTTCTTGTATTCTGTCGGCGACAGCTTTTCCTTGTTCGGGTCGGCTGCGGCACCTGCGCCGCCACGCTGGGCAACGCGGACATCCATGACGATGCCGGTGCAGCCGGAAGGAACACGCAGGGAGGTGTCTTTCACGTCGGCGGCCTTCTCACCGAAGATAGCGCGTAGGAGGCGTTCTTCAGGAGCCAGCTCGGTTTCACTCTTCGGCGTGATCTTGCCGACGAGAATGTCGCCTGGCTTCACTTCCGCGCCAATACGGATGACACCGTCCTGGTCGAGGTGCTTGAGCGCCTCGTCACCGACATTCGGGATATCACGGGTGATTTCTTCAGGTCCAAGCTTGGTGTCACGGGCGATGACTTCGAAGTCTTCGATGTGGATGGAGGTGTAGATGTCCTCCTTCACCACGCGACGGCTGATGACGATGGCATCCTCGAAGTTGTAACCGTTCCAAGGCATGAACGCGACGAGCATGTTCTGACCGAGGGCCAGTTCGCCCTGATCGGTGCAAGGACCGTCAGCGAGCACGTCGCCCTTCTTGATCTTCTGGCCACGCTTGACGAGCGGAACCTGGTTGATGCAGGTGCCGGCGTTGGAGCGGCCGAACTTGCGCAGCGGATAGACGAAGATGTCCTTCTCGGGGTCCGTCTGAACCTTGGTCCAGTCTTCCAAGAACTTATCGTCCTTGACCGGCAGCTTGCCGTCCTTGGTGGTGATGATGCAATACCCTGTCGCGGCGGCAACGATGCCGTTGGCGTCAGCCACGATGACTGACTTGGAGTCACGTGCAGCCTTGCCTTCCATGCCGGTGCCGACAAGCGGCGCTTCGTTGTGAAGCAGCGGCACGCCCTGGCGTTGCATGTTCGAGCCCATCAGCGCGCGGTTGGCGTCATCGTGCTCCAGGAATGGAATCAGCGAGGCCGCCACGGAAACGAGCTGCTTGGGCGACACGTCCATGTAAGTGGGCTTGTTTGCCTCCAGTTCCAGGAATTCGCCACGGTAACGCATGGTCACCTTGGCCGTCTTGAACTTGCCCGAGTCGTCGAAGGCATTGTTAGCCTGCGCGATGTAGTGATTCTCTTCCTGATCAGCGGTGAGGTAGTCGATCTTGTCAGTAACGACGCCAGCAACCACTTTGCGGTAGGGAGTTTCGATGAAGCCGAACTCGTTGATACGCGAGAAGCAGCTCATCGAATTGATCAGACCGATGTTCGGACCTTCCGGGGTCTCAATCGGGCAGATACGGCCATAGTGCGAGGTGTGAACGTCACGCACTTCGAAGCCTGCGCGGTCACGATTCAGACCGCCAGGTCCAAGGGCGGACAGACGGCGCTTGTGAGTCAGCTCGGCCAGCGGGTTCGTCTGGTCCATGAACTGGGAAAGCTGGCTGCGGCCGAAGAAATCACGCACCACGGCACTAAGCGCCTTGGGGTTGATCAGCTTCTGCGGCGTCATGGTGTCCATGTTCACGTCGAACAAGGTCATGCGCTCCTTCACCAGACGCTCGGTGCGGGCGAGTCCCACGCGGCACTGGTTGGCGAGCAATTCACCCACGGCACGCACACGGCGGGAGCCCAGATGGTCAATATCGTCCAGCAGGCCGTCTCCAGCGCGCAGCTTGAAGAGGTAGCGCAGCGCGTTGACCACGTCTTCAGCGGTCAGGATGCGGGCATCAGGATCGACTTTGCTGGCCAGTTTCTGATTGATCTTGTAGCGACCGACACGGGTCAGGTCATAGCGCTTCGGATCGAAGAACAGGCGCTTCACCAGGGCCTTGGCGTTCGGGATGGTAGGAGGATCGCCAGGGCGGAGGCGGCGATAGATTTCCTTCAAGGCTTCATCTTCGTCACGGGCGGTGTCTTTGCGCAGGGAAGTGATGAGCAAGTCATCCGAGCTGGCGGACACGACGCGGATCGCCTTGTGGCCGAGCTGGATGATCTGGCGCACGACGCCCAGGGTCAGGGGCTCGTAGGCGCGGGCCACGATGAGCTCGCCATCCAGGATGTCGCGGAAGAGCACCTTGTTCGCCAGATCTTCCTCTGGCATGGTTTCCTTCAGCTTCAGTTCTTCAATGTTGTAGAAGAGCTTGAGAATGTCTTCATCGTTCGGGAAGCCGATCACGCGCAGCAGCGTGGTGGCCAGGAACTTGCGCCGACGACGGCGGCGGTCCAGATAAACATAGAGCAGGTCGTTCGTGTCGAACTGCACTTCCAGCCAGGTGCCACGATCAGGGATGATGCGGAAGCCATACAACCAGCGGCCGTTGAGGTGCATCTGGGTTTCAAAGCAGATGCCCGGGCTGCGGTGCAGCTGGGAAACGACCACACGTTCAGCGCCGTTGATGACGAAGGTGCCACGGTTGGTCATCAGGGGAATTTCACCCATGTAGACGCGCTCCTGCTTGGCCTGGGCCTCTTCCTTCAACTCAAAAGTCACATACAGCGGGGCGCTGTAGGTCTCGGCATCCCGAATCGCCTGCAGAGGGTTCAGCTTGGGCTCACCGATCTCATACTGCGTGAAGTTGAGCGACATCTTCTGATCGTAGCTCTCGATCGGGAAGACCTCGCGGAACACCGCCTGAAGACCAACGTCCTTGCGCTTGCTATAGGAGACGTTGCGCTGAAGGAACTCGTCGTAGGACTTGATCTGGACTTCGATCAGGTTCGGCGGCTCGATGGGTTCGTGAATCTTGCCGAAGTTGGTGCGCTGGGACATGGCGGCGGTGGTGGCGTGGGTTAGGGACGAGGACAAAGAAAAGAGCGAAAAGTGACAAAGACCGGCGGGATGAACCGCTGGTTACGAATCAGAACGAACCCTGAGACATGACAAAGGCATGACCAAGCACACGGCCCCGGCCTGCCTTGGGGGCAGGATGCGGAGTTGTGTGCTTGGTCATTCCTTCGTGTTGCGTCATCCAGTTATCGTCATTGAGAAGGAACCGTGCTCCGCCCGGCGCGAGGCAGGACGGAGCACGGGGAAAGGCACGAGAGATTACTTGATCTCGACCTTGGCACCGGCAGCTTCGAGCTTCTTCTTGATCTCTTCGGCTTCGGCCTTCGGCACGCCCGTCTTGACGGGGGAACCGCCCTTGTCGACAAGGGCTTTCGCTTCGGCAAGGCCCAGACCGGCGACAACGCCGCGGATTTCCTTGATGACAGCGATCTTCTGGGCTCCGCCGTCGACGAGGATCACGTCGAACTCGGTCTTTTCCTCGACAGCAGGAGCCGCAGCGCCAGCAGCGCCAGCGACAGCCACAGCAGCCACAGGAGCAGCAGCGCTCACGCCCCACTTGTCTTCCAGGGTCTTCACAAGTTCAGCGACTTCCAGGACGGTAAGTCCGCTGAGTTCATCTACGATTTTGCTAATATCAGCCATGTTATTTTGTCGGTATCGCCGTGTTCTGAAGCTACAGACCGTTTAAGGACAAACGCTTTTATCCCGGCGAGGAACCATTGGATGTTGGGGTGTTCAGGCCCGGCGAAAACGCCGGGCCATCTGATCAAAGGGTGGGTTATTTCTCGGACTTGGCCTTGAGCACGCGCGCCAGGGAGGCGGCAGGCTCGTTGAGCAGGCGAACCAGCTTGGAGGCCGGGGCTTGCAGAACACCGAGGAGGGTGGCTTGCAGCACTTCCTTGGAGGGCAGATCCGCCAGGGACTGGATGCCTTCGGCGCTGAGCAGATTGCCATCAAGCACGCCCGCCTTCACCTTCGGCTTTTCAAACTCCTTGGCAAAGGTCTTCATGACCTTAGCGGCGGCGCATACGTCCTGGTCGCCAGTGACCACGGCAGACTGGCCGGTCAGCGCGTCACCGAGCTTTTCCGGGTAGCCGGCCTTGGCGGCGGCCTTCTTCACGAAGGTATTCTTGAACACGTGGATCTCTGCGCCTGCAACGCGAAGGCGCTTGCGCAGCTCTTCCCAGCCAGGAACAGTGAGTCCGGTGTAATCAACCACGAACAGGAACGGCGAAGCGTTCACCCGCTTGAGGAGGTCATCAATCAACAGTGTCTTTTCTTCTTTCATGGGATGGGACCTTCCTTGGGGTTAGGATTTGATATACTTGGAGATGTCCACCTTCAGACCCGGGGTCATGGTGGCGGTCAGCGTGCAGGAACGAATGAATGTTCCCTTGGCAGTGGCAGGCCTAGCCCGGCTCACGGCTTCAATCAGTGCGGCGGCATTGTCCACCAGCTGGCTAATTTCGAATGAAGCCTTGCCCACGCCAGCGGCGACATTTCCGTTCTTGTCCAGCTTGAAGTCAGCACGGCCGGCCTTCACAGCTTTCACAGCGGAGGCGGGATCGTCGGACACAGTGCCCGTTCTGGGATTCGGCATCAGGCCGCGAGGGCCGAGCTGCTTACCCAGCTTACGGACTTCGGTCATGGCGTCCGGCGTGGCGATGGCGACGTCAAAGTCAAGGAAACCGCCTTTGATCTGGGCGATCAGGTCTTCATAACCCACAATATCGGCACCGGCAGCTCTGGCAGCTTCAGCGGCGTTGCCTTGGGCGAACACAGCCACTTTCACGGTCTTGCCTGAGCCATGAGGCAGCGGGCAGGTGCCACGGACCATCTGGTCGGACTTCTTCGGATCGACGCCGAGCTTGAACGACAATGTGATGGTCTGGTTGAACTTGGGCCCAGGGAATTTGCGCACCAGATCGGCGGCTTCATCCAGGGTGTAGACTTTATCCGCAGCGACCATCGCGGCGGCTTTCTGGTAGCGTTTGCTTCTTTTTTGCATGGTGTGTTTGCAGTGCGATCGGAGATCCAGGCCTCCTCCTGCGGGTTGGACGGGAAAACAGGAATCAGTCGATGATGTCCAGGCCCATTTGGCGGGCGGTGCCAGCGAGAATGCGGGCGGCGCGCTCGGGATCCTGGGTGTTCAGGTCGGCAATCTTCAGCTTCACGACTTCCATGAGCTGCTTCTTGGTGATCTTACCGACCTTCTTGCGGTTAGGCTCGCCAGAGCCGGAAGCGATGTTCGCCACCTTCTTGAGAAGATTGGAGGCCGGAGGCTGCTTGGTAATGAAGCTAAAGCTCTTGTCTTTGTAGACCGAGATGATGGTGGGCAGCACATCTCCGCCCAGCTTCTGTGTGGCCGCGTTGAACTCTTTGCAGAAGCCCATGATGTTCACACCTGCCTGACCCAGCGCAGGGCCGATGGGGGGTGAAGGGTTGGCCGCGCCGGCCTTGATCTGCAGTTTGATGACTTTGACGACTTCTTTTGCCATGTGTGTGTTCCCCTTGCTGTGTGTGTGATGAAGTTTTCGTGATCAGGACCGGCGGATGCCTCGCACGCCGCCAGGACCTGATGTGATTGTTTATGCTTTTTCGACCTGCCAGTATTCGAGTTCCACCGGGGTCGAACGGCCGAAAATGTTTACAGAAACGCGCAGCACGCCACGTTCTGGATCGATCTCCTCCACCGTGCCCATTTGGCTTTCAAACGGACCGTCGGCGACGCGCACTTGGTCGCCCGGCGAGAACGCGATCTTCGGCTTCGCGCCGTCCTCGCGCTCGCGAACCTGAGCCAGCAGGCTCTCGACCTCGCGCGGCCGCATGGGAATCGGATGATCCTTGGCACCGGCGAAATTCAGCACGCCGTCGGTCTCCTTGACGAAATACCAGGAGCGGTCGATAAGCTTATTGTTCTCATCGAGCAGGTGCATGTTGCAAATGATGTAGCCTGGGAAGAACTTGCGGGTGGTTTCGCTGCGCTTCTTGTTCTTTACCTCAGCCACGCGCTCAGTGGGCAGCAGCACCTCAAACACGAGGTCGCCCATCTCCTCGCTCTGGATGCGGCGGACCATGCTGTCACGCACACGGTTCTCCATGCCGGAGCGCACGTGAATGACATACCACTGATCGCGAGGTGCTGGGATTGCTGCCATGTTAAAGGGGTGAAAAACGGAAACACTAAACTCTGACGGGAAACAGACGGAACGGAAAACCGATCAGTGCGCCACTGCTTCAAAAGCCTGGCGGAGCACAAGGTCAAAACCGGCGACAAACGCCCCCAGAAGGATCATGGCAATGAAGACCACGATGGTCGAGTCGTTCAACTCTTTGTATTTGGCGAAGCCCGTTTCTTTGGGGTCCCAAGGCCAGGTGGCTTTCTTCAGCTCCATGTAGACCTCGTTAATGTAAGTGCGAATCTTGCTCATCGAAAAAGGGGCGCGAAGGACTGCGGGGACATTGCCTTCGAAAGTTGACTGCAGAAAAGTGGCAGGCCAGGAGGGACTCGAACCCCCAACCGACGGTTTTGGAGACCGCTACTCTACCAATTGAGCTACTGACCTGTAATGCAGAAAACTGACGAACGTTAGCGGGGACAACGGATTTGTAAAGAAACCTGATGGATGTGTTTGGAGACAAACGCCGCAGAGCCTGTCCCCAGGCTCTGCGGCTAAATCACCCAAACGCCGGAGGGCGCTTAGTCAAGGATGGTGGCCACGCGACCCGCACCCACCGTCTTGCCGCCCTCACGGATGGCGAAGCGGATGGTCTTTTCCATGGCGATCGGGGTGATCAGCTCCACCGTGATGGAGACGTTGTCACCAGGCATCACCATTTCCACGCCTTCAGGAAGCGTCACCGAACCGGTCACGTCCGTCGTGCGGAAGTAGAACTGCGGACGGTAGTTGTTGAAGAACGGCGTGTGACGACCACCTTCATCCTTGGAAAGAACATACACCTCAGCGGTGAACTTCTTGTGCGGAGTCACCGAGCCGGGCTTGGCGATAACTTGGCCGCGCTCGACATCGTTCTTCTTGGTGCCGCGAAGCAGCAGACCCACGTTGTCGCCCGCACGACCTTCGTCGAGCAGCTTGCGGAACATTTCGATGTCCGTGACGGTGGTCTTGACGGTCGGGCGAATGCCGATGATCTCGACTTCGGACATCTTCTTGATGATGCCGCGCTCCACACGACCGGTGCAGACCGTGCCGCGACCTTCGATGGCGAACACGTCTTCAACCGGCATCAGGAAGTCCTGATCGATAGGACGCTCAGGCAGCGGGATGTAGCTGTCCACGGCGTCCATCAGCTTCAGAATGTTGGCCTCGTGCTCGGCGTCGCCTTCGAGGGCCTTCAGAGCGGAACCCTTGACGATCGGAATGTCATCACCGGGGAAGTCATACTTGCTGAGCAGGTCGCGGATTTCCATTTCCACGAGCTCAAGGAGGTCGGCATCAGCCATGTCCACTTTGTTCATGAAGACCACAAGGGCGGGCACGCCCACCTGGCGGGCAAGCAGGATGTGCTCGCGAGTCTGGGGCATTGGACCGTCAGCGGAGGACACCACCAGGATGCCGCCGTCCATCTGAGCGGCACCGGTGATCATGTTTTTCACATAGTCAGCGTGACCGGGGCAATCCACGTGCGCGTAGTGACGCTTGTCGGTTTCATATTCCACGTGAGCGGTGTTGATCGTGATG
>Ga0164294_10002314_pt1 | contig 17238 bp, 12 predicted proteins | sample GEODES005metaG_FD_111479 | JGI IMG/M metagenome (GOLD analysis project Ga0164294, IMG submission 111479) | Oligotrophic lake water microbial communities from Sparkling Lake, Wisconsin, USA - GEODES005 metaG | ecosystem: Environmental > Aquatic > Freshwater > Lake | place: USA: Sparkling Lake...
GCCGCTCTGGTGTCACGTCTGAACATCGGCACCTTGCAGTCGCTCGAAGGCTGCAAGGGCGGCATCGAAAACACCAACTACTTTGCCGACACCAGCCAGGGCCGCTTCGTGCTCACGCTGTTTGAGCGGCTGGGCGCCGAGCAGCTGCCTTTCTATCTGCGGCTGATGCAGCATCTGGCCGCGCGCGGCATTCCGGTGCCCGACCCGCAGGCCGATGCCCAAGGCGAAATCCTGCACACGCTGTGCGGAAAGCCCGCCACGGTGGTCAACCGCCTGCGCGGCGGCAACCGTCTGGCACCCGACGCACATCACTGCGCGCAACTCGGCGACATGCTCGCCCGCATGCACCTTGCCGGGCGCGATTTCACGATGCATCAGCCCAACCTGCGCGGGTTGTCTTGGTGGACCGAGACGGTGCCGGTGGTCTCGCCATTCCTTTCTCAGGCCCAGCGCGTGCTGATCGACGACGAGCTCGCCTTTGCGCAGCATGTGGCCGCATCGGCCGCTTATGCCGGGCTGCCACGCGGTCCCGTGCACGCCGACTTGTTTCGCGACAACGTGATGTTCGATGACGGACCCGACGGCGACTGCCTGAGCGGGCTGTTCGACTTCTACTTTGCCGGTGTCGACACCTTCTTGTTTGACATCGCCGTGTGCCTCAACGACTGGTGCATCGACATGGCCTCGGGCCGGCTCGAGGAAGACCGCGCCATGGCGCTGGTCGGTGCTTATCACGCGGTGCGAGCGCTCAGCGCCGACGAACACCGCCTGTTGCCCGCCATGCTGCGCGCTGCTGCGCTGCGCTTTTGGATCTCTCGGCTGTGGGACTTGCACCTGCCGCGCAATGCCACCATGCTCACCCCCCACGACCCCAGCCATTTCGAACGCGTGCTGCGCCAGCGCGTGGAATTTCCCTGGCACCCCACGCTCACCGACCTGGGGGCCACACCGCCCCACACCCCATGAAACTGTTGAATGTTCCAGCCCGTCGTGGCGTGCTTTGGTTGCGCAACGGCTTTCGCATCTTCTTCAGCAAGCCGCTGGGCTTTGCCGGGCTGTTCGCCACCTTCATGCTCGCAGCCATGATGATGCTGCTGGTGCCGGGCATCGGCGGGCTGCTGCTGTTGATCGCACTGCCGCTGATCTCGCAGGGCTTCATGATCGGCACGCAGCAAGCGCTAGCCGGTCGCATGCCCATGCCCGAGCTGTTCGTGCTGCCCTTGCGGGTTTCGCGATCGCGCACCGTCGATCTGCTGAAGATCGGGCTCATCTACGCCGCGTGCAGCTTTTTGATCATGTGGCTCAGCAGCGTGGTCGATGGCGGGCGGTTCGAAACACTGCTCGACGCCATGTCTGAAGAATCACCCGACGCCGCTCGCATCTCGTTCTTGCTTCAAGACCCGATGCTGATCGGTGGCGTGCTGCTGCGCATGGTCCTGGCGTCGTTGCTGTCGGTGCCGTTCTGGCACGCGCCGGCGCTGGTGCACTGGGACGGCCAAGGCGTGGCGCAGGCGCTGTTTTCGAGCACCGTGGGTTGCTGGCGCAACAAGGGTGCTTTTGCCGTGTTCGGTCTGAGCTGGGTGGCCGTGATCCTGGCTTTCGGGGTGCTGCTCAACACCGTCTTCGCGCTGGTACTCGACTCGCCGCAACTCGTTCCGATGGCTGCGCTGCCGGTCACGCTGCTGTTTTCGACGGTGTTCTACGCGTCGCTTTATTTCACCTTTGTCGACTGCTTTGGCGAGCCCGCGGCCACGCCCGACGCCAAGCGGTAACAAAGGCGTGGTGACATAGCGGGTTCGTGCCGCGCTGCGCATCGAGCGCCCTGGCACCCACCCCAACATGAGCACCCACCGTGGACGAAGTCACCGGGCTGTTTCCCACCCCTTTTCTGCGCGCACCGGGCGCACTGCCGCGACTGCTGGTCGATGCCTTGGTGGCGCACTTCAGCGGCATGGACATCAACGAGAACAACTCGTCGGCCAAGCTGTCGCACACCGCCGTGCTCAAGCCGTCCGACAGCCCGCTTTTCATCGAGGCTGCGGGCTTCATCACGCCCAAGCTGGTTGATTTCGGCGCGCTGATCTTCGGCGAGCGCATGGGCTGGTCGGTCAAGGAGATGTGGGTCAACTTCCTGGACACCGGCGGTCGCCAGGCCATGCACAACCACGCCAACAGCTTCGCATCGGGCGTGGTCTACCTCACGCCCACGCACCCCGATTCGCGCACGGTGTTCATGAAGTCACCCGGCGGTGCTGACTTCGCCTTCAAGAACGACCACGCCGGCATGACGCCGGGCCCCTACAACGCCGACAAGTGGATCAGCCCGCAGCCCGAGCCCGGAGATCTGGTGCTGTTTCCCAGCTACCTGATGCACGCGGTGCCGCCCAACCCGGGCGAGCGGCGCATCACCATGGCCTTCAACGCCATCCCGAGCCGGCTTGAATCCTGGGGCTATGGCATCTCGTTCGCCGGCTGAGCGCGGCTTGTCCTTCCTTCAGCCCTCCCCTGCGTCATCGGCGACGCCCCGAGCCGCACTCGTCGTGATGGTGGCCTCCGGCTTTGCCGGGCTGGGCTATCAGATCGTCTGGACGCAGCAGTTCGCGCTGTGGCTGGGCCATGAAGCCGCCGCAGTGCTGGCCGTGGTCACCGCGTTTTTTGCCGGTCTGGGCGTGGGCGCGCTGGTGCTGGGGCGGCGCATCGAAGCCAGCGCACGACCCGAGCGCTGGTACGCCGGCTGCGAGTTGCTGATTGCCCTGTGGAGCCTGGCGCTGGCGCTGCTGATGGCGCCCATCAGCAGCTGGATGCTGGCGCTGACCGGCGCGCAGCCGGGTGCCCTGTGGCAATGGTCGGTGGCGTTTTTCGGCAGCTTCTTCCTGCTGCTGCCGGCCACCGCCGCCATGGGTGCGACGCTGCCAGCGATGGAGCGCGTCACCGCGCGGCTGGGCCTGGCGGGTCGCTCCATCGCGCCGCTGTACGCCTGCAACACGCTGGGTGCGGTGATCGGCGTGCTGGCCACCGCGTTCTGGCTGATCCCCGAGTCGGGCCTGCTGCGCACCGCCGCCGTGTGCGCCGGACTCAACTTGCTGTGTGCGATCGCGGCCTTGAAGCTGGCTTCTGGCAACACCGCCGCATCGCCTGCGAGCCGCACCGCGCAGGCTTCAGACGGCCTGGCCACGCTGGCGCTCACCGGGCTGCTGGGCATCGGCTACGAGGTGCTGGTGGTGCGGGTGATCAGCCAGGTCGCCGAAGACACCGTCTACACCTTCGCGATGCTGCTGGCGGTGTACCTGGTGGGCACAGCGCTGGGCGCGGCGGCCTGGCAGCGCTGGCTGGCGCGCCAGCCCGACTGCGCTGCCATGCGCGAGCGGTTGCTGTGCGCGCTGGCCGCGGCCTGCCTGCTGGGCACGGTCAGCCTGTGGGGTGCCGAGCAGATCAAGGCCTGGGCGTTAGACACCCTGCCCGTCGGCATGAGCGCGGCCATCGCCGCCGAGGCCGTGCTGGCGCTGGCCGCCTTTGGCCTGCCCACGCTGGTGATGGGCGCGCTGTTCAGCCAGCTCAGCACGCAAGCGCGTGCTGCGGGCATCGGCTTTGGCCGCTCGCTGGGCGCAAACACCCTGGGCGCGGCCGCAGCGCCGCTGCTGTTTGGCGTGGTGCTGGTGCCGCAACTGGGCCCGAAACTCGCGCTGCTGCTGGTGGCCGCAGGCTATCTGGCGCTGGCGTGGCGCGGCTGGAAGCGGCCGATCTTCTGGGCGCCGTGCACAGCTGCCATCGCCTTGGCCGCACTGGCACCGCCGCTGGCCTTCATCGACCTGCCCGAAGGCGCTCGCGTGGTGAGCTACAGCGAAGGCGCGATGGCTGCGGTCAGCGTGGTCGAAGACGCCGAGGGCGTGTCGCGCCTGCGCATCAACAACCGCCAGCAAGAAGGCAGCAGCTCGTCGCTGCTGTTCGATGCGCGTCAGGGCCTGCTGCCGGTGCTGCTGCACCCGGCACCGCACCACGCGCTCTTTCTCGGGCTGGGCACCGGGCTCACGTCGTACTCGGCGGCAGAAGACCCGGCACTTGAAGTCGATGCGGTCGAACTGCTGCCCGAGGTCATCGACGCCTCGGCGCATTTCACCCGCGTGTTTCAAGGCGGCCAGCCCAACGCACGCCTGCACCTGATCGCCGCCGATGCCAGGCGCTTCGTGCGCACCACCGAGCGCCAATACGACGTCATCGTGGCCGACAACTTCCATCCGGCGCGCAGCGGCTCGGGATCGCTCTACACCGGCGAGCACTTTCGGGCCGTTCAGCAGCGGCTGGCCGACGGCGGCGTGTTTTGCCAGTGGCTGCCGCTGCACCAGCTCGATCTGGACACCTTGCGCAGCATCGTGCGCGCCTTCATCACGGTGTACCCCGACAGCATGGCCATGCTGGCCACCAACAGCCTGCAAACGCCCACCCTCGGGCTGGTGGCGCGCGCCGGCCGTGCCGGCGAGGGCCGCTTCGATGTCGATCAGCTGCGCACACGGCTGGCCGTCAACACGCTGCCGCAGCGGCTGGCCGATTACGGCATCACCGACGAGTGGTCGGTGCTTGGCGGCTTCGTGGCCGGCCCGAGCGCCCTGGCACGTTTTGCAGGCGACGCGCCAGTGAACACCGACGACCACCCGGTGGTGGCCTACCGCGCCCCGCGCATCACCTACGCAAGCGACTCGCTGCCAGCCGATCGCCTGCTATCGCTGCTGGCGCAGTTGCAGTTGAGCCCCGCCGAGGTGATCGGTGCGCGCGCCGACGCCGCCACAGCAAAGCGCCTGGCGGCCTATGCGTTAGCACGCGATCGCTTCATCGTCGCCGGCCAGCACATTCGCCCTTCGCCTGATCTGCAGCAAATGCTCTCTCAGGTGCGCGAGCCGTTGCTGTCGGTGCTGCGCATCAGCCCAGACTTCCGCCCTGCCTACGACCCGCTGCTGCGCATGGCCGGCGCGCTCGCGCAAAGCGATCCGGCGGCCGCACTCGAGTTGCTGGGTGAGCTGCAGCAACTGCAGCCGGCACGGGCCGAAGCCGGTGATCTGGCCGCTCGCATCACCGCATCCGGGCCCTGATTTCACCGGCCTTCACAGGCCACCGAAGGGTTGGGCATGGCCCGTTCGGATGCACTCGTGGTCGTGAAGATTTAACGGCTGGCGCGCACACTTTCGAGCAAGTCACGGGCTGCGCGAATCGGGTGTTCCGCCCGGTGCGCCGCAGGCCCCTTTCACTCAGCGATGCCGGCACCGCAGTCATGATCCCCACGCCCTTTCAAAACCGCCACGTCATCCTCGTCAATGCCATCGTGCTGGCGATGCTGAGCGGCTGCGGCGGCGGAGAGCCGGTGCCTGTCACCCCCACGAATGAAGCATCGGCTCGAAGCGCTGCCAGCTTTGAGCGCACCCTGGACCAAGCTCCGACCTCTGCGGGCACGGTGACTGCGCTGCGCGCATCGCGCGATGGCGGCATGGTCTTGCCAAGCGCTGCGAGCGCAGCAGCCCCTGCGGCCCCGGCCATGTCGGGGGTGCTGCTTGAAGGTGTCGCCGGCATGAACGCGATCGCCGCCTTGCGCAATTTCACGGCGCCAGAAAACCCATCGCCCGGCCTGGCCAAGCCACGGGTCGAAGCCATCCTGAGCCCCAACGCGATGGTCGGTCAGGTCAACTCAGCACTCACGCTGGTGGGCGCTCGCATCGTGAGCATGCAACCGGGCAACAGCCGCCTCATGCTTGAGCTGAACAGCGCGGGTGCTTCGACCACGCCCGAAGCCTTGTCGCAGCGCCTGGCCTACTCCAGAGCCTTCGAGCCCTACCAGCCGCCGCCACCCCAGGTTGAAGACCATCAACCCCTGCCGGACGAGCCCGAGGCTCACTGAGCCATCGCATCAACGGCCGTTCGCGGCCATCCCACCCGAGCCATTGCCATCATGAAGATCATGCTCAAACGCCGCCAGTTCATTCGTGCAGGGGTCGCCTGCGGCGTGTCGATGGCATTGCCAACGGCACACAGTTGCCAGCTCACCATGGGCAATTTCGTCCTCGTCCACCCTTGGGCACGGGCGACGGCGCCTGATGCCACCGAGGCATCGGTGTGCATGGGCTTTGAAGAGGTGGAGGCAGAAGACTGGCTGATCGGCGCTTCGTCACCCGTGGCCGAATCGGCCGAGATGGGCGGAGAAGGTCAGAACAAGGCCGTGAAGTACAGGATCGTCAAGGGCCAGAGCTCAGGCCTGAGCGAGACGGGCACCTACCTGAAGCTGGTCGGGCTGAAATTTCAGCTGGAGGTGGGGAGGAGTTTCCCCCTCACCCTCGTCTTCGAGAAGGCTGGTGCGACCACCACCAGCCTTTCCATCGACTACCCTCGATTCGGCTGAACCGATCAGGCCTGCTTGCGCTTGCGGCGGGCCGACAGGCCCAAAGCGGCAGCACCCATCGGGAACAGCAGTGCAGCAGCTGGCAGCGGAACGGCGTTGACCGTCACGTCGTCGTAAGCGATCTGGCCGTCGTTGCCGCCGAACGAGATCGAGTAGCCCACGCCGCTGAAGCTTTGCGATGCCAGCGAGAACAGCTCGTACGCGGTCGAGTTGGAAGCCAGCGTGAAAGTGCTCAGCACGGAGCCGGTGGCGTTCAGGCCGTCAAACACGCTGACCGTGGTCGAACCGGTGATGGACGAGTACCAGAACGACACATCGCCCACGAAGCCGTCGGCCACGTTCATGACGGTGGCGCTGAAGGGCGAGAACATGGCGTTGGTGCCAGAGTGCGCCGTGAAGGGCGTCTCCAGGGTCGCGTCGGTGCCGTCGATGGCGATCGCTTCGGCGTCAAACACCAGACCGGAAGCCGCATAGGCCGAACCAACGGCCGAAAAGCTGGCCACGCCGTCGAAATTGGCGGTCACATAAGCGGCGGAAGCCGACGAGGCAGCAAAGATACTTGCGGCGGCGGCAAGAATAGGGATCAGTTTCATTGAAAGCTCCTGGGTTTATGAGAGTGCCGGATATTTCCGGTCTTTGAGAAATCTCCCCGAGAGTGTCGAGTTTTGAATCCCCGGCAACAAGCCCCCAAACGGATCACTTTTGATGAAGAATGTGCGACACATTCCTCGTCTGAAGCCGTCAAAGACCGTTTGATGACACCCGCAATAGCCCCTACGGCTCATTAAGAGCTAACCCTTAATGGCTAGTCCGTTTGGGCCTGATCCTAATGGGTCACCAAAACGGATCATGCGCACGCAGATTAACGTCATGCCATAGTCACCTGCGGCGAATATCGTTTGCGGGCAAAACTCATCACGCTTGGAATTAATACCTTGGTGGTAGCAGTTTGGCCCCAAAAAAGATATTCACAACCCACCTGGAGCAGCTTCAATGAAATTCGTGTTCAACAAGAGCCAGATCGCCCTGGCGGCCATCGCGGCCATCGGCATGGTCGGCCTGGCCACCGCCCCCACCACGGCCAGCGCCGCCAAGGTCGCAGGCACCTACGTGACCGGCGACATCCACAACCACACCACCTGCTCGGACGGCTCGATCTCGATGCAAAAGCTGGTGAAGAAGTCCACCGGCACCGTGGCCAGCGGCGACGGCTGGGGCCTTGATTGGTTCGTGCAAGCCGGCCACGGCGGCTCGGGCACCAAGAACTGCACGCTGACCGAAGACGCCTCGCTCGACACGCCGGCCTACCCGTTTGTGGCCAGCACCTCGCCAAGCACCACCTGGACGGCCACCCCTGCCGGTGCGGCCGGCCCGATCACCCTCAAGGGTGCTAGCGGTGGAATGTGGCGCTGGCAGTCCCTGCAAGAGTTCCAGTACCCCGTCATGGAGTACCTGGCCACCCTGCGTGACAAGCCGCTGTTCCTGGGCCTGGAGTCGGTGGTCGCCGGTCACGAGCACTCGTCGATGTCCATCATCAACGGCCAGCTGCCTTCGTCGCTGACCCTTGCCGGCCTGCCCAGCACCCCCAACACCACCGCTGGCGCCAGCCGCTACACCGCGGTCGGCAACGCCAACCTGCTGGCCAAGTGGTCTTACTGCTTCGACCGCAACGACACCGACACCAGCCGTGGCAACACTACCACCACCAGCGGCACCGGCAACAACTGGGATTGCTCCTTCACCGGCGGCCTGAACGACACCAGCGCCTACTGGAATGCCACGGCCAAGAAGCTGGGCCAAGGCAGCGGCACCGGCACCGGCAACAACGGCCACGTCAAGACCGTCGAGGCCTTGAAGTGGATGGCCGTGAACGCACCCGACGGCAGCTACTACATCCCTGCCCACCTCGAGCGTGCCGGCCCGTTCAATGCCAACGGCAACAACGGCTTCAACGTCGAGCACCTGCGCAACATGAACAACGCAGCGCCAAAGATCGCGTTCGCCATGGAAACCCAGCCAGGCCATGGCGCATCCAGCGACCGTGGTGAATACAAGCCGCTACGCCAGACCATCAACGGCGTGTCGACCGACTCGGTGGGCGGCACGACCTACGGCGGTACCGGTGTGTATGGCGCTCAGGTCGGCGGCGTGTGGGATGCGCTGCTGGGTGAAGGCCGCAACTTCTGGTTCTCGGCCAGCTCCGACTGGCACAACCGCGGCAGCTTCGGCGCCGATGACGTGCGCTCGAGCCAAGACTTCTACCCTGGCGAATACCAGCGCATGTACGTGATGGTGCGCAACGGCAGCGCCAAGGTGACGCCGCAGATGATCGTTGACGGCATGCGCACGGGCAACAAGTTCGCCGCGTCGGGTCAGTTGATCGACCGCATGGGCTTCATCGCCTGCTCTTCCTACCCTGGCGTCGGTGCCCGCACCAACGCTGCAGTTCAGGCTCTGGCCGTCGCTGCAGCCACGGGCAACACCGACATCGACAAAGCTGGTTGCGCCACCATGGGCGAAAAGCTGGTCATGCCCAAGGCCGGTGGCGAAGTCGTGGTGTCGATCGTGGTGCGTGACCCCTCGGGCACGAACTACTCGCCTTACACCTTCAACAACCCATCGCTGGCCCAGATCAGCGTGAACCAGCCCCTGAACGCTCCGGTGCTGGACCACGTGGACGTGATCCGCGGCATGGTCACCGGCTACAAGACGCCGGGTGCGGCTGACTACTCCGGTCAGTGGCCTGCCAACACCGCCTGGCTCAGCGCCGATGGCGTCACGGCCGGTCTGTCTGCGGTGCCTGCTGCAGCCAAGAACACCAGCGCTTCGGTGATCAAGAAGTTTGCTGCAACCGGCGCTGACGCATGGACCTCGGTCTCGGGCAACACCGAGTACAAGGCCATGACCTTCCGCATCTCGGCCGTCAACGCCTCGCAGTATGTGCGTCTGCGCGGCACCAACCTGCCTGCCTCGGTGCCTTACGAGACCGATGCCGACGGCAACCCGCTGGCCGATCTGTTCACCAACGCAGGCAATGCGAGCAAGCTGAAAATTCCTTGCACGGTGACCGGCACCAACGTTCCGGCCACTGCCACGGCAGCACCTGTGGGCACCACGATCGACGGCTGCCCGGCGCACCTGACGACGGTGACGGCTCAGTCCGTCAGCGGCAACGCCAGCTACACCGGCAAGATGGTGTCGTATGACGTGGCTGCCTGGGCAGACCTGTGGTTCTACAGCAACCCGATCTACATCCAGGTGACGGGTTCAACGGCTGTCGCCGGCGTTCAGTAATCCAGAACGCGGGTTGCCACCTGAAACGCCGCGCGGCAAAACCGCGCGGCGTTTTTTTCGTCGGCTCGCACTCGCTGTCAACCGGGTTTCGTCTTACTCCTGTCGTTGACGCTGCCTACGATTTGTGGCTCTCCTCACGATGAATCTGACCATGTCCACGCCGATGTCTGAATCGCTGCCTCACCCGTCCACACCGCCTGCCGCGACGCAAGCCGCGACTCCCTCAAGACCCCACTGGCTGCGCGAACCGCTGCTGCATTTCGTGCTGCTCGGCGGCCTGGTGTTTGCAGCCGACCATGTGCTGCTCGGCAAGACCGACGACACCAAGACGATCGTGATGGGCGCTGCGGTCGATGCCGAGGCCCGCAAGGTCTTCAGCGACGCCCGCGGCCACGCGCCCAACGACAAGGAACTGGCCGCCTTGCGCCAGATCTGGCTCGACAACGAGGTGCTCTACCGCGAAGGTCTGGCGCTGCGGCTCGACAGGGGCGACCCCGCCATCCGCGAGCGGGTGATCTTCAAATCACAAATGGCGATCGAACCCACGCTGAAGCTGCCGCCCATCGACGAGCCAAAGCTGCGCGAGTGGTTTGAAGCCCACCGCGCGAAATACGACCAGCCCCCACGCTACGACTTCGAAGAGGCGGTGCTGCCCGGCACGCCCACCGAGGCCGAACTCAACGCCCTGGTTCAAACGCTGAATGCCGGCCCGTCGGGATCGACGCAGGCAAGCACTGAAGCCAGCCTGCGGGTGTTCAAGGGCCGCCCGCTGGAAAACCTGCGCGCCAGCTACGGCGAAGACTTCGGCAAGGCGCTGGCCGCCGGTGAGCCCGGCATCTGGCGAGTTCTGCCCACCAGCAGCGGCCCGCGCGCAATGCGGCTGGAGTCCGTCACAGCGCTGCAACCCGCCGACTTTGACGCGGTTCGCAATGTGGTGCGCCAAGACTGGGTCGACACCACGATGGCCGAGCTGCGAACCAACGCCGTGCGCGAGATGGCCAAGAAGTACACCCTGCAGGTTGAGGGCACCTCGAAATGAGCCGCAGCTGGCGGTGGCTGGTGCTGGCTGCGCTGGCGCTGATCGGCGTGGCCGCCTCGGCCCACGAGATGAGCATGGCCGAGCTGGAAATGCGCGAGAACGCACCCGGCCAGTTCACCTGGCAATGGGCCGCGAGCGAACGCGTCGCTGAGAACTCGCTGACGCCCGTGTGGCCCGAAGGCTGCCAGGGCGACGCCCGCGAGGTGCGTTGCGGCCAGGGCGGCCTCAAGGGCGAGCTGTCGGTCGACGGCGTGGGCCAGAAGTTCTCGGCGGCCATCGTCAAGATCACCTGGCTCGACGGCCAGATGCGCGCCTACACGCTCACCGGCGGCCAGCCCAAGGTGCACCTGTACGGCACCGCCGACGACCAGCGCGGCATGGGCGAGGTGGCCTCGGCCTACACGGTGCTGGGCATCGAGCACATCCTGAGCGGCTTCGACCACCTGCTGTTCGTGATCGGGCTGCTGTTCCTGGTGGGCTTTCACAAGCGGCTGATCCTCACCATCACCGCCTTCACGGTGGCCCACAGCCTGACGCTGGCCAGCAGCGCGCTGGGCTGGCTGGTGCTGCGATCGCCACCGGTCGAGGCCACTATCGCGCTGTCGATCATGCTGGTGGCCAGCGAGGCGCTGCGCGATCGCGAGACGCTGGCCCGGCGCTGGCCGGCGCTGGTGGCGTTCGGGTTCGGTCTGGTGCACGGCCTGGGCTTTGCCGGCGCCTTGAAAGAGATCGGCCTGCCGGACAGCCATTTCATGCTGGCGCTGCTGACGTTCAACGTGGGTGTGGAGATCGGTCAGTTGCTGACCGTGGGCGCGGCGTGGCTGGTGTACCGCGCGGTGCGGCAGCTTCCGGTGATGCCGCAGGCGCGGCTGGCCGCGCTGTATGCGATCGGCACCATGGCGGCGTACTGGTCAGTCGAACGCGTGTTTGCCATCGTTGCGGCCTGATCGCCACGGCTGCGGCGGCTGAGCGGGCCGGCGAGCAGAATCGGTGCCGCGCACCCACCGATTCAGGAGCCCGCCGCCATGTTCTCGCGCCGCCGTCCATCGTTCGCCAACCGCCCCATCGCCGCGTGCTCGGCGATGGCTGTGGTGTGTTGCAGCGTCTGGTGGGCTGCGCCCTTGCAGGCGGCGCAGCCGGTGGTCAAGGGCCCGGAGTCGGTGGCCGACTGGGACCGCGCGGGCCAGGGCTTCATCGAAGCCGGCAAGCGACTGAGCCCCAACGCCGCGCGGGCGAAAAACGTGATCCTGTTCGTGGGCGACGGCATGGGCATTTCGACCGTCACGGCCGCGCGCATTCTTGAAGGCCAGCTGGCCGGCCGCCCCGGCGAGGAAAACCGGCTGTCGTTCGAGAACATGCCGTACGTCGCGCTGTCCAAGACGTATTCGTGGGATCAGCAGACCTCGGACTCGGCGCCGACCATGACGGCCATGGCCACCGGCCACAAGGCGCGCGAGGGCATGCTGTCGGTCGACCACCTGACGCCGCGTGGCGAATGCAGCGCCAGCGTCAACCGCGATCACGCGCTCAAGACCATCCTTGAATACGCAGCCGAGTCGGGCAAGTCCACCGGCATCGTGACCACCGCACGGCTGACCCACGCCACGCCCGCAGCGCTTTACGCCCACATCGCGTTTCGCGACTGGGAGGCCGATTCGAACCTGCCCGAGCTCAGCAACGGCGAGCCCTGCCGCGGTGCCGAAGGCAGCGTCAAGGACATCGCGCGGCAGCTGATCGAGGTCTCGCCCGCGGTGCGTCTCAGCCTGAAGGTGGCGCTGGGCGGCGGGCGCATGAATTTCATGCCGGCCAGCCGCGATGGCGTCGATGGGGTCGATGACGAATACCCCAAGGGCAAAGGTCGCCGCGCCGATGGCCGTGACCTGATCGCCGAATGGCTGACCACGCGCGGGGCGGGCGCGGCTTATGTGTGGAACCGCCAGCAGTTCGAAGCCCTGGACACCGCGCGCACCACGCACCTGCTGGGGCTGTTCGAGCCTTCGCACATGCAGTACGAAGCCGACCGGGCCAAAGACGGCGCGGGCGAGCCCAGCCTGAGCGAGATGACGGCCAAGTCGCTGCAACTGCTGCAAAAGGATCGCAAGGGTTACTTCCTGCACGTCGAAGCCGGGCGCATCGACCACGCCCACCATGCCGGCAATGCCAAGCGCGCGCTGATCGAGACCATCGAGTTCGCACGCGCAGTGCGCTACGCGATGGACCACACCGACCCCAAGGACACGCTGATCATCGTCACCGCCGATCACAGCCACACCTTCACCATCGCCGGCTACCCGAGCCGGGGCAACGACATCCTGGGTCTGGTGCGTGAAGTGCCGGCCACCGATGGCGCGCCGCTGGCGCCCAGCAAGGACGCCAACGGCCTGCCTTTCACCACGCTAGGCTACGCCAACGGCCCCGGCCACCGCGGCGCAGGCCGCCCCGATCTGACCCGCGTGGACACCGCCGGCCTGGACTTCCTGCAAGAAGCCGCCGTGCCGCTGGGCTCGGAGACGCACGGCGGCGAGGACGTGGCCATCTACGCGCGCGGCCCCCGGGCCCATCTGGTGCGCGGCTCGATGGAGCAGAACTGGATCTTTCATGTGATGCGCGATGCGTTCGGCTTCTGAGCGGCTGCGCGGCGCGATCGCGGCCGTCGCCTTCGCCTGTGGCGGCGTGCTGGCACAAACGCCTATGGGTGTGACTGAGGCTGAGGCTGGCACTGACGCACCGCTCGCGGCCCGTTACCGGGTGGCGGTGATCGCAGGATCCAACGCCAGCGGCAGCACCGGCACCAGCGTCGTGCGGCAGCAGGAATGGGTGTTCTGGCGCCAGGCCGATACGGTGGCCATCAACAAGGGTGGCACCGAAGAAATCTGGCAGCGCGATGCGCACGGCCGCATTTCGCTGCAGCGGGTGCTGCACGCGCAGCGCACAGTGGTCGATTACAGCGCTGGCGAATTGGCCACATTGGGCATCGAAGTGGATTGGTCTGAGCTGTGCCGCTTTGGCAGCGCAGCCGGCACCGCGGGGGTCGAATGGGACAGCCAGCTGAACCTGCCTGCGCGGTTCACGCAAGTCATCAACGGCCGCACGCTGGTTCGCTTCGACTTGCTGGAATCGCGCGCGGGTGCGCCGGCCAACTGGAATCTGCCGGGCCATCGCAGCGCGGGCTACGCCCACCTCGACGCCGCCGACTTCGGCGACATGGCCTACGACCCAGCGGTCAAGGTGGCCGAATCGCTCGATGTGCAAGCCGGCTGGCGGCAAGCTGCGCACCGGCACTGAACACTGATTAGGAGACATCGCAACCATGAGCCTGACCCGACGACGGTTTTTGCAGGTCTGTGGCGCCGCCACACCGGTGGCGATGGCCGCGCCAGGCGAGCAGCCCCGCTTCGATCTGGGCATCGCCTCGGGCCACCCCACGGCGAGCAGCGTGGTGCTGTGGACGCGGCTGACCGGCGGCGACCTGCCCGAGCAAGTCGAGGTGCAGTGGGAACTCGCGCACGACGAGGGCTTCCAGCAGATCGCCGCGCGCGGCACGCACACCGCCCATGCCGACTGGGCGCACAGCGTGCACGCCGAGCCGCTCGGGCTGGCGCCGGCCCGCTGGTACTGGTACCGCTTCACCGCCATGGGTGACCGCAGCGCCACCGGCCGCACGCGCACCGCGCCCGCTGCCAACGCCGCTGCACCGCTGCGCTTTGCGATCGCCAGCTGCCAGCGTTTTGATGCCGGGCACTACGCCGCTTGGCGCGATCTGGCCGATCAGTCGCTCGATCTGGTGATGTTTCTGGGTGACTACATCTATGAAACCGCCTCGCCCGCCGACGCGGTGCGCCGGCACGAGGGCGGCTACGTGAAGACGCTGCCGGGCTACCGCGAGCGCTACGCCACCTACAAGCGCGACCCGCTGCTGCAGGCCGCCCACGCCAGCGCGCCGTGGCTGATGGTGTGGGACGACCACGAGGTGGACAACGACTACGCCGGCCTGCAAGGTCAGCACCTGCAGAGCGACTTCGCCGAGCAGCGTGCGGCGGCCTATCAGGCCTACTGGGAGCACATGCCGTTTCCGATGTCGGCACGGCCCAAGCTCGATGTGCCGGGCGCCTCGATGCGCATCACCGGCCGGCTCGACTGGGGCACGCTGGCGCGCATCCACCTGCTCGATGACCGGCAGTACCGCGACCCCCAAGCCTGCCCGCGGCTGGGCCGGGGCGGCTCCAACACCGTGGCCGCCAAGGATTGCCCACAGCTCGGCGATGCCGCACGCAGCCTGCTGGGGGCCGATCAGGAGCGCTGGCTGGCGCAGGGCTGGAGCCTGGATCGCCCCTGGAACCTGGTGGCGCAGCAGACCCTGATGACGCGCCACAGCTGGAGCGACACCGCCAACGGTGGCGGCACCTACTGGACCGACGGCTGGGACGGCTACCCGGCCGCCCGCGCGCGCCTGCTCGGCGTGGTCGACAAAAAGCGCGTGCCCGGCGTGGTGGTGCTCGGCGGCGATGTGCACTCCAGCGTGGTGGCCGACCTGAAGACCGACTTCGACCGGCCGGGCGCGCGCGTGGTGGCCACCGAGTTCTGCGGCACCTCGATCAGCAGCCACGGCCTGCCGGCGAGCCGCGTGGCAGCCGCACTGCCCTTCAACCCGAACGTCCACTACAGCCGGCCGGACCAGCGCGGCAGCATCGTGTTCACGCTCGACCGCAAGCAGTTGCGAGCCGATCTGCGGGCAGTGGCCGATCCGGCCGATGCGCAAAGCGCTGTTGGCACGGCAGCCAGTTTTGTGGTGGAAGCCAAACGCCCGGGGGCCGTCAAAGCCTGACCGCCGCGAGGCAAACACACGCTAAGCGCGTTCGAAGATCCATCGCGTTGATCTAGGCCTTGCCGCAAAGGTCGATTTCGAAGTCACAATCTCGTTCCCCCGGACAGGTCGGCGGTAAAGCGGGTGGTATTGGGCGAGCCTCGGTGCGAGGCGGGGTTCGCCCAATCCCGTTTTTGTCTTTACCTTTGATTGGAGTTCCCATGAACCGTCCCGTGATGGAAGGGCCACGCTTGAACGTGCCCGCTTACCTGAAGCACCAACGCCTCGTGGCCTGGGTGGCAGACGTCGCAGCGCTCACCGAGGCCGCCGACGTTCACTGGTGCGACGGCTCGCAAGCCGAATACGAGCGGCTGTGCGACCTGCTGGTGGCCAACGGCACCATGAAAAAGCTCAACCCCGAGCTGCGCCCCAACAGCTTTCTGGCCATCAGCGACCCCAGCGATGTGGCGCGCGTTGAAGACCGCACCTACATCTGCAGCGAGCGCAAGGAAGATGCCGGCCCCACCAACAACTGGATGGCGCCCGCCGACATGCGCGCACTGCTGCAAACCGGCGACAAGGCCTTGTTTCGCGGCTGCATGCGCGGCCGCACGCTGTACGTGGTGCCGTTTTCGATGGGCCCGATCGGCTCGCACATCTCGCACATCGGCGTGGAACTGTCTGACAGCCCGTATGTGGCCATCAGCATGCGCACCATGACCCGCATGGGTCGCGCCGCCATCGACGTGCTGGGCGACAACGGCGACTTCGTGCCCTGCGTGCACACCGTGGGCGCACCGCTTGAAGCCGGCCAGAAAGACGTGTCCTGGCCTTGCAACAGCACCAAGTACATCGTGCACTACCCAGAGACCCACGAGATCTGGAGCTACGGTTCGGGCTACGGCGGCAATGCGCTGCTGGGCAAGAAGTGCTTTGCGCTGCGCATCGCCTCGACCATGGGCCGCGATCAGGGCTGGCTGGCCGAGCACATGCTGGTGCTGGGCGTGACCTCACCGGCCGGCAAGAAGTACCACGTGGCCGGCGCCTTCCCGAGCGCTTGCGGCAAGACCAACTTCTCGATGCTGGTGCCACCGGCCGGCTACGCAGGCTGGAAGGTCACCACCATCGGTGACGACATTGCCTGGATCAAGCCGGGCACCGATGGCCGCATGTACGCCATCAACCCCGAAGCCGGCTATTTCGGCGTGGCTCCGGGCACCAACTACAAGACCAACCCGAACTGCATGGATTCGCTCAAGCACGACGTGGTGTTCACCAACGTGGCGCTCACCGACGACGGCGACGTGTGGTGGGAAGGCATGACCGACACGCCGCCCGCGCACCTGATCGACTGGCAGGGCAAGGACTGGACCCCGGCGATCGCCAAGGAAACCGGTGCCAAGGCCGCGCACCCGAACGCCCGCTTCACCGTGGCCGCCACCAACAACCCGGTGCTCGACCCCGAGTGGGACAGTGCCAGCGGCGTGGCCATCGATGCCTTCATTTTCGGCGGTCGCCGCTCCACCACAGTGCCACTGGTCACCCAGGCACGCAGCTGGACCGAAGGCGTCTACATGGCCGCCACCATGGGCAGCGAAACCACGGCGGCAGCCGCCGGCCAGCAAGGCGTCGTGCGCCGCGACCCTTTCGCCATGCTGCCTTTCATCGGCTACAACATGGCCGACTATTTCCAGCACTGGCTGAACCTGGGGGACAAGA
>Ga0164294_10002315_pt1 | contig 17237 bp, 15 predicted proteins | sample GEODES005metaG_FD_111479 | JGI IMG/M metagenome (GOLD analysis project Ga0164294, IMG submission 111479) | Oligotrophic lake water microbial communities from Sparkling Lake, Wisconsin, USA - GEODES005 metaG | ecosystem: Environmental > Aquatic > Freshwater > Lake | place: USA: Sparkling Lake...
GAGGGTTGGGGGAGTAACATTTTGCCATGATTTTCCCCCATCTTTGGTTATATGAATCAGACCATCATCAGTTCCTGCCCAGATGATTTCTGCATCGAGAGGAGAAGGTCCAACGGAGTAAATGACCCCTCTTTTGGGCATTTCGTTTAGTTCAGGTGTATTAAAAACGCCTATATTATCAGGAACATCTGTTTTATCTCTGGATAAATCCGGACTAATTTTCTCCCAATGGTATCCACCATCCAATGTTTTCCATAACATATTAGTAGCAAAAAGCAACATTTTCGGATTAGCGGGATGAAAAAGCAAGGGCATAGTCCTAAGAACCCTGTGTTGACCTGATCTTAGATTCTCGGGACCTACGTATTGTGTTTGCCCTGTTTTTTTATTAAATTTAAGAACCCTTCCTCCATAGATAATGTCAGGATTTAAAGGATCGGGTGCAACATAAGCATATTCATCGGCACCGACGCCATACCAATCACGGAAAGAAATCTGTCCTCCATTTCCCCGACTCGCTACACCAATAGCACCACTTTCCTGCTGTCCACCATACACATGATAAGGAAATTGATTATCAGTAGTTACATGGTAAAGTTGGGCGGTGGGTTGATTATACCAGGAACTCCATGTTTTTCCACCATTAACCGTGATTACTGCCCCTTGATCGGCAGCAAAAATCATAATTTCAGGTTGAAGTGGATTTATCCAAATACGGTGATAATCATCTCCCCCGGGAGCTCCTTTAATAGAAAACCAGTTTTTCCCTCCATCTATTGATTTATAAGCAGCTACATTAGCAATAAACAAAATTTTGGGATCATTAGGATGCACTTTAATTTCTGCAAAATCACTTCCTCGTCCCCACGTTCTTGGGTCCCGGCTTACTAAACTCCAATTTTCACCGGCGTCTTTACTTTGATAAATTCCACCGTTATTTTTTGCATCGACGGTAGCATACATTTGATTCGTATTACTGGGTGCAAAACAAACACCAATTCTACCAAGTCCATCATTTGCTCCTGGTAACCCTTGCTGGATTGGTTTCCATGTATCACCACCATCGACGGATTTGAAAAGGCCGCTATGGGTTCCTGAAAAACTCCCATTTTCCCATGGACCTTCTCTATGCTCCCATAAGCTGGCAAAAAGAACTTTTGGATTAGATGGATTATATTCAACTTGAATGGCCCCCGTATTTTCATTAACGAATAACACCTTTTTCCATGTTTTTCCTCCGTCCTGAGACCTGAATACCCCCCTTTCATCATTTGCCCCGTATGGATGACCTAAACCAGCGACAAATACTTCCTGGGGATTAGTTGGATGAACAATAATTCTTCCCACTTGCTGTATATCTTTTAAGCCTAGATGATTCCAGGTCGCACCACCGTCTTCAGATTTATAAACTCCATTTCCAACACTTAAATCAGGGCGATGAAGACCCTCACCAGTGCCTACATAAATAATTTGAGGATTTGTTGGAGAAACGGCAATATCACCAATAGATCCTGTGGGCATTTTATCGAAAATAGGAACCCATGTTCTACCATAATCATCTGTTTTCCATACACCTCCATTATTTACGCCTATAAAAAAGACGTTTGGCTGAGTGGGTACGCCTACTGCTCCAACGGTTCTTCCCGCTCGAAATGGTCCAATCATTCTATATTCAAGTTGTTGAAAATGAACGGGTGGAATAGACTGAGCATGCAGCGTACTACCTATCAAAGGCAGGATTAAAAAACAATACAAAAATGTATAAAAACGCATATAATTCATATTTGATGATCAAAATATAGATTTAAGATAAGACTTTTTACATTTATTTAGATTTAAATGAGTAAATTAACTTGAAATGATAATTTTAAAAAGGATTCTAACTCGATTGATTAAGAATTATGTTAATGCAGGTTGGATAAACCTTTGTTTTATTTAGTTTGTTATAACAATAAAAAACTTGGCAATGAATTGGGAAACTGTAATTTTAGAGGCTAAAAAGATAAGAGATAAGAATGACATTAAAGTAGTTAAGTCAGACGCTGAATGGAAGGAATTTTTAACCCCTGAAGTCTATCAGATTACCAGAAAGAAAGGTACAGAAAGGCCATTTTCCAATCAAATGTGTAATTCTTTTGATGCTGGAAAATATGATTGTGTCTGCTGTGGAACCACCTTGTTTGATGCTGAGGAAAAATTTGAAAGTGGCACCGGTTGGCCATCTTTTACCAAACCTGTGGAAGACAAGGCTATAGTTTATATACTTGATAATAGTTTTGGTCAGCAGCGGATTGAAGTATGTTGTGGCACCTGCGATTCGCACCTTGGTCATGTATTTCCAGATGGCCCAAAGCCAACACGCCTTCGCTTTTGCATTAATGCTTTATCATTAAAAAAGGTATCTAAAATATAAAAGCGTATTTTAATGAAATAAGACGTACATTTGCGGCTTAATTAAAAATAATACATGAGTTCATTTTCAGACCTGGGTCTTTCACCACAATTACTTGTCTCTATTGAAGGACTTGGTTACAAACAACCAACCTTAATCCAGGAAAAAGTTATTCCTTTTCTGCTTTCCGGAAAAGAAGATTTAGTCGCTTTGGCTCAAACCGGTACGGGAAAAACAGCCGCTTTTGGACTACCATTAATTGATTTAGTTGATGCGGGTCAATTTTGTGTTCAGGGGCTTATATTAGCTCCAACCAGAGAGCTTTGTTTACAAATAACCGGTGATTTGAATCGCTTTCTTGGCGAAGAACCGCACCTAAATATAGTGGCTGTTTATGGAGGTGCAAGCATCCAGGAACAAGTTAGAGCCTTAAAAAGAAATGCACATATCGTTGTAGCCACGCCAGGTAGATTAGTAGATCTATTGGACAGGAGAGCTATAAAATTAGACGATATCAAGATTTTAGTCCTTGATGAGGCTGATGAAATGTTAAATATGGGTTTTCAAGAGGATCTTGATGCCATTATTTCAGCTTGTAGTTCGTCGAGAAATACGTGGCTCTTTTCTGCAACCATGCCAAATTCTGTTAGAAATCTAGCTAGAAATTACATGGTAAAACCTGTTGAAATATCAGCAGGGGAGAAAAATTCTGGTAACGTTAACATTGAACATCGCTACTGTATCGTTCAGGAAAAAGATAAGTATGCCGCATTAAAACGTTTACTGGATTTTAATCCATCCATTTATGCCCTTATTTTTTGTCGTACAAGGATGGATACTCAGGACGTTGCCGATAACTTAATGAAAGACGGTTATACTTCTGGGGCGCTTCACGGTGATATGGATCAAAAGCAGCGTGAAAAAATCATGGATAAATTCAGGAATAGGGCACTTCGCATTCTTGTAGCAACAGACGTTGCTGCTAGAGGTTTGGATGTCAGTGGGCTTACGCACGTAATCCACATGAATATTCCTGACGAACTTCCATTTTATACACATAGAAGTGGTAGAACCGGCAGAGCGGGGGAGAAAGGGGTTTCTATTGCACTTGTAACCAATAGAGACGCTTACAAAATCAGAAATATTGAAAGTTTATCTAAAATACATTTCCGTCCTTTCCCCGTTCCAAGTGGTCAGGAGGTTTGTCAACAACAACTTCTTGAGCTTTTAAGAAGAGTCAAAGAGGTTGAGTTAAATGACGATGAGTTAGATACTTTCTTGCCTGACGTTTTACATTTCTTAAAAGATATGTCGAGGGAAGATTTGATCAAAAGATTTGCTTCTTTAGAGTTTAACAGGTTCTTAGAATATTATAGAAATGCACCAGATTTAAATCCTGTTTCCAGAGACAGAGACAGAGATAGAGATAGAGATAGGGACAGAGACAGAAAACAATCATCATCTTACGGTAATTCTTCTTCGTCATCCTCATCATCCGAAGGTAGAAATAGCAGCGTGCCTATGTCTAGTTTCGTTTTGAATTTGGGTTCAAAAGACAATCTGGACAAAGGGGGCCTTCTAAGAATTATCTGTGAGGCAGGGGGTATTCATAAAAGTAAAGTTGGGCGTATTGTTACGGGTAATGTTACCTCGACCCTTGAATTACCAATGGATACTTTTATCCAAATCCAAAAGAAAATTGCTAAGACCAGATTTCGTGGCAGGCCACTTGTTCTTGAGCAAGCCAGAGCAAAACAAGGGGGTGAAGAGTTTGCCAAGAAGTTTGCAGATGGTGATGACAAGCCAGAAAAGAAAAAAAAACTTCGAGACAAATTAACAATAGTCCAGGATCTTCAGTAAAGTAAGTACTAGTAACCTAGTATTTTTCCAACCTCACTTTTGTAGCTTCGACCGATAGGTAATTGTTGTCCTTGAATGTCGATATGGCTTGGTGTAAATGATTCGATTTTTGAAGCAGAAACTAAAAAGGAACGATGAATTCTTATGAAATTGTTTTCCATTAGTTTCTGCTCTAAAAAACTTATTTTTTGTTTAGTAACTACTCTTTTATCTGATAAGTGAATGATTACATAGTCCTTAAGGCTTTCAATATATATTATTTCCTTAAGGTTTATTTTAATCATTTTTTTATCTGTCTTTACAATAAGAGTATCAGTAGTAATGTAAGGTTCATATTCTTCACTACTTACTGTGTTTTGATTAGCACTTTGTATTTGTCCGAAAGCCTTACTCAGCGCTTTTAGAAATCTTCCAAATGGTATTGGTTTTAGTAAGTAATCAACTGCATCCAGGTCAAAGGCTTCAATGGCGTAATCTCTGTATGCTGTGGTGAAAATAACTTTTGGCGGGTTTTGTAACGTTTTTAAAAAATCAATTCCGTTTAATTTTGGCATTTGAATGTCGAGAAATATTAAGTCAACATTTTGATTTCTTAATACTTCAAATGCTTTCATTGCATTATCGCAACGAGCCGTTAGCTCCAAGCCGTCCACTCTTTTAATATAAGATTCTAATACATCTAAGGCTAAAGGTTCGTCATCGACTAGAACACATTTAATTTTATTCATTATTTGTTATTAGTGAAATTTTCAAAACAATAGTGAAGGAATCTTCTTCTTTAAAAACCTCAAGGTTATACCCATTGTCACCATAAATTAAATCTAACCTACGTTTTACATTTTTCAATCCAATGCCTTTGGTATAATCTGCATCCAGGTCACTTTCTGAATAAATACTACTGTTTTCTACTCTGAAGGTTAAATTTTGCTCTTTTACTTTGAGATCTACATAAATAAATGAGTTTTCAGTATGTTGACTAACACCATGCTTAAAAGCGTTTTCCAGAAAAGGTAACATTAGTAATGGAGGAATTTTAAGATCTTTTATAGGCCCACTAATATTAAAATCAACATCTAATCTTTCGCCATATCTTAATTTTTCTAAAGTAATTAGATTTTGCATTTGTTCAATTTCCTTTTCCAAAGATATTTGACTCACATTACAATCGTATAACATATAGTCCAGGAAATGAGATAGTTTTAAGACAACTTCAGATGATTGGTCTGACTTTTGGAGCGTTAAAGCATACAGAGAATTAAGGGTATTAAATAAAAAATGAGGGTGAATTTGTGATTTTAAAAATTTAAGTTCTGCATCTAGTTTTTCTCTGGAAAGCTCTCTCGCTATTTTTTCATTCTGATAGTTTTTTTTAATTAATTTGATAGCGGCTGCGGCAAAAACGATAGTATAAACATTTGTGGTTCTTTGTAGCGCCTTCGTAAAGCTAGTTAGAGGAAAGGTGGTATAATCATAATTTGGTACGTAAATAGGTACGTAAAATAAATGGAGTAATAGTCGATCTAAATAGCCAAAACCAATAGCCGTAAGAATAAAAATTAAAGTGAATGCCAAATATTTTTCTTTATCTAGAAAACCGGAAATTAACCAGTACAGTGTTAAATAAGTAGCAAACATTCTTACGGGTAAGGTTACCAATACCTCTATAAAACTTTGGGTATAATTATCTCTAAAGCTAGCAAATGCCAGTGTGAAATAGCCCAGGTATATAAGCCAAAATATAAGATGCGCTAGTATCCTGTTTTTGGGATAGAGAAATTTATCGAACCTGAATAAAGAGAATGTTGACATTGTAATTACCCTTTTGCTAAAATAAAGATAGGATAAAGCCAGATTAATAAAAGATTAGGAGTTTAAAAACAATAAATAATCATCGTTTATTACCAAATATGAAGATAAATTGCATTGGTACCCTATTTTTATCTTATTGGCTTCATTTTAATTGTGTTGGGCGAAATAAATGATTTTTTTACCAATTGATATGTATTTTCGGCTATTAAAAAAATAACACCTACAAGTTTTTAATAGCAACCAATCTGAAGAATGCCACCATTTACTTAGGAATTTGGTGGTATTTTTTTAACCTAAAGAAACATCTAAGGTCATCATAATGGCAAATCCTACAATAGTTGCCATAGTAGCGAGGTCCGTGTTTCCTGCGAGATGAGATTCAGGTATGAGTTCCTCAACGACCACATAAATCATGGCTCCAGCTGCAAAGGACAATGCGTAGGGTAGTAATGGTTCAATAAGTAAAACAGCTGTTGCACCTAGAACGCCGGCAATAGGTTCAACTGCTCCAGATAACTGGCCATAAAAAAAGGCTTTTCGCCTACTCATTCCTTCTCTTCGCAAAGGAACAGAAACTGCGGTGCCTTCCGGTAGATTTTGTAAGCCTATGCCTATGGTTAAAGCTACAGCTGCTCCAAGACTTGCGGTATCTAATCCATGGGCAGCTGCACCAAAGGCTACACCAATAGCAAGTCCCTCGGGAATATTATGGATAGTTATCGCCGATACCAATAAAATACTTCTTTTCCACGAAGAAGGAACGCCTTCCGCCTGATTAATCTCAAAACCTGGATGAAGATGGGGCAGATAACGGTCAACAATCCAAAGAAATATTCCTCCACCCAAAAATCCGACCAATGCTGGAAGCCATGAAGGTACTTCTGCCGCTTTTTCTGTCATTTCAATGGCTGGTGCCAGTAGGGACCAATAACTAGCAGCAATCATTACCCCGGCAGCAAAGCCTAACATGGCATCAAGTACTTTTTGATTCATTTTTTTGAAGAAAAAAACAAAAGAAGCGCCAAATGCAGTTATTCCCCATGTGAACAAAGTAGCCATTAAAGCTAATAAAATCGGATTAATTTCTCTCAAAGATTCAATAAATGCATCCATGATATTTCATTTTATTTAAAATTTATTGTTTTTAGGCATTTTCTTTTGTAACGCTCAAAGACTGATTTAATTTAGAGAAAGAAATTCCTTCTTTGTTAAATTTTTTATAAATTATTTCATAAAGGTCGCAAATTAATTCAAACCCTTTTGCACTGTTTGCGGTCCAAATCCAAGCTCTAATAGAAATTCCCACTGGATTAATCTGTACAATTCTGACTTTAACCTTAGGCGTTCCTTCGTCAATTTGTTCAGATGTACGATTATCCAAAGTGTAGGGATGAATAGCGGCTGCTTTCTCCAAAATATCTTTTGCATGATTGATATCAGTTCCATGTTCGAGTTGAATTTCCAACCAATTGCAAATTCTATCATCTTCAAAATCAGAGTTTATTATGATTTCATTCCCCATTAAGGTATTGGGTACAATGATGCGTCTATTCTCAAAATCTCTAATTACAGTGTGTCTCAAGGTTATATCTTCAACAATGCCGTTTAAGGTATCTCTGATTTTCAGCCTGTCGTTTACTCTAAAAGGCTTAAAAATAACAATGAATATACCACTTATTATGTTACTTAGTGTCTGTTGCGAGGCAAAACCAACGGCAACAGCCAATATTCCAGCACCTGCAAGCATGGAATTTGCAATAGTTCTCATACTTGGCACAGAATAAATAGCTAATGATATACCTACAATGTATATCACTGCCGCTAAAAAATGCCTTAAAAATTGATAATTAGTAGGGTCATTTTGCATTATGACGGTCGATTTTAGGATAAATCGACGGAAAACTTTACTGAAACTATAAGCAACCACAAAAGTTCCCAAAAGGATGCCTAAAAATTCTGCATAATCAGAGAATTTATGTTGATAAAAATGATTTAACCAGTCTAACATAATTATTCTTTTAACTAATAAACAACAATTCTACTATATAATGTTTTATATGTCGGTAAAAAGTCGTGATGAAGAAGCATTTTAAGACAAAGTTTAATAAAACATACAGAGTCAGAAAGGTCATTGGTTATACCCTTAGATTCCTTTTTTCTTACTACCAATTAAAATTTATTTCTTTCTTTTTTGGAAGGGTTTATTATCAGAGAAATTTGAATAAGTTGCTTTCACAAAAAGGAGAAGAACTGAAGCACCTATTTTCTGACCTGGAAGGTTTATTTATAAAAGCCGGTCAATTTCTTTCTATTGCTGGTTTTTTCTTGCCAGAAACCTTCAAAAAGCAATTAGAAGGCTTACAAGATGCAGCAACAGCAAAAGATTTTTCACAAATACAATTATCTCTGCTAACTCATTACGCTGTTCCACTTTCAGATATTTTTACAAAAATTGAGGAAACGCCCATCGCAGTAGCCTCCATTGGCCAGGTTCACAAGGCTTGGTTAATAGATGGAACTCCTGTAGTTTTAAAAATTCAACATGAACATATTGAAAGAATCGCGGAAATTGATTTGACCATTATAAGAAAATTAACTTATTGGATAGGACGGTTTTTTGCCTTGGAGGGATTAGATTATGCTTACACACAAATAGAAGCACTCATCTTACAGGAAATTGATTTCGAAAAGGAAGCTACTTCCCTAATATCAATTTCTACCTCATTATCTGATGAAAATTCCTGGACTTTTCCATTCGTTTTTTCATCGTTGTCAGGCAGAAAGGTATTGGTAATGAGTTGGATGGATGGGAAAAAAATTACCGACAAAGATTATCTCTCTTTAAACAATATTGATCCTAAAATTATCGTCGATAGGCTGTGGAATGGATTCTGCCGAATGATTTTCGACCATGGTTTTTATCATGCAGATCCTCATCCAGGGAATATTCTGGTTGATAAAATGGGGAATATTTGTTTACTCGATTTCGGCGCAGTTAGTACCTTATCTCCATTATTTAAAAAGGAAATTCCAGTATTAATTATTGCTTTTTCTACCTTAGACGTTAAAAAGTTAACTCAACAACTCATTACTCTAGGATTCATCAATGATTCCCCTGCGGCCGAATCACTGTCTATTGATTTAGCCAAAGCTTTTAATCAGTTTTTAGAAAATGATATCGACCAGTTATTTAACCCGGAGGGAGCAATGGATCCGGCGTTCTGGAATAATCCGGTGAGTCACATCATGTTGAATACCAGTATAAAAGAATTCTCCGCATCCTTTAGAATTCCAAAAGATTATATTTTATTAGGGAGGACTTTCTCCTTGTTATTAGGTGTTTCTTTTGTCCTTCGTCCAGGTGAAAACCCTTTGAAATATCTTTCCCCAATAGTTAAGAAGTATCTAAATGAAAATAATCAATCTCAATGGTTTAAGGAGGCTGGTCTATTTGGCAGAAATATAATAAGTCTTCCAAAGCTGATCAGAGATACAGTGGAACAATTTCAAACGGGTAACAGTAGTCTTAAAACACCTGATATTTGGAGGAGTGCCAAACTACTTTACCTGTTGGGTCAACAGTTTGCGCTGATAACTTTGACTTTTTCCCTATTTTTTATGGCTATAAAAGATTACAATGGTAATTGGGGATACAATACTTCTTCGCTTTTTTTGACATTAGGCTTTCTATCCTTTCTTACTTTTTTGCTTAGATTCAAAAAAGGAGATGATTTATTTAAGCAATAATCCTCCTTATTTTAACAAAGAAAGGCTGTCTTCTATTATGGTAGCCTTTATTTTATGGTGAGAGGTAGTAAAAGCAACCTGACCGTCATGGATTAATATAAGCTGTGGCGATTGATGATGAACATTGAGCTTTGAAGCAACTTCATTAGAAATAGACCGAAATTTTAATAGATCTAAATAGTAGAATGAGAGGGGTTTATCTGTGTTTTTATAAGAAATTTCTACATTTTCTTTTGCTTGGGCACTTATACCACAAGTCGTTGAATGCTTAAAAATATATACTGGAATGGAGCTTGATAAAGCAATAATTTCAGCTATTTGGTTTTCCTCCGTCAGGTTTGACCAATTTTTGTTCATCTCTTTTTTTGTTTTTAACACACTTATTTATCATCTTGTTTATGATTACAAAAATAATTTATGAAAACAAATGCTGTGAGGTTACTGGATGTTAACAAAATCCAGTACGAAATGGTGAATTATAAGATAGACAAGGATAATTTTGATGCCGCACAAATTGCCTTAGATAATAATATTCCACAGCATCTATTATATAAAACACTAATATGTATCGGTTTGGATAAAGAAATAATAGTAGCCGTTTTGCCAGCAAATGAACAATTATCAATAAAAAAGTTAGAAAAAGTAGCTGGAATTAAACAAATAAATCTTCTTCCTACGGAAGATTTGATGATTAGAATAGGTTATATCAGAGGTGGGTGCTCACCCATAGCTATGAAGAAGAAATTCCCGGTTTATATTCACTCATCCATACCTGTCAACACAATGGTTTGGATTAATGCGGGTAAAAAAGGTATTTTACTAAAGATGTTACTCGACGATATTATATTGATAACCGAGGGTCAATTAGCGGATATTTCGAGATAAAAAAAGAGTAATTTAGTCTTCTTTAGGTTGTTTTCTTGGTCTCATTAAACCTTCCTGTGCTACAGAGGCTACCAGTTTTCCGTCTCTTGTAAAAATATTTCCTCTGGTAAACCCTCTTGAATTAGATGCACTTGGACTATCAATAGCGTAAAGCAACCAATCATCCATCCTAAAAGGTCTATGAAACCACATGGCATGGTCTAAACTGGCAAGCTGTAATTTTGGAATACTTCCTTCTTTACCGTGGGGTAGTAGCGCTGAGGTCAATAGGTTGTAATCAGATGCGTAGGCTAGTACTAATGGATGGAATGTTGAATTTTCAGGCATTTCCCCGATAGATTTCATCCAAATATGACGAAACGGCTCTCTTTTTTCAGGTACAGCAGGATTGTACAATTCCACAGGTCTAAATTCAATAGGTCTGTCAAGATTAAGAAAGTCGTACATATTTTGAGGTAAAAATTCTCCAAAATGCTTAGCTAAATCTTTCCAGCTTACTAATTGTTCAGGTTCCTGAACCTTTGGCATAGCTATTTGGTGATCAAATCCAATTTCATCTGATTGGAAAGAGGCAGACATTAAAAATATTTCACGACCTTGTTGAATAGCTTTTACTCTTCTTGTAGTAAAACTTCCGCCATCCCGAATTCTATCCACCTGAAATATGATAGGAATATTAAGATTGCCTGGAAGAATAAAATAAGAATGTAAAGAATGCACATGTCTGTCTTCTGGTACTGTATTTATAGCGGCACTTAACGCTTGCGCCAGGACCTGGCCACCAAAAACATTGGTACTTCCTACGGTTTTGGAATATCCTCTAAACAAATTCTCTTCAATCTGCTCTAAATTCAATAAATCAAGTAATTCACTTATTTCTTTCATATTAATAGGATAATACTTGGTTTACTTTTAGGCTAAGTTTCGAAAAATCTTCTTCTGTTTTTAATTCTCCAGCAAACAACTGGGAACCCATACCAAGGTAGTTTGCACCAGCTTTCAACCAGGATTGAATGCTTTCCTGGGTTGGTTCAACGCCCCCTGTAACCATTACTTTAATGTTGGGTAAAGGACCTTTAATAGCTTTTACAAATCCAGGTCCCAAAACATTGCCTGGAAATAATTTAACCACGTTAGCCCCGGCTTGTTTTGCATGCCAGATTTCATTAAGTGTTGCTGCTGCTGGTAACCAGGGAATTTGATGTTCTCTGCATACTTCTCCGACCTCTAACGAAGTAATAGGTTGAACAATAAAATCAGTTCCCATATTTATGTAGTCTTTTGCTTCTTCGGCAGTAAAAATGGTGCCAATGCCCAATGCCATTTCTGGACAATTTTCATTGACAAAATCTCTCAAAGCAGAAAAAACGGTGGGGGCTTCAATGCCTCGGTTGGTAAATTCAAATACCCTCATTCCACCATCGTAACATGCTTTTACTATTTTTTTAGAATATTCGATATCCGGGTTAAAAAAGACAGGTGCAATTTTAGTTTGTTCCAATAAAATTAAGACTTGCGCTGCGTTCATTGAGGCCATTGATTTTGTTTTTATACTTTTTGGTGCAAAATAGGCATTTTAATATATAATGTAAACAATAAATTGCTAATTTGCATTCAATTCATTCAATTACTTAACGATATGTTTCAAATGTATCCCATGAAAATTAGTTTTACACTTTTTGTTGTTTTGATGGCTTTCTTTTTTAATTCCTGTGCTGTAATGACTTCAATGGGGTTAAATAATAAAGCTTCTTGGGAAAAGCCAAAGTCTAATGGCATTTCTCCAGAGGAAGCTTTGTGGAAAAAGGTTCAATCTACCAACACTGAAGAGGCTTATGTAGATTATTTAAGTAAGTTTCCTTATGGAAAATATAAATATGATGCAAGGCTTCAATTACAATTGGTGGATACAGAAGCTGCCTGGGAAAAAGCTAAAACCGCTAATTCCGAAGAGGCTTATCAGGTTTTTATGAGAGATTATGCGGGATCGAAGTATAATGCACAGGCTTTTGCTAACCTTACAAAAATAAGACAAGAAGGCACATGGAATAGAACAAAAATGTTGAATACAGCAGAGGCTTATAGTGAATTTATTTCCCGTTTTCCGCTTTCTGAATATATTACGGAGGCTAAGAATAACTATTCCACTATCCAAAGTGAGGCAGAATGGAATAGGATTAAAAATTTTAATAATATAGCTGTTTTTGAAAATTATATAAAGTCTTTTCCAAATAGTGTATTCAAAGATCAGGCAACAGCCAAAGTTCAAACATTGAATGGTAATGCGCCTGCTTCAAATTCAATGGCTATAAAAGCGGCTGTTCCTCCTTCTGAAACTTCCAGGGTTCAAAAGAATATCATCAGGCAAAATGAACCTCAAAAGGTAGAAAAACCTGAAAAGAAAGACGTGGGTGCCGATAAATGGTTTCAAGCTAATGCATTAAATACCATTGAAGCTTATCAGGATTTTTTAAAAGAGTTTCCTAAACATAAGTTTTCTCCTTTAGCAAAAAAGGAATTAGCATTGTTCGATGAACAAACGTGGATGAGGGCCAAGTCGGCAAATACTAATGAAGCTTACGAAAATTATCAACAGCTTTTTCCAACAGGCAGGTATTTTAAGGAAGCTAAAAAGAAAATTTTAGACGAAGAAGTGGCAACTATTCTTGCAGGAGATTATCAGGCTTTACCCGCCATGAATAAAAGTGAGTCTCTCCCAGGTTCTAAACTAAACGAAATCACTATAAAAAATATCACAGGTTTTACCTTGGTTATAATTTATAGTGGTCCCGTTAGCGAAAAAATAGAAGTAAAAGATGGGAGTATGTATGTTGTTAAATTACCAAACGGTCAATACAATATTACAGCTACTTTAAATTCCGATCTAATTGGTTCATTTGTAGGGAAGGAAAATTTGACCGGTGGAAAATATGAAACCAAATTTTTCCTTGGTTATTAATTCTTTATTCGACAGACCTTTTACTAATCAATCTTTGCTTGGCATAATACGTGTCATCTTCAGCTTGGTCACCATCCCAGTCCATAAGGCTGGTCATAAAGATTTGGCCATTTTCAATGTCAATTTTATATTCAAGGGTTTGCTCTGACTGAGTTAATGTTAAGGTGTCGCCATTTATTTTCCAAATGCCAAAATATTCACTGATTAGGGAATTATCCCTGCCTCTAAAAGTTTGGTGATACTTTTTGTCTTTATCAAAAAACATCCTAAATGGTTTAACCTGAAACTGGTTTTCCCAGGTTTCTTCTCTTGCTTCAAATAATGAATCTCTTCCAACAGATTGATATGACTCAATATTGACACTCATAAAAGTTATTTGCCAAGTGCCAGGTATTTGTTCACTTAAAACCTGAGAATTTTGTTGTTTCTTTTCTTCTGCGCTTGGTCCACAGCCTAAAAAGGTTAACATAGCAAGGGCGTAAAAGGAGTTTTGAATTAATTTCATATTATTTGTCAATTTTCTTGTAAAAATACTAATTAAGTTGAAATAGGTTTGAAAACTATTTTTTGAATATTAAATTTACTTTTGAAACATTTCTTCATTTATTTTGGTTAGTATTTCACCAAAATCGTTACTTTGACTATTACAAAAAGTTTTCTTAATTGTGACAGTTTGAATTTTTTCGACCTGTCTAAACCAATATTAGGAACAGCCCCTAATTGTTCCTTTTCTTTCAGCTTTACTATTTTTGAGGACCTCAATGAGATTGCATCAAAGTGGTCCTTAATGGATACAAATAAAAATGTAAATCCTTGGCTATCTTTTGATTTTCAAAATAATATGTTAACGGCCATGCCAGAAAATGTAAAGGTTTTGTATGGTGGCTACTCTTTTGGAAACGAAGTAAAGGGATATTTTCCAATTTATTTTTTTGATTTTTCTTTAGATAAAAGTTTCAGGGAAAAAAATCTGCTGAAAAGAATTCTCGGTAAATTTATTAAAGCAAAAATCTTGTTAATGGGTCAAATATTTTCAACAGGAACGAACTACCCATTTAGTGATTATTTGAAAGATCAACAGTTTCAAAAAGAACTACATCATTTCCTACATAGTATAGCTTCCAGGTATAAGGCAAAAGCGATTCTATGGAAAGATTTTTTTTCTGGATGTGCTGCTTTGGAATTGAATGGTTATTTTTCCTTTAAGTATCAGCCTGCTATGATAATGAAGATCGATGATCGTTGGGAAACAATGCAAGATTATGAACAATCTCTGTCTTCTAAGTATAGAATTAGATTATTAAGGGCCAGAAATAAAATGAAAGGTATCATCTGGAAAACCTTGACTAAAGAAGAAATAATGAATTCACAAGGCTCTTTACATCAATTATATGTAGGAATTTTATCTGATGCCACATTTAAAATGGCAACGGTGCCGGAGTCCTATTTTTCAAGTATGAAGGAGGCTTTTAGAGAAAAGTATAACCTAACGGCAGGTTATTTAGATGGAAATTTAGTTTGTTTTTATTCCACTTTAATTAATGGAGAAACGCTTGAAGCAAATTTGGCAGGATTTGAAGAAGAAACAAATCTAAAAATGCAATTATACCTGAACATGTTATTTTTAATGGTTGAAAATAGTATTAAATTTAAGGTTAGAAAATTAAATTTTTACCGTACTGCCATGGAAATAAAAAGTTCAGTAGGGGCAGTTGGAAATGACACAATGGTCTATATAAAACCAACTTCTAAATGGTTAGCACCACTGTTTCCAATACTTGTACCTTGGTTTTCACCTCAAAACCTTGTTTGGAAAGCTCGGTCTCCTTTCAAAGCTAAATATTCATGAATCTATTTTTTCCAAATCTTCCTTTTTGGAGTTGGATAGGATTGTTTAGTTCTGCATACTTTATTGGTATGGCGAAAGGTGGAATAAAAGGTACTGGTTTACTCGTAATTCCCATCATGGCAATTCTTTTTGGTGGCAAAGTGTCTTCAGGAATTGTATTACCAATGTTACTTTTTGCCGACCTATTTGCCGTTAGACATTATAAAGGACATACAGAATGGAAAACGTTGTGGAAATTATTACCTATGGCATTATTAGGGATTATCCTGGGGCATTATCTTGGCATGTATGTTTCCGATGATATTTTTAAATTGTGGATGGCAAGCATTGTTTTTGGAAGTTTAACCTTAATGTTATTGCAAACCAAAGGTTTTGTTAATGAAAAAATGGTTGGTCATCCTATTTTTGCCTCCATTATCGGACTTTTAGGTGGATTTAGTACCATGGTTGGTAATGCAGCAGGACCTATCATGTCAGTATATTTATTGGGCCTTAAACTGCCCAAGCTCCTGTTTTTAGGTACAGGAGCTTGGTTTTACTTAACGGTAAATATAATGAAACTGCCATTTCATATATTCTCATGGAAAACTATTCATGCAGAGAGTCTGATTTTAAATATACTTGGCATTCCCTTCCTTGTTTTAGGCTTTTTCTCTGGCACCTGGATAGTGAATCATTTAGATGAAAAGTCATTTAGGAAACTAGTCATCTGGATGACCCTATTAGCCGCTGTCCGATTATTATTTGATGTCTGGTTTTAATCCAAGGGCAGTTCCACTCCAATCTGGATCAGCTGCTGCATGCCATTTTCCCAAAGAAGCGTCATAAAATAGGGCGTGGACTCTACCCATTTGACCTGGTAGTTTAACTTCTTCTAAAGGTAGATTTAATTTTTTTAAATTAGGTATAGTTTGTGGATGTTGCCATAAGTTCCCTGTATGATTTTCCAGTAGTAATTTTTCAGGTAATTGATAGACTCTGGCCGCTTCAAGGGCTTTTTCCAGGGATAAATTTTGATCTATAAATCTACTAATTACTTGAACTACGGCGGGTACAATTCTGGCACCACCGGCGGCTCCCAAAGCTAAAACAGGCTTACCATCTTTAAAAACCAGCACGGGTGAAATATGTGAAGAAGCTCTCTCCAATGGTTCCATGTTTCCGAGATAGGGCCCCATGGTTGTTGCAAAAAGGAAACCGTGTTTTTCTGAAGCTACCTTTGAGCCAAGGAGAGGTCCCAAAGATTGAGTAACAGATACAACATTTCCTTTTTGGTCGGAAACAACAAAATGAGTAGTATGCCCATTTGAATGTAAGTTAGTATCATATTGCATGGTGGGTGGTAATGGAGCCAACCATCTTTCATTGGCAAAGGGAAGACTGGCTACTTTGTCTTCATCTTTTTTTAGTAAAGGCCTGTCCTCATAAGCTTTGTGATGCGCTGCAGCATGCGTTAGAACCCAATTTGTTTCATCAGCCTGAGCGAGATCAGTCTGTTCTAATATATTTAACATTTCAATGACAATGGCACCATAACAAGGCAAGCCCATAGCTATAATGTCATACCCTCTGTAACTTCCTCTTAGTATTTTTGCATCTAAAGCATTATATTGTTGTAAATCTGATGCTTGTAAAAAACCTCCACCTGCAATGATTTCATTTGAAATGTCTTTAGCTATTTTACCATTATAAAAGCTTTTTCCGTCGTCTTTTGATATTGCTTTTATTGTTTTTGC
>Ga0164294_10002316_pt1 | contig 17236 bp, 20 predicted proteins | sample GEODES005metaG_FD_111479 | JGI IMG/M metagenome (GOLD analysis project Ga0164294, IMG submission 111479) | Oligotrophic lake water microbial communities from Sparkling Lake, Wisconsin, USA - GEODES005 metaG | ecosystem: Environmental > Aquatic > Freshwater > Lake | place: USA: Sparkling Lake...
CTTTCTTCTATTAACAGATATGAGCCCTATTGAAGAAATACTATAAACACGCAAACTACTCCAGAAAAATAGTTTTAAAAAATAATCCAAGGTTTAGCCCTGACATTTAATTTTTAACTTTCAAAAAACTGCTTAAGAATCCTTTACGCCCAATTTGACCGAATAACGCTTGCCCCTTTCGTATTACCGCGGATGCTGGCACGAAATTAGCCGGGACTGATTGTTTGAGTACTGTCATCATCCTCCTCAAAAAAAGAGCTTTACGACCTAAGTTTACAGCCTTCTTCGCCCTTGCGATATTGCTGGATCAAGATTTCTCTCATTGTCCAATATTCCTCACTGCTGCCTTATAAAAAGTCAAGACCTTGTCTCAGTTCTAGTGCGGTTGATCATCCTCTCAGACCAACAAAGCATCATCGGCTTGGTGAGCCTTTATCCTCACCAACAACCTAATACTTTATAAAAACATCTTTAAGCAAAAATATTCTTTTTTTTATTTTCTTACGAAAATTTTATTTATTAGAGATTTCTTTATAGAGGTTAAAAAGTAATAATACTTTTCTACATAAAAAGGTTTACTCTAACTTAAAGGCAATCTTTTTATATTCTACACGCCCGTTCGCTACTAGAAATTTAAAATTTCCCGTTCAACTTGCATGTGTTAAGCATATCGCTAGCGTTCATTCTGAGCCAGGATCAAACCCACTTTCTTGTATATAAAATTTTATTTAGTATAAAATTTTTTATTATAAATCTAAAAAATATTTAAAGTAGTATTCAAAAAGCGCTCAGAAAGGATTTGCACCTTTATCTACGGGTCATGAGCCCGTCGAGATCCTACTACTCCACCGAGCGTTGATTTTTGCAAAAGAAGGGATTTGAACCCTCGACTTCAACCTTGGCAAGGTTACACTCTAAGCCTCTAAGTTACTTTTGCAAAACATTTTTTTTATTTTTAAAATAGCTATTGTCAGTCTAAAGCTTTTTTTACAATTTCATATAAAAACCCTATTGTAAGGATTATTAAAAAAAGCATCATCGATCAAAAGCCTTGAAATCCTGTTGCATATAAACTAACGCTTCAAGGAAATAAATAAACTACTTCAACATCAAAAATTATAAAAAGTATTGCAACAATATAAAAACGTACATCAAATTTATTACGTGCATCTTCAAAAGGTTCAAACCCACATTCATAAGCAGACATTTTTTCTGCATCTGGATTTTGCACTGCTAAAAAATATGATAACCCAAAAATTATTAATCCTAATAATAAACTAAAACTAATGCAAATTAAAAGTACGATATAATTATATGAAAGCGTATTATTTAATATTTGAATCATTGTAATTTAAAATTTTTTATTAAAATTTTCAATAGCAAATTTTACAATTTTTTTTTGCTCATTAAAATTTTTAATTTGAAAATAAAAATGTTTTAATAAAAAAGTACGTGCATTTATTTGAATTACAGTTTTATTTATAAAAAAACTTGAATAAAAGTGTAATAATGCTAAAAAAATTCAATAAATATATTCAATAAAAAGTTCTTTATCTAGTTGTGCCATAGTTGGTTATATATATATATCTTTACTTCATTACTCAAAATAAAAAATAGTTAAGCTTTTTTTGTACCATATTTTGAACGCGCCTGTTTACGTGTTTTAAGCCCTTCAAAATCAAAAACACCACGAATAATTTTATATTTTATCCCCGGTAAATCTTTAACACGGCCTCCACGAACTAATACAACAGAATGTTCTTGTAAATTATGTCCTTCTCCAGGAATATATCCATAAATACGTTTTTTATTACATAATCTAATTAAAGCTAATTTACGTAAAGCAGAATTAGGTTTTTTAGGTGTTCTTGTAAGTACTCTTAGACAAACTCCTTTTTTTTGAGGATTATGCTGTAAAGCTGGACGTTTTATAGATCTTTTCTTTTTAATTCGACCTACATTAACTAATTGATTGATTGTAACCATTTATTTATATTAAATAAATATATACTATAATATAAAAAAAAATATTTATTATTTTTTTTATTATATTATAATACATTAAAATGTCTACTTTTATGAAAAATACTGAAATTACTTTACGAAACTATAAACTTTGAAAAACATTATATAACTATAATTTATTAAAAAATTTATTATTTAAAAATAACTTATATATATTTTTTTACGATTTTATTAATTCTACAGATAATGCAGCATTAAATTTAATTGTAAAAAATCAAAATTTAAAAATAACTAAAATAAAAAAAAAAACAGCTTTAGCTTTATTATCTAATCCAGAATATAATTCTTTAAATAATTTATTAGCAAACAATGTTTTGTTAATAACTACAAAAGATTCTAATACAGAATTTATTTTTAATAAAGAAATTTTTAATACTTTATCTAATATAAAAAGTATTCATTTAACAGGTGTTTGATTAAATAATAAATTATATCGTCCTTCTGAATATAATATTTTATTAAATTTAAATAATTCTATTAAAGCAAAACCTATATTAATTTTTAAACAATTAATAAATACTTTAAAAACAAGTTTAAGTTTAAAAAAATAATTATTTATGCTCGGAAAGATTTGAACTTTCAACCGTTAGATTCGTAGTCTAATGCTCTATCCAATTAAGCTACGAGCATTTTATTATAATTTTTGGAGTAAAAGGATTCGAACCTTTGAATGTCGATATCAAAAACCGATGCCTTACCACTTGGCGATACTCCAAAAAATGTTAAAATTATTTAATTATTAAAGGTAATTTATAATAAGTTAAAATAAAAAATTTTTCCTCATCATTAATTGTATTAAAACTAAAAGAAATATCTAATGTTTTTATAAAAGAAACAATTTCTGACTCTAAAGTATGAAAAATAAATAAATCTTCTAATCTTGTTGAAAAATTATTATGTTTTTTTGTTTTTTTATTATAAAAAAATCCTTTAAAATTTTCAGATCTAGGAAGCGCTAACAATAAATTATCTAGAAAATTAAATAAATTTGCTTTACGTAACGTTACTTTGCATCCTGTAATTGAACCTTTTTTAATACGTAAAAAAATTAAATTTTTACGTGAACTTGTTAAAATACATTTTTGATTTGTAATTAGCTCTAAAACCATAAAAAATAAAATCATTTTTTTTTTTTCAAATTTAATATTTTTGAATCCAAAATTTAATGTAATTTTAGTTATATTTTTTTGAGCTAAATTATTTATTAAATTAAATTTAGTTAAAAAATCTAATTTTTGGTTATAAAAATAATCATCATAAATTCGTAAATTATTTAATTTAGAAAGCACTTGCATATTATACTGTTTTTTATTTAAAATAAAGACTTAAAAAATTATTAAATTTAAATTATATTATGTCCACACATAATTAAAATACGTAAAAATTTTTTTTGACGAACTTTTCTTGAAATTCATCCAAAAAGTCTTGTACCAAGAACACGTTTTTTTTTATTTAAAATAATAAGCGAATTTGAATTAAATTTACTTAAAGAACCATCTTTAAATTTAGATTCTTTTTTTGCACGAGCAACTAAACCTAAATGAATTTCACCTACTTTTACTTTTCGAATTAAACGTAATTCTTTTATTGAGATAATTATAAAATCTCCGCAAAAAGCATATGTTCTATTAAAACCGTTTAAAGCTTTAATACATTGGACTTTACGTGCGCCGGAATTATCCATCGTTTTTAATTTAGTTTGAACTTGTATCATGTTATTTTAAAAAATTAAATGCCCCCAACTGGAATTGAACCAGTACCTTTTGAATTTTGAATTCAATGTGTCTTCCTTTTGCACCATAAGGGCGAGGTAAAATAAAAAATTAATAATCAAATAAAATATCTTTATAAATTTTAAAATATGCCATAATTAATGCTAATGCAATTGCAGATTCTGCTGCAGCTATTGTTAAAATAAATAAAGCTAATATTTGGCCTGCAATATCATCGTGATATAAAGATATTGTAATTAAATATAAATTGATTCCATAGAACATAATTTCTATAGAAATTATTGAAATTAAAATATTACGGGTATTTAATAAGATTCCGCAAATACCTAAAAAACATAAAATTAATCCGATATCGATAAACGTAGTTAAATCTAAAATTTTCATTTTTTTATTTTATAATAAATTTATTAAACAATTAAAGCTAAGTAAAATACTTGAAATTATTAATAAAAAAGCTAATGATATAGGTAAAAATACTTTTCACCCTAAACGCATTAATTGATCATATCTATATCTTGGTAAAGTACCTCTAATTAATATAAATAAAAAGATAAAAAATAACGTTTTAACAGCAAATCAAACTGTTCCGGGAATATAATAAAAAGGTCAAAAATTTAAAATTGGAAATCAACCTCCTAAAAATAAAATAACAGTCATACTACACATTAAAATAATATTACTATATTCTGCTAAAAAAAATAAAGCAAAACTCATTGCAGAATATTCAACATTATATCCTGAAACTAATTCAGCTTCTGCTTCAGGTAAATCAAAAGGATGTCTATTTGTTTCAGCTAAAGCACAAATAAAAAAAATGATAAACATTGGAAATAGGGGTATAAAATATCATAAATTTTTTTGGGCAATAACAATATCATTTAAATTTAAAGATCCAGATAATAATATTACAGAAACTATAGTAATTCCCATAGAAACTTCATAAGAAATCATTTGAGCTGCTGAACGTAATGCTCCTAAAAAAGCATATTTTGAGTTACTTGATCACCCTGCCATAATAACAGAATGCACGCTTAAAGATGATATTGCAAAAATATATAATAAACCTACATTTAAATTTGATAAAGCAAATCCGTCTCCAAAAGGAACTACAACTCAACCAGATAATGCTAATCCAAAAGTAAATACAGGTGCTAAAATAAAAATAATCATATTAGAACTTTTTGGTAAAATAGTTTCTTTTAAAAATAATTTTAATCCATCGGCTAATGGTTGTAATAATCCATAAAAACCTACAATAGTTGGACCTTGTCTACGTTGAACTGCAGCTAAAATTTGACGTTCAATTAAAGTAAAATATGCTACTGCAATTAATAACGGAAGTATTAACGATAAAAAATAAGCTAGTATTTTAAGTGAAAAAATCATGGGTTTTATTTAAGATATTTTATAAAAATTAGTTTTATTATTTAAAAATAAAGTACATTCTGCCATTATTTTTGAATTTTTAGTAATATTATCTGTCATATAAAAATTATTAATTAACGGTTTAAAATTTGATAAATAACTTCTAGAACTATTTTCAATTAAATTAAAAAAATCAAAATTAAATTTTTTTCTAAAACTATTTTTATTATTTAAAAAAGGTGCTTCGGTTACTAATCATTTTTTAGTAAAATAATTTTTTTTATTTTTTACATTAGTATCTAATGAAATTAATGCTTTAAAAATATCTTCAGAATTTCTTGCAGAAATTAAAGGGGTTTTACTTTTAAATCCTTTTTGTACAACACCTTCAACATTTATATTTAAACTATCACGTTCATAAAAACTATTAATAGGTAAATTATATTCAAATAATTGATCATTTTCAAAACGATGTGTATTTAATGAACAAAAAAAATTATTATTTTTAAATATTTTTTTTGAAATTTCAGTAATATTATTTGCTATTAATAAATCATTTTGAGAAATAGCTTGTTTTTTTGAAGAAATTAAATAACTTTTAGATTTTGCATTTACGGATAACCCTAATTCGCAAAAATGTGACTGAGTAATATTTGAATGAACAAAATTTAATCCTATAAAATTTTTAAAAACTACTATTGATTTTTTACTTAAAAAACGAATTAAATTTTGAATTAATTTGGCATCTAAACGTAACGCAAATTCTGAACCTACAATAATTAAAGGATTTTTTGCTTTACGTAATTGTTTACAAAAACTATTTTTTCCTTCAACAATATTAATTAAAGTTTTAATAGAATTTCCTAAATGATTTATAGGGTAAGTTAAATCCGCATAAGTACCTATTAAATTTATAGAAACATTTTTATTAAAAAAATGTTTACGTAATTTTAAATTTAACATAGAGGCCTCTATTCTAGGATTAATTCCTATTAATAAAATTAAATCACTTTCTTCAACATTTTTTAATAAAGAATTATATTGATAAAATCCAGGAAAATCTGTATTTATATTATATAAAGTATGATTATTAAATAAAATGTTATTTATTCCATAAGTTTTTAAAAATTGAGAAAAATAAAATAATTCTTCTACAGTTAAAATATTACCTAAAATACCAACAAAATTATTTTTATTTTGAAAACTTAATGCATTTTTAAATTTAGTAGAAAAAAGAGTTAAAAAATTTCCTCAATCAGAAGTTTTTTTTAAAATATTAACTTGTTTTTGACGTAAAATGTTTATACTATCAAAATTATAACGTGTTTTATCTGAAATTCAAGTTTCATTGATAAATTCATTATTTTTAGGTAAAATACGTAAAATTTGATCTGTTGCGGTTGATTCTTTATCATTTTTATATTGTTTTATAAAAGAATTATTACGCACATTTATAATAATATTACTCCCTAACGCATCTGTAAAATCAATAGATTCAATTTTTTTTAATTCTCAATTACGTGCTAAAAAAGCATAAGGTTTTGATGTAATCGCTCCCACAGGACAAATATCTACTAAATTTCCTGAAAGTTCTGTTTTTATAAATTTATTTAAATAAGTCCCAATTTCCATATGTTCTCCACGACCAATAGAACCTAAAGTATCTACTCCTGTTAATTCAGATAAAAAACGTACACAACGCGTACAATGAATACAGCGTGTCATAATTGTTTTAATAATTGGACCGCATTGTTTATCTTCAACACCACGTTTTAATTCAAAAAAACGACTACGATCTGAACCATAATTTAAAGTAATATCTTGTAAATCACATTCCCCCCCTTGATCACAAATAGGACAATCTAAAGGATGATTTATTAATAATAATTCTAAAACAGATTCCTGAGCTTTTTTTACTAAAGGAGTGTTTGTAAAAATTACCATTCCATTTGAAATAGGCATTGCACAAGAAGCTACAGGTTTAGGAGATTTTTCAATTTCAACTAAACACATTCTACAACTTCCTGCTACGGATAATTTTTCATGATAACAAAAACGAGGAACTGTTACATTTGCTTGTTCACAAGCTTGCAATACAGTAATAATTTTTTCAAATTTATAATTTTTATTATTTATTGTTACTTCAATCATATTAAATTAAAAAAGTATTTATACTAAAAATTAAATTTAATTTTATTTTAAAATAAGCTAATTTTTGTTTAATATATATATTAATGGATCTTTTATTTTAAATATTTTAATTTAAATATTTAAATAGCATAAAATTTTTTTATAAAATTAAAAATATTATTTATTTAAAAAAATTTAAAACAGTTTTTAAGTATAATAGTTATTAAATTTTCAAATAAGTTTTATAATATTTTTTTAAGTATTAAAATTTTTTTTAATTAACTTTAATTTATTTTTCTTTAAAATTTTGAAAGGATATTCTTTTATAATATAGTATTAATTAAATCATATAATATTTTTTTATTTTAATTTTATAAATATTTTGTTTAAATAAAATTTTTTTAAAATTTAATTTTAAAATGAAAATAAACATATAAATTACATTCTATTTCAATTAGACTTTCCTAAAATAAAAAAATCAATTATTTTTTTATTTCTAAATATATTTGAAAATAAAAATAAATGTTAATTAGTATAATTTTTTAACTTTTTTTTGATATAATTTAAAATTAAAGATACTATTTTCACTTGTTCTATATGCTTGATTTACAGGATCTTGTTGTTTAACAATCTTATATTTACGATCTTCAACAGTAACTACAATAGCACCTACCATTGCAATAAATAAAATAAATCCACAAAATAAAAAAGGAATAATGTATTCTTTAAAAAGAGCTTTTCCTAAAACTTCTAAATGAGTATCATATTTTAAAATTTTAGAATAATCTAAATGAGTATTTAAATAACTGATATTTTCATAATTTGAAAATAAAAAAATATAATCTTCATGTAAAAAAATTAATAAATTTAATAAAATTAAAAAAACTATTACAGAACGGTAAGAAAAAAAATCTTGAAATTTTTGGGACACATTAGAAATTTTAATATCTAATGTCATAACCATAAATAAAAATAATACAGCAATCGCCCCTACGTATACTATTAAAAAAATTAATGCAAAAAATTCTACATTTAAAATTAATAATAAAATACTACCAAAAAAAAAAACTAAAATTAATAATAATATTGAGTGAATTGGATTTATTATTCCAATAACAAAAGTCGCACATGTAAAACAGCAAGCACTTAAAAAGTAGATTAAAAATTGCATTTTAAATTCAATCGGGATAGTGCGATTTGAACACACGACCTCCTGTTCCCAAAACAGATGCACTAAACCTCTGTGCTATATCCCGAAAAAGATATTAATTTATTTATTTAAATATGTTATATGTAACTGACAACCGCTCAACGAATTAGTTATATAATTAATTGCATATTGCATATTAGCAACTTCTTGTGGATTTGAAAAGTCAAAATAAATAACCAAAAGTTTTTTATAATGTCTTATTTCAAATTGTTCACGCGATTTTTTATCAATATGTGGTGAACGTAACACAGTATAACGTTGTATTTTAGTAGGTAAAGAAATACTTTTAGAAATTTTTAAATTAAGCGCAGTTACTTTATTTAAAATTTTATTTAAAGCTTTTTCAAAAAGCTTTGGATGAAAGCTTTTTATTTTTAAATGAACTTTCGATTGTTTTATAATCATATTTAAATTTGATTTTTGTAACATAATCAAGCTTTTTGTTTAGAAGTGGATTTGAACCACTGGCCTAAAGATTTTCAGTCTTTCGCTCTAACCGTCTGAGCTACCTAAACTTAAAGATTTAAAACTTACTCACTACCGGACTCGAACCGATAATAGACAGATTTTAAGTCTGCTGTGTCTACCATTCCACCAAGCGAGCATAAAAATTTTTTAAATATATGAGAAGAGTTGGATTCGAACCAACGTAGATTTAATCAATAGATTTACAGTCTATCGCCGTTAACCACTTAGCTATCTTCTCAAAAAAAATATAACACATTCTACAGGAATCGAACCTGTAACCATCAGCTTAGAAGGCTATTGCTCTATCCAATTGAGCTAAGAACGCTAATAATAATAATAAACAAAACTCCTTGAGTTGGATTCGAACCAACGACCTGATGGTTAACAGCCATTCGCTCTACCGACTGAGCTATCAAAGAATTATTTTAATTTAATTTTAATATTAGATAAACTAGTTTCAGCTAATTTATGCAATTCAAAACATTTTTTAAAACTAGCACTTTTTTTTTTAGCACTTTCTAAAATTTCTTCTGATAAATTTTTATAAAATTTAGTATTTTGTTTTGCATTTGCATTTTTAATTAATCAACTTGACGCTAAAAACTTACTACGTGCCTTTGTAATAGGTACAGGTAAATATATATTTTTAGATCCTTTACGTTTTGTTTTAACTCCTAAAGAAGGAGTAACATTTTTAATAGAATTTAATAAAAATTCATAATTAAAATCTGTAAATGTTTGAGGATTTTTAATTATATAAAATAATAAAGTTCTAAAAATATTTTCAATTTTATTTTTATTTCCTTTTTTAATAGCATAAGGAATTAAATTATTTATAAAAGTTTGACGTTCTTTTATTTTTAATATAGTTGGATTTTTTTTTTTTAATTTATCTTTTAAAACCGTTTGCATTTAAATATAAAAAAAAAATTATTAAAATTTTTTATAATTTTTATAAAAAGGATAAGGAGGGATTCGAACCCTCGGTGTCAAAAACACTTCAGTTTTCAAGACTAACGCTATAAACCGCTCAGCCACTCATCCAACAAAACATTTTGCGGGTAATGGGACTCGAACCCATAGGATCTGCTTGGAAGGCAGGCCGTTTAACCATTAACGGATACCCGCATAAATATGTAATATTAAATACATGTTATGGGTGCATTGGGGATCGAACCCAAAACCTACAGATTAAAAGTCTGATGCTCTACCACCTGAGCTATACACCCTAAAATATTAAAAATAAAAGGGGTATAAAGAGAATTGAACTCTTTTAAATCAACCATGAATACCCTAAAATATTATTTAAAATAATTAATTAATTATTGTAATGTTTTCCTAATAATGCTGTATAGATAGGTAAAATGCTTTCTGCAGTATTTGCAGTTATTTTAGAACCATTTCCTAAAATATTTAACCCTACAACTGCGATTGGCATAAATCCATGATTTACTCCGCAAATTTCACTACATTGTCCATAAAAAGTACCTGGACGTTTAATATATAATGAAGTTTGATTTAAGCGTCCTGGACATGCATCTAATTTTACTCCTAATGCAGGAACAGCTCAGCTATGTAAAACATCTGCAGAAGTGATTAATATACGTACATTAGTTTCTACAGGTAAATATAATTTATTATCTACTTCTAATAATCTTAAAGAATTTTCTTTAGATAACTGATCCTCTGATAACATATAACTATCAAAATTACAAGTTACATTTAAAGGGGTGAATTTTTCAGAAGAACCAATAGTTTCATAATATAATTTAAATAAAATATTAGGATCTAAAAATTCATAAGATCAGTATCATTGATGACCTATAACTTTAATAGTTAATAATGGTTCAATAATTTCATCCATAGAATATAATAAAGAAAATGAAGGAATTGCAACAAATACTAAAATTAAAGCAGGAATTAAAGTTCAAATAATTTCTAATAAAGGAGCATGAGTAACAATAATTGGTTTAGGATTTGTTTTTTTATTAAATAACATTAAACAACGTACAAATAAATAAAAAACAAAAAATAATATAGCAGTTAAAAAGAAAAAAAGATCATGATGAAAATTAATAATCCCTTCCATAACAGGGCTTGCAGGAATCTGAAACCCTAATTGATAATTTGAAGCATGTTTTGCAATTAAATTTAAAATCATTTGTATATATGTATATATATCATATAAAAAACCAAAATTCAAAACAAAATTAAACTATTTTATTTAAAAAAAAATCTATTAAAAATTATAGATTAATTAATTAAAAAGTAAATAAAATTAAAAATGCCATCATTAAAGCAAATAAGGCAATAGCTTCAGTTAATGCAAATCCTAAGATTGCTAAACGCATTAATTCGTCTTTTTCATTAGGATTTCTTGAAACTGCAATTAATAGAGATCCGAAAACATTACCAATCCCTACCCCTGCTCCAGCTAAACCTATAGTTGCTAAACCTGCACCGATTAATTTTGCTGCTGTTAATAACATAAAAATAAGTTTGTAAAATAAAAACAAATCCAAAAAATTTTAAAATTGTATTGAAAATAAATAAAAATTATTTTCAAAAAAAAAAAAATAAAATATATTTAAAATATATTTTATTATAAAGAGCGTTCTTTATAAAAAGCAATTATTTTATTAAACGAACAAGGAAATCCGTATACAACTTCATGCGCTTCCGGATAATATACAAAAATACTACGTAATGTTTGATAATCTACTTCTAAATATTTAGGAGTATATCAATGAGGTTTTGCACATCATTGTTTAAACATTTTTTTTTTACGTTTTTTGTATTTTAATTGTTTAATTAAATAATATAAACGTTTTTTATAACGAAATGCTTTTGGTTTTAAATATAAATATTTTTTATAATTAATATATCAATATCGTTGAAGAGAAACTTCTTTTTTAAAAATTTTTAACGAATTTTGATACGCTTTTTTTAATTGTAAAAGGTTATATTTTGTTTGAAGATTTAAAATTTGATTTCGATTTTGTAACGAAATAATTTTATTTTGATAAATACCCTTTTGAATTAAAAAAATTAAAAAACGTTTAAATTTTACTAAAAAATATTTTAAGAAAAAAAAACGATAAAAGAAAAAACGAATATTTTTTAAATAATATTTGCTCGCCCATCTACGTAATTTTTTTAAATTTTTTTTTAGTTTTTTTAAATTTTTAAAAATAATTTTATTTAAATAAAATCTTAAATATAAAAAAATATTAAAAAATTTTTTATAAAAATTTTTTTTTTTTATAAATAAATTTAAAGGTAAAATTCCTTTTTGTTTTTTTAAATTATTAAGCTTATTTAAATATTGTTTTTGTATTTTTTTTAAAATTTTTTTTAAATTTTTACTTTTTTTTTTTCATAGATTATATTTTGTAAAAAATTTAAAATTTTTTATAAAAAGTTTTTTAGTTTTTAAACGATAAAATTGAATTTTTTTTAAAGTAAAATCTTTTCTTCAAATTAATAAACATTGACCAAAAAAACGATTACAAATACGTTCATATAAAAATTTATAAAAAATAAATCATTGTTCTTGTGGAATACTTACAATCGCACCGATACGAACACGATAACTTGGTAAAGTTATTAATTCATTATTAACATAAATTCCTTTATGCATAATATATTGAGTGCTAGAATATATTGTTGGAAGTAAACGCATTCTAAATAAAACCATATTTAAACGTTGTTCTAAAGCCCCAATAAAAATATTACGGCGATAAAATAATTCAACATTTCAAGTTTTTTTAAAAATGTTACGTAGTTTATATTCACGTAATCCTCCATAAAAATTTTTTAATTGTTGTTTTGTATAAAATAAATTTTTATAATTAAATCTAAAACGATTTTTTGTACGAATATAAGGAACCATTTTACGACGAACAACGGTTCATTTCATATTTTTGGTTATTAAAATTTTTTTTGCAATTTTACCTTGTAATAAAACAACTTTACCACGAATTTTATAAAAATTACGTAAACGTGAATTTTTATAGATTCAAACTTTATTTTGTGTCTGGAAACATATTTTATATCTAGATTTTATACTTTTAGCCATGAATGTCTTTTTCTAAAGTTGTTGAATTTAAAGTATTTTTTTCTTTAAAAGTATTTTCAAAATTATTTGATTTTTTTATAAAATTTTTATTAATTTTTGAAAAATTTTTTTTATTATATTTTTTTTTTAAAAGAGGTTGTGTAGATATTTTTAATACTTTTTTAGTTTTATATATTTTTTTTTTTATATTGTAAATTAAATAAAAAAAAAATAATTGTTGTTCTTTTAAACGACCTTCTTTAACAGCTTCTAATAAAAATTCAAAAAAAAATTCTAAATTTTTAATAGAATCATTGTTTCCAAAAAGTTTATAAATAAAATCATTTGGATTCATATTTGTATCTACAAAACCTATTAAAGGTACTTGTAAATTATATAATTCACGCATTGCAATAGGATCCTTATCCAATAAAATAAAAAAATCAGGTAAAGGCATTTTTTTTAAATTAACAATACCTTTTAAATATTGAAAATATTTTTCATATTTATATTCTTTTTTTTTTTTTATATCATAAAGAGAAATATAATCTATAAATTCATAAAAAATTTTTCAATTAGAAAATAAACCTTCAATTCATTTTTTATCTATATATCCTGAAATGTAAAAAGAATTAAAATTTTTATTTTGAAAAGGATATTGTTGCAATCATTTAGACATTAATTCTTCCATAGGTAAATTTTTATTAGTTCCTATTAAAAAAAAAGAATTACGTTTTAAAAACATTTCTGTTAAATTATAAAATAAATATTTATAAGATAATCATAATTTAGAAGTATTTATTATAGCTATATTATGTCTAGTACCATATAAATAAGAATTCATATTATAATTCAAACTTTTTTCTGAATGCCCTACATGTGCTCGAATTTTAATTAAATATTTTATATTTCAATTATATATATGTTTATACATTAGTTTTTTTTCCTTCTTTTAATTTTACAATTTCAGTTGAATATTTTATACCTTTACCTTTATAGCAGTCTACCGGTTTTAAAGCTTTAATTTCAGAAGCTACTTGAGTAACAGTTTGAAAATCTTTTCCTGAAATTATTAATGTTAATAATTTTTTATTTAAAAGTTTAATGTTAATATTTTGTGGGATTGTATATGAAATAAGATGACTAAATCCAATTTTTAAATCTAATTTTTTATCTTCAATAAAAACTTTATACCCTACCCCAATAATATTTAATTTAATAGAATATCCTTTTCAAACCCCTCAAATAAGTTTATTTATCATAGATAAATAAAAATGAGATATTTTAGGTTGTAAAGTATTTAATAAAAAAAGTTTTTGTTCAGATTCTTTAAAAATTAGTTTTATAGTGGGCGATTTTTTTTTTTTAACTTCACCAAGAGGACCTTTAATTTCAATTCAATTTTCGGTTATTTTAATATTAATATCTTTAGGTATTTGTAGGTATAACATGGATTTTTTTTTTATTCAATATAAAATAAAACTTCACCTCCTAAATTTAAAAAACGATTTTCAGTATCAGTATGTAATCCTGTAGAAGTAGAAACTACATAAACCCCGCGACCTGTATTTAATTTTCAAAAAGATTTTGATTTAACAAAAATACGTTTTCCTGGAGTAGAGACACGTTCGATTTTTTTAATTAAAGGTTCATTTAAATAAGTATACTTTAACAATACGGTAATGGTTTGTTTATTATTATGTAATGTTTTTTTATACCCACGAATAAAACCTTCATTTTTTAATAGATCTAAAATGTTTAAACATACTTTAGGTGTTGGTCAAAATAACACTATTTCATATAATTTGGCACGTTGTCCGTTTCGAATACGAGTTAATAAATCACTAATATTATCTCTCATTTTAATTTTTGTTATCAGCTTGCTTTTTTGGCTCCCATAATTAAACCTTGTAAAGCGTATTGTTTAAAAAATATACGTGATAATTTAAATTTACGATATACTGCACGAGATCTATTACTTAAAACACAACGATTTTTTATTTTAGTAATAGAAACACCTTTTGAAGAAAGTAAACGTAATTGTAAAAAAGCATGTTCACGAATATCTTTATTTAAATTAATATTTTTTAAAATATAATTTAAAACAATACGTTTTTTTTCTAAACGTGAAAAAATATTTCTACGATTTTTATCTTTAGTATATAAAATTCTCATATTTTATTAAATTATTGGAGACAATCGGAATCGAACCGATGACATTATGCTTGCAAAGCATACATTATACCATTAAATTATGCCCCCGTTAAATTAATCTATAAATATTATAGGCCAGAAGGAGAATTGAACTCCTATTAAAAGATTTGCAATCTTTTACATTACCGTTATGTTATCTAGCCTTAAAAAAAAATAATAATGAAAAAAAATACACACCCTTTAAAAACAACAACTACGATAATATTAAGTAATGGAAGTTCTTTTACAAAAAAATGAATATTTTTTAAAAATTATTTAAAAATTGATACAGATTTTTTAAAAAATAAAGTTTGATTTAAAAAAACTAAATAAAAATAATTAATAAGATTAATAATAATATTTCATACATAAAACTAAAAATTAAAAATAATACTAATTGTGTTAATAATTCTGGAGGTGCTAAAAATGCACTTAAAAAAATAAAAAATAAATAAAAATATTTTCTATTTTTTAATATATTTTTTATATTAATTAGATTATAATAAATAAAAATATGTACTAGTATTGGAACTTGAAAACATATTATTATATTAAAAAATCATAAAAATGCCATAGAAATAAAATCATCTATTTTAGCTTCAAAATGTAATGGGAAAAAAAAATTATTTTTTTCAAAATTTAGAAATAAATCTAAAATTTTAGGGAAAATAAAAAAATAATTTAATAAAATACTATAAAAATAAAGGATCATACTTATTAATATAATTTTAATTCAATAAAATCATTCATGCCTATATAAAGCAGAATTTATAAAATAAAAACAATGTAAAATTATAAAAGGTATGTTTATAAAAAAAGACAAAATAACTGAAAATTTAATATATGTTATTAAAATTTGTGTTAATTGGGTGAAAATAAACCTATGTGATGACATATTATATAATAAATATTTTATTAATAGATAAATTAACTGTTCTTTTAAAATATAACAAAAAATACTTGTAATTAAAATAGAAAAAATTATATATAAAAAACGATATTTTAATTCAAAAAAAATTAAAAAAAATTTGCGAAACAGTATAAAATAATCTAACATTGTTCTCTACGGGATTCGAACCCGCGTATACACCGTGAAAGGGTGTTGTCCTAACCGCTAGACGAAGAGAACTTTAAATTTTAAATTCGGGAAAGACGGGACTCGAACCCGCGACCTTTAGCTTGACAGGCTAATACTCTAACCAACTAAGTTACTTCCCCTATTAAAATTTAATAAAATTAAAATGAAGTTATTATAGATTGTTTTAAAATATAAAAAAAAGGTTCTTGTAAAAATAAAACATATAATGGTAATATAAAAATTAATAAAGAAATTAAACGTAATTTAATATCATCTAAATTTTTATTTTTTTTTATAGTTTTATTTTCTTCAAAATAAATTATTTTAATTAAACGTAAATAATAAAAAAAACTAAATACAGTTAATATAAATAAAATATATGCTATAAAATATTGAGATGAATTAATTAAACTATAAAAAATTTCAAATTTTACAAAAAATCCTCCCATTGGTGGTAGTCCACTAATAGAAAATAATGAAATTACTAAAATTAAACTTAATGTTGGGTAATTAAAAGATAAACCTTTAAAACTTATTAAATGTGTTGTTTTTTTAGTTAAATGCATTACAATAAATCATACTATAAAAGAACTTATTACATATAAAATTAAATAATCAATAGCTCCTTGAATACCTGAGTAATTTAAAACAGCTACCCCTAAAATCATAAAACCTACGTGACCTACAGAACTATAAATAAAAAAACGTTTAAATAATTTTTCAGAAAAAGCACCTATTATAGAAATAATTATACTAAATACCCCTAAAAAAAATAAAATAGGTTGTCAAATAAATTTTAAATGTTCAAATACTGTTAAAAATAAGTTAATAAATAAAAAAATTATCGTTAATTTTGAAAAAACAGATAAAAAAGTTATTGTAGGTAAAGGAGATCCTCCATAAACACTAGGCGCTCAAAAATGAAAAGGCGCTGCGGTTATTTTAAAAGATAAATTAATTAATAAAAAAATTATAAC
>Ga0164294_10002317_pt1 | contig 17228 bp, 13 predicted proteins | sample GEODES005metaG_FD_111479 | JGI IMG/M metagenome (GOLD analysis project Ga0164294, IMG submission 111479) | Oligotrophic lake water microbial communities from Sparkling Lake, Wisconsin, USA - GEODES005 metaG | ecosystem: Environmental > Aquatic > Freshwater > Lake | place: USA: Sparkling Lake...
ATCGTCGGCAGCGAGCACTACCTCACCAAGCCGTTTACGCGCGATGAATTGCTCTCTGCCATTGAGCAGCATGTGGCACTGCCCACTGCGCCGCTGCCATTGGCGCTCGGTCATCTTGATACTCAGACTTTGGAACCCGCCCTTCCCCAGGGTTGAACGGAGACTTCAACGCCATGCCGCTCATCCTAGTCATCGACGATTCCCCCACCGAGGTGTTTGTCATTCGCCGTGCGCTGGAGCAACACGGCTACCAGACCGCTGCCGCGGCTGATGGGGCCGAAGGTTTTCGTTTGGCCAAGTCGATGAAACCCGACCTCATCTTCATGGATATCGTCATGCCGGGCGTGAATGGCTTTCAGGCTACTCGCCAGCTGGCCAAGGACCCCGAGACGGCGGCCATTCCAGTGGTAATGGTGACTAGCAAGGATCAGGACACTGACCGCATCTGGGGCATGCGCCAAGGCGCAGTGGACTACCTCGTCAAGCCGGTCACACCGCAGGCGTTGGTGGCGAAAGCCCAGTCCGTATTGGCTCATTGAAGCGGAAACTCACAGTCGCATGTCGCTGAACCTCGCCCCGCTGCGTGAATTGCGTGACCAACCATTCGAGTTGCTGCTGGCACTCGAAGCGTGCGCTGTGTCCGCTGAGGTGCCGACTGGCGCCACTGAGGTCAGCGAGGAGTGGGTAGGGGTTGCATTCCGTATGGGCACGGAGACTTTTCTGGCTGCGCGCGAAGAGACGCGTGAAGTGCTCGCCGTGCCTGCACACCTGACCCGCGTGCCTGGTGCCCGCCCTTGGGTGCGGGGGTTGCACAATGTTCGTGGTCAGTTGCTCCCCATCATCGACCTGCGGCAGTTCCTAGGCAGTGGCGTCACCGCCGTGCAGCGGCAGTCGCGCGTGGTGGTGGTGCAACACCGCGAAGTGCCGGTCGGGTTGCTGGTCGACGAAGTACTGGGGTTCCGGCGTTTCCCGGAAAGTACGTTCGAGCCCGTGCCACCGCCCACGCTGGTACGTTGTGAACATTATCTCGCTGGCGTGTTTCGCCGTGGGGGCGAAGCTTGGCCTGTATTCGGCCTGCGTCGCTTGGTTGAATCTCCCGCATTTCTGGCGGCGGCAAGGTAGTCGGCATGCCTCAATACAACTTCCGGATGGTTTCATGGAAACGATGAGCGGGCTGAAGCGCCTGCCCCTGCTGATGGGCCTGGCGCTGGTACTGGCCTTTGGCGCGGGCACGGTGCTGGTGGTGGATACGCTGGGTTTCCAGTTGTGGGTGAATTTGCCGCCGGCTTGGCTGGCGGTTGGCTTGCTGGGTGGCGCAGTGCTCGTGTTGCTGGCCTTGCTGTTGGTGTATTACTCCTCGGCGAACCTGCGCCGCGCCGCGGAGCAGGCGACGGCACAGAACCAGCGTAATCAGGAGGCTATCCTGCGCTTGCTGGATGAACTCACGAGCCTTGCCGATGGCGACCTCACCGTGCAGGCCACCGTGACGGAAGACATCACTGGTGCCATCGCGGATTCCATCAATTACGCCATCGAGGCCTTGCGCGGGCTAGTAGCTACCATCAACACCACGGCAGTAGCGCTCGACAGTGCGGCGCGCAGTACGCAGGCGGCCGCCGGTCATCTCGCGAAGGCCACCGTGGCCCAAACGCGTCAAGTCTCTGGTGCGACGGAGTCCGTCGCCCAAATGGCCGCGTCCGTCGAGGAGGTATCCGGGAACGCCGAGCGCTGCGCCGACGTGGCGCGTCATGCGGTGGGGGTCGCTCACAAGGGCGGCGAGGCAGTGCGTCGCACCATTGATGGCATGAACACCATCCGTGACACCATTCAGGAAACCAGCAAGCGCATTAAGCGACTCGGCGAGAGTTCGCAGGAAATCGGCAATATTGTCGAACTGATCAACGACATTGCCGAGCAGACCAACATTCTCGCGCTGAACGCTTCCATCCAAGCGATGAGCGCTGGTGAGGCTGGCCGTGGGTTTGCGGTGGTGGCAGACGAAGTCCAGCGCCTGGCGGAACGTGCGGCCACCGCCACCCGGCAGATTGAAGTGTTGGTGCGCGCCATTCAGGCGGACACCAACGAGGCAGTGGTCTCTATGGAGCGCAGTACCACCGACGTCGTAGGGGGGGCACTTCTGGCGGAAAATGCTGGCGCAGCGCTGGAGGAGATCGAGCAGGTCTCCAACCAGATTGCCAGCCTCGTGCAGAACATATCCGCCAGCGCTCGTCAGCAGGCTGCTGCTGCTAGCGCCATTTCCCGCACCATGCAGGTTCTGCGTGAAATTTCTACGCAAACAGCCGATGGCACCACTGCTACTTCCCAGTCCATCGGCAAATTGGCCGAACTCGCGACACAGTTGCGCGACAGTGTGTCGGGCTTCCGTCTAGCGGGCGCGACGGCTGACACTGAACGGCGCGCATGAGCGAGGTGGGCACCCAGGCGGTTGATGTGGTCGCCCGCGAGATTGGCGTGTCGCTCGGCGCAGCCCGTCAATCTTTAGAGGCGCATGCAGAACAGCCCGCTACGCCGGGTGCGCTTGAGCGTTGCTGCGAACTGCTGCATGAGGTCTGTGGCGTACTCCGGGTAGTCGAGGTGTATGGCGCGGCACTGCTTGCCGAGGAAATGGAGCACACCGCGCGTTTTCTGATTTCTTGTCCGCCGGGTAGTCGTCCACATGGCGATGGTCTTGAATCACTCATGCGTTCGCTGGTGCAATTGCCCGCCTACGTGGAGCGCGTGCTGGCCGGTGGTCGTGATCTAACCCTGGTACTGCTGCCATTGCTCAATGATTTGCGGGCGGTGCGCGGTAGTCCTTTGCTTTCCGAAGGCACCTTGTTGGTGCTCAATCTGTCGTCTGAGCGCCAGCCTACGCCTCAGGCAGTGGTTCCTGGCGAGACGGCACTAGACGCGCAGCAATGGGCCCGTCGACTGCGCACGCGCTTCCAGGTGGCCTTGCTGGGCTGGATTCGCGGTGAACACCCGCAACAGAACCTCCAGGCGCTTGCCGAAGTGGCAGAGCGTTTAGAGCGTGTCTCCGTACTGCAGCCCGTATTTCAGTTCTGGTGGGTGGTCGGCGCGGTCATCGAAGCGCTCCGTGAAGGAGGCCTTGAGGCCAGTGCCACGCCGAAACGTCTGCTGGGCCAAGCGGACCGCGAACTCAAGCGCTTGTATGAAGAGGGCGAGGCCCATTACGCCGCGCTACCGAATCTGGAACTGCTCAACAATCTCCTCTATTACGTAGCCAATACCTCTACCGCTGGTGAGCGCGTGGAGGCGGTGCGAATCTCCTTCCGGCTTCAGGAATTGTTGCCGGTGTCCGCAGCTATCGAACGCGAACGCGAGCATCTGGCCGCGCCCTCGGTGGCATTGATGCGTACCGTGGGTGCCGCCATCCGTGAAGATCTCACGCGCGTCAAAGACGTGCTGGATATCTTTGTTCGCAAGGGCGCGCAGGACACTGCCGAACTCGTTCCACAGGTGGAGTTGCTGCGGAAGATCAGCGATACGCTCGGCGTGCTCGATTTGGGCGCGTTGCGTGCGCGGGTGCGGGCCGAGGTTGCTCGACTCGAGGATATGGTCGCTGGCCGTCTGGCGCCTAGCGATCGTTTGCTCGTAGAAGTGGCCGCCACCCTCATAAGCGTTGAGGATGGGCTCGATGAGGCACTCGTTAGTCTGGTAACCCCAGGCATCGAGGATGAGGAGGGCGATGCCCGCCATGATGGGCACGATGCCGAACAACGTCGCGTGCAATCCGCCGTGTTGCGCGAGTGCATCGTCAACCTGGCGCGTATCAAGGAAGCGGTGGCCGGTGCCGTGGCGCAGCAGGTGGCTGTCCCCGCCGCTGCCGTGGATGAACTGGCGCGGGGTATTGGTTCGGCCCTCTGGATGCTCGACCGTGAGCGGGCCCGCGATGTGGTTGCGGCATTGACGGTGGAAGTGCATAGCGTGTTGCTGGCACCCGCGTCACTGACGGCCGCGCGGCTCGACCGCCTCGCTGATGCCATGGTGAGCGTCGAGTACTACATGGAGACGCTCGAGGCCGGTCGTACTGACCCTGATTACATGCTTGATAATGCTGAGACCTGTTTGCGGGCCTTGGCCGCCCCGCCATTGCCGGTGGTGGTGCATTTGACGGAAGTCGCACAGGCGGTAGCGTCGCTGGTGGCCGGTACAGCATCGGTCATGCCGGACACGGCGCAGTCGCCGCCAGAGCAGTTCGCCGCGACGATGGTATTGAAGACACGACCCGACCACGAGTCCACGGTGGTCGACTTGGCAGCGGCGGCCAGTGCTGAAGCCGCTGCGCAGCTATCGGCTACTGAAGTCGCGCCGCCGGCAGCTACCAGTGGCGGCGCGGCTGTGCAGTCCACCATGCTCGCCACGCAAAAAATGCTCGCTTCGACGCCTCAACTAGATCCACATGTCGATGCCGATCTCGTCGAACTCTTTATTCAGGAGGCTCGTGAGGAAGTGGCGGCTATCGAGGCCGTATTCCCTCGCTGGGCAGACAATGCCGCGCAGTTGGAAGCGCTGGTGCGGGTCCGTCGCGCCTTTCATACCCTGAAAGGTAGCGGCCGGATGGTCGGTGCGCGCGCGGTCAGTGAATTCGCCTGGTCTATCGAGTCCTTGCTCAATCGAGTGATTAACGGGACGCTGCCACGCAGCGCTGACATCGTGGAGGTGATGACCGACGCAGTGGCGGAGTTGCCCGGCTTGGTCGGGCAATTGGCAAACGGTGGGGAGTTGCCCCCTGCAGCGGGCTGGGTGGCAGCGCGCGCGATGGCTTTGGCGGAGGGTCGCGACCTCGCCACCGTCGCTGAACCGTTCTTGCTCTCGGCCGGTGCACCGCGTCCTGCCGGAGCTCCGACTATTGTCACGCCCATTACCCTCGCGCTAGCGGCTCAGGAAGTAGCTAGAGCTGAAGGCGCAGCGCAGGCGATACCGGAAGTCTTGCCTGAGGTAGCGCCTGAGGTGTTGCCCGAATCCGTTGTCGTGCAGACGCCCAGCCAGCCCGAGCCACAGGCATCTGGCTTCGACCCGCAGCTCGCGGAAATCTACCGTGCTGAAACGGCTTCTCACTTGGCCACTATCGCTGCCTACCTTGGAGAGTGCGGCGTGGGCCACGCGCCTCATGCGGTGACTGAAGCCATGCATCGTGCCTGCCATACCTTGGCGGGTGCTTCCAAGATGGCGGAAGTGCCAGCTGGCACAGCGCTAGCCGAGCCGTTGAACCTCTACATTCGTAAGCTCTACGACCATGGCATCGGCCTTGATGCCGATACGCTGCCGGTGGTGCAGGCCTTGGCGGTGTCTATTGGCGAGGTGGCTGCGCGGTTGGGGCAACCTGCCGGTGACTTTGCCGACCACTCCGTTTTGCTCGCGCAGCTGGATTTATGGCGAGTCCGTCTGGATGCGCAAATTGCTGTGCAGGGCCTTGGGGCGCCCGTACCGGAAGTGCTGTCGTCTGAACCGGAAGTGGCGGCGGTGCTGCCGGCTCCGGAGGCGGTCGATCCGGAGATCGCGAGTATCTTCGCTGAAGAAGCCAGTGAGTTGCTGGAGTTGGCGGATGCCGCGTTGTCAGCGTGGCGGACCGCCCCGCATGACCCCGCACCGGCGGCAGAGCTGAAGCGCACGCTGCATACCCTGAAGGGCGGTGCACGGATGGCTGGTCTGCACGCTATGGGCAGCTTGGGCCATGCAGCGGAGTCGTTGATCGGCCGTATCGAGTCCACTGTCGATGCCGCGCAAGTGGCGTCCTTATTCGACTTGTTGCAAGGTTCGCTCGACCATCTGGCTATGCTGCGCGATGGCATCCTCGCTGGTCGCTACGAGCCATTGGATCCGCTGTTACTGGCCAGCCTCACGACAGCAGTGGCCAATAATGAACTGCCGTCCAGTCTTGGCGCGGCGGCTGGACCAGTGGAACAGCCGGAATTGACGCCGCTGGCGTTGCCCGTTGCTGCAGAGTCGGCTCTGGTTGTTGTCCCAGCGGAGCCCGCTCCGGCGCAGTCGATCCTTGTAGAACCCACTCCAGCAGAGCCCACCCCAGTGGAGTCCGTGGTACCGCCGCCGGGCCGCGAGCTGCAAACGCCGGCGGAGCCGCGCGAACTGGCCCGAGTGGACGCTGAATTGCTGGATGATTTGCTGAACAACGCGGGTGAGGTGAGTATTCTCCGTGCTCGTCTGGAGCAGCAGTGGAACTCTGTGGAGTCCAACCTTGCCGAATTGTCGCGGGTCACCACGCGTCTCAAGGAGCAACTGCGTCGGCTTGAACTCGAGACCGAGGCACAAATTCTCGCGCGTCACGAGACGGATGTGCATCGCGGCGCTTTCGATCCCCTCGAAATGGATCGCTATTCCTCATTGCACCAGTACAGCCGTGCCCTGGCGGAAAGTGCGAGTGACGTCGCAAGTCTGCAGTCCCTGCTTGAACAGTTAACTCGCGACGGCCAAAACCTCCTGATGCAGCAAGCGCGCAGCGTCAGCGAGATGCAGAACGGCTTGATGCGTAGCCGCATGGTGGCCTTCCAGCGTCATGTACCACGCTTGTCGCGTTTGGTACGGCAGGTGGCGAGCGAATCGGGTAAGCGTGCGGAGCTCGTGGTGACTGGCGCCAGCGGCGAACTGGACCGTCAAGTACTGGAACGTCTGGTGGGTCCATTTGAGCACTTGTTGCGTAACGCAGTCGTGCATGGCATCGAGTTGCCCGCAGTACGCGAGGCTGCGGGAAAGCTGGCGGAAGGGCGTATTGAAGTCGCACTCCACCGCGAGAATTCGGAGATGGTCATTACCGTGGCCGATGATGGTGCGGGGCTGGATTTGCGCGCCATTCGCGAGCGGGCACGTAGTCGTGGGTTGGTCGCGCCTGGCGCGGTGCTGAGCGACGGGCAAGCCATGCAATTTGTCTTGGAGCCGGGCTTCAGCACCGCAACTACGCTCACGGCCGATGCCGGGCGCGGTGTGGGTATGGACGTGGTCGCCACGGCAGTGAAAAAACTGGGCGGCAGCCTGCACATGGAAAGCCTGACGGGCCGGGGTGCGAGGTTCACTTTGCGCTTGCCATTCACGTTGGCCATCAGCCAGGCGCTCATCGTGCGCACGGCGGATGAACTCTATGCGCTGCCTTTGCCCACCGTAGAGGCGGTAGTTCGTCTCACGCGTTCGGAAGTGGCGAGGCACCTCGTCGGCACATTGGCTTCTTACGAGTACGGCGGTCAGTTCTATCGGTTCGAACATCTCGGTCGCTTCATCGGCGCCCCGCTTGCGCAGTTGCCCGAGCAAGAAATCGCCGTGCCGGTGGTGTTGGTTCGTTCCGGCGAGAATAGTACGGCTTTGGTCATCGACGAGTTGCTGGGTAACCGCGAAGTGGTGGTCAAGGCGGTCGGTCCCCAAGTGGCTTCCATCGAGGGCATTGCCGGTGCCACCATTCTCGGCGACGGTCGCGTGGTCCTCATTCTCGACATGCCGACGCTGGTACGTCGCGGCGCACGCGTTCGCGACGTAGAAGTCGTTCAGGGACGCGTCGATCGACGAGCGTTTGCGCTGGTTGTGGACGACTCCATCACGGTACGCCGCGTCACGCAGCGCTTACTGGAGCGTCATGGTATGCGGGTGGCTACTGCCCGTGATGGTGTGGATGCGCTCACCATCCTTCAGGATCACGTACCGGATGTGGTCCTGCTCGACATCGAGATGCCGCGCATGGACGGCTACGAGTTGGCCACCCAGATTCGCGCTAATGCTCGTCTGCGGGATGTCCCTATCGTCATGATTACCTCGCGCGTGGGCGAAAAGCACCGCGCCAAGGCCATCGAGATTGGTGTTGATGACTATCTTGGCAAGCCGTATCAGGAAAGCCAGTTGCTGGATGCCATCGAGCCGCTACTCGCGCGGCGTCAGACGTCCAGTGTCGGGCTGAGTTGAGGCCCGCCCCCGTGACTGCTAACACCGATGAACTGTTTTGTGTCCTTCTGGCACTGGAGGGGGAGCGGTTGCTGTTGCCCCGGCAGGCCTTGGTCGAAGCTGTAGCTTGGGTCGAGTTGTTCCCCATGCCAGGAGCTCCGGCATGGTACCCGGGAACCTTGGAATGGAGCGGGCAAGCGGTGCCGGTTGTCGCTTTCGAGGCAGCACTTGGTCGCGATGTGCCAACGCCGACGGGTCGTACGCGCATTGCCCTATTGCGTGCGGTGGGTGACCGAGTCCCGGGGCGGCTGCTGGGCGTCGTCGTACAGGGCTTCCCGCAGACCCTGCGGGTAACCCGTGAATCACTGAAGCCCGACGACACGGCGATGCTACTGGAACGTGGGCCGGTTCTCTGCCGGGTTCGGATGGTGAACGAATCTCTGCTTATCCCCGATCTCGAGTCGTTAGAAGCGATGGTGGCTGACGAGACTGTGAGCCGCTGAAACTCTCTGGCGGGTCGTGCGTAGAATGGTGCGTCGTCCTGCTGGAGTCCATCCATGTCCGCTCCTGTGCTGCCGAGCCAAGCCCGCGTTGTCATCATTGGCGGTGGTGTTATCGGCACCTCGGTGGCCTATCACCTAGCGGCCATGGGCTGTAGCGATGTCCTGCTGCTCGAACGCGACCGTCTTACTTCGGGGACCACTTGGCATGCCGCCGGACTGATGGTCACTTACGGTTCGCTGTCGGAAACCTCGACGGAAATCCGCAAGTATTCCAAACAACTGTATTCGCGCCTTGAGGCCGAGACCGGCCAGGCGACCGGCTTTGCACCCATCGGGTTTATTGAGGTGGCCGCCGATGCGGACCGTCTTGAGGAATTTCGCCGCATTGCCGCCTTCAATCGCTATTGCGGCGTGGATGTGCAGGAAATTTCGCCGCGCGAAGTGGGCCAGTTGTTTCCGTTAGCCAAGGTGGACGATATCGCCGGTGGCTTCTATGTGCCGGATGATGGCCGCGTCAACCCGGTCGACGTGACGATGGCGCTGGCCAAGGGTGCCCGCAGGCGCGGCGTACGTATTTGCGAAGGCGTGCCTGTACTCGAGGTCCTTCGCGAACGAGGGCGCGCGTCGGGCGTGCGCACGGAATACGGCGATATCCGCGCCGAGTTCGTCGTGAACTGCGCCGGCATGTGGGCGCGCCAACTCGGCGAGGCCGCTGGCGTCAATATTCCTAATCAAGCGGCGGAGCACTACTACCTCATCACTGAGCCCATCCCCGGGTTGCCGCAAGGCATGCCGGTATTGGAAGACCCTTCTTTCCATGGTTATTACCGGCAGGAAGGCGCTGGACTGATGGTGGGGCTGTTCGAGCCGGTGGCGGCTCCATGGCGCCTCGAAGGCATTCCGCAGGAGTTTTCGTTTGGGGAACTGTCGCCGGACTACGAACGGGTCATGCCCTTCCTGGAGCGCTCCATGGAGCGTGTTCCGGTCACGAGTCAGGTGGGCATCCGTAAGTTCTTCTGCGGCCCGGAAAGCTTCACGCCCGACTTGGCGCCCATTGTCGGTGAGGCCCCTGAACTACCGGGCTACTTCGTGGCAGCCGGCCTGAATTCCATCGGCATCTTGAGCGGCGGCGGCATTGGCCGTGTGGTCGCGCACTGGATCTTGAACGGCACACCGGATGTCGATGTTACCGGGATGAATATCGACCGTTTGCAGCGCTATCAGGCGAACCCGGATTATCGCCGCGAGCGCACTATCGAGTCCTTGGGACGGGTTTATACCTGCCACTACCCGGGCGAGATGCTGCATTCGGCGCGCGATGCCAAGCGCTCGCCGTTCCACGATCGCTTCGTTGCCATGGGCGCGTACTTCCGTGAGACGAGTGGCTGGGAAACTCCCGACTGGTTCGCTGGCGCCGGGTGTACGCCGCAGCCGGGCAAGTTATCGTGGGGACGTCAGGATTGGTGGCCGCTATGGGCCGCCGAGCACAAGGCCGTGCGCGAAGGCGTGGTGCTCATGGACATGTCGTTCATGGGGCGCTTCCTCGTACAGGGACGCGACGCTGGCGCGTGCCTGAACCGCATATCCACCAATCAGGTCGATGGTGCCGTTGGCACCATTACTTATACGCAATGGTTGAACGAGCGCGGTCTGCTGGAAGCCGACCTCACGGTCGGCAAGTTGGCGGACGACCGCTTTTTGGTGATTGCGACGGACACTGCGGTGCGGCATGTCGAGACTTGGCTACGCCGGAATATTCCCGATACGGCGCATGCCTTTGTCACTGACGTAGGTGGTGCTTATGCACAACTGAACGTGCAGGGGCCGCGCGCGCGCGAATTATTGCAAGCTTGTACCAGCACCCATCTTGGCAACGAAGTGTTCCCCTTCCGCGCGTTCCGCGAGATCGACATTGGCTTTGCCCGCGTGCTCTGTGCGCGCCTGACGTATGTGGGTGAACTAGGCTACGAGTTACATATTCCGGTGGAGCAGGCGGTGCATGTGTACGACCGCCTCGTGGCGGCGGGCGCGGCTTGCGGCTTGCGGCACGCAGGCCTGAAGGCCCTTGGCAGCCTGCGCATGGAAAAGGGCTATCGCGACTACGGTCACGATCTCGACAATACGGATGGTCCGCTGGAGGCTGGACTTGGTTTCGCCATGGATTTGACGAAGCCGGGAGGCTTCATCGGACGTGAAGCCGTACTGGCTGCGCGCGATGACGGGCCCTTGCGTCGGCCCTTGTGTCGGCGCTTATGTCAGGTGCAGGTGCTGGACCCAGCCCCACAACTATTCCATGGCGAAATCGTACTGCGCGATGGCGTGCCTGTGGGCTACGTGCGCGCGGCTTCCTACGGCCACACGCTCGGTGGTGCGGTAGGGTTGGCGATGATTGAACCAGGTGCTCGGCCAGCGCTGGGATTGCCAGAGCCGGTAGCGGTGGATGCGGCGTATCTCGAGAGGGGCCGTTGGGAAGTGGAGATTGCCCGAGAGCGTTTTCCAGCGAAGCTTTCCCTGCGCCCGCTCTATGACCCGGCGATGGTGCGTATCAAAGCTTGATTCAGAGATCGCCAGCCATGGCCTGTAAGGCTGCCAATGCGGCCAGCGCGGCCGTTTCGGTGCGCAGTATCCTGGGTCCCAGAGACAAATCCTGAAAGCCTGACTGTAAGGCGGCTGCCCGTTCTTGCGGTGCCAGTCCGCCCTCCGGGCCAATCAACAGCGTAGCGGTTCGTAGTGCGGGAAGGTCGCGCGCCCGAGTGTTCGAGCCCGGGTGCAGCAGGAACCGCGATTCGCCCTCTGCCGCCGGCTGCGCCAGCCATTTCAACAAAGGTTGCGGTGGCAAGATTTCGGGCAGCCAAGTGCGCCCACTTTGTTCGCAGGCAGCGGCAACCACGCCTTGCCAGTGTTGCAGACGCTTGGCTGCCTGCGCGGCATCGAGCTTCACTACGCTGCGCTCGGTCATTACGGGAACGAGGCACGCGACGCCCAGTTCAGTGGCCTTTTGCATCACCAGGTCCATGCGTTCGCCACGCGAAACGCCTTGTACAAGAGTCAGTCGCAGTGGGGATTCGCGATTCACAACTACCGGCGCCGTCGCGGTGACGCACACGGTACTGCCGCGAATTTCCGCGATGCTGGCCGTGGCTTCTTGCCCACAGCCATCGAACAGCACCAGTTCGTCGCCAGCCACGAGGCGCAACACTCGAGCCACATGGGCTGCGGCTCCTGCGGGGAGATCAAAACTGCCACCGGACGCCGGTAGGCCTGGCGCGAGTAGGCGGATGGTTCTCATCGCGTGCCCCGGTGGTTGGAAAGTTGCTGGAAAAGTTGCGGTGTCATGCGTTGTCGCTGGCAATTAAGTCCACGCACTCGCCTGCCACTTCGCCGAGGAAACGGATTTCCTCCGGCGTAATAACGTAGGGCGGCATGAAATACAGTACGGTGCCCAGTGGGCGCAGGAGTGCGCCACGCGACAGGGCATGCCGATGGGCCCTGAGCCCACGGCGTTCCTCGAAGGGCCAGCCTTGCCGGGTCGCTTTATCGCGCACCACTTCAATGGCCAAGATCATGCCGGTTTGACGAATCTCCGCGACGTTCGGATGGTCCGCGAGGCCCGCTACGGCTTGTGCCATATGCGCGGCGGTGGTGCGATTGCGCTCGATCCAGGGCTCGTTCTCAAACATCCTCAGCGTCGCTCGCGCGACCGCACAGGCAAGCGCATTGCCCGTGTAGCTATGTGAATGGAGAAAGGCAGTCTTGCGTACGTAGTCGTCGTAGAAGGCGCCATAGACTTGTTCCGTGGTCATCACCACGCTCAGCGGCAGCCAGCCACCCGTGAGTCCTTTGGAGAGACAAAGGAAGTCTGGTCGTATATCTGCCTGCTCGCAGGCAAACAGCGTGCCAGTGCGGCCGAAGCCAACGGCGATTTCATCGGCAATGAGGTGGACGCCGTGCGCATCGCAGGCAGCCCGCAACAAGCGGAGATATTCTGGGTCGTACATGCGCATGCCACCAGCGCATTGAACCAGTGGCTCGACGATCACTGCAGCTACTTCGTCGGCATGGCGGGCGAGGGTGGCTTCCATGTGCGCAAACATCTTCCGTGCGTGCTCGGCGGGCGTACTACCTGGCTCGCGATGGAAGGCATCAGGCGAGGGAACTGTGATGACTTCGAGCAGCAGTGGGCGGTAAGTGTCCTTGAACAAGTCCACGTCACCCACCGAAAGGGCACCTAGGGTTTCCCCGTGGTAACCATTGCTGAGCGTGATGAAACGGGTTTTGCGGGAACGCCCGGTATTGAGCCAGTAGTGGAAGCTCATCTTCAGCGCCACTTCGATGGCGGCGCTACCGTTATCCGCATAGAAGCAGCGGGTGAGGCCCGGCGGGGCCAAGCGCACCAAGCTCTCCGATAGATCCACGATGGGTTCGTGCGTGAAGCCCGCCATGATGACGTGCTCAAGGGTGGCGGCTTGGTCCTGCGCTGCCTTGACGAGGGTGGGGTGGCAGTGGCCGAATAGGTTCACCCACCAACTGCTCATGCCGTCCAGTACGCGGCGGCCATCGTGGAGTTCGAGCCAGACGCCTTCGGCACGGCGCACCGGCAGCAGTGGCAGCGACTCGTGGTCCTTCATCTGGGTGCAGGGGTGCCACACGGCGGCCAGGTCACGACGCACGAGGTCGGCACCGAGTTCAGCTCCGGTCAGCTTACGAAAACTTGGTTCATTCATCGGGTGACCCCTTGCGGGTGGATTCAGGTGCTGCCTTGCGGACCATGCGCGGATTCTATCCCGTGGCTGCGTTAAGCTGCGGACATGGTTGGTGTCGCTCCTCTCCCCTTGATCGACGTCGGTACCGGCTTACTGGCTGGCGCCCGGTTAGTCCCCTCGCCCCATCAGGATTCGCGCCCGCCAGGAGCTACGCTGACGCTCGTGGTGCTCCATGGCATCAGCCTGCCGCCAGGGGAGTTTGGCGGCCCTTGGATTGACGCTCTGTTCACCGGCCAGTTGCCCGCTAGTGAGCATCCTTATTTCGCCACGATTGCTGGGCAGCGGGTGTCTGCCCACCTCTGCATTGCCCGCGATGGCGTCGTGACGCAGTTCGTGCCCTTTCATCGCCGTGCCTGGCACGCTGGTACTTCGTCTTATCGGCACCGGGTGGCCTGTAACGACTATTCCATTGGCATCGAGCTCGAGGGGACTGACGACATCCCCTACACCGACCGGCAATACGCGCGGCTAGCGCAGGTATTGGCGGCCTTGCGCGCCAGTTACCCGCAGTTGATCGACGTAGTGGGGCACAGTGATGTCGCGCCTGGCCGCAAGACTGATCCGGGTCCAGCCTTCGACTGGCAGCGGGTGCCGCGATGAGCCCTCGCGCTGCCCTTTGGCGCAGTTCGCTGGCTGCAGTGGTCTTGGCAGTCGTTAGCGATATGGCGCAGGCGGCAACGCCACACCGGCTGCTGAGCCTGGCGCCGAATCTCACCGAACTTGTTTACGCAGCCGGTGCGGGTGCGCACTTGGTGGGTGTGGTGGCCTATAGCGACTATCCGGTAGCGGCGCAGCATTTACCATTGATTGGCGACGCCTTCCGTCTGGATTTCGAGCGGGTGATGACCTCGCAGCCGGACCTCGTCCTCGCGTGGGGTAGTGGCACGCCGCGGGAGAATGTGGAGCGCCTCCGCGCACTGGGCTTGCGGGTCGAGCCCCTGGCGGTCGACCATCTGGACGATATTCCGCTGGCGATTGAGAAGATTGGTGATTGGGCTGGCACTGCCGGTGTAGCCCGACCAGCGGCGGCACGTTTTCGTGTGGCCCTGACCGAGCATCGTCAGACACTCGCCAAGCACCGGGGGGTGCCGCCACGAGTCTTCATCCAGGTCGGTCGCAACCCGTACTACACAGTGAATGACCAGCACCTCATCGGCGAGGTGGTGGCGCTGTGCGGTGGTCGCAATGTCTTTGGCAGGCTCTCGCAATTGGCGCCAGTGGTTGGGGAAGAGGACATTGTCGCTACTCGTCCGGAAGTGATCTTGATACTGGATGATGGGCGCGATGGTGGCGCTTCGGCCAAGGCTTGGCAGCGCTGGCGGCAGTTGCCCGCGGTACGCGCCGGGCACGTCTATACGGTAGATTCCAATACCTTGGCACGTGCCACGCCGCGAGTTCTGGTCGGTATAGCTACGGTATGCGGTAAGTTGCAGGGCATCAGCGGCAGGCGCTGAAGAAAACGGCAGGACGCAAGCCGTGGTCGGCTAGCTTCAAGCCATGTCCGGGTCCCCAGTCGCGTAGGGCTTCACGCCTTGCGGACGAACTCCGACTTCAGGCGCATGGCGCCGAAACCTTCAATCTTGCAGTCGATGTCGTGGCCGTCTTCGGCTTCCAGCACCAAGCGTATATTGCGCACCTTGGTGCCAACCTTCACGACGCTGGAGGTTCCCTTTACCTTCAGGTCCTTGATGACCGTGACACTGTCGCCCTCGGTAAGGGCATTGCCGTTGGCGTCCTTGATGCCCCGCGGGCCTGCCACTTCTGCAACTGCGGCCTCGCGTTCCCACTCGTGGCCGCACTCGGGGCAGACGTAGCGCTGCCCGTCATCGTAGGTCAGCGCTGAAGCGCATTGCGGGCAGGGCGACAGGGAATCCAGCGATATGCTCTGCAGTGGGCCGGTCAGGCGGCTGCCGTGGCAGGCACGGCAGCAACCAACTCGGCCAAGCGACGACGCTGCTCGCGCAAGGCCGCCACGATTTCCTTCGAGCGCTCACGGAAGTGGGCGAGGTCTTGCTGGCGCAGGTCCATTACCTTTGACCATTCTGCCAAAGTGGCGCGGAACGCCTCCACTTCCTGTTGCACGCGGGCACGCAACGGCGCAGCTAATCGCGTCAGACTTTCGCTGATGTCGACATCAGCCGAAGCGGCAGCACCAGCGCCGAGGCGGCGCAGCTGCATCTCCACGACCGCGCGCTGGATAGTGACATCTGGTGTGCGGCGCAGGCTGTGCGTCAAGCCAATCTTCGACAGCGTCCAGATGAACCACTTGGTTGGGTCCCACTGCCACCAACGAATGGCATTGCGGTAGTCGTGCAGGAAGTGATGATGGAAGTTGTGGTAGCCCTCGCCGTAGGTCAAGAAGGCGAGTACCGGGTTGTCCTTGGCGCTGTTGCGGTCGTTATAGGGCTGGGTACCCCACATGTGCGCGAGCGAATTGATGAAGAAGGTGACGTGGTGGCTGATGACCAAGCGCGTGACGCCGGCCAGTAGCAGCATGCCCCAGAAGTCGCCGAAGTACAGACCGAGGGCAATGGGAATGCCGAGATTGGTGAGCAGCACCAAGGGCAAGTAGTACTGGTGTTGGAAGCGCAGCATCGGGTCGCGCTCGAGGTCTTTGACCAAGTTGAAATCCGGCGTGGCGCTTGGGTAGTTGCGCAGCATCCAACCGATGTGCGAGTACCAGAAGCCACGACCTGCCGAGTACGGGTCGACGTCGTTGTCATCACAGAAACGGTGATGGACGCGGTGGTTCGCGGACCAGACCAGCACACTGTTCTGAATGGCCATGGTGCCGAACACCAGCAGCGGCAGCCGAACCAGCCAATGCGACTCGTAGGCGCGGTGCGACCACAGACGGTGGTACCCCGCCGTGATGGACATGCCGTTGGCGGCCACCAGAAAGAGCGTGCAGAGCACGGTGGCTAGCGAGTAGCCATGAGTGAAGCCATACCAAGGCGCTACCAAGAGAGCGATGGCGCCGGTGATGAAGAAAACCAGCGAGGCTGGCCAATTAATGGAACGGACCGGTTCGACGGCGAGGTTAGACATTAAATCTGCTCCGCTTGCTGATTCGCGATAGGGAGGGCACGGTTGAGAGAGGGGCCGACTTCATGGACGTGCGCCTTCTTGGCCCGACTGCATGAGTTCTGCGGCGCGGTGGATAGCACTGCGGATGCGCGGATAAGTACCGCAGCGGCAGAGGTTGCCGGACATGGCGACGTCGATATCCGCGTCGGTGGGGGCGGGGTTGCGGGCGAGCAATGCGGTAGCGGACATGATCTGTCCCGACTGACAGTAGCCGCATTGCGGGACGTCCAACTCCACCCAGGCTCGCTGCACGGGGTGGGAACCGTCCGCGGAGACACCCTCGATGGTGGTGACTTTGCGCCCTGCCACGGCTTCCAGCGGAAGTTGACAAGAACGAACCGGCTCGCCATCCAGATGGACGGTACAAGCGCCGCAAAGGGCAGCGCCACAGCCGAACTTGGTGCCGGTCATGCCAAGGTGATCGCGCAGGACCCACAGGAGCGGGGTCTGCGGCGCGGCGTCGGTATCGACCGACTGACCGTTCACATTGAGCTGCAGCATTGAAGTGCCCCTTGGCAATGAATTGCAAGACCCACCAGACTTCGGGGCGCGGGGCCGCGAAGTCAAGCAGGTGCGGACTACCGCATCGGTGGGCCGACCTGACCCCATTGTAGGGAGTGGTTGGCTATCCGCCAACCTGAATCTAGCGCTGCCAGAGCACCTCGCCGCCCGATTCGACGCGCGCCAGCACCCTGGCAATGACAAACAGGAGGTCGGACAAGCGATTGAGGTACTGGAGCACCTCTTCGGCGACATTTTCTTCCGCCGCGAGACTCAATACCCGCCGCTCCGCCCGTCGGACCACCGTTCGCGCCACATGGCAGGCAGCGGCGGCGGGGCCACCCCCTGGCAGGATGAATTCCTTAAGCGCGGGCAAGGGTTCATTGAACGCATCCAACTCGCGTTCGAGACGCTCGATGGCGGTGGCTTGCACCATGCGGTAACCGGGAATGCAGAGCTCCCCGCCGAG